>Ga0334884_1000089_pt1 | contig 162475 bp, 151 predicted proteins | sample GraSluR1_MG_7_FD_207215 | JGI IMG/M metagenome (GOLD analysis project Ga0334884, IMG submission 207215) | Sludge microbial communities from methane-producing bioreactor in Wageningen University, Netherlands - Granular Sludge_12_05 R1 | ecosystem: Engineered > Bioreactor > Anaerobic >... | reverse complement strand
CGGTCTTGGCCACGGTGGCCAGGGTGGCTGCCGCCACGTAGTCCTTGTCGGCCGGGTCGTAGACGTACTTGCCGTCCTTGGGCTCGAGCCGGGTTCCGGCCAGGGAGGCGCGTTCGGTGGAGGGCCCGGCCTGGACCCCCTTGACCTTCGTGGTCGTGGGAGCCATGACCACCTGGTCTTGCGGGTTGTAGGAGAACTCGACTTCTCCGGTGGGCGGACTTACAACAGGGCCCGTTGCAGGAAGGGGATTCCCGGCGGGTCGGGAGACGGGATTCAACATGGACTGCCTCCAGGCGAGCAATCTTCGGGGCCTGCACCCCCCCCGCAGGTCCTGTTCGCTTGATTTCCCACTGGGATTCTCTCAATAGCGGATGGCCCCCTGTTGCCGAAAGGTGTACTTCCGGGCGGCTGGGGGCGGGCCCGAACCATGAACCGGAGCCTCGCGCGCCGCTGCCCTCCAAGACCCGGATCCCGTCAGCACCCGCCGGGCCCTGCAACCCTGTCGCGTCTCAGTCCAGGTCCAGCCAGGTCCGCAGTGCCGTACGGATGGCTGCGCGCAGCGCCGCATCCTCCAGGGTGCCAATGTGCGCGTCGAAGCGGGAGATGGCAAGAGTGCGGACCTGGTGCCCCATGGCAATGGAATCCACCGAGAGACCGGCCGTTCCCTCAGGCAGGAGCACTTCGGTGCCATAGATCCGGCGCCCAGGCTTGCGCGAGGTCAAGGGCACGACCGTGGCAACCGCCAGGGAGCGGAGGATGCTCTGTCTGGCGACCACCAGGACTGGCCTCCGTCCGGCCTGTTCGGAGCCCTCGATGGGGTCGAGGCGGGCCAGGTACAGCCCCCACTGCTCCAGGTTCATCCGTCGAGCCTCAGACCGTCCGCGACCGCAGAGGAGAAGGCCTCTTCGACTTCTCTCTGGTCTGCGAGGAAGAGGGGGTCCCGGGCGGCCTCCTCAAACTCCCGGGCCAGTTCCATCTCCCGAAGTTGGCGGACTCTTTCCTCGACGGATTCCCGAACAAGGGCGGAAGCCGACTCGGCGAAGCCCAAGTCCACCAGGTGCCTCATCCTGGCGATCAGCGCAACCGGCAGGACGAAGGTTGCTTTCCGCGTTTCACCCACGGCCAGCCTCCAGGTATGGCAGAATCGTATGGCATGGTCATTGTGTGGGAGCCGGAGCGGAACGTCAATCGTCTTGGCCGAGCTGCCAGCCCGCCTGTCTCCGCCCTGCCGGTCTTCTCAGAGGTCCCGGTCGGCTGGGGGCGGCTCTTCGGGGTGAAGGCTCATGCCGGACGACTCCAGGATGGCGATCTCCTGGCGGCGTCGGCCCGACCAGAAGGTGGTCCAGTGGTCCGGGCCCAGGGGCTGGACCAGGACCGTGTACAGCCCCAGGCGCTTGCCGCCGGCCACGTCGGTGAAGATCTGGTCTCCCACGATGGCCGTGGTGCGGGGCTCCGAGCCCATCATCCGCATGGCCTCCCGGAAGGGGCGCGCCGAGGGCTTGCGGTTCCAGATCAGGGCCCCGTAGTAGTGCGGGATGTCCAGGATCCTCGCAAAGTGCTCCAGCCGTTGGCGCCGGTGGCGTCCCCAGATGATGTTGGAGACCAGGCAGAAGGCCTCGACGTGGCCCTCGCGGCGGGCCCGCGCCAGGGCCTCGGGGACCCCCTCGGCGGGTTCGAAGGATTCGCGCAGGGCGATGGTGTTGTCCAGGTCCAGGCAGACGTGGACCCGGCCCTGGCGGGCCAACAGAGAGAAGTCCAACTCGCGCAGGCTCCGGCAGTAGTGGTCCGGACACAGGGGATGCACGGGAGGCCTTCCCCTCAAGAAAGGTCCAGGATCTCGGCCTCGCCGGTCTCCAGGTCCAGGACGGCCGCCGTCGGGCGACCGGTCACCCAGCCGCAGACCTCGCCGGGGTTCAGGACCACCGTGGGCCCGGGCCGGTAGTCCACCTGGTGGGTGTGCCCGTACACGATGGCCGACCAGGTCCCCGCCGCCACCAATCCGTCCAGGCCGAAGGGCTCGTGCAGGACCAGAAGGCGGCGCCCCTGGATCTCGACCTCCAGGGGGCGCTCCCAGACCTGCCCCCCGATCTCGGCGAAGCGGGAGGTCAGGCCCACGCGCTCGCCGTCGTTGTTGCCGAAGACACCGAAGACCGGGACTCCGGCCTCCCCCAGGAGCGGGATGGAGAAGGGAGCCACGAAGTCCCCTGCGTGCACAATGGCCGTGACTTCGCGGGCCCGGAGCGCCTCCACCGCGCGGCGGAGGTGGTCCAGGTGGTCGTGGCTGTCCGCCAGGACTCCCAGTTTCACCGGGCGGACCGGATCTGCAGCAGGGCCTGGCGCAGGTGCTCGGGCAGGGCGCTCCCGTCGTTGTCGGCCCGGAACTCGGGGCCGGTGAAGTAGACCTTCTTCTTGCCGCCGTTCTGCGGATCGCTCTCCAGGGTCAACTGGGTGTCGAAGTAGGCGGTGGGCTTCTTCATCTTTTCGATCGTGTAGGTGGAAGCGGGCTTGCGCCGGTCGTGGGGGAAGTAGAACTGGAGGCGACCCTGGTCGGCCAGGTCGATGAACTCGAAGATCTCCAGCAGGATCCGGAAGGCCGAGTCCGCCTTGGCGTTGATCCCGACGCGGCCGCCTTCCTCGGTGAAGTAGTAGACCTGGAAGGGCTCGTAGGGGTCCTCGGGAAGCCGGTCCAGCCAGACGCACTCGGCCAGGTCACCGGCTGCGGCCGGTGCGAGCTGGGGCTCGGGGGCGGCCTGGTGGTCGGTCTCGGGACGCGTGATCCCCAGAAGGACGATGGCGACGGAGGCCGCCAGCATGACGGCGAACCAGCGGGGGACGAGAGGACGAGAGTTCACGGGGCACCTCCAGGGTACTGCAAGGCCCCCGGATTTCTCCGAATCCAGGCCAGATCCTCCGCAGGTTCCGGCAGGTGCCTTCCGGTCGGGTGCAGTATAGCGCCCAGAGGAGATTGGAACGGACTTCAGATGAGAGATCGCCCCAGGACAGGATTCCAGGCCCCTGGCAGGTCCAGGTCCGGCGTCTCGCCGACCGGGTCCACCCTGGCTTGGGAGGGTCGGCGATGATGGGCGTGCCCCTGGAGGGCGGCTCGCTCTTCCACGGCCGCTATCGGATCCTCAGCACCTTGGGCCGGGGCAGCTTCGCGTCGGTGTACCTGGCGCGGGACACCGAGTGGAAGGGCAACCTGGTCGCCGTCAAGGAGATCTCGACGGAGGGCTTCTCGGAGCAGGAGTTCCGGGAGATGAACGCCCAGTTCCTCCAGGAGGCCGCCTTCCTGATGCGCCTGGATCACCCCGGGCTTCCTCACGTGGTCGAGTTCTTCGCAGAGAAGAGCCGCTACTACCTGGTGATGGAGTGGATCGCCGGCAAGACCATGCACGAGCAGATCCACGTCAAGGGGCCGGCCACCGAGGACGAGGTGGTGGACTGGGGCCTCCAGCTCTGCGAGATCCTGGGCTATCTCCACTCCCGCGATCCCTACCCGGTCATGTTGGGGGATCTCAAGCCCTCCAACGTGATGATCACCTATGACGGCAAGGTCAAGGTGATCGACTTCGGGGTGGCCCGCTACCTGGCACCCAGTCAGAATCCCCGCACCTTCGCGATGGTCAGCCCGGGCTTCTCGCCTCCCGAGAAGTATTCCAAGTTCGACTGCGACCTGCGCGGGGACATCTATTCGCTGGGGGCCACCCTCTACTGGGCGATGACCCGGACCCCCCTGGAGAAGTTCCGCTTCCAGATCCCGCCGTTGCGCCGCCTGTGTCCGGATGCCCATCCCTGGCTTGAGGCCCTGCTGGCCCGCTGCCTGGAGATCGAGCCGGCCCGCCGCTGGGTGCGGGTCTCGGCCGTTCGCGAGGAGCTCGAGAAGCTGCGCGACCAGAAGAAGGATCAGCAGACCCGGGTGCGCAGCCGGACGGGGGACATCCTCGACGAGCTGTACCGCTACAAGCACGGCCGGCTGTAGGTTTCCAGCCTGGGAGCTCGCAGAGGGGGAGCGTTGGCGAAGGCGAATCCTGGGCCTGCCATGCCCAAAACCCGGTTCTCCCCCCGCGAGCGGGCCGACCTGGCCCGCGACCTGGCCCGTCGCATCCGCGGCGAGGTCCGCCACGACGCCACCTCCCGGGCCTTGTACGCCACCGATGCCAGCGTCTATGAGGTCCCTCCGGCCCTGGTGGTGCTTCCCCGCGTGGCCGAGGATCTCCAGGCCGTCCTGGACCTGGCCCGACAGCACGGGCTGGGGGTGGTGGCCCGGGGCGCCGGCACCAGCCTGGAGGGGCAGACGGTGGGCGAGGGGATCCAGGTGGACTTCTCGCGGCACCTGAACCGCGTGCTGGCCATCGATCCGGAGGCCCGCCAGGCCCGGGTCGAGCCCGGCCTGGTCCTGGACGATCTGAACCGGGCCCTGGCTCCCCACGGCCTGATGTTCGGCCCCGACGTGGCCACCATCGACCGCGCCACCTTGGGAGGCATGCTGGGCAACAACTCTTCGGGTGCCCGCTCGCTGGTCTACGGCAAGACGGTGGATCACGTGCTGGCCTTGCAGGTCCTGCTGGCCGACGGCTCGGTGCACGACTTCGACGAGAAGAGCGCCGCCGGGGTCCAGGCCCTGCTCTCGGGTCGCGGGGTCGGGCCCGAGCTCTACCGGACCGTGATCGGCCTGGTCCGGGAACTGGGCCCGCAGATTCTCGAGCGTTTCCCCCGGATCATGCGCCGGGTCTCGGGCTACAACCTCGACGAGATGCTGCGCGGTCTGGCCGCCGTGGGTCTTCCCGTGCCGGCCTGGCCCGGTCCCCAGGCGCCCCAGGCTCGTCCCCCGGGGGGATTCAGCCTGGCGCGGCTGATGGTGGGCTCGGAGGGAACCCTGGGGCTGACCTTGCAGGCCACCCTGAATCTGGTCCCTCGGCCCCAGGCCACGGGCCTGCTCATCGGGGAGTTCGCCAGTCGGGACGAGGCCCTCCAGGCCAACCTGGCTTTGCTGGAGCTGAAGCCCTCGGCCTTGGAGCTCATGGATCGCCATCTTCTGGACCTGGCCCGTGAGCAGCGCGAGATGGCCCGGCATCTCTCCTTCCTGGAGGGGCACCCCGAGGCCGTCCTGATCGCCGAGTTCGCGGGGACCGTGGCCGAGCTGCCCGGACGTCTGGAAGAGGCCCGCAGGCACTTGGTGGCAAGCCGTCTGGGCTCTTCGTGGAGGACCCTGACGGAGCCGCGGGAGATGGAGTCGGTGTGGAAGGTGCGCAAGGCGGGTCTTCCACTGCTTCTGGGGATTCCCGGTCGGCGCAAGCCGATCGCCTTCGTCGAGGACACGGCCGTGGCCCCCGAGCGCCTTTTGGAGTTCGTCCATCGCTTCGACGAGATCATGGAGGCCCACGGCACCCGGGCCGCCTGCTATGCCCATGCCAGCGTGGGTTGCCTGCATCTGCGGCCGATGCTGGACCTCAAGACCGCCGAGGACGTGGGGCGGATGGCCTCGATCTCGGAGGCCGTCACCGGGCTGGTCCTGGAACTGGGCGGAGCCCTCTCGGGAGAGCACGGCGACGGCAGGGCCCACAGCCTGTGGTTGCCACGGCTCTTTGGAGCCGAGATCTTCGAGGCCTTCTGCGCCCTCAAGAGGACCTTCGACCCTCGGGATCTGCTCAACCCCGGCAATATCGTGGGGAGCCCGGCCCTGACCGCGAACCTGCGCTTCGGCCCCAACTACCGGGCCGTGGTGCCCGAGACCCTGCTGGACTGGAGCCGGGAGGGAGGCTTCGACCTGGCGGTCGAGCAGTGCAACGGGGCGGGGGTCTGTCGCAAGACCCAGGCGGGCACCATGTGCCCCTCCTACATGGCCACCCGCGACGAGGAACACTCCACCCGCGGGCGGGCCAACGCCCTGCGGGCGGCCCTCTCGGGCCTCCTGCCGGCGGGCAGCCTGACCTCGGCGCGGATGCACGAGGTGATGGACCTGTGCCTGCAGTGCAAAGGCTGCAAGTCCGAGTGCCCCTCCAACGTCGATCTGGCCAAGCTCAAGTTCGAGTTCCAGGGCCAGTACTACCGGGAGCATCCGGTTCCCCTGCGCTCGCGCCTCTTCGCCCACGCCGAGACGCTGGCACGGGTGGGCAGCGCCCTGGCCCCGCTCTCCAACCTGGTGCTGGCCAGCCCCTTGTGGCCGGTCCTGGCCCGGGCCCTGAGAATCGCCCCCCAGCGCCGGCTTCCGCCCTATGCCCGCACCACCTTCCGCTCCTGGTGGCGACGCCGTCCGCGCCGGCCTGAATCCGGTCGGCCGCGGGTGGCCCTCTTCGTCGACACCTGGGCCAACTACAACGAGCCCGGCGTGGCCCGGGCGGCGGTCGAGGTCCTCGAGGCGGCCGGCTTTGCGGTCGAGTGCGCGCGCAAGGTCTGCTGCGGGCGGCCGGCCATCTCCAAGGGCCTGGTGGACATGGCCCGCCAGGCCGTGCACCAGAACCTCGAGCTTCTGGACCCCTACGCCCGGGCCGGGGTTCCCATCGTGGGCCTCGAGCCCTCCTGCATCCTGACCATGCGCGACGAGGCGCGTTGCCTGGAACCCGGCGAGCGCGCCGACCGGGTGGCGCAGGCCTGCTTCACCTTCGACGAGTTCCTGGCCGAGCGTCCCCTGCCCCTGCGCGAGGGGCCCGAGCAGGTGCTGGTGCACGGGCACTGCCACGAGAAGTCCCTGGTCGGTCCGGGCCCCCTGCGTCGGCTGCTGGGGCAGGTGCCCGGGCTGCGCCTCCGCGAGCTCGACGCCGGGTGCTGCGGGATGGCCGGGGCCTTCGGTTATGAGGTCGAGCACTACGAGATGTCCCAGACCATCGGGCAGAGGGTCCTCTTCCCGGCGGTCCTGCAGGCGGCAGCCGAAGGGATTCCGGTGGTGGCGCCGGGCACCTCGTGCCGCCACCAGGTCCTGGAGGCGACGGGAGTGCGCTCGCTGCATCCGGCCGAGTTCCTGGCGGGCCTCCTGGATGGACAGGGCCCGGCCGCGCCGCCCTCGAATTGATCCGTTCCACCGGAATCCCCTGACCCCGAGAGCCCTGGAGGTCCCATGAACCGCTCGAGCCTGCGAATCGGATTGCTGGTCCTGGCCCTGCTGGCGATGCCAGCCCTGGCGGCGAAGGCCCAGGGCGGAGCCCCTTCCCTGACGCTAGGCCGGATCTCCGAGAAGAGGCCGGGCCACGAGATCCGGATGCTCTTCCCCAAGCTGGCCTGGCCGGCCCGGCCCGGAGTGGCCCGGGCCTTCAACAAGGCCAGCCGGACGCCGGTGGATGCCGCCCTCGCCGAGTTCCGCCAGGAGATGGTCGAGTTCCCCGAGCAGCGCCCCGAGTATACCTGGGACCTGCGCAGCGACTGGGAGACCCGCCACAAGGGCACCGACCTGATCAGCGGGATCATGACCTTCGGCTCCTATACCGGAGGTGCGCATCCCAACCCCTGGCTGGTCAGCCTGAACTTTGATCTGCGCCAGGGCCGGGCGGTGGAACTGGCCGAGATCTTCAAGCCGGGAAGCGCCTGGCCGGCCCGGCTCAGCGCCTGGTGCTTGCGGGAGCTCAAGGCTCGAGACCTGCCCGACCCGGATTCCGGTGCCAGCGCAGATCCCCGGAACTTCGTGGTCTGGACGATGGCTCCCCAGGGCTTGACGATCCTCTTCCCTCCCTACCAGGTGGCGCCCTATGCGGCTGGAGTCCAGGAGGTCCTGGTCCCCTGGAGCGAGGTGGCGGACCTGCTCCGTCCGGGAGGCCTGGCTGCCCCTCTGGCCGGCCTGCGTTCCTGAATCCGCCCGGCCACCCGAGGTCTCTCCCGACCATGAACGACCCCCGGAAGACGCTGCGGTATTCCTGGCTGCTCCTGGCCTCGGCCGCCATCTGGGGGGCGGCCTTCGTGGTCATGAAGGATACCCTGGCCGTGGTCCCGACCAACTGGATCCTGACCATTCGCTTCGCGGTCGCGGGTCTGGGCCTGACGTTTGCGCTTTCCGGGGCACGGATCTCGGTGGAGCTGATCCGCCGTGGGGCCGTCCTGGGCTTCCTGCTCTATGCCGCCTACGCCGTCCAGACCTGGGGGTTGATCTACACCACCGCCAGCAAGAACGCCCTGATCACCTCGATCTACGTCGTGCTGGTGCCGTTCTTCGTGTGGTGGATCCAGCGCCGGAGGGTGGGGCCTCGGGTCCTGCTGGCGGCAGGCATGGCCTTCGGCGGGCTGGTGGTCCTCTCGCCCCCAGAGGCCTCCGGGGTCAACCCGGGGGACTTCCTGACCCTGGTCTCGGGCTTCGGCTACGCCCTGCACATCACGATGGTGGGCGTGTACTCCGAGGACCACGAGGTGATGCCCCTGACCTGCCTGCAGTTCCTCTTCGCCGCCCTCTTCGCCGGGGTCGGGGCGTTCGGCTTCGAGACCTTCCCCGAGCGGATCGGGGCGGGAACCTGGCTGGGCCTGGCCTACCTGGCCTTCGGCTCGACGCTGCTGGCGTTGACCCTGATGAACCTGGGGATCCGCCACGTCACCCCGGCCCGGGCCTCGATCCTGCTGGCCACCGAGGCCATCTTCGGGTGCCTCTTCGGGGTCCTCTTCCAGGGAGATCCCCTCACCGTGCCGATCCTGGCGGGAGGAGGGATCCTGACCCTGGCCGTGATCCTGTCCCAGACCGAGGGGCCGGCCCAGCCGGTGCCGTCCCCCGGTTGAGGTTCGGACCGGGCCGGGCCGGGCCTCGGGTCAGGGCTTGCGTTCGTCGGTGACGTCGTAGCGCGAGAAGCGCTGCACCTCGATCTGGTCGCCCAGGGTGTGCTGGAGGCCTTCCAGGACCTGACCGACCACTCGCGAGGGGTCTTTGCGGTAGGGTTGCTCCAGGAGGCAGATCCTGGCATACCAGGCCGACATCCTGTCCAGGATATGGTCGTCGATCCGCTCGGAGCTGGCGAAGTTCGCCTCGGCTTCGGCACGGTGGGTGCGCTCCTCGGTGCGGATCGTCTCCCAGGGGACGTCCTTGCGCGCCACGTGGCTCGCTCCATCCTCCAGGATCTGACCGCAGATCTCCCGGACGAATTCTCGGAACTCCGGTTTGCGGAGAGTCTCGGCCTGTCGGCAGCGCACCTCGACCAGACAGCCGCGCTTCTCCTCGTCATCGACCTGGGCCAGGACCAGGCCTTCATTCAGTGGGCGCCTCTGCTTTGCCAGGGCTTTTCACCTCCGTTGATGGTTCGGCCGCCTCTTCTTTCGAAGAGCAGGTGGCTCCTTCTGCGCGGGACGGAGGGCCCCGGGTCGACCCGGGCGAAGCCGGGAGCATGGGCAACACCTTCGGGCGCCTCTTCCGCGTCACCACCTTCGGCGAGTCCCATGGACCGGTGGTGGGAGCCGTGGTGGACGGCTGCCCCCCCAGAATCCCCCTGGGCGAGGAGGACATCCAGGCCGACCTGGACCGGCGTCGCCCGGGTCGGGAGCCTCTGGCCACGCCCCGTTCGGAGGAGGACCGCGTCCGCATCCTCTCGGGGGTCTTCGAGGGGCGGACCCTGGGTACCCCGATCCTGCTTCAGGTCGAGAACCAGGACGCCCGCCCCCAGGACTACGACCTCTTGCGCGAGGTCTTCCGCCCCAGCCACGGGGACTTCACCTGGCAGGCCCGCTTCGGGATTCGCGACCATCGTGGGGGTGGGCGGGCCAGCGCCCGCGAGACCGTGGGCCGGGTGGCGGCCGGGGCCGTGGCCCGCCGGCTGCTGGACCTGGCCTGGGGCGTGGAGATCCTGGCCTGGGTCGGGCAGGTCCACGATCTCGTGGCCCGGGTGGACCCCGAAGGTCTGACCCGAGAGCAGGTCGAGGCCACTCCGGTGCGATGCCCGGACCTGAAGGTGGCCGAGAAGATGCAGGCCCGGATCCGCCAGGTCCGCGAGGAGGGCGACTCGCTGGGCGGCGTGGTCGAGGTGCTGGTCCGGGGTGTCCCGGCCGGTTGGGGGGCGCCGGTCTTCGGCAAGCTGCAGGCGGAACTGGGAGCCGCCCTGCTGGGCTTGCCGGCGGCCCGGGGCTTCGAGATCGGTTCGGGCTTCTCCGCGGTCGGGATGCGCGGCTCGGAGCACAACGACCTCTTCTGCTGGGAGGACGGACGCCTGCGGACCCGGACCAACCGCTCGGGGGGCGTGCAGGCCGGCATCTCCAACGGGGAGGACCTGCGCGTGCGCGTGGCCTTCAAGCCGGTGCCCACCCTGGGGCAACCCCTCGAGGCGGTGGACCACCTGGGCCGACCGGTCCTTCTTCAACCCGGCGGCCGGCATGACGCCTGCGTCGCGCCCCGGGCGGTCCCCGTGGTGGAAGCCATGGTGGCCCTGGTCCTGGCCGACCACGGCCTGCTCCGGCTCGCCCTGTCGCCTCCGGCGCATAGTTAAGGTGGTGTTCACACAAAGGTCGGCTTCAAAGGGGACGATCCTAGGGGCCCGGTCGGAAACCTCGACCGAGCATCGTCGAGGGATTTTTTGTCCCCGCCAGGAGCAAGAAGTTGCGGTTTGCTTGAGGCAAATGAGACTTTTTGCGACACAGCGGGGGCGAAAAAGACCCGGCAAGGCGACCGAGGGGTTTCCGTCTGGGTTCCTAACAGGGGGAAGGCCTTCGGGTGCTTCCCTCCCTGGCCTCGGTCTTCCCGAGGCTCCTGCCGACCTGGAGGTGTGGTCCCGTGGCCCTGCGCAATCTCGCTTTGTTCCTGTTGGTCCTCCTGGCCCTTCCGGCCCTGGCTCAACAGGCGGACCGCGTTCCGCCCCTGGCCGTCAACGGGCAACCCCTGCCGGCAGGTTCGGTGCTGGGCTCGACCGGGGAGGACGTGGCCGTCCTGGCCAGCCCCTTCCTGAAAGCCATGGGAGCCCAGGTTCGCCTGGTCGGAGGACGTCTGGACGCTTCCTGGCCTGCCGGCATGCTGACCCTGGAGGCGGGGCGCGACGCCGGCACGTGGAACGGGGTCCCGGTCCGCCTGGCTGAACCCGTCGGCACCATGGGAGGCGATCTCCTGGTGCACGCCATCGAGGTGGCCCGCATCGTCGAGGCTCGCGTCGAGAGCGGCGAGTGGGGCGTGGCCATCTTCAAGAGCGCTGCGGCGCCGCCTTCGGCGTCTGCCCCGGCCTCGGCTCCGGCGGAGAATCCCGCGGGAGCCCGGGGAAACCTGCCACCCGGGCTGAGCATGATCCCTTCGGACCTGACCGGACCGGTCAACGCGCCGGGGCCTCCTGGAATGAGCCCCATGCCGGGGCCCGACGGATCGCAGTTCCCCGACCAGGTCCGCGGCTTCCCGGATCCCGCGACGGGTGGCCTGACCCAGAGGGAGGGTCCCTATGAGTCCCCCTACCAGCGCCCCGAAGTCGGAGGACAGGTTCCCGCCGAAGCGGCCCTGGCGCCCCAGCCCGTGGTCTCGCCTTCGCCGGGATACAAGGCGCCGCGGGCGGTGGTCTCCGATCTGCAGGCGCGCCGCATCATGACCTTCCACCTGTCGAACTACGAGATCCGGGCCAAGATCTACAACGAGGGCACCGTCCCGCTGACCAGGCCGTTCCAGGTCCAGTTGCTGGCCCGGGGCGAGCGCAACAACCAGTTTGAGCTGATCGAGGCCTTCCTGGTCCGGGCCCTGGATGCCGGCGAGGAGATCGAGATCAAGAAGCTGGCGGATGGCCATCAGTTCCAGAGCCTGCAGGGAATGAGCGTCACCTTCAAAGCCGTGGTGATCGAGGACGCCCCGCCGCCCGCCGCCAACTACACCGGACCGCCTCGTCCCGCCACGGTCGAGGGGAGCTCGCGCGAGAAGCGGGTTTCGTTCTGAGGCGGCGACTCCTGTCGGTCGAGGATCGGCTCCTGCCTTTTCCGCTTCGCCCGGGGGCGCCGAGGCGCGCCCTGATGGCGGTCGTCCTGGCTCTGTTGGTTTTGGGGGGGACGGGTACGGGGCAGGCCGACCTGCCCACCGACCCGGTTCCCCTGCCCACTCCCGTGGACGTCGGGACCTGGCCCGAGGTCCGGGTCCTGGTCCATCGGGGCACTTCTCCGGTCACCGTGCGCTCCACGGAGGACATCTCCGTGGAGGAGGCGGGCCAGGAGCCCCGCCGGATTCGGGAGGTGCTCCTCCCTCCTGAGGACCGGTCCGCCCATGAGGAGCCCCGAGTCTGGATCCTGCGCAGCCCGGTTCCCCTCGAGTTGGAAGGCCGGGCCTATCGGGGCCAGATGGAGGTCCGCCTGGAGCGGGGGACCATCCAGGTGGTCAACCGCGTCGGCCTGGAGGACTACCTGCGCGGGGTGGTGCCCCGCGAGCTCCTCTCCAGTCAGTTGGAGGCGGTCAAGGCCCAGGCGGTGCTGGCCCGCACCTACGTGTTGGCCCATCTCAAGGAACCCACCGCTTCGTGGGACGTCCGGGACGACGTGGGCCACCAGGTCTACGGCGGGGTGACGGCCGAACATCCGGTCTCCGACCGGGCCGTGCTCGAGACGGCGGGGCTGGTGCTGGCTTGGGAGGGACGTCTGGCCTCCCGGGTGGTCTTCCACTCCACCTGTGGTGGAAGCACCGAGGGCAACGAGAACGTCTTCGGGACCCCTCCGGTCCCCTACCTGCGCCCGGTCCCCTGCCTGGACCAGTCAGGCCAGCCGGCCTGCGCCGCCTCGGGATACGCGTCCTGGATGGTGGAGGCCTCGGCCCAGGAACTCGGGCAGGAGGTGGGGCGCATGCTGGGGAAGCCGCCCCTCGCCATCCGGGCCCTCGAGATTCGCCAGACTTCTTCTTCGGGGCGGGTGACGCGGCTGGCGCTCCTTCTGGAGGGGGAGGAGGAACTGGAGCTGCAGGGAGACGATCTTCGCCGAATCCTGCGCCTTCGGGACTCTTCAGGACAGGTGCGGAACCTGCCGAGCACCCGCTTCCAGGTTGAGCCGGACTGCGGAGATGGACGGATCCGTCTGCGTGGTTCGGGATGGGGGCATGGGGTTGGGATGTGCCAGTGGGGCGCCATCGGGCTGGCGCGCGAGGGGTGGCGTTACGAAGAGGTCCTGGATCACTACTATCCGGGGACGCAGGTCCTCGGCATCGAGCAGGCGTGGCCCGGCACCCCGCCCTGAGTCCAGTTGGAGGGAGTTCTGAACGGCATGCTTTACCAGAAGGGCGCCACCGTCTTTGCGGAGATTCACGACCAGCCGAGGGCCTGGCGTGAGGTGATGGGGCATCTGTCGACCCGGCGGGAGGAACTCACGGCCTGGTTCAAAGCCCAGAACTTCGGCCAGGTCATCTACCTGGCGTGTTCCGACTCCCTGAACATGGCTTTGTCGGCCTCCCGGGTGACCCACCTGGTCTCGGGATTGAACTCGGTGGCCATGCCCGCCAGTGAGGTCCTCTTCGGTCGCCGGGCTCCCTACGACAGCCGCATCAAGACCCTGGTGCTGGCGCTGGCCCGGACCGACGAGGCCGAAGAGGTGGCCTGGGCGATCCAGAAGCTTCGCACGTTGGACCCCAAGGCCCAGGTCATGGTTCTCCACTCCGGCGAGCCCCCCCAGGAGGGCCTGGCCCACCAGAGCCTGACGCTGCCCGGCATCCAGGAAGAGTCCAGGATCGGGACCCGTTCGGTGTCCAGCCTGCTGCTGGCGGCCTTGGTGCTGGTCTCGTGGCTCTCCAACCGGGAAGTCCTGTGGAACGAGCTGCAGCGACTGCCCGATCTCCTGGCGGCGCGCTTCAAGACCTGGCAGGCGCGAACCCAGCAGATGGTGCAGAGCAAGCCGGGCCACGTGGTCTTCCTGGGGTCGGGTCCCTACTACGGGATCGCCAGCCAGGCCGCCCTGACCATGCGGGAGATGGCCGGCCTGCCGTGTGACCAGCACTATTTCCTGGAGTACCGCTACGGCGCGCACGTCTCCCTGACCAACCTCATGGCCGTGGTCGGGCTGATCTCCAACACCTTCCGGGTAGCTGAAGAGAAGGTCCTGGGCGACCTGGCGGTGACCCGGTCGTTCCGCGTGGCCTTGATCGAGGAGGCGACCGACTCCTTCCGCGGGCGGGCCGACGAGCTTCTCGAGCTCAAGTCCGGGGTCAGCGAGATCAGCCGGGTCATGCTGATGCTGCCTGCCCTGCAGTTGATGGCCTTCTACGCGGCCGTGGCCCGGGGAATCAACCCCGACCATCCCAAGCACCTCGAGCACCAGGTCCTCAAGCTCAAAGAACGCCCCGGCGTCCAGGTGGGCTCCTGACATGGACCACCTGGAATCCTGGCGCATCCCGCTCTACCTGCTGCCCATCGCCCTGGCCATGCTCTGGATCCGCCGGCGCGAGGCGCTGGAGGGCCTGACCCTCTTTACCGACCTGAGCCCCGGTCAGAAGGCCTGGGTCCTGATCAGCGCGTTGCCTCCGGGCCTCAGCGCCAGCCTGCTGGCCCGCCTTCCGGCAGAGACCGGCCGGGCCTACCTGCGGGAAGGCGCTGCGATCCAGGGCGGAGGGCAGCACCTTCTGCCCGAGGTCCTCAAGGAAATCTGCCGGGTCCTTCCCCCGGATTGGACACGGGGAGCCGGGCGTGATCCGGATCAGGCCCTGGCCCTGGTGGCTCGGGCCGCCAGCGAGGAGCCCACGGAGCTCCTCGCCGCCTTGACCGACCTGTGGCCGCCTGCAGCCAGTCCGGAGCCCACCCCCGCAGCCCCTGACGTGGAAGAGGATGCCAACCCGTCGGCGGGAGCCTCCGTCGCGGAGGACGAAGAGGAGGCCTGACCCGACCCGGCCTTCCTGAGGCGCGCGGGTCGCGCCTCGGCGGGCCCGGCCATCAGGGAGAGGAGGCAGCACGTGTACTGTCCACGCTGCGACGAGACCTTCAGTTCCTTCCAGAGCCTGTGCCCGAACTGTTTCGCGGAGCTGCGCCCCGGGAGCGCCAAGGGACGTCCCTCGTCCCCTGCCAAGGAGCCGGGGTTGCCGGAGCCGCATTCGGGGCTGGACCTGGTGACCTCGATGATCCCGCAGATGCCCGCGGTGGAGTTCCCGGACCTGACCGGGGCCGTCCTGGACAAACCCCGGGAAGCCGTTCAGCAGGTGGCCGAGAAGGCCGCCACCCGCGTCTCGAAGGCCGCTTCGCGCCTGACCAGGCCGGTCGCGCCGCCTGCCGACCTGGACCTCCGCCCCACGGCGGATCCGCTCGGCCAGGCGGCGCTCCAGGAGGCCCGTCAGGAAATCCAGGCCGCCCTGGAGGAGGCCGCCCGGGAGCTTCAGGCCCTGGCCGGAAGCGGGCGCGAGGCGGTCATGGCGGAGCTGCACTCGGAGGGGGAGGAGTCCCGCCAACGGGCCGCCGAGGCCCTGCGCGCCAGCCGGATTCACATCGAACGGCAGATGGCCCCCCACCTGGATCGCATCCGCCGGCGCTATGCGTCCATTGCCACGGGGTTGGATCCGGGGTCCCGGGAAGCCATCGCCGAGCGGCTTCAGTTCCTCCGCAAGCAGGCCTCCGAGGCCCTGGCAGGGCTGGAACGCCAGATCGGCCATGTCCCCGAGCCGGCTCGAGGCGTGGCCCGCCGGCTCCAGGACGGAGCTGTTCCCGAGGTCCCGTTGGTCGACCTGAATCAGACGGGTGCGCAGTCCGTCGAGGGGCTCAAAGGTGGTTGTCTGGGCGTGCTGGGGGTCTTTTTGTCCTTCATCCTGCCCGGGTTGGGGCAGTTCGTGATCGGGCATGTCGGTGCCGGAATCATCCTGGTCTTCCTCTATATCGTCTTGAAATCGGCGCTCCCGGACGCCACGGGGTTGGGCTGGCTGCTGTCGGGCCTGGCGGCCTGGCACGTCTGGACGGCGACTCGAAACTGAAACCTGAATCTGCCGCCTGGCGTGAGAACCGAGGTCGTCGAGGCGGGTCTGGATGCAAGGAAGGCGTGCATCGAGGAGCGGAGCGTAGTTGGAAGCTACGTGAGCACCGCAGAGGTGCGCCTGACGAGGCAGACGGGCCCGAATCGGCGGCCGAATGCCGCGGTAGGCGGCGGATTCAGGTGAAAGGCAGGCCCTGGACATGGAACGTGCCCTTTATCTTGAACTCGCCGATCGACTGGAGTCCGGTCAACTGGTGGCCGTGGCGACCGTGGTCCGCTCCTGGGGCTCCACCCCTCGCGAGGTGGGCGCCAAGATGCTGGTGGATGCCAATGGGCGGATCCAGGGCACCATCGGGGGAGGCTGCGGCGAGGCCGAGGCCTGGCAGGTGGCCCGTGACGTCTTGAAGGGCGCGCCGGCGCAGGTCGTCCACATCGACCTGACCGAGGACGTCGACAGCGACAGCGGCAAGGTCTGCGGAGGTCGCCAGGATGCCCTGGTGGAGCTGCTGGACCCCGAGGACTTGAGGGCTCGCGCCCTGGCCCGAGCCATCCGGGAGGGTTGCGAACCCGGCCGGGAGCTGGCCTTGATGGTGGTGCTGGGGCCGACGGGCGCTGGAGACTGGCGCCGAGGGGCGACGCCACAGGCCGCGCCCACCGGCGGCCCCGCCCCGGGCACCCGCCTGTCTCTGGTCGGTCCCGAGGAGCTTGTGGGCACCCTGGGCGACGCGCAGGCGGATTGTCAGGCCCTGGAACATGCCCGCAAGTGCCTGGCGCGCCAGAAACCTCAGGTGGTTCCGGTGTCGGTCGGCGAGGCTTCCTTCGATGTCTTCATCGACGTCCTGGTGCCCTCCCAGGAGCTGGTCGTGGCCGGGGCCGGTCACATCGCCCGCCCCTTGTGTCGCATGGCCTCGCTTTGCGGGTATCGGGTGACGGTGATCGACGACCGGCCTGAGTTTGCCGATCCGGTCTACTTCCCTGACGCGGCCGAGGTCGTGTGCCGCCCCTTCCTGGACGCCTTCCACAGCCTGGAGGTGGGGCCGCGCACGCACGTGGTCCTGGTCACCCGGGGCCACAAGCACGACGAGGAGTGCCTGCGGGCCATGGTGGGCCGCGAGCCGGCCTACCTGGGGATGATCGGCAGCCGGAGACGCACGCGCGCGGTCTTCCAGGAGCTGGAGGCCGAGGGGGTGGACCCGACCTGGCTGGACCGGGTGCGCGCGCCCATCGGGATCGACCTGGGGGCCGAGACCCCCGAGGAGATCGCCGTGGCCATCCTGGCCGAGATGATCGCCGTGCGCCGTGGAGGCAAGGCCCCCTCACTGTCGCTGCGGGGGCAGGCTTCCCAGGGCTGAAGTCGCACGGTCCGGACCCGCCCCGGCCTGGGCCGGCCCGGCTGCGCCGTGGCCTTTCCGCTTGATCCTGTCCCCAGCCGGTCAGGCCTGCAGGCGAGGAGGTCCGGCCAGCATGCGTTCGCGCATCGCCTCCCAGGGCCCCAGCCAGTCGGAGATGGTCTCCAGCCACCAGGTCGCCCCGACCTCGGCGTAGGGGCCGATCTTCTCCGCTGCGTGAGCGGGTTCGGTCTGGCCGGCCAGGACAAAGTCGAAGGGGCCGTCGTGGGAACGGTGCTCCTGCACGTATCGAAGGATCTCTCGGGCCGTCGCCACGGTCGGCATGAAGGCGTTCTCGGGGTTCATGTCGATGGGGAAGACGCCGTCCCAGCGGGCGGCCCGGCGCAGAGGAGCGCGGTGGGGCCAGACCCCGGCGATCCAGATGGGGATGCGCGGGCTCTGCCAGGGGCGGGGCAGGAAGGTCGTCTCCTCCACGCGGTAGTGCCGACCCTCGAACGAGTAGGGCTCACCCGACCACAGGCCGGTCAGGATCTCCAGCCCCTCGTCCAGCTTCTGCGCCCGGACCCTCTCGTCGGGCTCCTCTCCGAAGGTGGTGAACTCTTCGCGTGGGAAGCCCAGGCCCAGGCCCAGGACCAGCCGCCCTGAGGAGAGATGGTCCAGGGTCACCGTCTCGCGGGCCAGCTTCCAGGGACGGCGGCGGGGGAGCGGGGTGACCATCGGCCCCAGGCGCAGGTGCCTCGTCTGTGAGGCGATGGCCGCCAGCACGATCCAGGGGTCGATCCGCGTGGGACCCATGGTCTCCTCGCCGACCAGGTGATCCCACAAAAAGAGGCCATCCCAGCCGGCCTGCTCGGCCTGGACGGCGAATTCGACAGTCCGCTTCACGTCGCTGAAGCTGCCGAAGTTGGGGATGTTGAGACCGAACTTCACGGGCCCTCCGAGGTCGATGCCCCCGCCAAGCGGGTTTCGACATGCCGGGTGGGGCTCCTGGAGGGGCCGGGTCGGCGACGGGGAGTCCAGGTCTGCTTGCAGATCCCGCCCGGAGATGACATGCTCGGGCTTGCCCATACGACGACCGATGAAGGCAGGGCCACCTGGCCCTGCGCTCGATGACCCCCGGAGGTTCAACCTTGAGTCAGGTCTATCGCCAGTTCGAGTTCGAGGGGTTCACCATCCTGGTCGGGCGGGGGGCGCGCCAGAACGACGAGTTGAGCCTGCACGTGGCTGAACCCCAGGACCTCTGGCTGCACGCGGCCGGCTATGCGGGCAGCCACGTGGTGATCCGCGTGCCCTCTCGCGAGGTCCAGGTCCCGGCCTCGGTCATCGAGGTCGCTGCCCGCCTGGCCGCATGGAACTCCAAGGCTCGCGGGGCCCGGGGAAAGGTGGAGGTGCACCTGTGTCGGGCCGGGGAGGTCCGCAAGCGCAAAGGGGCGCCGGCGGGCGAGGTGCTCCTGGAGCGTTGGACTCGGGTGCGGGTTTATTCCCGGAACCCCTTCCCGGAGGACTCCGAGTCGTCCGGGGCTGCCGGTCCCGACAGGTCCTGAGCGAAGGGCTCCCCCAGACCGGGCCGGAGTTCAGGCCGCGAAGGCCAGGGCCAGGACCACCAGAAGTGGGACGTCGGCCCCCACGCAGTGGAAGACCGTGCAGGGGAGCAACTGGCCGTCGCGGGCCCGATACAGGGCGACCATGGCCATGCCGAAGCCGACCACCCCCAGCGTGCCCAGCCACCACCAGGAGGGGAGCACCGGAATCAGGACCAGGGCGTGCCAGGCTCCGAAGAGGGCCGAGGACAGGCCGGCCGCCCAGGCCTGGGGCAGGTCTCGGGCCAGGCCCTCGTAGATCGTGCCTCGCCAGAAGGCCTCCTCGGCCAGGGGGTGGACCAGCAGGAACCAGGCTCCCAGCAAGGGCAACTGCCAGGGCGAGAAGCCGAATCCGGCCATGACCCCCCGGATCAGGGGGAAGTCGGCAAACTGCAGCACCACCAGCGTGGCCAGGGGGGCGAAGAGGGCGGCCGCCAGCAGGAAGGGCAAGGCCTCCCGTCCCGGTCCGGCCCGTCGCCCGCCCAGGACCCAGAAGGCCGCGAAGCAGGTCAGGTGATAGGCCAGGAAGGCCAGATCGAAGCGCCGGAACCCGTACAGGGCGGCGCCCACCAGCACCCAGGGCAGCAGGGCCAGGGCCAGCAGGCGGGCCACGCGCGGAAGGCGGGCGTCGGGAAAGAGGGCCGGCGGGGACAACGGAGCCAGGGGGCACCTCCGGGCGGGTGAGGGCAAGGGCGAAATCCTACCCCCATGTTAGCAAGCTACGGGCACCCTGTCACGGGGGGCAGGAGCCTGGACGGAGGATTCCGGGAGCTCGAGGGAGCGCGGCCCCCGATGGCGGATCGAATGATGACAGAGAGCGCCTGATCGAACGCGTCTGCATCTTCGTCAGATGTCTTGACAACCGGGGCCACCATATTCCTCAGGGTCCACCTCGAGCAGGCGGTGTCCCTCGAAAACGGTGAGCACGTCCAAGGTCCCCTCTTGCAGGCGATACACGATCCGGTAGGTTCGGAGGAAGACCTCACGGATTTCGGCCCGGCCAAGTTCCGGAACGACCCGACCAGCAAGGGGAAAAGCCTGCGCAGCCCGCGCTCTCTCGCGGAGTTTCTCGACCCATCTCCTGGCGGCGTCGGGGTCGTCCTCGGCGATGAATCGTTGAATATCGCCAAGATCGCGCTGGGCACGCCGGGTCCAGCGCAGTCTCACGGCAGCAAGTCAAGCCTCAGTTCCACGTCGTCGATCACGCGACCCGCGGCGGAGTCCTGCAGCCCCTCTTGCACCGCTTCGACGAACCTCTGTCGCTCGGTCAGTCGATCAAACTCCTGGGGCGTCAGCAGGACTGCGGCCGGCTTCCCATACTGGGTGATGATGATGGGGCGATCCTTCTCGCGGAGGCGGCGCAGGATCCTGGACGCTTGAGACTTGAAGTTGCCCAGGGGCACGATGTCTTGTGAGACTTGGATAGGGTTCATAGACGGACCTCTTTTCAGCCTCGATCTTAGGCCTTCTTGCACCTGAAGGCAAGATCGCCCGTCTCCCTCCGTCGCGCCGATCTGTAGGCAACCGACCTCCCCGGCTCCGCGAGGGCCTACTGCAGGGTCCACCAACCCAGGACCTGAAACGGGCCTGCAGGCACGCCCCTGACTGGCTGACTGACGGCCCGCCTCAGCCCGCCTTCTCGATGGCCACCGCGACCGAGACCGTGGCGCCGACCATCGGGTTGTTGCCCATGCCCAAAAAGCCCATCATCTCGACGTGGGCTGGCACCGACGAGGAACCGGCGAACTGGGCGTCCGAGTGCATCCGGCCCATGGTGTCGGTCATGCCGTAGGAGGCCGGACCGGCCGCCATGTTGTCGGGGTGCAGGGTCCGTCCCGTGCCCCCTCCGGAGGCCACCGAGAAGTAGCGCTTGCCCTGCTCGAGGCATTCCTTCTTGTAGGTGCCGGCGACGGGATGCTGGAAGCGCGTGGGGTTGGTCGAGTTGCCGGTGATCGAGACGTCGACCCCCTCGAGGTGCATGATGGCCACGCCCTCCCGGACATCGTCGGCCCCGAAGCAGCGGACCCCGGCGCGGTCGCCCTTGGAGAAGGCCTCTTCGGCCACGACGTGGACTTCGCCCGAGGCGTAGTCGAAGCGGGTCTGGACGTAGGTGAAGCCGTTGATCCGCGAGATGATCCGGGCGGCGTCCTTGCCCAGGCCGTTCAGGATCACCTTGAGCGGTCGGGTGCGGACCCGGTTGGCGGATTTCGCGATGCCGATGGCGCCTTCGGCGGCCGCAAAGGACTCGTGCCCGGCCAGGAAGGCGAAGCAAAGGGTCTCCTCACGCAGCAGCATGGCGGCCAGGTTGCCGTGCCCCAGGCCCACCTTGCGATCCTCGGCCACCGAGCCCGGGATGCAGAAGGACTGCAGGCCGATTCCGATGGCCTCGGCGGCGTCGGCGGCGCGGGTCGCCCCCTTCTTCAGGGCGATGGCGGCCCCGACCACGTAGGCCCAGGCGGCATTCTCGAAGGCGATCGATTGGGTCTGCTTGCAGATCTGGTAGGGATCCAACCCGCGAGCCTGGCACAGGGCCCGGGCCTCCTCCAACGAGGTGATCCCGTACTCCGCCAGGGTCGACTGGATCCGCTCGATGCGGCGTTCATAGCTTTCGAAGAGCTGGGCCATCTGGCGCACTTCCTTTCGTCCTGGAGTCTACTCCTGACGAGGATCGATCACGCGGGCGGCTTCGTCGAAGCGGCCGTACTGGCCGATCGAGCGGCGGTAGGCCTCGTTGGCGTCCACCCCCTGCTTGATCAGGTCGACCATCGGCCCCAGTCGCAGGAACTCATAGCCGATGATCTCGTCCTTTTCGTCCAGACCCATCTTCAGGACGTAGCCCTCGGTCAGCTCGAGGTAGCGCGGGCCCTTCTCGATGGTCGAGTACATGGTGGCGGTCATGCTGCGCAGGCCCTTGCCCAGGTCCTCGAGGCCCGCTCCCAGGGGCAAGCCTCCCTCCGAGAAGGCGGACTGGGTGCGGCCGTAGACGATCTGCAGGAAGAGCTCGCGCATGGCCGTGTTGATCGCGTCGCAGACCAGGTCGGTGTTGAGGGCCTCCAGGATGGTCTTCCCCGCCAGGATCTCGGCCGCCATGGCTGCCGAATGGGTCATCCCCGAGCATCCGATCGTCTCGATCAGGGCCTCCTGGATGATGCCTTCCTTGACGCCAAGGGTCAGCTTGCAGGCGCCCTGCTGCGGGGCGCACCAGCCGATTCCGTGGGTGAAGCCGGAGATGTCCTGGATCTGCCGGGCCTTGGTCCAGAGGCCTTCCTGCGGGATGGGCGCCGGACCGTGGTTGGCGCCCCGTGCCACGCAGGTCATGTGTTCAACCTCGTGCGTCCTGAGCATCTGCGATGCCCCCCCTCCCGGTTGGCTCCGTCCCACTCTGGATGGGGGAGCGGCTCCTGGGTCCAGATTCCCGGAATCAGCCAGGCAGACCTGCCTGCCGTCCACTCTTGTTCCAGGAGGGAGCTCCCCGTTCACTCCCCGCCGGGATGCTTGTAGAGGTGGACCTTCTCGAGGGTGACCAGGCCCTCGGTCAGCATCGGGTCGATGGCCACCAGATACTCGCGGATGCGGGGCTCGTCGTCCACCACCTCGATCACCACCGGCATGTTCGGCGAGGTGTCGATCATCTTGGCGGCGCGCACCACCGAGTGCCTGCCGAAGCCCATCTGGCCGCGCAGGACCGTGGCGCCGGCCAGGCCCCTCTCCCGGGCCACCCGGACCAGGCGTTCGGACAGCAACTGGCCGCTCTCCGGGTCGCGGTCGCAGTCCCCCACGAAGATCCTCAGCAGGGTGCCTTCTTCGGGCAGTTCCATCACCAGGGGGACCTCCTTGTCGATGCCGTTCACCTTCGGGGGTCTTCGCCCCAGGTCCTGAGGGCTCTCCGATTTCCGGTAGTAGATCACGCAGGCCCGCTCCAGGGTGACCAGGCTGCGGCGCAGGAGGGGGCGGACCTGGGGCAGCCAGGCCGCGATGGCCTCGGCGCACTCCACCACCTCGATCACCATGGGCATCTCGTTGCCGGGCCGGAAGGGCTTGCGGAACAGCAGCGGGCCGTCCAGCAGGAAGCCCGCCATTCCTCGGAACACGGTGGCCCCGGCCAGGCCCTGTCTCCAGGCCCGCTCGAGGAGGACCTCGTAGAGGGGGCGGTGGTGGTGCTGCTGATAGTTCGTCAGCATGACCCGACACAGGACATTCTCGCCCTGCAATCGCATGCCCGCGGTTTCGGGCTGCCTTTCTATCCTCGCCATGCCTGCGCTCCCATCACTCCCAGCCAGACCGCCAGGTAGCCCAGGACCGGGCTCAGGACGAAGTTCAGGCCGGCCAGCAGCCACTGGCCGTCCTGGAGCAAGGCGTGGTTCTCGTATTCGAAGGTCGAGAAGGTGGTGAAGGCCCCCAGGAAGCCGACCCCCAGCAGCAGGCGGAAGGGCTCGGGGTTGGGGATCCAGCGCTCGGCCGCCAGGGTGCCCACCAGGCCCAGAAGGAAGGAGCCGCTCACGTTGATGAAGACCGTCGCAAAGGGGAAGCGGGTGCCCAGGTGGGCGGTGGCCAGGATCCCCAGGAGATAGCGGGCGTTGGCTCCCAAAAAGCCCCCGGCCCCCACCAGCAGCATCTGCATCAGGCGCTCGTTCATCGTCTCCTCCAGGACAGTTCCTGTTGCGATCCCGGGGTCAGACCCGGAGGTAGGAGCCATCAGCCTGGAAGAGCGGTTCACGGCGAGCTCCATCGCCGGTGCCACCCGGAACTCGGGGGGGGCGGCACCAGGAAGGTTTCCGCAGTCGGCGGATATCCTCCTCTCCCGGGCAGGCCACAGGATCGCCATGTCCATCAGCCTCGGTGGGGGCGGACGGCTCCACGTCCGGCGGCCGACTCCCCGCAAGGCGGGGGGCACAGGTGCACCCCGGACCCGGGGCGAAACCGATCTCGGGGCACGTCAGCACACCAGCGAAACGAGGCGCACAAGGCACATGGCGCGTCTGGCCTGGGCCACCGACATCCACCTGAACTTCCTCGGTCGCAAGCAGGTCCGGGCCTTCCTGGCCCGGATCGAGCAGCAGGCCTTCGATGCCCTGCTGGTCTCCGGCGATCTTTCGGACGGACGTCAACTGCCCGGCCACCTGCGCATGATCGAGGACCAGATCTCGAGGCCGGTCTACTTCGTCCTGGGAAATCACGACTACTATCACAGCTCCTTCGAGAAGATCCACGTCAAGCTGCGTCCCTATTGCCAGCCGGACCACCGCGTCCGTTTCCTGGGCAACGGCGAGGTGATTCCCGTGGGGGCCGACACGGTGCTGGTCGGAACCTCGGGCTGGGCGGACGGCCGATACGGCAGGTATGCCTCCTCGCAGGTCGTGCTCAACGATCACCTGCACATCCAGGACTTCGCGCGCTTGGGCTACGAGGGCCAGTCCTGGATCGGCGCGCTGGCCCGCAAGCTGGGCCTCCCCTGGTCGGCGCCTCCGGGCCTGGCCCAACGGCGACAGAAGATCCTGACCCTGATGAATCGTCTGGGCGATGCCGCGGCGGCCTACGTCGAGCTGGTCCTCTTCCAGGCGCTGGCCGGGGCCGGGACGGTCATCCTGCTGACCCACGTCCCGCCCTTCCCGGAGGCCTGCCTGCCCCAGGGCAAGCCTGCCAGGCCGACGATGCTGCCCTTCTATTCGTGCAAGGTCCTGGGCGACACCCTGCTGCGGATCGCCGAGCGCTTTCCCGGCAAGAAGCTCCTGGTCCTGTGCGGTCACACCCACGGACCGACCCGGGTGAAGATCCGTCCCAACCTGGAGGTGCGCGTCGGGGCGGCGGAATACCGCAAGCCCGACCTGGAGGATTTCCTCGAGGTCCATTGAGGCTGCTGGCCCCTCCGGCCTGTCGGATTCAGGCCGGGTGCGCCGACCGGGTCCAAGACGGAGGGGTCAGTCCTGGCCGCGCGGCGCCAGGAGCCCCTCCAGGCGACCCAGGAGGAGGTCCACCAGCACCGCCAGCAGGGCGGCAGGCACGGCGCCGGCCAGGATCAGCACGTTGTCGTTGAGATACAGACCCGTCAGGATGGGCTCGCCCAGGCCTCCGGCCCCGATGAAGGCCGCCAGGGTGGCCATCCCGACGGTGATCACCGCAGAGGTGCGCAGGCCGGCCATGATCGTGGGCACGGCCAGGGGCAGCTCCACCATCGTCAGGACCTGCCAGGGACGCATGCCCATTCCCCGGGCGGCTTCCAGGACCCCGGCGTCGACCCCGCGCAGGCCCGTCCAGGTGTTGCGCAGGATGGGCAGGACGGCATAGAGCGAGAGGGCCAGGACGGCCGTCCGTCCTCCCAGGCCCAGTCCGGGGACGGGAATCAGGAAGGCCAGCAGGGCCAGGCTGGGGATGGTCTGGATCACCCCGGCCGCCGCCAGCACGGGAGGGGCGGCCGGGGTCCAGCGGGTGATCCCGATGCCCAGGGGGATCCCCACCAGACAGGCCAGCAGGACCGCCAGGCCGGTCAGGGTCAGGTGCTGGCGGACCAGGGCCCACGTCTCCTGGGGGTGCTCGGCCAGATACTGCAGGAAGCTTCCTGAGCGGCCCCGAGCCGGGAGCGGGCGGGACTCCTGGACCAGGCCGCGCCCCTTGAGGAAGTCGGCGGCCACGGCCTCGAAGCTCTCCTTGCGCTCTTCGACGCGGTAGTTCAGGTGCTGCATCTGCCGGTCGGTGAGGCTGCCCGCCAGCATGGCCAGGGTGCGGCCCACCTCGGGGTGGGCGCGCAGGATCTCGCCGCGGATCACGGGGACGGCGTGGTAGGGGGGGAAGAAGCCCCGGTCGTCCTCCAGCGCCACCAGGCCGTAGCGCTCCAGCTTTCCGTCGGTGGTGTAGGCGTTGGTCACGTCGATCTGGCCCGCGGTGAGGGCCTCGTAGGCCAGGCCGTGCTGCAAACCTCGCACCGTCATCCCCTCCTGGGGAAAGCCGTAGGCCTCCAGCAGGGGATTCCAGCCGTCCGCGCGTTCCAGGAACTCCAGGCTGATGCCGTAGCGCAGGGAGGGGTGGGCCTTCAGATCCGAGATGGTGCGAAGCCCCAGTTCCCTGGCCTTCTCGCCCGTCACCACCATGGCGAAGGCGTTGTTGAAGCCCAGGGGTTCCATCCAGACCAGGTCGTATTTCTGGAGGAAGCCCTCGCGGACGGCCCGCAGGGTCTCTTCGGGCCCACCCGAGCGCGGAGCGCCCAGGATCTCCAGCAGGCCCGTCCCGGTATACTCGGGGTACAGGTCGATCTCGCCTGCCTGCAGGGCGCTGAAGACGACCCGCGAGCCTCCCAGGTCCATGCGCCGGACCACCCGCAGGTCGGTCCGGGCCTCCAGCAACTGGGCCAGGATCTCCGAGAGCAGTCGGCCTTCGGTGAACTGCTTGCTGCCCACCACCAGGGGCCGAGGCTCCTCGGCCCGGGCCGGCGCGACGTCCCAGGCCGCCAGGATCGCCAGGGCCATCGCGAGCAGGGCGAGCAGGCGCCTCATGTCTTCTGGAGCCCCCTCAAGGCGCTCGTCGGGGTCACCGCGCCCAGCAGGCGGCCCTGCCCGTCCAGGACGCCGAGCGCGGGCAGGCGGGTCTCCAAGAGCATCTCCAGGGCCACGGCGCGCCGGGCGGAGGCCGCCAGGGTGGGGGGATTCTCGTGGCGGGGTCCGTCGGCCTCGGCGGCCACCGCCTCCAGAAGGCCGTTGGTGTCGAGGAAGAGCAGCGGGCCGCTGCCGCCCGGATTCTCTCCCATCGGCACGACCTGGGCCTGGGGGTCGAGCAGGTCCAGCGCCAGGGCCTCGCCGGGGCCGTCCAGGTGGGAGCGCATGAACTCCTCGACGAACGGCGAGGCCGGGCGCAGCCGGAAGTCGACCCGGGTCCCGATCTGCACCAGGCGGCCCTCGTGCATCAGGGCCACCCGGTCACCCAGGCGGAAGGCCTCGTCCAGGTCGTGGGTGACCAGCAGGATGGTCTTGCCGACCCGACTCTTCAGGCGCAGGAACTCTTCCTGCAGGCTGTCGCGGGTCAGCGGATCCAGGGCTCCAAATGGTTCGTCCATCAGGATGTGGGAGGGGTCCAGCGAGAGCGCCCGGGCGACGCCCACGCGCTGCTGCTGGCCGCCGGAGAGCTCGTGGGGGTGGCGCTGCGCGAAGCGCTCCGGGGGCAGGCTGACCAGGTCCAGGAGTTCCTCGACGCGGGCGCGGATGCGGTCGGCCGGCCAGCCCTCCAGGCGGGGCAGCAGCCCGATGTTCTGGGCCACGGTCCGGTGCGGGAAGAGGCCGCCCTTCTGGATGACGTAGCCCAGGCTCCGGCGCAGGCGGATCAGGTCCTGGGTCTGGACATCCTGCCCGTCCACCAGGATGCGCCCGGAGGTGGGTTCCTCCAGGCGGTTGACCATCTTCAGGGTGGTGGTCTTGCCCGAACCGCTGGTCCCGATCAGGCAGACCGTCTCGCCGTCCTCCACCCGGAAGCAGACCTGATCGACGGCCCGGACGGCCCCGGGTGGGGCTCCGAAGACCTTGCTGACCCGGTCCAGCTCGATCAAGCCTGGCCCTCCCTGCCGGATCCGCCGTCTGGCGAGCGGAAGCCCTGCGTGCGGTGCCGGCCTCTGGGAAGGCTTTGCCCGCGGAGGGCGGATCCCCTCCCTGCCCCGGAACCTCCTGGATCCGCCGCCTGGCGTGAGAACCGAGGGCGTCGAGGCGGGTCTGGATGCAAGGAAGGCGTGCGTTCTGAGGAGCGGAGCGTAGTTGGAAACTACGTGAGCACCGCAGAGGTGCGCCTGACGACGCAGACGGGCCCGGATCGGCGGCCGAATGCCACGGTAGGTGGCGGATTCAGGAACCTCGCTCGAGCAACGACGGGAGGGAGAGGACCTTCAGGCGCGGGCCGCCTGGTCCAACTCCAGGTGACGGCGGGTCTTGTCGGAGTCGCGCATCCAGGAGGCGTCCAGGGCGTTGTGCAGCAGGGTCAGGAGATCCTCTCGGGTGAAGCCGTGCACCTCGTGCAGGGCCACGAACTCGCCGGTCAGCGTGGTGTTGAACATCGGCGGGTCATCGGTGTTGAGGGTCACCTTCAGGCCCCGCTCGAAGTAGGTCCGGACCGGGTGGCTCTCCAGCGAGGGGACGGCCCCGGTTCGCAGGTTCGAGATCGGACAGAGCTCCAGGGGGGTCTGCTCGCGGGCCAGGAGTTCCACCAACCCGGGATCCTCGATGGCGCGGGTGGCGTGGCCGATCCGCCCGGCCTGGAGGACCTCCACGGCGCCGCGCACACTCTCCGGGCCGGCGGCCTCGCCGGCGTGCGCCGTGGTGTGCAGGCCCAGGGCTCGGGCCCGGGCGAAGACGGGGGCGAAGGGCTCGGGGGGATGGGAATGCTCGGGGCCTCCCAGCCCGATGCCGACCACCCCCAGGTCCTGCAACTCGGCGGCCTCCTCGGCGGTGCGCAGGGCGCGCGGGATGGGCGAGTCGCGCACGACATCGCAGATCAGCCGGACCTCGACGCCGACGACGCGGTCCAGTCCGCGGCGCACGGCCCGGGTGAGCTCCCCGACCGACAGACCCGTCTGCGAGGCGTCGGTGGGGGAGTAGTGGGCCTCGACGTAGGTGATGTTCTGGGCCAGCCACTCGCGCGCGGCGGCCTCGGCCAGGAAGGCGAAATCCTCCGCGTCGCGCAGGAAGCCGTGCTTCCAGGTCCACATGGCCAGGAAGTGGGGAAAGTCCCGGTAGGCGAAGCGCCGCTCGAGGGCTTGCAGATCGGGAACCTCCGGGTCGCCTCCGTGGCGGGTCAGGATCTCGAAGAGGGCCCACAAGGGGATCGATCCTTCCAGGTGGACGTGCAGCTCGCTCTTGGGAAGTGAATCGATCCAGGTGGCCAGGTCCATGACGGGGCTCCTCTCCGGGCCTTTCAGGCTGGCCGGGCTTTCGGGCTGCAGGCCCGTCCCCCTCTCTCGTCCCGGGAGAGGCTGAAGGAACCCAACCGGGACCCAGGAAGACCCCCGCGTGATGAAGAGCCCGGTCAACTCCCACAACGAGTGGGACCCCCTCGAAGAGGTCGTCGTGGGTCGCCTGGAGGGTGCGGTGATGCCTCCCAACCAGCCCGGGCTGCGTCGCTCGATCCCCCCGACCCTGGGCATGCTGCTGCCTCTCATAGGGGGGTGGCCCTATCCACCCTTCCTGACCCGCGCGGCCCAGCGCGACCTGGACGAATTCGTGAGCCTGCTGGAGTCGGAAGGCATCACCGTCCGCCGGCCCGAGATCGTGCAGGGGCGGCGGAAGTTCCGCACGCCTCTGTGGAGTTCCCGGGGCTTTGCCACGGCCTGCCCGCGGGACGGCTTCCTGGTGCTGGGCGACGAGATCCTCGAGACGCCCATGTCCTGGCGTTGCCGGCACTTCGAGGGCCTGGCCTACCGGCCTCTGTTCCGCTCCTACGCCCGGGCGGGGGCGCGCTGGACCGCGGCGCCTCGTCCGGCCCTGTCCGATGCGCTCTTCAATCCCAGCTACCGGGTCCCCCGGGTCGGACCGCCGACCGAGTATGCCCTGACCGAGCACGAGCCGGTCTTCGACGCCGCGGATTTCGTGCGCTGCGGGCGGGACCTCTTCGGCATCCGCAGCAACGTCACGAACCTCTCGGGCATCGAGTGGCTGCGCCGCCACCTGGGAGATCGCTATCGAATCCATCTGGTGGAGAGTCGCTGCAATCGACCGATGCACATCGACGCGACCCTGGTCCCCCTGGCTCCCGGCAGGATGATGATCCACCCCGAGCAGGTCGATCCCGAGCGTCTGCCACGGGCCCTGAAGGGCTGGGAAATCCTGATCCCGCCTCCCCCCGAGCCCCTGCCCGGCCCCTTCCTCTCGATGTGCTCGGCCTGGCTGAGCCTGAACGTCCTGAGCCTGGACCCGACCCGGGTCGTGGTGGAGCGCTCCCAGGTCTCGCTGATCCGAGCCCTGAAGGAGTGGGGCTTCGAGCCGATCCCTTGCAGCTTCCGCAACTATGCGCCCTTTGGAGGCTCGTTCCACTGCGCCACGCTGGACATCCGCCGGCGCGGGGGACTGCAGTCCTACTGCGAGGCGCCCTGAGGGCAGGACCGCATTGGATCGGCGCGAAGGCGATCGGATGCGCAAGTTGCTGTTGACTCTCGTGGCCGTGGCCTTCTGCCTGGCCTCCCCGGGACGCTGTCAGGCGACCCCCGACCCGGCCTCCGAGGCCTTCTTCCAGCGGATCCGCCAGATGGATGGCCGCACCCTGACCGGGACCACCGCCCATCCCACCGATCCCGATCACGACATGGTGGGCAAGTCCCTCACGCTTCAGGTGAAGGTCCTCTCGGCCGACGAGGTGCGGATTCCCTTTGCCGTGGGCGAGGACACCTCGCGCACCTGGATCCTCCAGCGCACGCCACAGGGGCTGCTCTTCAAGCACGACCATCGCCTGCCCGACGGCCGCCCCGACCCCGTCACCCATTATGGAGGTCTGGCCGTCCCGGGCCTGATGTCGGGGATCCAGTTGTTTCCGGCCGACGCCGAGACCGCCCGGATGCTGCCCGAAGCCGTCAGCAACGTGTGGTGTCTGCAGTTGAGCCCCGACGGCAGGACCCTGGTGTATTCCCTCGAGCGCCACCAGCAGCCGCGCTACGAGGCGCGCTTCGAGCTGGCCGAGTAGACCTCGCCAGACTGCGGGCCCTCGGCGCGCCGGGGGGCCACCCGCCTCAGCCCTGGCGGTGCAGGCCCAGCCAGGCGGGCCCGGGCGGGGAGGCCGGAGGGACCAGCAGCACCGGCATGGTGGCCTCGTTGACCACCCGCGTCGAGATCGACTCGCCCAGGGCTCGGGCCAGGCCGCCGCGCTGGCGCATGGCCAGGCACATCGCGTCGACACCCAACCGCTCGCCCGCCTGGCAGATGGCCTCGGCCGGGTCGGAGGAGAGCGGGGTCTCGAGGTGGACCTGAAGGCCGGCCTCGGGGGGGACCAGTTCGGCCAGGCGGCGGCAGGCCTCTGGGGCGGAAGCCGCGTCGGTGGCGTGCAGCAGGTGGAGAATCCCGCCGTTCGGCAAGAGGGTGCGCGCGTAGTCGACCGCGCGGTTGCCCTCGGGCGAGAGGTCGGTGGCCACCAGCAGCCGGGAGAGGCGCGCGGGGGCTGACGGTCCGGGGACCTTCCCCACCGGCACGCACACCAGGTTGGTCGGCGCCAGATGGACCAGTCGCCGCGAGACCGATCCCTCCCAGTTTCCGCGCAGGGTGGCGATGCGGCGCGATGCCACCACCAGCATGTCGGCCTTCTCCCGGGCCACTGCGTCCAGGAGGGCGTCCGCCACGCGGCCGGTGCTGGTCACGATCCGCAAGGCCGTCCTTTCGGGCAGGGGACCGATCTTCTCGCGCATCTCGCGCAAAAGGACCACCCCGGCTTCGGGGCTGAGCGCCTCGGAGGGGCCTGGAATTCCCAGGCGGCGGTGTTCATCCGGTGGGTGGACGACCCGCACCAGGGTCAGCGAGCATCCGCCCCGAGCCTGCCAGCCGACGGCCCAGCTCAAGGCCCCGACGCTGGCCGGCGTCAGGTCGGTGGCCACCAGGATTCGCAGCCGACTGCGGCCGGCGGCCCAGGAGAGCAGGGGGGCCTTCTGGCGCAGGATCAGGACCGGGCGGGTCGAGCGCCGGACCGTGCGCTCCAGCGTGGAGGTCCGCCAGAGCGGCTCGGCGGCCGCCTGGCCGTCGGCGGCCAGGACCAGGCACGAGGCTTGAAGCTCCTCGGCGGTGCGGGCCAGCACCCGGGAGGGGGGGCCCGAGCGCAGTTCAGCCCCCACCTCCAGGCCCGGGCCCGCCAGGGCGGCGGCCTCGGTTTCCAGCAGGTCCAGTCCCCGTCGGGCCCGCCTGCCGGAGTGCGCCAACGAGCGATCCGCGAAGGGACCGCCCAGCACGTGCAGCAGGACCATGGGCCGGCCCAGCCTCTCGGCCAGGGCCGCGCAGACCAGGGCCGCGTGCCGCGACGGAGGATGGAAGTCGGTGCCGACCAGAAGGGTCATGAGGCCTCCTTTGGGCTGCGGGGGGAAGAGCCCTTCTGCGTTGGGATGTCGGCTCCGGCCTGGCCGGGATGGAATCTCTCTCCTTCAGGGTTGGCCGTCGGGGGGGCAGGACCTCCGCAGGCGGGCCCACATCCGCTCGCGCTCGATGTTGGCCTCCGAGCCGGATTCGTGCAGGCCCAGGTCCATGGCCAGCTCGCCCTTGCCGCAGTAGTGGCCCACCCTGCGGTCGAGGTTGACCGGGTCGCAGGCCGTGATGTAGCCGATCAAGAGCGGTCGGAAGGGCAGCCGGCGCAGCCTCCAGCCGAACTTCAGCCGCAGGAAGAGCGAGAGGAAGTCCGGCAGCAGGCGCAGGGTCTTGGGGCTGAGCAGGGCCAGTCCCAGGCGGAAGAGCCAGGCCAGCCGGGCCAGCGACGTGCGCGGTGTGTGTGGGAGTTCGTCCAGGACCGGCTCGACCTTTGCCCAGTTGATGAAGCGGTCCAGGTTGGCGAATCCTCCCCCGTCCCGAATCAGCAGGTAGTGCTGGACGTACAGGCACTTCCTCACCCCCAGCAGCGAGAGCAGGGCGAAGTACAGCTTCTGGAAGCGGAAGACCTCGGGTCGGGGGCACAATCCGCCGCAGAGATCCTCGACCAGGTCGATGACCTGATCCGGCATGAGCAGCTCGTCGCTGCCGCGGAAGTAGCCCAGGGCCCGGGTGCCCAGGAACATGACCTCCCGGATGAAGGGCCGCGTCGCGGCGTAGTCCAGCACCTTGGGGATCTCGGCTTCGTTGCAGCCCGGCATGACCACCATGACCAGGCTGGTGGCCACCCCCTCGGCCTCGAGGTTCTCCAGGACCCGGATCTTGGTCTGGGTCAGGCGGGCCCCGCGAATCTTGAGGTAGGCCTGGTCGTCGAAGCCGTCCATCTGCAGGAAGACTTCGTCCAGCCCGGCGTTCTTGAGGGTCCGCAGATACTCACGGTCGGCCAGGCGCACTCCGTTGGTGTGCAGCGACGAGATGTGCCCTCGACTCTTGATGGCGCGGAGGATCTCGGGCAGGTCCTTCCTCAGGGTGGGTTCGGCCGAGATCAGGTCGATCTTCAGCGCGCCTCGAGGGTGGGTGTCCATGAAGGCTTCCAGCCTCTCGAGGTCCATGTCGGGGGTGGGCGGAGGGCCCTCCTTCGAGTCCACGGCCGAGGCCAGGCAGATCGGGCACTTGAGGTTGCAGCGCTCGTTGACCCGGATCAGGTAGTCCCGCTGGGGGACCTCCTCGGGCATGACGGCGAAGAAGTAACGGTCCAGGGACTCGTAGTACCAGGCATGGCGCGAGAGCAGGCATTCGGAGGTCCCGTGCTCGGGGCAGTCCTTCCGCAGGAAGACCATCCCGCGGTCTTCCACGACCCGGGCGGGGAGCTCCTCGAGGCACTCGGGGCAGACCGACCAGGTCCGGCGGATCAGGGTTTCGCTCATCGGGTTCCTCCAGGAAGCGTCGGGAAGATTCACGTCTTGAGGGCCTGCGGGGCAAAGGTGGCCTGGACCCGGGACCAGGCCAGCCCGCGCAGGGCCAGGGTTCCCGCCAGGGTCCAGGCCAGGCCGAAGAGGGGGCCGGCCAGCGGAGCCGCCGTCCGCAGGTCGGGCGCCTCCCACCAGACCGCCAGCAGGCTGCCGAAGGTTCCCGGGGCCAGGGTCAGGTACAACCCACCCGCCACCCAGGCCAGGAAGAGCCAGGTCCAGGACTCTCGACGAGTCCGGGTGAGGGTCGAGACGGCCAGGCCCAGCCAGGCTCCAAAGCCGACCTTCAACAACAGGTCTGGAAGTCCCACCTGGACGGCCAGGGCTTCCGAGGGGTTCTCCGGCAGGGCCAGCCCGGCCAGCACGGCAGCCAGGAAGAGGCTTTCCCAGAGAAGGGGAAGGGCGGCGCGTCGAGCCCAGCCGTCCAGGAACTCGCCGGGAGGCATGCCGGTCAGGGCCAGAGGTTCGAGGGTCCGATCTTCGCGCTCGCGGACCAGGGCGCCCACGGTGGCCAGCGAGGCGCGCGCCGGCTGGACGACGGTCAGGACCAGCCAGGCCAGCGGTTGGAGGAGATCGGGGGCCCATGCCCGGCAGAGGACCAGCAGGGTGGCTCCGGAGAGAAGCCCGAGCAGGAAGGGGCCCGACGAGGTCAATCGGGAGCGCGCAGCCTCGCGGAAGGAGATGGCGTTCTGCAGGCGCCGGGCGTGTCGGGGCGGCAGCGAGGGGTGACGTCGGGCCCGTCGGCGGTCGGGAAGGCCGTTCAGTCCGGCCTGGGCCACCTCGCGAGCGACGAACCCCCAGGCCGCGAGGATCATCGTCACCAGCATGGCCCCTTGGGGAGTGTGGGCCAGGGAGAGGAGGCCCACCGCGGCCCCCAGGCTGAGGACGCCAGCGGCGCCGACCAGCGGTTCCCGGCCCTCGGACCAGACGACGGCGGCCTGGACGCTGTTGGAACCCACCCACGTCACCAGGGCCGTGGCCGGGAAGAACAGGAGGGCGGCAGCCAGGATTCCCAGGCGCGATTCCACCGGGACGAAGGCCAGCAGGCCCGCCATCAATGGCAGGAAGACGACCAGTCCGGGCCCCAGGACCGAGAGGACCCCGTGGAAGGCGACCTGGTCGACCAGCTCCCGGGCCCCCAGGCGGGTTGCCAGGATCTCCTCCAGGCACCGCCCCCGTCGCAGCGACGCCAGGACGATCCCGTCCCCGGCCAGTTGCGCCACGGGGACCAGCAGGCCCAGCGTCGCCGCCAGGAGCAGCAGGAAGGTGCGGAAGGTCTGGGAGTCCGTCAGCGCGGCCCCGATGGCGGGGGCCAGGAACAAGAACATGGTGAACATGGTCCAGCGCCGGGAACGGCGGGATTGCCGGGCCAGCAGACAGACCATGGCGGCCCCCGGGATCATCGACCTGGTCTTCGCGCTGACCGGGCCCCTAGGGGCCCGGGGGAGGCTCATCATACACGTAGACCTCCAGTCGCGGGGCCAGTTCCTCCATGAGGATGGCCTCGATGGCGGGCCACTCGGGCAGGCGGGCCAGGTGGACCGAGGCCTGCATCCGGAAGGCCTCTTCGGCCACCGCGCGCAGGCACTTGCGCAGGGCGGGCAGACGCAGGGGAAACCGCCCGCCCGGGCAGGGCCGATCCCCGGCGCGCCCGGCCACCATGCTGGCGACGCAGAAGTCCGGGGTGATGGGCACGAACTGGGTCTCGCCCAGGGCGAACCCGGGTTCTTCCTGCCAGGCACGCCACGCCTTGCGGACCAGGGGCCAGTTCCGGGGCACGCTGCGGGATTGCCATCGCCCCCCGTCATCCCCGATGTGGGCGACGATCTGGTTGCCCTGGACCTGGGGTTGGGTGGGATCGCCCACGAGGTAATGGAGCATGGCGGGAGGGTTCTGGGCCTGGGGCCCGAGTCCCTGGCGCCCGGAGGGGCGTGGCCAGGAGTCGACCCGGGCGGGGCGAAAGGCCCGCCACAGGCTTCGCCCCGCGAGGGCGCAAGGAGTGCGGCATGTCCAGGAATGGCTCCGAGACCCGGCGTGCACTGTGGGTTCTGCTGATCACCGTCCTGGCAACCCTCGCCACGGGCCAGGTCGCCGGCGCCCAGGACCTGCGCAGCGTGGTGGGGCAGGATCGCGAGCACGTGGTGGCACCCGGCGAGAACCTCTACCGTCTGGCTGTGGACTTCGGCCTGGCCCTCGAGCATCTGGCCTTCGCCAACGGGCTGGGGACCTCCAGCACCTGGGTGGCCGCCGGCACGCGCTTGCGGGTGCCCGGTCGCAGGGTCCTGCCTGGGAACCCTCCCACAGAAGGCCTGGTCATCAATCTGCCGGAGCGCGGGGTCTTCCTGTTCCGTCAGGGGCGCTTCAAGAAATTCTATCCCCTGGCCATCGGCCAACCTGGCCGCTTCGCCACTCCCCAGGGGTCCTTCGTCCTGGCCAGTCGGGTGGTCAACCCCACCTGGCTTCCCCCCGAGTGGGCCGGCCTGGGTGAAATCGCCGTTCCGGCAGGCCCCGAGAACCCCTTGGGCGACTGCTGGATGGGGCTTTCCCTGCCGGGAATCGGACTCCACTCCACCACCAGTCCGATGTCGATCGGACAGGCCGTCTCGCATGGCTGCATGCGCATGTATCCCGCCTCGGCCCAGGAGCTCTTCGAGGAGGTCCGGGTCGGGATGCCCGTCCGCATCGAGTACGAGACGGCCAAGGTCGGCTATGACCCCCAGACCGGAGAGTTCTGTCTGGCGGCCTTCCCCGACGTCTACGGCCAGGCCAACCCCCGCTGGCAGGCTGCTCAGGCCTTGGAGGAGGTGGGGCTGGCCGGGCTGTGGTCGGACTCGGATCTGGCCCGCCTGGCCCGGCCGACGGGGGTGGCCCGCCCCATCCTCCAGGCCGACGTCCAGGTCAAGGTGGCGGGGGCTCCTCTGGAGATGGAACTTCCGGCCCTGTTGCTGGGCGATGCCCTGTGGGCCTCCTCGGAGCTGCCGCGGGCCCTGGGGCTGGAGGTCTCGTGGGATGGCTGGTCACGCCAGGTGGAGGTGCGTCGGGCGGGTCGCGTCCTGGTGCTGCGCGTCGGCTCCCAGGAGGTCTTGGCCTCGCCGGCTCCACCCCGCGACGAGGAGGCCGGGGCTCTGGAGGACCCCGCGGGATTCGAGGACTCCTGGCGCTTCCAGGGACCTGCCCGCATGGTGGGAGGGCGTGCCCTCCTGCCGGTCCGGCTGCTGCTGGACACCTTTGCGGTCCCCTTCCGCTGGGAGGCCTCCGAACGGGTCCTGGAGATCGACGGCTGAGGCGGCTTCGGATCCGACGCCCTTGGAGGTGCACCCCGGGCCGGCCGCGAAAATCGGGGACCTTTCGGAGGTCTGCATGCGTCGTCCCGTGATCGGTCTTCTTCTGGTCCTGATGCTCCTGGGCTGTGCCTCACCGTCGCCTCCCGGGCCCAATCCCGGACGGATCCAGCCTGGCGTGGGGGTGGAGGAGGTCCGCCTGGGTGCGGAGCGTGCCGAGGTCGAGGCGCGCCTGGGCCAACCCGACGAGACCGAGACCAACCCCTTCAACGCCAAGAACACCCTGGCCCTGTACCACGACCGGGGTCTGGAGATTTCCTACGACGGCGACAAGGTCGGCACCGTGGTGTTGCATCCCACCCTCCCCCCCTGGAAGGCCTATCAGGGGTCGACGGCCGAGGGGGTCTGGGTCGGTTCGAATCCGGACGGGGTGAAGAAGGCTCTGGGCCCGCCCGCCAAGGAACTGCTCCAGGCCCTGATCTACCCGGGTTTGTGGATCCGGCTGGACTCGCAGGGAAGGATCGAGTCGATCAGTCTGGGGGACTAGGAACCCAGACGGAAACCCCTCGGTCGCCTCGCCGGGTCTTTTCCGCCCCCGCTGTGTCGCAAAAAGTCTCATTTGCCTCAAGCAAACCGCAACCTTTTGCTCCTGGCGGGGACAAAAAATCCCTCGACGATGCTCGGTCGAGGTTTCCGACCGGGCCCCTAGGCTTCGGGTCCTTCTCGGCGCAGGGCCTCCGAATCCTGGTTGCGATCCTCTTCCAGGTGGCATTTCTTGTATTTCCGGCCGCTGCCGCACCAGCATGGCTCGTTGCGCCCCGGTCGGGGGGCGTGGCGGAAGGGGGCTGCCGCCTTCGTGGGTTCGGCCTGCGCAGGCTCCGGTGTCGGGACCGGGGGGCTGGCCAGGGAGAGGGAGGCAAAGGGGTCCACCTCCTTCCAGGTCACCAGCACCCGGCCCCGGTCGGGCAGGCCCAGCGCCCGGCGCTCGACCGACTCGAGCTCGTCCAGCCCGGCCTTCAGGAAGGCCAGCACCACCTGCATGCAGCGCACCAGCGAGGACAGATCGGCGGGGGTGGCCAGGCCGGCAGCATCGCGCCGGAAGGCCACAGGCACCGCATCGGGGTCGGCCAGAGGGAAGCCCTGCGATTGGATCTCCGCCAGAAGGTCCTCACCCGCCTGCTCGGGCGCAACAAAGTGGCAGCAGACCTGGCCGTCTCGGGATGGCCCGGGACGAATCTCCGAGGCGCTGACCAGCAGACCTGGGATCTCGTCCTCTTCTCCGCCCCAGACCGAGAGGTGGACCGGTGCGGGTCCCAGCCCCTCGACGCAGAGGACCTCCTCCGAGGAGAGGACCTCCCAGGGCGCGCACTCCCAGAAGTCGGCGGCCGCAAGGAAGAAGTCGGCGACCCGCTTCAGGTCGTCGGGTGAGGAACAAGAGTAGCCGCCAGGCCGCGTGGGGACCAGGCCGGCCCGGCTCAGGGCCTGCTCTTCGGGGGACTCGGGATTCTTCTGGCTCATCCGGCCCACTGCGACGCCGTCGGGTCCGCCTCCTGTCTGGGAGGGCGGCCGGTTCAGCCCGCCTGGCCTGAGACCGCCTCCAGGTCGTGCTGGGCGTAGGCGTTCTCGGGGTCCGATTCCAGGGCCTTCTTCAGGGACTCGATGGCCTTCTCGGTCTCACCCTTCTGGGCCAGGATGTTGCCCCTCAGGTAGTGGAGCATCGTGTGGTCGGGTTCCAGGCTGCCGGCCAGATCCAACTGCTCCAGGGCCAGATCCAGGTAGGCCCCTCCCTTCTGAGCGTAGAGGTTGGCCAGCATCAGCCAGCCCGGCATGTTCGAGAAGTCCTCGCGCAGGCTCCTCTGAATGAAGTCCACGGCCGGATCCAGGAAACCCGCGGCCCCATAGATCTCGGCCAGGAGGTATAGCGTCTCGGCGTCCCGGGGGTCGAACTTGTAGGACTCGGTCAGCTCCTGGACCGCCTCCTGGATCTGTCCATCCTGATAGTGGCGCTTGCCGCGCTCCCGGTGGAGTTCGGCCATCTTGAAATGCTCGTTGCTCATGGGAGGAGCCCTTTCTACGTCGCCTTTCAGCTCCCCTGCGCCCGCCTCCAGACCCGCGTCCGCATCTCGGCCAGCCCGGTTGGGGACGAAGCCAGGATGTCGGGCAGGGGAGCCGCTCCGGGCAGGAGTTCAAGCAGGTTCAGGGGGCTTCCGTCCAGGGTCTCCAGCCGGCCGCCCGCCTCGGTCAGGATGGCGGTGCACCCGGCCAGGTCCCAGAGGTGCACGCGCATCAGGGCTGCGCAGGCGTCGCCCCGGGCGACCAGCAGCACGTGGGCGACGGTGCTCCCCAGGCTGCGGAGCTTGCCCGGGAAGTGCGCCCCATAGCGGCGGTGGAAGTTGGAGGGAACGCAGAACATCGACTCGCGATCCGGTTCGGACCAGGGGCGGACGCGCAGGGCCTGGCGCCCCCAGCGGTCGGTCTGCATCCAGGCGCCCTGCCCCGCCACGGCCAGGCAGGTCTCGCCCAGAAGGGGAAGGTCGACGACCCCCAGGACCGGTCTGCCCTCGACCAGCAGGCCGACGCTGACGCCCCAGTGCGGCAATCGGGACAGGTAGGCCGAGGTCCCGTCGATGGGGTCCACCGACCAGATCGGGCCTTGGAGAGGGCCCGTGGCGCCTCCCTCCTCGCCCACGATGGTCTCGCCCGGGAAGCGGCGTTGCAGGCCCTCGACCAGGAGCCGCTCGACCAGCTCGTCGGCTTCGCTGACGACGGTGCGATCCGACTTCTCGTGGCCCTGGACCTTGCCGAAGTGGCTCAGGGCCAGCTCCGAGGCCTGTCGGACCAGGGGGAGGACCCGGTCCAGCCGGGCCTGGAGGTTCACCGGGCCTCCAGGGGGATCCGGTGGATCACTCCGTTGGCCAGGTCGGTCAGGTAGAGAATCTGGCCCTGGGCGACGGCCCCGCCGCCGAAGTCCGGCAGCGTGTGCAGGGTCGCTCCGCGGGCGTGGCGGATCGCGCGCACGTCGAAGACCTCCAGTCGGCTGTTCACGAAGGCCAGTCGGCCGCCCACGGGCAGGATCACCCCGCCCTTGAAGGCGATCATGTCCTCTTCGGGCTTCAGGGAGATGCGGCTGGCGAACTGGCCCGGAAGATGGAAGTTGCGGTCCTCGCCGCCCACCCGGGCCAGGGTCTTGCCCCGCGAATCCAGTCGGGTCAGGACCGGCACCGTCAATCGCGAGTCGGAGCGATAGAGGAAGAGGCTGCCGTCCTGGGCGAGGGCCAGTTTGAGGATCGGGCTGGCCGAGGCCTCGCCCAGGTCGCCCTGCCAGAGCAGGCGGCCGCGGCGGTCCCGGCGCTGCAGGACCACCTGGCCCTGACCCGAGGGGGGGTGGACCACGCACAGGATGGCGCCGCGCCCATCGACGGCCACCTGACGGGGCTCGCCTCGCACCACCCCGCCCCGGATCCCGACGGCCACCGGCTCCAGCCAGCCGCGCTGGGGGTCCAGGCGCTGCAGGCGGCAGTTTCCGGTGTCGGCCACCCACAGCAGGCCGTCCGTATCCCAGGCCAGGTCAGCGGGCCGCAGCAACCTGCCCGTCGGGGCGGCCTGGGGGGCATACCCGGCGCGGGATTCCAGCCGCCCTCCCGGGTGGTACTTCTGCAGGACGGCCTGGGAAGGGTCCCAGAGGTGCAGCCGGCCCTGGGAATCCAGTCGCGTGCCCGGATCCTGCCCCGGGGGGAAGCGCGCGGGCTGGGGGAACTCTTCGAGCTCTTCGGCCTGGGGACTCAGTCGCAGGACCCGACCGGATCCCGAGTGCGGGTCGCGCTGGTAGACGAAGATCTCGCCCGAGGGGGTCAGGGAGGCGGCCACCACCTGCCGGCCCGAGGTCTGCCAGGTGCGTTCGACCAGCAGCCGCCCGTCGGTGGCGTACTTGCGCACCCAGTCACGGCCCACGGTCAGCAGGCGGTCGTCGGCCGCCAGGTCGAAGGCCTGGGCCCCGTCGATCTGGAAGCGGGGCGAGCCCTTGGGGTTGAAGACCGCCAGCCCCAGGGCATGCAGGACGTACACGTTGCGCTGGCGGTCCAGGGCCATGGCCCGCGGGGCGGTCAATCCACCCAGGGATACCCGGTATTGCCGAACACCGCTGGCCCCGAAGGCGTGCAGCGTCTGCCCGGACAGGGCGTAGAAGCGGCCTTCGGGTCCCACCGCGGCCACGGCCGGCAGAGCCAGCTCCGCTCCTTCCAGGCGCTGGGCGCGCAGGACACCCTGACGCACGGTCAGCCTCCACTCCGGTTGGCGCTTTCCCGCCTCGCAGGCCAGCAGGGTGGGTTCTGCCCAGGGACCCACCCAGAGGCTGATCGGGTCGAGGCGCGGCGGAGCCTGCTCGGGCGCCGGCAGGCCGCGGTGCGCCCGCGGCGTCCCGTCGCTGCGCAGCAGACCGACGCGCCCTTCCCGGGCATACAGGACCGCCAGCGTGCCGTCGGGGGCCACGGCCACGTCCGTGGGGATCGAATCGGGCAGGGGGCCGGAGGAGGTGGGCAGGTCGGCGGTGCAGACCAGGTCGGGACCCGCCAGGGCCGCTGCCGCCAGACAGAGGAAGAGGACCAGACCGGAGAGAGGCTTGTGCCAGGACATGGTGGGGGCCTCTTCACGCCGCGGGGTGAGAGGCCCTTCCAGGGCCGGAGGACTCGAAACCCCGTGGGCGAACCGGGGGCCATGCCAACCTACCTGCTCACCGGCGTGGCCGGCTTCCTGGGCAGCCACCTGGCCGAGCGCCTGGTGGCCGCCGGACACCGGGTCCGCGGCGTGGATTGCCTGCGCGACTACTACTCGCCAGCCCTGAAGAGGCTCAACCTGGAGGGCCTGGTCGGCCGGCCAGCCTTTGAGAACCTCGAGGTGGACCTGGCCACGGCGGAACTGGCCCCCCTGCTGGACGGGTGCGACGGGGTCTTCCACCTGGCCGCCCAGGCCGGAGTCCGAAGTTCCTGGGGACAGGAGTTCCACTGCTATACCCGGGACAACGTGCTGGCCACCCAGAGGCTGTTCGAGGCCTGCCGGGGACGGCGCCTGGAGAAGGTGGTCTACGCCTCCTCCTCGTCGGTCTATGGCGACGCGCAGGCCCTGCCTACGGCCGAAGACGCGGAGCTGCGCCCGATCTCTCCGTATGGGGTCAGCAAGCTGGCCGTCGAGCACCTGGCGCGGGTCTACCACGACTCGTTCGGAGTTCCCGCCGTCGGCTTGCGCTACTTTACGGTCTACGGACCCCGCCAGAGGCCCGACATGGCCTTCCATCGCTTCCTGCGCCGGGCCCTTCAGGACCTGGCCATCCCCGTGTATGGGCAGGGGCAGCAGACTCGTGACTTCACCTACGTGGACGATGCCGTGGAGGCCACGATTTCGGCCATGGTCCGCGGGGTCCCGGGGCGGGTCTACAACATCGGTGGGGGAGAGCGCACCACTCTGGCCCGCACCCTGGAGATCCTCGAGGAGCACCTGGGCCGGCCGATTCGCCGCGAGCATCTCGAGGCTCAGACCGGTGACGTCGGACACACCTCGGCCCGGACCACCCTGGCTCGGCAGGACCTGGGCTACGATCCGCGGATCGGGATGCACGAGGGGCTGGGCCGCATGGTGGCCTGGTTCAACCGGGTCTGGCAGACGCGGCCTGAGATGCGCCAGGGGTGAGTGCTGGCCCTGACCTTTCAGCCGCCCGGCGCGCCCGCAGGCCGGATCGCCAGGGCGGGATGAGGACGGCCGGGTTTCCCGTCTTCGCCGCCGCCGCGCTGGTCATGGCCCTGGAGGTCTGTGGACCGCGCCTGCTGGCGCCGGCCTTCGGCAACGGGACCCTGGTCTGGTCGGCCATCCTGGCGTGCACGCTGCTGGCCATGGGGGCCGGCAACCTGCTGGGCGGGGTCCTGGCCGACCGGTCCCCCTGGCGGGTGCCGCTCCGGCTGGCCCTCATGGGCGGTGCCCTGTCCTCGGCCCTGACCGCGCTGCTCGCCGGGCCCGTCAGCCTGGGGCTTTCCGACGCCTTCTCGCCCCAGCCGTCCTCTCAGTTGCCGGCCCTGCTCCTGGCCTGCAGCCTGCTCTTCGGACCGCCCGCGGCCTTGTTGGCAGCGGTCCATCCCCTGGCCTTCCGGGGCGCCTTGGCCGGGGTGGAGAGGGCGGGGCGCACGGTGGGCGGCCTGTACGCCTTCTCGGCCCTGGGCAGCCTTCTGGGCGCTCTGGCTCCTCCTCTGTGGGGGACCGAGGTCCTGGGAACTCGCGACACCTTGTTTGCTTTTGCGACGTTGCCCGCGCTGGCTGCCACCGGCTGGCCCGCCCTGGGGCTGGCCAGCCTGCTGCTGGCCGGAGCCCTGTGGCCCCGCACGCTGCCGCCGGGGGTGCTGGAACGCTGGGAGTCTCCCCTGGCCAGCTACGTCCTGGAGGGAGACCAGGAGTCTGTGCGAGTGCGCGTGGAGATCCCCATGCGCCCCGTCCTGTCGACCCATCCCCCGAGCTCTGGGGGCAACACCTATTATGAGGAGATGCTGTTGGCCTGGGGGCTCTTGAAGTCGTCGGCTCCTGCTCGGATCCTGGTCCTGGGCCTGGGAGGCGGAACCGTCGCCCGCCTGGCCCGGGAGGCCTGGCCGCAGGCTGAGATTCACGGTGTCGAGCTGGATCCCAGCCTGCTGGCTCGGGCCTGGGAGCGCTTCGGCCTGGACGACCTGGGGGTTCATGCCCACGTGGGGGACGCGCGAGCCTGGCTGCGCCGCCTTCCCGGAACCTGGGACCTGGTCCTGGTGGACGTCTCGGTGGGAGCCACCCCCCCCGCCCACCTCAGCAGCCGCGAGTTCATGGTCGAGGTGCGCGAGCGCCTCTCCCCCGACGGACTGCTGGCCGTCTATGCGCCCCCTCCCCTGAACGCGCGCCTCCTGGGCTCGGTCCAGGCGGCTTTTCCCCAGGCCGCCCTGCTGGAGCGCGTCGCGGTCGGCTCACGACGCTCGCTGGATCCGAATGGCCCCCGTCTGCTGGCGACCGAGCTGGGCTGGGCGCGCCTGGAGGGTCGTTCATTGAATCTGCACCGTCCCCACCCCGGGGCGCCCCTGACCGATGATCAGGGCGACTTCCCGTGGTGGTGGGGCATGCAATAGGAGCCCTTCGTCCACATGCCGCCAACCTCTTCAGATTCTCGCCCCTCCCTGGCCTGCAGCGGGGATGTGCTCACTCCGCCCCGGGTGGATGTCGAGGTGGCCGGCGCCCTGGGGATCGCGGCGCTGGTCCTGACGCTGATCCAGTATTTCGGGCTGGCCAACTGCTTTCCGGTCCTCTTCCCGGGCGTCTGGGCCGAACTGCCGGTCTTCCACCTGTATGCCTTGTTGTGGTGGGCCGGATGCACGTGCGTCGGCTACTTCCTGGTCCCGGCCTTGTGGTTGAAGTGGCGGGGACGTTCGCTTCGCGACTACGGCCTGAGGATGCCTCGACGCTCGAAACATCTGTGGGTCTACCCGGCGATGTTCGCCCTGATGCTGGGGCCCTTGTGGTGGGCTTCGGGAACCGAAGCCTTCCTGGCCACCTACCCGTTCTATCCCTTCGCACGGGTGGCGCCGGGGTTGTGGCTGGTCTTCGAGGCGGCCTACGCCCTGCAGTTCCTGGCCCTGGAGTTCTTTTTCCGGGGGTTCCTGATCTTCAGCCTGCATCGGAGGATGGGGGAGGCAGCCATCCTGGTCTCCATGGTGCCCTACTGCATGATCCACTTCCTCAAGCCCTTCCCCGAGACCCTGGGCGCCATCGTGGCCGGCGTGGTGTTGGGCTTCCTGTCCCTGCGCACCGGGTCGGTCCTGGGAGGTGTGGCGGTCCACTGGTCGGTGGCCCTGACCATGGATCTCCTGGCCATCTGGCGCAAGGGGGGGCTGGCCCCGGGCGTCGACTGGTTCGGATGGTGATCCCTCGAATCGCCGTCGGGTTCAGGAGAGCCAGCGCGCGGCCTCGCGGGCGTGGTAGGTCAGGATCAGGTCTGCTCCGGCTCTCTTGATCCCCGTCAGGATCTCCATGGTCACCGCTCTTTCGTCGATCCAGCCCATGCGCGCGGCGGCCTTGACCATCGAATACTCCCCGCTGACGTTGTAGGCGGCCAGGGGGCAGGTCACCTCGTCGCGCACCTCCCGCAGCACGTCCAGGAAGGCCAGAGCCGGCTTGACCATCACCAGGTCGGCACCCTCCTGCAGGTCCGCCTGGACCTCGCGCAGGGCCTCGCGCCGGTTGGCGGGGTCCATCTGGTAGGAGCGGCGGTCGCCGAACTGCGGGGCCGACTGCGCGGCTTCGCGGAACGGGCCATAGAAGGCGCTGGCGAACTTCGCAGCGTAGGCCAGGATGGGAATCTGTTCGAATCCCTCCTGATCCAGGCGCGCACGGATGGCCTGGACCCGGCCGTCCATCATGTCGGAGGGGGCCACCATGTCGGCGCCGGCCCGGGCATGGGCCAGGGCGGTCTCGGCCAGGACGGGCAGGGTGGCGTCGTTGTCGACCTGCTGGCCGTCCAGCAGTCCGCAGTGCCCGTGATCGGTGTACTCGCACAAGCACACGTCGGTGACGACGACCAGGCGGGGCAGGGCCCTCTTGAGCTCGCGGACCGCCCGGAGCACCGGACCTTCCGGGTCGGCTGCCGAGGTTCCCCGGGCGTCCTTGGTGGCGGGAATCCCGAAGAGGAGCACCGCCGGCACCCCCTCCGCAAAGGCCGAGGCGGCCTCCTGCACGAGTTCGTCCACGCTCAGGTGGAACTGGCCGGGCATGGCCGGAATCTCCTGGCGGATTCCCTCGCCTTCCACCGCAAAGAGGGGATAGATGAAGCTGGTCGGGTCCAGCCGGGTCTCGCGGATCATGGAGCGCAACTCGGCGCTGCGGCGCATCCGGCGCAGGCGGAGTTGGGGGAAGATGGCTCCGGGGAAGGGCTGAAGGGTGGACATGGGGACTCCTGGGAGGTTTCTCGCTCTCCTCATTCGGAGGCGGAGGAAAGGGCTTCCACATCCGTGGCGGGATCACTGCCCGTCCCGGCACCGCGTCCGGCCATCGGGTCGGGCGGGAGGCTGGCCGAACCTCGTCGAATCCTGCTGGGATGGTTCTGCGGGGCATGATCCTGTTGGGGCTCGTCTGGAGCCTGACCCTGGCCGCGGCCGCCGAGGAGGCGCCACCCTCCTTTCAGATCCCCTACACCTTCACCGTCGACGGGATCGAGTTGCGGGTGGTCGGAGCCGAGGTCACCCCGGACCAGCGCAATTTCCTGGCCCATGTGCAGGTCCGCGAGAGGCTCGGTCGCCCGGCCACGGTCTCCTGGCAGTCCTGGTTTGCGGCCCTCACGACCACCGGAGAGCGCCTGAGACCTCCCACCGATGTGGGGGTGGACGACGGAAGCGGCCTCAAGCGCGTCTTCGGGCCCCGACCCCTCCCGGCCGGAGGAAGCCTCCGGCTGATGATCTACTGGCCCATCTACGCCCACGAGCGGCCCATCCGGTTGTGGGTCCAGGACGGGTCGGTCAGCCGGGAGTCCTGGAAGTAGGATTCTGGAGAGGAACCCCTCCAGCGTAGACAAATCCCGATTTTGTCGGTATTCCCTTGTAGGAGTGAGCAAGCGCCCGGCGGGTCTGCCCCGTGGTCGGGCGGGAGGGCGATCGGTTGGCGGGAGGCTCTTGGCGGCTCGGACAGACCTCGGGGGATTCTCTTCGGTCTGCCTTTCGCCGCCCCGGGGGCTTCACCCAGATCGAGATCGCCATCGCCGTGGTGGTCTTGGCAGTCGGCATCCTGGGGGTCTTCGCCTCGTTCGCCTTCGCCATCCAGTCCACGCGCTTCAGCGGCCGCATGACCCAGGCCGTCACCTGGAATCGGCAGGTTCTCGAGCTGATCCGGGTCCGCAACCTCCCCTTCACCGTCCCTCTGCCTCCCCCCGAGGAGTCGGGTCTGAACGACCCGCCAAACCAGCCCTTCGAGAAGCTTCCCGACCTCAACGCTGCCCCGTTCCTGAACGACCTTCCCCTGGGGACCGGTTTCAAGAGGAGCATCCAGGTCCGCCGTCTGAGCAACAACGTCGCAGATTACCGCTATACGGTGGCCGAGATCACCGTCACGATCTTCTGGATGGAGAACGGGCGCCCCCGCAACGTCTCGATGAAGGCGCTTCACCGTCAGCCATGAGACCGCATCGACCTTTCGGCATGACCCTGCTGGAGACGATGATCAGCGTCGCGCTCCTGGGTCTGTTGGGCGTCATCCTGATGCAGATCTACGACGTCTCCAGGACCGCCTACGCCAGCGGCACCGGGCAGATCGCGTTGCAGCAGAAGGCTCGCGTGCTGATGGAGCGGATCTCCCCGATCCTGGTCCGCGCGCTGCCCCCCGACGAGAGCCTCCCGGCCATCCTCTCTCCTGCAGCCGGCGATGCGGCCGACGCCATCGTGTTCAGCGTGCCGGCCTCCGACTTCAACCCCCGCCATCCGATCTACACCGAGGCGCGGATTCGCCGCGACGACGACCGTTCGGTGGTGCTGGACGCCAATACGCCTCTCGTCACCGAGGACGACCGGGTCCTGGGGCGCGACATCGAGAGGCTGCGGTTCGCCGTCGTGGCCCGCAACGTGGTGCGGGTGACCGTGGATGTCTACGGGACGGCGCGCGGAGCGTCCAACCAGGACAAGGTCCAGCGCTACACGCTGGACGGCCTGGTCCAGATCCCCTACTACTCCAAGAACTGAGGCCAGACATGTTGTATTTCGCCTTCAGGCGCCGCGGCTCGGCCCTTCTCCTGGCGATCTTCTTCTTGACGGTCCTGTTCTTCCTGGCCATGGCGCTGCTGGAGCTGCTCCCCACGGAGCTGCGGGCGGCCCAACGCCAGCGCTTCAGCCAGGCCGCCTACTTCGCGGCCGACGCTGGGGTCACGGAGGCCCTGGCGTTTCTCGAGAAGCATCTCGAGCAGGAGCTGGAGCCGGCTCTCGCCTTCACGGTCCCGACGGGGGCCAACCCCCACCACAAGATGAGCGGCAGCCTCGGGGACTGGAGCTGGTCGGTGGAAATCCACCCGGACGCGGAGACCCCGCCGCGCGGGACCAACTCGCTGCGGATCTACAGGATCACCTCGACGGCCAGCCTCTTCGAGGTGCCCTACCGCAAGATCACCGTGGACGCCGGGCAGGAGAGCTTCGCCAAGTACGCCATGTTCTATGACCAGGGCGAAGCGAGCCTGGTCTGGGACGTGTCGCGCAACCGGGTCGAGGGGCCGCTCCACCAGAACGACGTCCTGCGACTCTATATTCCCGGAGGCTACTTCGACACCGAGGGTTCCCCGTCGTTCCTGGGACCCGTCACCAGCAGCAGGTTTGCCGGACCCGAACACGGCGACGGGGTCGAATACACCGGGGGAGGCGGCAAGCCCTACAACAAGAGCGGCAGCCCGATCCTGGAGCGCTACCAGCGGATGCTCTCGGGTGGCCGCGAGGCCCTTCGCACGGGGGACAAGACCAAGGAGATGCCCAAGAACTCCCGCAACCTGGCCGAGGCGGCCTGGGGCAGCGAGACCTCGGCTCCGCCCGCCCTGGCCGGGGTCTACCTGAATTCGTCGGTCGGCACCGGGGACTTCAATGAGGCGCTGGGAGGCGTCTTCATCCAGGGAGACGTCGACGCGATGGAGTTGGGAGTCTCGGGCGGGAACTCGACGGTGACGATCACCCAGGGCGGCAAGAAGTCCCTGTTGACCGTCTATACCGAGGGTGGCACGAACCTGCCCGCCGGGACGACGGTGAACGGTCAGGTCCTGCCCAAGCCTCTGGACATCCCTGCGGGGCACACGGTTCTCAAGAAGGCCGATGGCAGCTACGAGGTCGTCTCGGGGACCACCAACGGCGTGGTCTACGCCACGGGGACCATCCACAGCCTGCGCGGCGTCAATCGGGGGGCGCGGACCGTGGCGGTGGACATCGAGCGCGACAAGGAGATCGTGGTTTCGGGGGACCTCACCCGAGCGGACACGCCGCTGGGGAAGAAGCCGAGCGGAAGCCGCGACGTGCTGGGCCTGGTCGGCTACAACGTCCGGCTCGGCCGGGCCATCCCCCGGAGCCTCAATGACCCGCTGTACCTCTACTGCACGATCTTTGCCGGGAGGAAGGATGGCTCGGGTGGGTATGCCGTGGATGGATGGGACGAGCGCTGGGGAGAGGTCGGCAAGTTCATCATCCACGGTGGGCTGATCGAAGGCCAGGACAAGCCGTGGGGCTACGTCGGGTCCTCGGGGTTCCCGTTCTACGAGATTCTCTACGACTCCAACCTGGCCAAGTCGCCGCCTCCCTTCTTCCCGATGCTCCCGAAGCTGCACATCCGCTCCTGGACCGAGGAGGCGCAGTAGGCGGATTCCCGGAGTTGGGCCTGCGGGGTGACGCCCCCGCCGCCGAGGCTTGTCATGGTCCAGGTCGGCCCGACACGGCAGAAGGCCCGGCGAACCGGGCCGAAAGGAATCCTGTCGGGAAGGCGAAGAGGACCACGTTCCATGGTTCACTGGCCTGAAAGCCCCATATATCCGGGCCCCTGAAACTTCGACTCAAGCTTGGTGTGAGGCCTTTACAAATTGGGTTATCTGGCAATTCTGGCGGCCATTTCGGCGGGTATCCTGTTGACCAGCGTGGGGGAGTCCAGGGGACAACAATGCCCGGGAATCTGGGAACGCGCTTTGATCGGTCCACCGTTGGGAATCGCCGCCTGGGGTCTGGCCACCAGCGCCTTGTGGACCGTCTTCGGACCGTCCGATGGCCTCAGCCTGTTGGGCCTGGTCTGTCTGTTGGGCCTGGGAGTGCTGTGCTGGGCCCGAGGGCCTCGCGTCCTGCAGGGTCGTCCTCCGACAGGCGCCCAGGTGGCCCGGTGGATGGCCATCCCTGCACTGGCGGTGATGTTGCTGATCGGAATCCGCCACCTCACCACGGCCGACGGCCTTCTCCTCCAGGGCGATCCCATGACGGACCTCCCTTTCCATATGGCCCTGGCGGGCATTCTGGCGGAGGCCTCCAGCGTCCCGATCGACCACCCCCTGATGTCTGGTCTGCCCCTCCGCTACCACGTCGTCGCGGACGTGGTGGCTGCCGCGGCGGTCCGCCTCAACAGTGCATCGGCGGGTTTCGCCGCCATGGGAAGCCCGGAAGCCTTCAGCCTGGAGGACCTGGTCGCGGTTTTCAACGTGTTGGACATGGTTCTGGCCGCGAGCCTTGCCGGGCTGGTCGGCCTGCTGGCCTTTCGTCACGGTCTGTCTCCGGCTGCCTCCCATCTGGCCGTCTGGCTCTTCCTGCTGGGTGGGGGACTGGGCTTTGCCTTCTACTGGCCCGACCTGCTGCGGGATCCCGGCCAGGCTCTGGCCAGCATGCATTCGCCTCCTGACCGCCTGCATGATTGGGGAATCGTCTGGACCGGCATGCTGCGCGATTTCGTCGTGCACGCGCGGGCCACGCTTCTGGGCCTTTGCCTGGGGGTGGCGGCCTTGGTGCGCTTCACCGCCGGTCGACGCCTGGAGTTGGGCGATGCGGTCGGAGCCGGGCTCTGTGCAGGGCTGCTGCCCTTCTCGCAGGTCCACTCCTTCATCGGGACCATGCTGTGTCTGGGGGCGCTGTGGCTCCTCGGTCGGCGCAGTGGAAGCAGGCCCTTCTGGCTGACGGTCCTCGCCCTGGTGGCGCTCCAGCTCCCTGCGCTGCTGGCCATGCGTCAGGGGATGGTGGCGATCCAGCCCGGCTGGGAGAGCCCCCGGCACGATGCCTTGGGCCTGCTGCAATTCTGGGCCCTGAACCTCGGGGTTCTCTTCTTCGTGCCTCCCCTGGTGGCATGGCGGCCTGGGGGGGACCTGCGCAGGCTCTGGTTGGCCTCCCTGCTGCCTTTCGCGCTGTGCAACGTGCTGGTCTTCACGGTCCCCTGGAACAACATCAAGATTCTGCACTCGTGGTTCCTGGTGGCCTGCATCCTGACGGCTGCGGGCCTGGGGGAACTGTGGAACACGTCGCGCCTGCTGCCCCGGCTGCTGGCCCTCGGCCTGGCCCTGCTGAGTGTGGCGACCGGCCTGGTCAGCCTGGCCTGGCACTCCGGCACCCATGCAGTCATCCCCCGGCCGATGTTGGAATACGCCCTCCAGGCTCGACGTTCGGTTCCCCGGGACCAGGCCATCGCCACCTTCCCGGACGTGGCCCTGCTCCTTCCATCCTACTCGTTTCGCAGGGTCTACCTGGCCCAGTCGGGGCTCAGCGTTTCTCACGGAGTCCATCCTGGCGAGAGAATCGAGGCCATCAGACGACTGTACTCCGCAGCCTCGCTGGAAGACCTGGTCTCCCAGGCCAGGAAGATGGGGGTTGCGTTTGTGGAACTCCAGGCTCACGACCCTGGCTTCCTGGTCAACCGTCCCTTGATCGAGAGCCTTCCCCTGGAGGTGGACGGGGGGGACCAGCGCCTCTATCGGATTCCGCCTGACGCGGTCGAGGCCCGGGAGTCTCCATCCAGAGCGGGAGGACAGGTTCATCCGCCGTCTGGGAAGACGTAGAAAGAAGGCCCGGCGAACCGGGCCTTCCTGCGGCTTGCTGCTTCCGCTCGGTCTTCGGGCGAAGGTTGCAGCGAGCTAGGAGTCTGTGTGAATAGCGCGTCGGTCGCCTCGCCGGGTCTCTTGCACCCCCGCTGTGTTGCAAAAAGTCTCATTTGCCTCAAGCAAACCACGACTTCTTGCGCCTTGCGGGGTGCACAAGATCCCTCGGCGATGCTCGGTCCGGATACTCACACAGGCTCCTAGGCCTTCATGAGCTGTGGCGAGTGACGATGGTGCTGGGGATGGTGGGGAGTGGGAGGCTTGGGGCGCGTCTCGGCGCCTTCTTCGCCACGGCGGAACTGATTGAGCATCTTGCGCTCGGTCAGCACGGCCTTCTCGATTCCCACGAACTCTTTGAGCGAGACGTTGCCATCCTTCATGGCTTCCAGGATCATCTGGGGGGACTTCGTGGAGGCGTAGTACTGGTTCACCTCGTCGCTGGTCAGGGTGCCATCCTCCTGGCCCGCCGTCAATGCGTTGTAGTTGCTGGTTCCCTGGCTCTGCATGAGCTTCAGGATGCCGGTCTGGGGGCCCCCCGCCTCGATGGCGGTGCGAAGTTCGTAGTCGCTCATGCACATGTAGAACATCGCCATGGAATTGCCTTGACTGATCATCTGGACGCCTCCTGAAATCAAAGTCACTGGTTTGTCACGCGGTCTTCGGGTTTCGTCAAGGGTCTCTCCGAGAGGCCTTCGAAACCCGTCGGCAAGGGTGTGCCCGGGCGCAGGCGGCGCCTATTCCTGGGGGGGAACGGCCGCCTCCTTGGCCTCTCGGAGTGTGGTCACACCCTCCTGCGTCTCGGCGTGGGCCGCGTCCAGATGGCGCAGGCGCGTCTCCGCCCCCTCGCCGTGCTCCAGGGCCTGCTCCAGCAGGGCCGGATCATCTGTTCGCAGGGCCTCCAAGAGCCACTGGAGGGCCTGGATGTACTCGTCGAAGCCTCGACGCATCTCTTCACGGAGGGGCTCCAGGAGTTCGTGTTCGGCGGGGGCCTCGGCAACCTCGCGTTCCGCCCCCAGGCGCTGGAGTTCGCCTTCGATCACAACCAGGAGCTGCTGTCGCTCGGCCAACACCTGCCGGGCACGGCTTCCCCACAGGATCAGGCGATCCGCCAGTTCCTCCGGAGCCAAAAGGTCCGGGTCGACCACCGAGGCAGCCTCCAACCCCTCAAATCTGTCGACCGGTTCTTGTTCGCTCATCTGTCCTCCAAACCCGGCTGCATCCTCCGGGCGCCTGAAGCCCCCCGGCCCCCCCCTCCGGGTCTGGGTCAGGCTCCGCCGCTCTTCTCGTCGCTGGGCTGGAACGACTGCAGCGCCAGGTAGTTCGGTCCGAACCGCTTGATGTTGTCGAGCTGCTTGTCGAAGGCGTCGAAGTGGGCTTCTTCATCGGCCACCAGGGACTCGAAGAGCTGCTTGGACACGGCGTCCAGGTTCGCGCTGCACTCCAGCGCCGCCAGGTTGTAGTCTCGGGCCGAGTCAGCCTCCATCTCGGCCGCCTTCTTCAGGATTTCGGCGGGTTCGGTGATGGTCAGCACGGGCCCGGGCACGGTCATGCGCACGTCCCCCTTCAGGAAGAGGATGCGCTCGGCCAGGTCCTCGACGTGGCCCATCTCCATGATGGCCGTCCGCTTCAACAGGGAAGCCAGCGGCGCGAAGCCCTGGTCGTCCAGGTGGAAGTGCCAGTACATGTACTGGTGTACGGCCTGCAGTTCGTCGCCGACGGCGCGGTTCAGAAGTTCGATGCTCTTGTTGGCGTCCATGTGGTTTCCTCCAATGGAATACAGCCCCCCTTGAATGGTCTGGACGCTTCGCGTTCCTCTGGCCTGGTTCCTAGAGGGCAGCCGGGCGGGCCGGTCCGCCGGGGGGCCAGGACGCAGGCTCCGGGTGCGAGCCCAGCGTCTCGGCCACGGTCTGCACCAGGGCATCCAGCGTCGCTTCCCGAGCCACCTCGACGCGTTCATAGCCCAACTCACGGGCTGTTTGCGCCGTGATCGGACCCAGGGCCGCCAGTGGGGTCGTCCGGGGATCCAGCAGGCCCACCGTCAACCGGTGGAACGCCCTGACCACCGAGGAGGCCGTGACCGTGACCAGGTCCACGCCTTCCAGAAGTTCCTGGCGGGTCTCGCCGGGCAGGTCCTCCAGCGCCACGGTTCGATACAGGGGAACCACGTCCACCCGGGCCCCCCGCTCGCGCAGGACCCGGGGCAGCACGTCGCGAGCCTCGGCGGCCCGGGCCAGCAATATCCGCTTGCCCTGGAGAGGATGGGCATTGAAGGCCTCCAGCAGACCTTCGGCCACGTACTCCTGGGGGAGCAGATCGGTCTTCAGGCCCAGGGATTCCTGGACCGCCCGGGCCGTGGAGGGGCCGATGCAGGCCACGCAGGCGCGCAGTTCGGCGTGGCCCGTCTGCAGTCGGGCCCGAAGTCGCGGGGGGGCGTTCGGGCTGGTCAGGACCAGCCAGTCGTAGCATTCCAGCTCGGCCAGAGCCTGGTCCAGGGGGGCCAGGTCCTCGGGGTCTTCCAGGCGGATGGTCGGCACCAGCAAGGGAACAGCCCCTTGCGCGGCAAGCCTCTCGGCCAGTTCCTCGGCCTGCTCGGCCGCGCGGGTCACGACGATGCGCCGACCCTCCAGGGGCCTTCGTTCGGGGCTTGCAGCCCCGGGAAGCCATCGCCTGGCCCCCGAGTCCAGCAACTCCCGGGCAACCCGGCGGCCCAGGGCCTCCGCCTCTTCGGGGGCAGCCCAGTCCCGTCGGCGCAGGACCGGCTGGCCGGAGGGCGCGGCCACCAGGGCCTCCAGGCACACGCCCCGGGCATCGGGACGGGCCAACGCGGCCACCGGGGCCTGGCAGCCCCCCTGCAGCTCTTCTAAAAAGGCGCGCTCGGCTCGCGCGGCGCTGGTCGATTCGGGGTGCGCCAGGGCCTGGAGTCGGCTCCGGGTGATCTCGTCGTCTTCGCGGAATTCCAGGCCCAGAAGGCCCTGTCCGGCCGCCGGCAGGCACTCTTCGGGTTCCAGGGGATGCACCTGGTTGGGTGTCAGGCCCAGCCGTTCCAGGCCCAACCGGTTGAGCCCGGCCTGGGCCAGGACCAGGGCATCGTAGTCTCCGGCCTTCCACTTGCGGATCCGGGTGGGCAGGTTCCCCCGAATCTCCAGGCAGCGCAGGTCGCCTCGGAGGGACAGCAACTGGGCTCGCCGGCGGGGGCTTCCCGTTCCCACTCGGGCGCCGGGGGGAAGTTCAGACAAGGCAGGCCCCACCAGGCAGTCCCGGGGATCCTCGCGTCGCGGCGGGCTGGCCAGGGTCAGGCCCGCGGGCAGGGTGCCGGGCAGGTCCTTGAGGCTGTGCACCGCCAGGTCGATCCGGCCCTCCAGAAGGGCCTCCTCCAGCTCGCGGGTGAAGATGCCCTTGCCTCCGAAGGTGGACAACGCCCGGTCCTGCTGGCGGTCCCCGGTCGTGCGGATGACTTCCAGGCGGACCTCCATGTCCGGCCAGGCGCGACGCAATTCGTCGGCCACCGCCTCGGACTGGGCCACGGCCAGGTCGCTTCCGCGGGTTCCCAGGCGCAGGAGGGGGCGCCCCGAAGCCACTTCCGAAGAGGCTTCTGCAGACTCTGCCGCAGACTCTGCCGGGGGCACCTCCAGTCCGAAGAGCGCCAGGCTGTCCTGCAGTCGGGCAGGAGCCTCCCCGTCGGCCGCCATCTCGCGCAGCCTCCGGGTGGGCTGGTGCAGCAGCTTGCGCACCAGGTTTCGCGAGAAGTTCTCCAGGAGGGCGAAAGGCTCTGCGTTCAGTCCGCGGGCTCGGGCGCGCTCCAGTTCTTCCTGGCGCAGGGCCTCGACGTGCTCGCGAAGCCTGCGGATCGCCGGCACGGCCCTCCGGCCCGCCAGGTCGCGGAGGAACTCTCGGGTCTCCTGTTCGACCATCCGGGTCACCTCGGCCACCTCTTCGTGGCGGTGCGAGAGGTTGCGGGCCACGGCCTGCTGGAGGTCGTCGAGGTTGCACAGGTGGACCTGCTCCAGATCAGCGCATGAAGGTTCGACATCCCGGGGCAGGGCGATGTCCATGATGAAGAGGGGGCGGGCCGGCCGGGTCTGCATGAGGCGTTCCAGGCGCTCGCGGGTCAGGATGAAGTGGGGCGCGCCGGTCGAGGTCAGCAGGATGTCGCAGTCCGCCAGGGTCCGGTCCAGGTCTTCGAAGGGGACGGCGTGGACACCGCAGCGTCGGGCCAGCTCTTGGGCCCGCGCATCGGTCCGATTGCTGACCGAGACGCGCTGGACGCCGCAGTGGGTCAGGTGTCGCAGGGTCAGCTCGCTCATCTTGCCGGCCCCCAGCACCAGGGCGGTGCGCCGGGCCAGGTCGCCCAGAAGGGCGCGGGCCATCTCCACCGCGGCGTGGCTGATGCTGGCGGCGCCCTGGTTGATCCGGGTCTGGCTGCGGGCTCGCCGGCCCACCCGGACGGCCCAGGGAAAGAGGCGGTCCAGGTGCGGGCCGGTCGCCCCGGCGCTGCGCGCGGTTTCCCATGCCTTGCGGACCTGGCCCAGGACCTGGTTCTCGCCCGGGATCATCGAGTCCAGGCCGCTGGCCACCGCGAAGAGGTGGGCCACCGCTTGATCCTCGACATGGCGGTAGAGGTGGGGACGGAACTCCTCGGGTTCCATGCCGCGGGAGCGGGCCAGGAAGTCGAGAAGCTGGCATCCGCCCTCCTGAAGGTCGGGCGTCGAGACGTAGATCTCGGTCCGGTTGCAGGTGGAGAGGATCACGCCCTCCCGAAGCGCCGGGTTCCCCAGAAGCCCGGTCAGGGACGACTCCAAGCCCGACTCGCTGAAGGCCAGGCGTTCGCGCACGACCAGGGGAGCCGTCTTGTGGTTCAGGCCGACCAGGAGCAGTCCCATGCCGTCTGGTGCCGGGATCAGCGGAATCCCTGCCAGGATTCCCGGGCCCACTCGCACAGTTGCCGGGGATCCCGGGCGACCTCGGGGGGAACCTGGTAGTAGGTCTTCAGGCGGGTGGTGGGGCTGGGTTGGAAGGGCTGCATGCCGAGGCCCTCATAGCGGGGCAGGGTCTGGGGCCAGGCCTTGAAGTAGGCCTGGCCGCCGACCACCAGTCCGAAGAACTGACCTTCGAGGAAGAGGCCGAACCCTCCGAACATGGGCCGGGGATCCACCTCGCCCAGCTCGGACAGGCGGTCCAGCAGCACGTAGTCTTGCAGGTTCTGTTTCATCGCGGCACCCCCTTCGACGGGGCTTCGGGGGTGCCTGTGTGTCAGCCGGCCTGTTTCTCGAGGTGGCGCAGCAGAAGATACTCGGCGGGCAGCAGGGCTCCCAGGAGGGCGATGGAGGCCAGGGGAGGCAACCCGATCGAGGTGGCCAGGGCGGCGAAGTCGTTGCCTTGCTTGGCCAGCAGGGGAAGGGACCCCTTCAAGGCCGTCCCCGCGTACAGCATGCTGTTGAGCACCGTGAATCCGCCGTAGCCCATCAGGGCGGGGCCCAGGACCGGATGCTCCTTGCGGATCTTGTAGCCCACCGCGAAGGCCACGGCAGCGGAGGTCGCGTCCACCAGGGTTCCGGCTCCGGCCACCAGGGCGCGGGCTCCGTTGGGGCCCAGCTTCTCGCCCAGGTCGGTCAGGGGACCGGGGGTGTAGCGGCAGACGCCCCCTTTGAAAGGCTGGATGCTGATCGACGGGTTGGCGTTCTGATAGACCGCGTTGGCTGCCACCGCGTGGCCCAGCTCGTGGGCTGCGATCGAGGGGCCGGCGGTGGCCGCGGTGCTGGCAATCCCGCCGAAGACTCCGCTGCGGAGGACCTCACCGCCTGTCAAATCCACCCCGTCGAGGCCTTCTGCCGCGGCGCGCAGCTCCTGGGCCGACGCGGGGCGCGGGGCCAGGTGGGCCCGCATTCCGGAGTTGGGGTTGTGGGCGATCGGCAGCGTCATCGGGACACACTCCTCCTGGAACGAAGGATAGCAGGCCCGTCGTCGGCATGGGTTGGAGGATTGTAAACTGAAGGACGCCGGGGCCTCTCCCCTGACCGGGAAGAAGGCGCCGGCGTCCTTGGCAAGTCTTCAGATGGCGCGGCGACGGTCCATCCGGCGACGGCCCGGCGGGAGGGCCTTGAAGGACTGGATCACCTTTCCGTTGCGGATATAGGTGAACTGCTTGATCTTGGGACTGTTCTGCGTGTAGGAGGTGGTCGTGCCCGTGATCAGCACGCAGTCGGACTCGCGCTCGCGGCGGCCCACCCGGCCGACGAGCTGTTCGATCTCGGCCTCTCCGAAGTGATCCGCGTCGGTGACCAGCACCATGTCGGCCATGGGGATGTCCAGGCCCGAGCCCACCAGGTTGGTGGCCACCAGGATGGCTGGCTTGTTGTCGCGGAACTGCCGCATCATGCTGACCCGGTCCTCCAGGGGCATGTCGGCGGACTTGCCGCGCGAGCGACGACGGTGCTCGAGGCTGTCGGCCATCTCGCCGTGCAGCATGGAGACCGGCACGCCCACGCGATCCTCGATATAGCGGGCCAGGATCGGCACCCGGGCCCGGGTGCGGCTGATCACGTAGATGCGGCTGCCCGACTCGATGTGGCGGCGAAGGACCTCCATGCCCAGGTCGATCTGGGTGAAGATGTTCTCGTTCCAACTGGCGGGCACTTCGTGGCGCCGGGTGGGGGGCGAGTCGAAGGGCATGTCCGTCATGGCCACCGTTTCGCGCCAGGCTCCCTCGCGCTTGAGGAAGCGCTCGACGGCTTCGGGGGTGGCCGAGGTGAACAGGACCGGTGCCGCCAGGCCGCGCAGGTGGGCCAGGTCCTCGTCCTCGTCGAAGGCGTTCACGTCGTCGACGATCACCAGCGAGGCGGTCTCCAGCAGGCTGCGGTACTTGCGCTGCTGCAACAGCATGGCCGATCCGATGGCAAATGACACGTTCCCGGCCAGGAGTTGATCCAGCGAGCGCTGGCGATCGCGGGGCGGGATGCCGGCATGCATCTGGACGCACTCCAGGCCGGTCCCCGCCAGCCGGTCGGCGAAGTACATATGCTGCTGACGGGCCAGGTCGCGGGTGGGGGCCAACATGACGACGTGGCGGCCCGTGTCCAGGGCGCGCTGCACGGCGACGCGCAGCGAGACCTCGGTCTTGCCCGAGCCGGTGGGGGCCTTGAGCAGGATGCGGTCCTTGCCTTCGGTCAGCCGCGAGCCGACCTCCGCGATGGCGTATTCCTGGTGCCGGGTCAGCGCAAAGGTCTGGCCCGGTTGGACCAGTTCGCCCTGCTCGGCCACGCGTTGAACGTTCTCTTCGATCTTCTGCCAGATGCTGTTCTTGTCCATGAATTCTCCAGGGTTTCGGGTCCGGGATGACACAGGCCCGCCCCGAGACTGCCGGCGCCTGGATGTGGCGCCGCCCGGAAACAGGACTCCGGGGAGCATCGGGGAGGGCCGCAAGACCCGCAATGGGGGTTGGGCTCTCTCTTAATACCCGGTACTATAGCACCGGGCTCGGGGGGTGTCAAAAAGGACCGAACGTGTCAAACCTTCCAGAGAGTCTGCTGTTCGTTCGCCTTCCCCGCTGGGTCGTTCGCCTTCCCCGCTGGGTCGTTCGCCAGCAACCCGCCAGCGAACGCCGGGCAGGCGACAAGCGAAGACCGCCGTTGTGGCGGGTGCTCGCCTTCCCCGCTTGGCTGTTCGCCAGTGACCCGCCAGCGAACACTGGGCAGGCGCCAGGCGAAGACCGCCGTTGTGGCGGGTTTCCGCCTTCCCCGCTTGGCCATTCGCCAGCGGCCCGCCAGCGAACGCCATCTGTTCGCCAGCGACCCGCCAGCGAACGCCGGGCCGGCGCCAGGCGAAGACCGCCGTTGTGGCGGGTTTCCGCCTTCCCCGCTTGGCTGTTCGCCAACGACCCGCCAGCGAACGCCGGGGCAGGCGCCAGGGGCGGATTCAGGTCTTCAGGCTCCCGATGACGTCATGGTAGTGAACGCGACCGCCTCCGCCAGGTCGGCTGGCGCAGCCTGGCCTGGCACCTCCTGGGCCGGATGCCCGGTCCTTGTTCACGAGGGGGATCGCCGTGGGGAAGGATCGAAGTGTGTTCCCATGGGACTCCTCATCGACGGCCAGTGGCACCAGGAGGACTACCGGCGCGACGCGCAGGGCGGCTTCGTCCGGGACGACACGCTCTTCCACGGGCAGGTCCGCAGCGAAGGCCCCTTCCTCCCCGAGGCGGGCCGCTACCATCTCTACGTCGGCTTGGCCTGCCCCTGGGCGCACCGCACCCTGATCATGCGGGCCCTGAGGGGGCTGGAGGAGGCGATCCCCGTCACGGCCGTCGACCCCTGGATGGGGCCCGACGGCTGGTTCTTCTCGGAAAACGAGCCCGACCCGGTACTGGGGGCGAGGTTCCTCCGAGAGGTCTACACCGCCGCGGTTCCGGGCTATACCGGGCGCGTGACCGTGCCGCTGCTCTGGGACCGCCGGACCGGCACCATCGTGAACAACGAGTCACGCCAGATCATGCGGATGCTGGACCACGACTTCGCCCCGTTGGCGACGCGGGAGGGGGACTACTGCCCGCCGGACCTGCGGGACCAGGTCGAGGAGACCCTGGACGCGATCTACCAGCCCATCAACAACGGCGTCTACCGGGCCGGCTTCGCCTTTACCCAGGAGGCCCACGAGGCGGCCGTCGGCGCGCTCTTCGCGGCCTTGGAACACTGGGAGGGCGTGCTGGCAGGGCAGCGCTTCCTCTGCGGCGATCGCCTGACGGAGGCGGACATCGCCCTCTTCACGACGCTCTTCCGCTTCGACCCGGTGTACCACGTGCACTTCAAGTGCAACCGGAAGCGGTTGGTGGACATGCCCGACCTGTGCCGCTTCGCCCGCGAGATCTACGGAATGCCCGGCGTGGCGGAGACCTGCCGGCTGGACCACATCAAGCAGCACTACTACCGGTCGCACCCCTTCCTGAACCCGCGGGGCCTGGTGCCCGTGGGGCCGGATCGGGACTTCCGGGACTGCTGAGCCGCCGCTGCCCCCATGGCGTCCAACGGGCAACCCCGGGCCGGGCCAGGCAGCCAGCCAGGTACGAGGTGGCCCGGTCCGTCGAGGACTTGCTGGAGAGGGGCTGAACCCTGCCCTCACCAGGGGGCCGCTCGTCATCAAGCTCGGGGAGTGGGTTTCTGTCAGTGAGTCCGGGCGAAGTCCTGGCTCAGGGAGCCTCGCTGGCCACCACCCCCATCGGGTTTGAAGCTCCCGTGGCAAACGGCGAACCCGCCACCTGGGCCATGGTCCCCGCCTCGAAGACGGTCAGGTTGTTGCTGAAATGATTGGTGACCAGGAGCCGGTTCCGGGCCTGGTCGTAGTCCAGGAAGGAGGGGCCGTTCCCGGCCGTCTGCGCGAGGTGGCCCCGGTGATGTCGGTGCTGGACGTTCTGTACCTGCTTCAACGTGTGGTATTACTGATCCCCGAATTGTCGGCCTGGGCGTTCTCGGGGAGGCCTGCCAGGGGAGGAATCGCTTCAGGAGATGTCAAACCTGCCGGCATCGCTGGACGGAATCCCTGTGGCCTCCTGGTGCGGGCACACGGGGGCGGCGGGGTGCCCGGAGTCGATCCCAGCCCATCGGCGGACCCTGGAGCAGGAGGTGGCGAGATGGCAGTCAGGGCGGTGAAGGAGAAGGTCCCCGTGATCCTCCTGACCACCACGTTCCGCTTCGAGGGCGAGATGCACGTGGTTCCGGGCGGCAGGCTTCTGGACGAGATCAACAAGGAGCGGGACTTCATCCCCCTCACCAACGTCACCGTGTATGACAACCGGGGAGAGCAGCCTCTGGATACGCTGGATTTCATCGCGGTCAACAAGGAACTGGTCGTGATGGTCGCTCCCGTCTCGGCCCGCTGAGTCCCGCCTCCGCAGAACAGCAGAACCGCCCGGAGAAGACCTGGACATGATCATTCGCTATCTCGGTCACTCGAGCTTCTACCTCACCTCCCCCAAGGGGGCGGCGGTCGTGATCGACCCCTACTCGGATTACGTACCCTTCAGTTTTCCGAACCTGGAGGCCGACGTGGTGGTGGTCTCGCACGAACATCGCGACCACAACGCCATCCGCCGGGTCCAGGGAACCCCCGTGGTGGTCAAGCGCACCGCGGACTTCCCCGTCGAGCACGAGGTCCCGATCAAGCGCACCGGAGAGACCTTGAAGTTCATGGGCCTGCCGACCTTCCACGACAATTTCGGCGGGCGCCGTCGGGGGCCCAACACGGTCTGGCACTTCTTCTGGGATGGCGTCCACTTCGTCCATTTGGGAGACCTGGGACATCTGCTGACCGATCAGCAGGTTCAGCAACTGGGCAAAGCGGACGTCCTCTTCCTGCCGGTTGGCGGCAAGTCCACCCTGGGGCCGGCTGAGGCCGGGCTGGTGATCAACCAGTTGAACCCGAACCTGGTCTTCCCGATGCACTTCCAGACCCCCGGCCTGGAGGACCTCGCTCTGTGCGATTCGCCCCTGGAGAGCTTCCTGTCACGCATGGCCCGGGTCGAGGACCAGGCCACCTCCGCCTACGAGGTCGACCAGGCTCGGCTCCCCATGCAGACCACCATCATCCTGCTCCGGGCATGAGCGAGAAGACCCGCTACATCTTCGTGACCGGGGGCGTGGTCTCGTCCATCGGCAAGGGCATCGTGGCCGCCTCGTTGGGCACCCTGCTCAAGAGCCGGGGCTTCAAGGTGACCATCCAGAAGCTGGATCCCTACGTCAACGTCGATGCGGGCACCATGAACCCCTACCAGCACGGGGAGGTCTTCGTCACCGACGATGGCGCCGAGACCGACCTGGACCTCGGCCACTACGAGCGCTTCATCGACGAGAACCTGGGGCGCGAGAACAACGTCACCACGGGTCGGATCTACGGGACGGTGATCGAGCGCGAGCGGCGGGGCGACTATCTGGGCGCCACCGTCCAGGTGATCCCGCACATCACCGACCAGATCAAGGCCTCGGTCCGCAAGGTGGCCGAGGAGAGCCAGGCCGACGTAGCCCTGGTCGAGGTGGGTGGCACCGTGGGCGACATCGAGGGCCTGCCCTTCCTGGAGGCCATCCGCCAGTTCAAGAAGGACGTCCCCGCCGAGCGCGTCCTGTACGTCCACGTGACGCTGGTCCCTCACCTGGGGGCGGCCGGCGAGATGAAGACCAAGCCCACCCAGCACTCGGTGAAGGAGCTGCGCTCGATCGGCATCCAGCCGGACGTGATCATCTGCCGCACCGAGAAGAGCCTGACCCCGGACATGATCGAGAAGATCGCCTTGTTCTGCGATGTCCCGGCCCAGGCCGTCTTCGAGAGCCGCGACGTGTCCACCATCTACGAGGTGCCGCTGCGCCTGGAGAAGCAGGGGCTGGCGGATTTCGTCTCGCAGCGTCTGGGACTGGAGTCGCGCAAGCCCGACCTGGCCAACTGGCAAGACCTGGTCAAGAAGATCAAGAAGCCCGCTCGTCAGGTCCGGATCTGCGTGGTGGGCAAGTACATCGAAATCAAGGACGCCTACCTGTCGCTGGCCGAGGCCCTCGAGCACGCTGGGATCGCCAGCGGAACGGGAGTTGAGATCGTCCGGGTGGACGCCGAGACCCTGGCCCACGAGGGGGTCGAGCTCCTCTCTGGCGCCCACGGGATCCTGGTGCCCGGCGGTTTCGGCTCGAGGGGCGTCGAGGGCAAGATCCTGGCCATCCACCACGCTCGGACTTCGGGAATTCCCTTCCTGGGGATCTGCTACGGGCTGCAGTGGGCCGTCGTCGAGTTCGCCCGCAACGTCTGCGGCTGGGCCGGAGCCAACTCGACCGAGGTGGACCCCGAGAGCCCCTACCCGGTCATCTCCGAGATGGCCGAGCAGAAGGGCATCCGCAAGATGGGCGGGACCATGCGCCTGGGGGTCTACACCTGTCGCTTGCGGCGCCGGACCCGCGCCTTTCACGCCTACGGGATGCTGGAGGTCGCCGAGCGCCACCGCCATCGCTTCGAGTTCAACAACCGCTACCGGATGGATCTGGAGGATGCCGGGCTGGTGATCAGCGGTATCAACCCCGACCGGAACCTGGTGGAGATCGTCGAACTGCGCGACCACCCCTGGTTCGTGGCCTGTCAGTTCCACCCCGAGTATCGCTCCCGGCCGTGCCGGGCCCATCCGCTCTTCCGCGACTTCGTGGCGGCGGCGGTGGCGGCTTCGGGAGGGTGAGGAGGGGGCGTCTGGCGGCGCTCCTGCTGGTCTGGTTCCTGGCCTGTCTGCGCGCCGCTGGCGCCTCGGGCGGGACCCTGGTCGAAAAGGTCCTTCCCGATCGGATCCGCCTGGAATCCGGAAAGGAGATCCCCTGGGCCCAGGTCCGCGCCGTGTTCCTGGTGCACTCTGGCGGCCAGAACCCCGTGCCCCGAGAGCTGACCGCTCCGGGGGACCGGGTGCTGGACTGGGAGGGGGGGATCCTGAGGTTCCAGGCGCGACTGGTGCGGGGCGAGTTCCTCGATGCCCGCCACGGGGAACTGCTCCTGGGCCGATTCGGCCTCTCCCTTCCGTCGACGGCGGAGGTCCTCCTGAACGGGCAACCCTGTCCCCCGGAGGACCTTCCTCGAGGCCGGGCGGCCCTGGCCCGCCTGGATCCGGTCACGGGGCGGGTGGGTCGGCTGGAGGTGGTGGACCCGGGGCACCCACAGGAACGTGAAGCCTCCGAGATCGTGGCGGTTTGCGCCGGACTGGAACCGGGCGCAGAGGTCCCGCATCGCCCTTGGAGGGCAGGGGAGGTCCTGCACCTGGAACTGAGTGCCCCGGAGGCCGGGCGGGCGGTCTTCGACGTGGCGGGCGTGGTCCGGGGTCTGGCGGCCCACGAGGTCGAGCCCGGTCTGTACCGGGCGCGGCTGGTGGTGCCTCCGGGCCTGGACGCGCCAAACACCTTCGTCCTGGGTCGGTTCTTCTCTCGCGACGGGGGGCTTTCGGTCCGCGTCGGGCCCGTCCTGAGCCTGGCCCCCTCCCCGCCACGGGTGCTGCAGCTCGGACCCCAGGGGGATGCCTGGGGACTTTCGCCCGTCTTCGCCCGCTTCGAGTCGCCTGGAACCGTGGTGGATGCGGACCGGGTCCGCATCTGGCTGGATGGCCGGGACGTCAGCGCCCGGGCCCTTCGCCGCGTGGACCTGGTGTGGTACGCCCCGGCCGAGGGGCTTGCCAGCGGGCTTCACCGGGTGCGTCTGCAGGTCGTGGACGCCGCGGGAAATCAGACTCAGGTCTCGTGGGAGTTCCGGGTGGCCGAAGATGGGGACCAGGAATTCTCGAATTGCTCCAGGATGCGTCGAGGATGGCGGACCCCGTAGATCAGCGAGAGGTGGCGCCCCTTCAAGCGGCTGGATTCGACCTCGAGATGCTCGGCGCCGACGGCCCGGTCGACGACCTCCTTGAGCAGCCATCCGGCTGGGGTGTTCTCGGTGATCACCTGGTAGGTGACGGGATGGAAGCCTTTCACGAAGACCCTGGCCGGTTGACGTCTCTCGCCTTGACAGACCATCAGCTCCAGCCCGCCGGAGGCTGAATCCCTGGGGTAGACCTGGATCCGCAGGGGACCGGTCACGGCTTGCTCCAGAAGCCCCAGGAAGTGGCGCTCCTTGGCATCGAAGTTGAAGAGGCTCCGGCGCAGGCTGGACTCGCCGGAGCCCGGATCACCGCCCGGCAGGCGGGTCGGCAGGATGTAGGCATACCAGACGTAGCGGCGTGAGGCCGCGTAGCGCCGGGCATCGAAGCGCTCGCTGCCCAGGATGCGGTCCAGCCATCCCTTGAGGGAGTCGGCGAAGGCGTTGCGACGGGTCAGGACCGAGCAGGTTCGGGGCGTGCCCCGGTCGACCTCGATCTCGACGCGCTGGGTGGCCTGGTCCAACCGGACCGACAGGATGACGAAGCGCGTGGGGTCCGGCCGGGGGAGGATGTCGAAGTCCAGACCCCCTTCCCGCAGCATTTCGAGAAACTCCTCTTCCGACTCGGAGAGGTTGAAGATCGGTTCCTGGGCCAGCCGGAACAAGGGGGTCTCGCGATCCAACCTCTTCCAGGGCTCGTGGTCCGCGGGATTCCCACGGCCGAAGCTGTCTTGCTCGAGCATCGGCCCATTGTAGCATCTGGGGCGCCCTTCCCCAACCGCCGAGGGAGTGCTACATTCCAGGCAGTGTCTGCGACGCGACCGGGCTCCGCCGGCCGGGCCCCTGGCGGCACCTCCTTCAAAGGCCTCCTGCTCTTCTGGATCGCGCTGGGTTGCGCGATCCTGGTCCTGACCGTTGCGGCGCAGGGCTCGGGCAGGACCCTTCAGGTCACGGGCCGACCCGCCTCGGCGGAGCACCTCTCGGAGGTGGCTGGCGCCCCGGTCGGTCAGGACCTGGAGCCTGGAGAGGCGTTGCATTGCGCGGGAGGGACCCTCCAGAACCTCGACCTGCCCCAGATCCCGGCCCGCATCCTGGCCTTCTCGGACCATCCCGAGAGGGTGCGCGGCCGGGGGCTCCTCTTCCAGGCAGGACTGCTCCGGTTCATGCCGGTGCGCTTCCAGTACTACCACGAAGGGGGACGCGCCGAGGGCCCGCTCTTCCTGTCGGTCCGCCTGCGCAATCGGGGAAGCGCCCCGGCCCGCGTCCACCTGATCCAGGGGGCGGCAGGCCCCGACCCCGACTACTTTGCGGCCGGGCATCGCAACAACCAGGTCTTCCTCCGGCGCCTGGTGGCCTTCGAAGGGCGCGTGGAGGTCCTGGCACCCGGCGATTCGATGCAGGTGGCCCTGCATCGCCTTCCCTGCGAGCAGGTGGTCAGCGGGACGCTGCAGATGACGCTCCTGGAAGGCCGGGACCTGGAATACGCGCTCTTCGCCATGCACGATCCGGCCGAGCCGGTCGGCTTCGACCTCCTGTCCAATCCCCAGGATGTCCACGCCCGAGGGGTCTATCCCGCCGCCGACCAGGCGGTGGAGCGGGCCTGGGAGGTGGGCCCGACCCCAGGCCTGCTGGCTTTCGGAGCGGTCCGCCAGCCCAACATCCTGGTCGGCCCGGAGCTGAAGGGGGACTATGGAGTCGTCGTCCGGGCCGAATTGCGGCTGATGAATCCATCCGACCAGGCGCAGAAGGTCGAGGTCTGCTTCAATCCGCGCGGGGGACCGGCGACGGGAACCTTCCTGGCCCGGGTCGGTGAGGGGGAGCTGTTGGACTGGTCGGTTCCTCGCCCCGTGCCGGCCTTCGCCGAGTTCCCCCTGGCGGTCCTGGAGGTCCCCGCGAGGGGCCAGACCCTCCTGACCCTGTGGACGATTCCGGAAGGCGCCTCGAACTACCCCGTGCGGGTGTTGTGGCGTCTGCAACCCGCCCGGACGGGCCTGCAAGAGGAATGCCGCAGAGGTGCTGGAAGTTGCTCGAGCAATCATGTCCCGGGCTGAAGATGAACAGGACCCCGTGAGCGGCTTTTCGGAGAACCAAGGACGGTCCCTGGTGGCCCTCCTGGGGTTCCTCAGCGCCGCGTTTCTCGGAGTGGCCGCCCTGGAAGTCGGGCGTCTGGGAGATCCGCTCCCCTTCCTGGCGCTGCTGGTGGCGGCGATCCTCATGGAGGTCTCCTCAGCGCTGATCCCGGGATTCGGGTATGTCAGCCTGAGTCTCTTCGTCTGCCTGGCCGCCGTGCTTCGCACCACGCCCTTGTTTGGGGAAGCGTTGCCCTCCTACGAGCGCTTCGGCCTTCCCGTCGTCAGCCAGGCCGTCTTGATCGCCTTCTGTGCCCTGGCGCTGGGGTGGGTCTTCCGGATCCTGGTGCGGCGCGATTCCCACTCGGGCTGGCGACGCCTGGCCGAGTTCTTCGTCCATCTGCTGCGGGTCGCCGTGCTGGGGCTGGTGCTGCTCAACATCCCCGGAATGCTGGCGCCGTCCCTGGAATGGCAGACTTCGATCCGCCTGGTGTCGTGGTCGGCACTGGCCGGACTGCTGGCAGTCGCCTTGCTGCACTGGCTGATCGACCGGCTGGTGCTGGGCCGCCTGGTCCAGGCCCTGGGCGAAAAGGGTGAACACGAGGCCTGGGTGGCCCACCACACGAGGATCGGTTGGGTCCACTCGGCGGCTCTGGTGCTGGCTGCCTGGATGGCCGTCATCGCGGCCCAAGGGGTCTTCCCCCTGGCTCGCGGTCTGGGAGCCCTCTTCCCTCTGGCTGTCGGGCTGCTCACCAGCGCCATCCCGCTGCTGCTGATCAACCGGTTGGCGGCGTCTTCGGCTCCGGAGGAGGACGAGAACGAGACCGAGATCCTTCAGGCCGCCCTGCGCGGAGCCCGCTTCCAGTTGGAGGCCGCCAAGGCCCGGGAAGAGGCGGTGGGCCGGGAACTCCAGAAGAGGGCCGACGATCTGCAGTTGCTCTATGAGATGGCCCGGGATCTGGGAGCCGCGACCAGCCTTCCCGACACCCTGGACATCGTGTTGGGCATGTTCCGGGTGATGGGGCTGCCCTTCCAGTCCTGCGTCGTCTTCGTGCTGCAAGAGGGCCAACCGCTTCCTGCCCGCAGCGTGACGCCGTTCCAGGAGGTGCTGGAGATGGCACACCTGCTGCAGCTTCAGGAGCCGGCGGTCCGCGAGGCCTTGAGGACAGGCCGACCGCAGTTGAACGAAGCCTCCGGCTCGCCCTCCGAGCAGCGGATCTTCAAGGATGAAGAGTCCTTCATGTGTGCGCCCTTGATCGTCAACAAGGAGCCGATCGGCGCGATCTACGTCGGAGCCCTGGCGCCGGGAACCTACACCGAGGACCATCTCAACACCCTGACCATGCTGGCGGCCCATGCGGCGCCCTCGATCCACGCGGTCCGCCTCTTCGAGAGCAAGCAGCAGGATCTGGAGGAGGAACGCCGGATCCGCACCCAGGTGGAGGCCCAGAAGAACCAGCTCGAGGGCCTGCAGAACATGGTCCAGTCCATCGGTCGGGAGCTTCGCCAGGAGCACTCGCTGGGGGTGATCCTGGGGGCCGTCACCGAGCTGGTCGCAGAGGCCCAGAGCGCGATCATCCTGCTGGAGGAGAAGACCGACGAGCGCGAGGTCAAGCCGGAGCCCGAGCGGGTCTTCGTTCCCGTCGAGTTCCGCTCGCCCTACAAGGATTTCGTCAAGGACATGGTCGTTCGCCCCGGGGAGGGCTTCCTGGGACAGGTCCTGCAGCACCGGAGCCGTCTGGTGGTGGATGACTTCCAGGAATACAGCCACGCCAACCTGCTGGCCAACGAGAGGTCGGCCATCGCGGCCCCCCTGGTGGCCGAGGACGATCTGTTGGGCTGCCTGTACGTGGGCGCCCCCGAGAAGCACGCCTTCAGCGAGGCCGACGGAAACCTCATCCAGACCATCGCCTCACAGGCCGCCCTGGCCTTGAAGAACGCGCGCCTGATGGACCAGACCCGCCAGCAGGCCCTCACCGATGGGTTGACGGGGCTGTACACCCACCGCTTCTTCAAGGAACAGCTCAAGCTTCAGGTGGACGACGCCCGCCAGTCGGGCAAACCGGCCTGCCTGATCCTGCTGGACACCGACAAGTTCAAGCAATACAACGACACGCTGGGCCATCCGGCGGGAGACGCCCTGCTCAAGGAGATCGCTTCGATCCTGCGCGAGTCGGTTCGCTCCAGCGACATCGTGTGCCGCCAGGGAGGCGACGAGTTCGCCGTCGTGATGCGCGAGAGCACCAAGCAGCGTGCCGTGGAGGTGGCCCAGCGCATCCGTGAGACTTTTGAGCTGCGCTTCGCCGAGCGCGAGGTGCGGGTCACGGCTTCCCTGGGGGTGTGCTGCTTCCCCAGCGATGCCCTGGGCTTCAGCGACCTGGTGCAACACGCCGACGAGGCCCTGTATCAGGCCAAGAACACCGGTCGGAACCGCGTCTGCGTGGCCCCTCCCCTTCCCGAGGAGCGCCGGCTTTCCTGAAGTCGCCCGCGCTGACGAATACGAGGTTCAGCCGCCCGGATCCCCGCCTCTCACCAGGCCGGCACCGCAATGGGGGCAGTCCCCGCGTACACCGACGGCTCCCAGGCAGGCCGGGCAGAAGGCCTCCATTTCCTGGGGGAGGCTCTTCCCACAGGCGGTGCACCAGGTCGCGTCCCGACGCACCAGGGCCCGACACGCCGGGCACTCGCGCATGGCGCGCCGGGGAATCCGGCGCAGCGGAGAGAGCCGGGCGGCGTGACGGGTGCGGGCCAGGAAGAGTCTCCAGAGGATGGCCAGCAGCAGCACGGCCGCCAGTGACCAACCCTGCATCAGGAACCAGTTGAAGAGGCCGTGGACCGCGGCCGAGAGGGCCAGACCCCGCAGCACGAGGGCGGGACGCCGTTCCTCCAGGGGACCGGTCCGGGTCACCCCCAGCGCATAGCCCCAGAACATGGCCATCAACACGTGTCCGAAGGTGGACAGGATCCACCGCTGCAGCAGGACCGAGGGCTCCTCCAGGCGCAGGATGTAGACGGCGTTCTCGGCGGTGGCGAAGCCCAGGGCCGCCACGCCGGCGAACATCAACCCCTGGGAGGGTTCCTGGAAGCGGCGATAGACGCTCAACCGCACGGCCAGGAGCTTGAAGGTCTCTTCGACCAGCCCCACCCACACGACGAAGTAGAAGAGCAGGTCCAGCGGGGAGGGACCGGGGTGGGTGGCGGAGGGGAAGAGTTGGCCTGCGGCGTCCGTGGTGAAGAGGACGGCCTGGGTCGACAAAGCACCCAGGCCGAAGACCAGGCCCACCCGGGCCCAGCTTTCGGGTCGGCCGGGGTTCAGTCGGCGCAGGTAGTCCAGCCAGACCAGGCCGGGGCCCAGGCTTATCAGCACGGCCGCCAGGGTGGAGGGCCAGGGGGCGGTCAAGCCGGAGTCTCCGCCGGGGCCACACGGTCCCCGGGCTGCAGCGACCAGGTCCGAGTCTGCGTCCAGACCTCCGCACTCGTCGCTCCATCGGCTCGGAACAGGGCGCGCAGCGGCCCCAGGAAGGCCCAGGAACAGGCTGAAGCCAACATGCGGGCCAGCGAGGTCTTCAGGTTCAGCCCCTGTCGATCCTCGGTCAGCACCACCTGCCCCATGACGTGCTGCCCCAGCGTCTGCCCCGCCTGGATCGGCAGCAGGCCCCACCAGGCGGCCGCCAGCAGCACCACGACCGGAAGGCCGCCTCCCCATCCCAGCGAGAGCCAGACCTCGTAGGCCACCAGCAGGGCCAGGCCGTCCAGCAGGGTGGCGGCCACCCGGGCCGGCGCCGAAGCCGCCTTCAGGGGCGCTGCCAGGCGCACGGGCGCCGCCTCCAGCTCCGAGCCGCAGGCGGCACAGAAGCGCTCCTTGGGGAAGACCTCGGCCTGACAGCGCGGGCAACAGGACAGGACGAAGAAGCTCCGGTCCAGCGGGCACCGCGAGTCCGCCGCGGGGGCCTCCTGCTGGCAGTCGGGGCAGTGCGGCACCTCGGCTCAGCGCATCTCGTCGAAGAGGTCTTCCATAAGTCGCGGGCGATCCGCTTCGGTCCCCGTCTTTAGGCGTTCGAGCTGCTGGAGGAAGGTGGGGCGTTGGATCCGATAGAGGACCCCCAGGTAGCGCGGGGATTCACAGGCCGCGCGGTTCATGGCCTGCATCAGGTCGGTGGGGTCGTGGTCTTCTGGAAGGTCGGCCACCTCCTCGCGATAGGACTTGAAGGTGTTGACCTTGTTGAAGGTGGGGCAGGGGCTGAAGATGTCGATCAGGGCGAATCCCGGGTGCCTCGCGGCCTCGACGATCATGCGGGTGAGCTCTTTGGGGCGGCCCGAGAAGGCCCGCCCCACGAAGCTGGCTCCGGACACCATGGCCAGCATCAGGGGGTTGAGGGGGATGTCGGTGGTGCCGGTCGGGCTGGTCTTGGTGGCGTATCCCAGGGCGCTGGTGGGGGAGGCCTGCCCCTTGGTCAGGCCGTAGACCGAGTTGTCCATGACCAGGTAGGTGATGTCCAGGTTGCGCCGAGCGGCGTGCAGCAGGTGCCCGCCTCCGATGGCGAAGGCGTCGCCGTCTCCGCCCACGGTGAAGACGTGCAGATCCCGCCCGGCCGCGCGGACCCCCGTGGTGATCGGCATGGTCCGACCGTGGAGGCCGTGGATGCCGTAGGTGGACAGGAAGAAGGGGAAGCGCGACGAGCAGCCGATCCCCGAGATGGCGACGACCTTCTCGGGGGGGATCGCCAGTTGGGACAGAGCCCCGTGCACCGCGCTCAGGACCCCGAAGTCCCCGCACCCGGGGCACCAGGTCGGGCGCTCCTGGCTGCGGTAGTCCTCCGTGGGGGGACTCGTGTTCTCAGCGGACATGTTGGCACCATTCCTCGATCTTCTGGATCAGTTCAGCCTGCCGGAACGGGGCTCCACCATAGACGTTGATCCGGCCCAGGCCATGCGGGTGGTTGTACCTCGAGGCCACCAACGTGGCCATCTGGCCGGTGCGGTTGCATTCAACCACCGCCACCCGCTTCTTGCGCTCCAGGAACTCACCGATCTGGTGGTCGGGAAGGGGCCAGAGCATCCGGGGAGCCAGCATCTCCATCCGGACTCCCCGGAGTTCGAGCTCCTGCAGGGCGCTGGCCACGGCACCCGTCGTGGATCCCCAGGTCAGAAGGCCCAGCTCGGAGTCGGGGTCTCCCTGGCGGAAGGGTTCGGGGGCATCCAGGGCGGCCTTCGAGAACTTGCGGAACCTCTTGTCGCTCATGGCGGCGTGGTTGGCGGCATCGTAGCGCGGCAGGCCCCGGGGGTTGTGCTCCAGGCCGGTGGCGACGTACTGGCCGAAGGGGGTTCCGGGCAGGGACATCGGCGAGACGCCCGACCCGGTGATCTGGTAGCGTTCGAAGTCCGGATCGGTGGGCCGGGCCGTCAGGCGCTCCCAACGGGGGATCTTCGCCAGGTCCGGCCGCTCGAAGTCCGTCATCCGGCTGGCCAGGACCGTGTCCGAGAGCACCAGCACCGGCACCTGGTAGCGTTCGGCCAGGTTGAAGGCGTTCACGGCCTGATCGAAGCAGTCCGCCACGCTGGTGGGGGCCAGGACCAGGCGCTGGCTGTCCCCGTGCCCGCCCACGGCGGCCAGGAACAGGTCGCTCTGCTCATGTCTGGTCGGCAGACCCGTGGAGGGACCGGCTCGCTGGACATCCAGGATCACGCAGGGGATCTCGGCCATGGAGGCCAGCCCCAGCATCTCTACCATCAGGCTCAAGCCCGGACCCGAGGTGGCCGTCATGGCGCGGGCTCCGGTGTAGGAGGCGCCCAGGACCATGCCCAGGGAGGCGATCTCGTCCTCGGCCTGGATCAGCACGCCTCCGACCCGGGGCAGTTGGACGGCCAGGAACTCCATCACGTCGCTGGCCGGCGTGATCGGATAGCCCGCGAAGAAGCTGCATCCCGCCGCCAGGAAGCCCAGACTCAAGGCCTGGTTGCCGTTGAGCAGCATCCGGGTGGGGCTTCGTCGGTCGGCCTCCACCGCAAAGAGCGCCTCCTGGGGCAGGACCTCCCGGACGTAGTCCCGGCCCGCGTCCAGGGCCTCCAGGTTGCGCGCGACGACCTCAGCTCCTTTGTGCGAGAACTTCTGTTCGATCAGTTCGCACAGGACCTCACGGTCCAGGTCGAAGAGGGCCGCCACCACTCCCACGGCCACCACGTTCTTGGCCAGTCCGAACTTCAGGCGGTCGCGGGCGATCCCCGTCATCGGCACGGCGTACTGGGAGCGATCGGGGTCCTGGGGGGGCTGGAAGCTGGCCGAGTCGTAGATCAGCAGGCCTCCTGGGCGCAGATCCGGACCGCTCTTCTGCCAGGCCTCCTCGTTGAAGGCCACCAGCACGTCCAGTTCATCCTTGGCTTCCATCATGGGCACCGGGCCCAGGCAGACCTGGAAGGTGGCGTGTCCTCCCTTGATCTCGGCGGGGTTGGTCTTCGAGGTCAGGACCCGGTACCCCGCGCGAGCAGCGGCCCGGGTGACGAGTTCTCCGGTGGACAGGACCCCCTCTCCGGATTCTCCGGCCATCCGGATCTGCAGGGACTTCTGAACCATCAGCAACAGACACCTCGGTTCCGTGATCCGACGCCGCGACATCCGGCGCCTTCGGCCACATGGGCTTCCCCTTCGGGGCGCCCGACCCCTGCCGGACGGAGGGATGCCTGGCGGCGAAGCGAAAATCCTGCGGCGTCGCATTCCGATCCGGAGGAGGGCGACACCCGGAGGACAGCGAGATGGTGGACCCCCTGGCGCGCCAGAAAGAACCCTTCAGCGTGACCCTCGAAGACGGCAGGGTCGTCCGGATTCGCGGCATCCTGGCGTCGGATGGCCGGGCCTTGGAGGAGTTCTACGGCTCCGTCCCGGTCGAGGAGCTGTGGGACCTGGACTGCAATCCCCGAAAGCTCGAGGTGATCCGGGACTGGCTGGAGGAGGGGTCCTCTTCCGAGACGCTGCACCTTTTGGCTGAGGGCGACGAGGGCTGCCTGGTGGGACACTGCGTGGTCCAACATCCCCCGCGGGGCTGGAAGGCTCATCAGGGAACCATCCGGGTTGCGGTTCGGCCGGGGTGGAGGTGGCAGGGGCTGGCGGGCGCCCTGATCGAACGGATGATTCGGCTGAGCCTGCACGCCGGCCTGGATCTCCTGGTGGCCGAGCTGACTCCGGGTCAGGTGGCGGCTCGCAGCGCCTTCTCGCGGCAGGGTTTCCACCCTCGGGCCACGCTGGCGCGCTTCGTCCGGGATGCCGAGGGGCGGGACCTCGACCTGCTGGTGTTGACCCGGGAGATCCGCGAGCAGGAGTATTTCGCCGCGGACTGAGAGAGGGCTCAGGGAGCCAGCAGCCTCTGCGCCAACGCGCGCATGGCCCGCCCCCGGTGGCTGATCTGGTGCTTGCGCCCTTCGGGGAGCTCGGCCATGGTGGCCCCTTCGGAGGGCACCCAGAAGATCGGGTCATAGCCGAACCCGCCACCGCCCGCAGGGGCGGGTGCGATGCGACCCGGACAGACCCCTTCGCCGACCAGGGGCTCCGGACCCACGCCCACGGCCACGGCCACGCAGCGGAAGCGGGCCGTCCTGTGCGCCTCGGGCACCTGGGCCAGGGCCTCCAGGACCAGCCGGATCTTCTCCTCATGCGGAGTCCCCTCGCCGCCGAAACGGCTGGAGTGCAGCCCCGGAGCCCCGTCCAGGGCATCGATTTCCAGCCCGGAGTCATCGGCCAGGCAGGGCCTGCCGGTCAACTGGTGATAGTGCCGGGCCTTCTGCAAGGCGTTCTCCAGATAGGTCGTCCCGGTCTCTGGGGACTCGGGCAGGCCGGGGAAGGACTCCAGGGTGTCCAGGAGGAGGCCGGAATCCTGCAGGATCTCGCGGATCTCCTGGACCTTGTGGGCGTTTCCGGTCGCCAGCAGCAGGGGCTCAGTCCACGTTGAGATGGTTGACCTCCGTCCAGCGCTCGTCGATCTGCCATTGCAGCGTCTTGACGTCCTGGCAGGCAGCCAGGAACTCCGGGTCCTGCAAGGTGCCCTGGATGTAGCGCTCGTACACCTTGTGGGCCAGCTCCCGCATCTTCTGATCCTTCTGCTCGCGCAGGTCGCGGATGTCCATCTTGAGGCGTTCGACCCGCAGGCGCATCTCGGACTTGCGGACCACGCCCTTGCTCGCCTCGCGAACCGATTCGCCCAGTTTATCGAAGAAGCCTGACATCGACGAACTCCTTGGGGGTCGAGCCCCCGGCCCATGTTGGGGACCCGGTCAGATTCCTGCTGCTGGCCCTGGAGTCCTCTCCAGGGCCACCTGGGCCGCTTCCGTGGCGGCCTGGATCACCCGATCCACCTCCTCGGCGGTGTGGACGGTGGCCAGGCAGGCGGCGTCGAAGGTGGAGGGCGGCAGGTACACCCCCCGGGCCAGCATCTCGTGGAAGAAGACCGCGAAGGTGCGGGTCTGCAGTCTCTCGGCGTCGCGGTGGTCCTCCAGGCGCTCGGGGCCAAAGCCCAGCGAGAACATCGAACCCACGTTCTGGACCAGGAGCCCGGGAATCAGTGAGAGCCCCGCGACCAGGCGGGAGGCCAGGGCCTCCAGGTCGTCATACACTCCGGGGGCGGCGGCCAGGTCCATCGCTGCCACCGCGGCCCGCACGCTGACGGGGTTCCCGCAGTAGGTTCCGGCCTGGTAGACCGGCCCGGTGGGAGCCACCCGACGCATCAGGTCGGCCTGGCCTCCGTAGCCGCCCATGGGCAGGCCCCCCGAGAGGGCCTTGCCCAGACAGGTCAGGTCGGCGCGCACGCCGTAGCGCTCCTGGGCACCTCCTCGGGCCACCCGGAATCCGGTCAGGACCTCATCGAAGATCAGCAGGACCCCTTCCTGGTCGCAGAGTTCGCGAAGCCCCTCCAGGAAGCCTGGCTTGGGGGGAATCACGCCCATGCTGCCGGTGACCGGCTCGACCAGCACGGCAGCCACCTCGTCCGGATGGGAGGCCAGCAGGTGGGCCACCGACTCCAGGTCGTTGAAGCGGGCCACCAGGGTCTCGGCGGCGGCTCCCGGAGAGGCTCCCAACGCCAGCGGGCCTCCGGCCTGTTCGGCCTCCAGCCCGGCGGCGTCCAGGCACTCGACGTGCCCGTGATAGCAGCCTTCGAACTTCAGGATGCGAGGGCGGCCCGTGGCTGAGCGGGCCACCCGCAGGGCGGACTGGACGGCCTCGGCCCCCGAGTTCACGAACCGCACCATCTCGATGGAGGGGAAGGCCTCCGTGACCCGGCGGGCCAGGTCCAGTTCCCAGGTGGTGGAGGCTCCGAAGAGGGTCCCCTCGGCGGCGGCCTCCTGCACGGCCTGGACGATCCGGGGGTGGCAGTGCCCCATCAGCAGGGGACCCCACCCGCAGACCAGGTCCAGGTACTCGCGACCCTCCAGGTCCCAGACCCGGCTGCCCCGGCCGCGAACCAGGATCGGGGGGGCTCCTCCCACCTGGCCAAAGGCGCGGAAGGGGCTGTTGACGCCGCCGGGGATCAGCTCGGTCAGGGCGCGAAAGGTCGAAACGGACTCCATGGGTCTTCCTCCAGGCCGGCCCCCTTCGCGGCTCCGGCCTGCCCGCCTCCCACTGGCGGTCCAAGGCCCTTTCCGCGATTCTCGTCGGGCAGCCGGCTGTTCCAGGGGGGAAAGGCTTTTGCGTCGAAGAAGAAGAGCCGGAACGCGAGGTCCCCCCCTGGATCGAGGCAAGGAGTCCCGGGTGGTTCGTTTGGGGGGGGCTGGAGGGGATCCGGTTCAAGCTGGGGAGGCTGGCGCCTGAATGCCGACTTTTAGTTATGAGGCCCTGGATTCTCGGGGCCGGGTCGTGTCGGGGTCTGTCGAGGCTCCCGACGCCCAGTCCGTGGTCCGGGACCTCCGGAACAGTCGCTACACCGTCACCAACATCCGGGAGAAGAAGGATTCCCTGAGGGCGCTGAGGATGCTGTCCCAGCGCTTCGAGAGGGTCTCGCTGTACGCCCTGGCCATCTTCACCCGGCAGTTTGCGGTGCTCTTCAACTCCGGCATCTCGACGGTCCGAGGCCTGGAGGGCTTGGGGCGTCAGTCCCTCAACGCCCGCCTGACCCGGGCCATCCAGGCGGTCTACGACGACATCCGCGGGGGCTACTCGCTGGCCAAGGCCATGGCCCGCCACCCGGACGTCTTCAGCCCCGTCTACATCAGCATGGTCAAGGCGGGTGAGATGTCGGGCGCGATGGGCGAGATCCTCGACCGCCTGGCCACCTTCCTCGAACGGGAGCTGACCCTGCAGAAGAAGGTGGCCGCCGCCACGACCTATCCGGCCGTCGTGTTTGTGGCCTGTGTCACCGTGACCTTCATCCTGGTGACCTACGTCTTCCCGACCTTCATCGATCTCTTCGAAGGGATCGACGTCCGGCTTCCCTGGATCACCCGCAGCCTGATCTGGATCACCAGCACGATCCGCAACCCCCTGGTCATGCTGCCCATCCTGGCCGCCATCGGGGCCGGCATCTATTCGGTGCTCCAATACTTCAAGACCCCTTGGGGGCGCCGCCAGAGGGACCGGCTCCTGCTGGACCTGCCGGTGCTGGGGGTCCTGATGAAGAAGGTCGCCCTGTCGCGTTTCTGCCGCACCCTGGGAACGCTCCTGGGCAGCGGCGTGCCGATGGTCCACGCCCTGGAAATCGTCTCCAAGGCCGCCGGCAACGACGTGATCTCGGATGTGATCGAAGAGGTCCAGATGGGCCTGAAGGCCGGCATGCGCTTGTCGCAGCCCCTCAAGGAATACCGACTCTTCCCCCCGATGCTGGCCCAGATGGTCGCCATCGGTGAAGAGACCGGGAACCTGCCCCTGATGCTGAACAAGCTGGCCGACTTCTACGACCTGGAGGTCGAGCACTCGTTGGAGGCCCTGACCGCCATGCTCGAGCCGGTCATGATCCTCTTCATGGGCATCGCGGTGGGCTACGTGCTGCTGGCGGTGTTCATCCCGGTCTACGACCTGGTCGGCCAGTTCTAGAACCCTGCGCGCGGGGGGGGTGGGAGGTCGTGTTTGACACCTCTTCCCGGGCCCTGCTAAGATCGGCCGAATCCTCGAAACCGCGGGACACCAGCATGCAGGACGCCCTCCAGAGCCCCACCCGGATCGTCGAAGAGGTCCGCCGTCGGCGGACCTTTGCGATCATCTCGCATCCCGACGCCGGCAAGACCACCCTCACCGAGAAGCTCCTGCTGTATGGTGGGGCGGTGAACCTGGCCGGAGCGGTCCGGGCGCGCCGCTCGCAGGCGCACGCCGCTTCGGACTTCATGGAGATCGAGAAGCAGCGCGGGATCTCGGTGACCTCCACCGTCCTGAGCTTCGAGTATGACGGCTTCCTGCTGAACCTGTTGGACACCCCGGGGCACCAGGACTTCAGTGAGGACACCTACCGGACGCTGCTGGCCGTCGACTGCGCCGTCATGATCCTGGACGCCGCCAAGGGCATCGAGACCCAGACCCTGAAGCTCTTCGACGTGTGTCGCCAGCGCGGGTTGCCGATTCTGACCTTCATCAACAAGATGGACCGTCCGACCCAGGATCCCCTGGACCTGTTGGGAGAGATCGAGAAGGTCCTGGGCATGCACGCGGTCCCCATGAACTGGCCCTTGGGAAACGGCTCGCGCTTCAAGGGTGTCTACGAGATGAAGAGCGGGGAGCTGCACCTCTTTGAACGAACGGGGCACGGAGCCTCCAAGGCCCGGGTCCGGGTGGCCCACCCGCGCTCCGAGGACGTGGCACGCATGGTGGATCCCGACGTGTTCGCCAGTTTCTCGGAGGAGACCGAGCTGCTCGAGGCGGCGGGGGAGGATTTCGACCACGAGGCCTTCCTGGCGGGCAAGGTCACCCCGGTCTTCTTCGGAAGCGCCCTGACCAACTTCGGAGTCCAGCTCTTCCTGGAAGAGTTCCTGCGCCTGGCTCCTGCGCCCGGACCTCGCAACAGCGACCGCGGCCCGGTCGAGCCGACCGAGGCCGAGTTCTCGGGGTTCGTCTTCAAGATCCAGGCCGACATGAATCCCCGGCATCGCGACCGGGTGGCCTTTCTCCGGGTGTGCACGGGCCGATTCGAGCGCGGCATGAAGGTCCACTGCGTCCGGACCGGAGAGGTGATCCGCCTGACCTATCCCCAGCGCCTCTTTGCCCAGGAGCGCGAGACGGTCGACGAGGCCTTCCCAGGCGACGTGGTGGGCCTGGTCAACTCGGGCGAGCTGGTGCTGGGGGACACGCTGGTCGAGGGGGCCGATGTCCACTACGACCCGATCCCTCTCTTCCCACCCGAGCACTTCGCCCGGGTGATGGTGGACGACCCCTCCCGGCGCAAGCAGTTCAACAAGGCCCTCGAGCAGTTGCAGCGGGAGGGTGCGATCCAGGTCTTCTGGATGGCCGACGAGCACGTGCGGACTCCGGTCATGGGGGCGGTGGGGCGGCTGCAGTTCGAGGTGGTCGAGCATCGTCTGAAGACCGACTATGGTGTCGAGGCGCGCTTCGAGCCCCTCAGCTACCGCCTGGCGCGCTGGGTGGTGGGGCCCGAAGAACTGCTGGAGGGTTTCGACCCTTCGCGCCTGGCCCGGCGTGCCCTGGACTGCTGCGATCGGCCCGTGGTGCTCTTCCCCAGCGAGTGGGACCTGAACTACACCGCCGAGAAGAACCCCGGCCTGGAGTTCCTGGCCGTCAGCCCCCGCTAGCAGGCCCGCACCATGCACGCCGAGATCCTGGCCACCGGTTCCGAGCTGCTCTCGCCCGACCGCAGCGACACCAATTCTCTGTGGTTGACGGCCCGTCTGGACGACATCGGCATTGCGGTCCGGCGCAAGACCATCGTGGGCGACCATGGTCCGGATCTCCAGGAGGCCATCGCGCAGGCCTTGGGGCGGGCCGAACTGGTGATCTGCACCGGCGGGTTGGGCCCGACCCAGGATGACGTGACCCGGGAGGCCGCCGCGCAGGCCACGGGATGCTTCCTGCGCTCCGACCCGGTGATCGAAGAAGGGCTGCGCCGGCGCTTTGCCGAGCGCGGTCTGGAGATGCCGTCCAACAACCTGCGTCAGGCCATGGTCCCGGAAGGAGCGCGCTGCCTGCCCAACCGGCTGGGGACCGCACCCGGGATCCTGCTGGAGACGCACGGCCGCTGGCTGGCCCTGCTCCCCGGCCCCCCGCGCGAGATGCAGCCGATGTTCCTGGAGGAACTGCTGCCCGCCCTGCGTCGCCACGCCGGTCCCCTGCGGATGGCGCGCCGGGTGCTCAAAGTCTACGGGCTGACCGAATCGGGCCTGGACGAGCGGATCGCCCCGCTGGCGCGCGCCTTCCCTGAGGTGGAGGTCACGGTGAACTTCTCTCCGCTGGACCTCGAACTGCGCCTGGCGGCTCGAGGCTCGGGAAGTAAACCCGAAGAGGGCCTGGAGTCCTTCTGCTCCCGGCTGCGGGAGGATCTGGGGTCTCATCTCTTTTCGGAGGCGGGGGAGAGCCTGGAACAGGTGGTTGCCCGGATTCTGCGGGCGCGGGGCCTGGACCTGGCGCTGGGCGAGGTGGCCAGCGGGGGCCTTCTGGCCGCCCGTCTGAGCCAGGTCGGTGCCCCCCTGCGGCGTGCCCTGTTGGTCCCCTCTCCGCCTTCGCGGGGCGAGCCGGCCGGGTCCACGCTCCTCCCCTGGCCTGCCGATCTGCCTTCGGCACGCGCGGCGGCGTCGCGATGGCGCCGCGAAACCGGGGCTGCGCTGGCCCTGGTGGTGGGACCGAGCCGAGGCTCTGGGCAGCAGGCGCGGGTGCCGGTGGCCCTGAGCCACGCGGAGGGGACGAACGCGCAGGAGTTGCGCCTCATGGCGGGGCCCCTGCTCTCGACGCGGGCCTCCCAGGGCGGCCTGGACTTGATCCGGCTGGGCCTGGCCAGGGCCCCCCAGGACTGAAAGGGGCCAGCCCGCTCGGGGTTTCAGGTTCAGGCCGGCGGGGCCGGCAGCATCTCCTCCAGCAGGTCGGCTGCAGCCGGGGCTCCCCCGCATTGCCGGAAGGCCAGTTGAACCTCGACCGCACCGCGACGGCACCCCATGGCCCGGTGAACGCCCTGGCGGAGCAGGGCGGGGGTCATCCGGGAGGATGGAAGGGAAGCCCCTGCCTTGAGGTTCTCGATGCGCCGGGCCACCTCGACCTGGTCGCGTCCGAAGGGCACGGCCAACACCGGAACCCCGGCCGAGAGGGCCTTCTGGACCAGGCCCATGCCGCCCGGACAGACCACGCAGGCCGCCTTGGCCATCAAGGGGCCGTGGGCGGCGAAGCGCACCACTCGGGCGTTGGGCGGCGGCGAGAAAGCCTCCGGGTCGACCGAGGCAGTGGTGACCAGGACGCGCACCTTCTCGCGGGCCAGACCCTCCAGGACCTCGCTGATCAGGCGCCCGTCGTTCTGGAACTCCGTGCTGCAACTGACCAGCACCAGGGGTCGGGAGTCCTCCTCCAGGTCCAGGAGCTCTGGGAAGGGTTCCCAGTTGCCCGGACCGACCAGGCGCACGGAATCCGGCCACGGGCGGGGGTACTCGAACGGTTCGGCGGTGAAGTACAGCAGCCGGGGGGGCGTGGTGGGCCAGTCCAGCAGGCGGGCCAGGGGGGGCGCCCCCAAGGACTCGCGCAGGGCGTTCAACTGGGGAAGGGCCTGGTCGTAGGCCTTCTGCACCGAGTTGGCCTTGGCCCAGTTCTTCATCGCGCCCAGGGCTCCCGAGCTCCGCGGCAGGCCCAGGCCGAAGGGCGGGATGCCCGGGGCCGGGAAGGGGAGCAGGGTGGACGACCAGGAGGCCCAGGGTACGCCGCAGGTCTCGGCGCAGGCCAGGGCGCCGAAGGCATGGACGTCCACGACGAGCAGGTCGGGCTGGTGGACCTCGACGGCTCGTTGAAGGTCCTCGGCTTCGGCCGGGCCGCGGTCCACGAGATACAGCAGCAGGCTGCGCAGGGCCTCGTCGGGTTCGAAGTGTTGCCAGTCGTTGCGAATGGCGAACTCGACCGTATCGGCCAGGGCCCGCGCTTCGAAACCGAGTTCCCGGAGGTTCCGGACTTCGGCGCCGGCGGTGCGGACGAAGAGGTCGTGACCTCGTTCCAGCAGGGTCTCCAGCGTCGGAACCAGGGGGTACAGATGCCCCCGGGTGGGAGCTGTGTAGACCAGGATTCCGGCCATCCTGCCTCCTTCTCGGGGCGTTCTCTTGTCCTGTTCCCCGGTTCGGGGGGCAGGGGCCCAGGGCCTTGCGGGAAGTGTTGGCCAGTCGGTTGGCCGGAACCTGCCTGGAAGGCGGAGGATCTTCCAGGCGAGAAGGTCCCGGGACCGGGGGAGCGTGAATCAACAGGGATGTCCGATTGGAAGTCTCATCTCCGGCCTGCCGAGCAGGAAGTCCTTGACGAGGTGCAGGCCTGGGCCACCCAGCGTTCGGGCCCATTGGGGAAGGCGGTCCTTCTGGCCGGTCGGCCCTTCGAGAAGGCCTTCGACGCGGTGCCCGAGTCCTTTCGAGAGACCCTGGCCCAGGGCATCCACCGGGCCCTGCTGGCGGTGCGGAGCGCTTCGGAGGCCACCTTCTCGCGACAGGGGGTCCTGGATCGGATCAGCGCCAGGATCGGCCTGGATGTCGGGACCGAACCCGAACAGCTCTTCCGGGCCGACGTCCGGGACCTGGATCGCTTCGCCCGGGACAGCCTGACCTTCCATCGCCGCGCAGCAGCCATGCAGGGGGCGGCGGCGGGGGTGTCGGGCCTCTTCGGCCTGCTGGCCGACGTTCCCGTCCTCTACGCCCTGTTGTGCCGCTGCATCCTGGAGGTGGCCACCTGCTACGGGTTCCCGGTCCAGGGGCCGGCCGAGGAGGCCCACATGCTCAAGATTCTCGACCTGGGGCACTTCCTGGAAGACGACCGGCGTCGGCTGGGCCTGGCCGAATTGGAAGGCCTGCAGGACATGATCCGCGAGGGGATCCCGCTGAAGGACCTCGAGCGCCTGGCCCTGGCCAAAGGGCTGCAGGCCCTCTCACGTCAGTTGGCGGCCGGTCTGGTGCGTCGCAAGGCGGCCCAGGCCGTCGTCCTGGTGGGGGGACTGGTGGGGGCTGGGGTCAACCATCAGTTGGTGGCCGACGTGGGCACTGTGGCCTGGCAGGCCTACCGTCGCCGCTTCGTCGTGGAGCTGGCCCACCGCCGCCTGGCCCGCGCCACCCTCACACTGGTCGACACTCCCGCCGGCGGCCCCAGGGCCGCGGCCTCACCCGAAATCAGCCCGGAGGATCAGGTCTGAGTCTCGCACGGGTCGGGGGCGGCCACCACCTCCCAGATCGGGATGGGGGCGCTCTTCCCCTTGAGGGCTTCGTTGCCGAAGAAGGCCAGGGGGATGCGCTCGCCGACCTCCTGGCGGGTCGACTCGGTGATCAGGATGCAACTGTGCCGACCGTCCCGAGACCGGTCCTGGACTCGGGCGCCGATGTTGACGGTGTCGCCCACCACGGCGTGCTTGAGGCGCTCTTCCGAGCCGATATTGCCCTCGATGGCGTCGCCGGTGTGGATGCCGATCCCCATCTTCAACTCGCGGATGTGGGGATTCCGGCTTTCCGAGCGCAGGGTTTCCAGGGCCACGAGCATCTGCAGCGCCGTGCGTACGGCTCGCAAGCCCGAGGGCTCCTCTCCGTCGTGGAAGACGGCCAGGATGGCGTCGCCCAGATAGTCGCTGATGTCTCCTCCGTTCGAGTGCAGGACCGAAATCATGGCGTTCAGGTATTCGTTGAGCAGAACCACCACCTCGGTGGCGTCCAGGCGTTCGGAAAGCGCCGTGAATCCGCGCAGATCCGAATACAGGACCGTGACCCGGGTGCGTTGTCCCCCCAGAACCACCCGACCTTCCGAGTCCGCGTCCATGCGCTGGCGGGCCTCGACGGGGACGTAGCGGCGCAGGAGCTGTCTCTGGCGCAGCCAGGAGGTCAGCTCGTTGAAGGAGGCGGCCAACTGGGACACCTCATCGCGTCCGGGAATCTCGATGGGGTTCAGGTCGCCCTGGGTCACCCGCCTCATCCGTTGGTTGAGAGACTCCAGAGGTCGGGTGATGCGCCCCGAGAGGGCGAAGGCCGCGGCCAGGACCCCCAGAAGTCCGGCCAGACCCAGGCCGGCCACCCGCTGGCGTTGCCCCTCGACGGGGGCGTAGACCTCCTTGGCCAGACGGCCGAACCAGATCTCGACTCCAGGCCCATGCGCCGTGGGGGCCAGCACGGGTCGGCTGGTCATCACCAGGGGGAACCCGGCCAGTTGGAGTCTGCAGATGTCCCGGTGGTCGGGGGCCTCCCTCAGGCGAGGCTCGAAGCTCTTCTGGAGGCTCTCCGGCCCGGGCAGGCCCGTTCCAGGAGGCACGAAGGTCTCCAGGACGCGGGACCCCGCCGTCAGGAAGAGGACGTCATCTTCCCCTCCGGCGGCTCGCCGCAGTTGCTCGAGGCCCACGTGATCGGCCAGCAGGAGGATCAGGCTGGGCTTCCCGTTCCGGATGAAGGCCCGCGTGCTGACCAGGTGCAGCCCCTCGGGCAGCAGGATCAGGGCCTTGCGGGTCTGGCCCAGTGCGGGGATCTCCTCGAGCAGCTCATCGGTGATGTGGTCGCGGCGGCTGGCGGCCAGGACGCGCCCTGCAGGGTCGGCCAGCACCATCCGCTCGGCTCCGATGCGGCGGGCCAGGGCCAGGACCTCGACGGCCGCCTGGGGACTGCCTGAGAGGACGTGGCCCTCCAGACCCTCGGCGCGGTCCAACTCCTCCAGTCGGGCGGCGTGCACGTCCAGGACGGCTTCCAGGCGGTCCCGGAAGTCCGCTGCGGCGGAGCTGAATCGCTGGGTCTCCAGATCTTCGACCAGTCGGGAAAGCACCGACTCCTCGTTGACGATGATGGCCACGAGGACGCAGAACATCAGGCCTCCGAAGACCAGGGCCAGCCGATCGCGCAAGCGCCTCAAGGATCCTCCCGGCGGGCCAGGCCGCCGCGTCTGGGGTCGTTCCGGGCTCAGGTCGGAGAGGGCAGAGCCTCAGAGGGGGCTTCGGGAAGCCGCTCCGGGGGGCGAGGGGCGTCCATCCATCGACGACCCCATCGGGCGATGCTGCGGAGCACCGTGCGCAGGGCCCGGCCCTTCTCGGTCAGGGAATACTCGACCCCCCGGCGGGTGTTCTCCGCCTCGTGGCGTTCCACGATCTCCAGTCTCTCGAGTGTGCGCAGGCGCTCGGTCAGGGTGCGCGTGTTCAGCCCTGGCGTGAGATCGGCCAGTTCCGTGAACCGGCGCTTCTCCTTCAGCAGGGCCAGGATGATGGCCAGGGTCCACTTCTGCTCCAGCAGCGCGATGGTGGCGCGCACCGGGCCTCCGCCTCGGATCCGGAAACGCGCGCGTCGAGTCTGCCCTGGATTCTTGGGGTTGCTATCCCGCATCCGTCCCCTTGGCCTCCCGAACCGGTCTGGGATCCAACGATTCGCCCATGATTCTGCGGATTGCGTCGCCATCCTACTGCGCCCCGGCTCCGGCGGGCAGATTCCTTGGAACCGGCAAGCCAGGAGTCTTCCCAGGGGGCAGGAACTCCTCGCCCCCAGGAAGATGTCCGTGCTGCCCCTCCCCAGATCTCCCTTCACCCTGCCCTTCTGGCTGGCCAACGCCGTGAACCTGATGTGCCTGTCGGGGGCCACCACGTTCGTGCTGCTGCCTCTCTACCTGGAAGGATATGGGATGGCCCGCTGGGAGATCGGTCTGGTGGCCGGGACCTTCTCGCTGGTCTCGGTGTTCGCGCGCCCCTGGGTGGGGGCCCGCCTGGACCAGCAGGGGCGTCGTCAGTTCTTCATCCAGGGCGCCTGCCTGCAGGGTCTGCTCACCTTGACCTGGCTGGCGCTTCCCCCCTCCCTGGGGTTCATGGTCTTGCTGCGAGGTCTGCAGGGCCTGGCCATGGCGATCTACTTCACGGCGATCTGGACGTGGATTGCCGACTTCGCGCCCGAGGGACGCCGGGCGGAGGTCATGGGGCTCTTCGGAATCTCCGGCCTGGTCTCAGGGGCTGCGGGTCCCCTCCTGGCGGAGGCGGCGCTGGCCTTCGGGGGCTTCCCGTCGGTCTTCGGGGTGGCCGGGGCGCTGGCCTTGGGAGGAGCCCTGCTGGCGCGCCACCTGGGGGATCGGATGCCGGAGCCGGCCGGCCCGCCCCCTGAGCCCGGGGAGTTCTGGCGCCTGAGCTGGTCGCGGAGGCTCCAGGGAACGACCTTGGGGGCGATGGCCTTCGGGGTCTCGTCGGGAACCCTCCTGGCCTTCGCAGCTCCCTTCGTGGCCTCGCGTGGACATGTCGGGGTCGGCGTCTTCTTCACGGTCTACAACGTCGCCTCGGTCGGTGTCAGGCTCTTTGCCGGCCGTCTGGCCGACCGGATCGGAGCCGTCCGGATCGTGGCCCCGGCCTTGCTGTGTCAGGCTTCCGGTCTGGCCTTGCTCAGTCGGCTTCAGGAGGAGGGCTGGCTGGGAGCGCCTGCCTTGTGGGGAGCCGCGGTGCTGGGGGGCGTCGGCCACGGGCTGATCTACCCGGCCCTCTCCAGCCTCGCGGTCCAGAGGGTCGGGGCCGCTCGTCGGGGCATGGGGGTGAGCCTCTTCACGGCCGCCGTCGAGTTTGGAGCCTTCATGGGGGCCACGGGTTCGGGTCTGCTGGCGCACCTGGCGGGCTATCCCAAGACCTTCCTGGGAGTGGCCTGTGCCGTAGCCCTGGCTTCCGCCCTGCACCCCTGGCTGGAAGAAGAAGAGGACTTTCCTTCTCGACTCCCGTAGAAGGCCCGCCATCCTGCAGCCGGGTTTTCGGTTGCGCCTTGGGCGGTGGTCGTCAATGAAGCGTCTCGTGGCCGGAATCCTCGTCTTCCTGGGGGTGATCGCAGCCGTCGTCCTCCTGGTCCCCGATTTCCGATTCAGCCTGATCGGTCTCACCCTGGCCCACCGCCTTCAGACCGGCGCGTCCGAGCCGATCCACGCCATGTCGCTGGTCTCCAGCGGGACCGAGATTCGGCCCCTGACCGAAGAGGGCCTGACCGTTCCCACCCAGAGCGCCCGCCCCGAGAGCTACGATCTGCGCTTTGCGATGCAGGAGACGGTCGAGTCCACCGGGGCCGAGGAGGTCCTGGGCTACCGGGTCACCGAGGTCCGCTCGGAGCAACTGGGAACCACGGGAGGCGAGGGATTGCTGGCCAACTCCTACCGGATGCGGGGCCTGCCCACCGGCCTGGTGGCCGACCTGACCCGCCGGGATGGCAAGCCTTCCCGGGTCCTGGACGAGGGACGCTTCAGCGAACTCCTGGCCGCCTTCTGGCCCGAGCTCCCCCGCGCCCGGGTCCGGCCCGGCGCGACCTGGACGGGGCGCTGGCACTCCGCGGTCGTGTCCGGCCTGCTCAAGGACACGCCGATCCAACTGCAGCACCGGCTCCGCTATACCCTGGTCGACATCCGCCGGGAGGCGGATCTGGAGGTGGCCCGGATCCAGGTCGCGGGCAACATCGTGCCGGCCGCTGCGGGCCAGGTGCCTCCAGGAACGGTGGTCACCGGCACCGGTCGCGTCGAGGGGACCACGCTGGTCGATCTGGCGACGGGGCGGACCGTCCTGGCCGATGACCGCACGGCCTGGTCGGTGGTGGTCCGCCTGGAAGGGCAGAACATCGAGGTGGTGCATTTCTCGGACCGCAAGAGCCGGATCTGGCGCCCCCGCCTGGTTCCTGACGGTCAGGCCGGCTTCGAGGCGCCACTGCCTCTCCCCGACGGGGGCGTGCCCGGCGGGACGGGCGCCCCCGCTCAGGCGTCGCCCGTCCCCGGAGCATCCCCAAAACCCTGAACGGCGGGCTCAGGCCCGCAGTGCGCTGAGGTTGAGGACCCGCTCGGCCAGGTCGTCCACGGGCAGGGTGACCAGGTCCTCGACCTTCAGGGACTTCACGAAGTCGTCCCGCCAGATCAGGTTGGCTTCTTCCACCAGGCTCTTGAGGTCCTCGTAGCGGTTGGAGAGGTCCCGCAGGAGCTGAAGCTTGGCCTCGGAGGGGAGATCCTCGACGAACCGCAGGTGCAGGAGAACCAGGTGTTCGACCTGGCCACTGGGAAGGACCGGGACCATCATCAGGGGCCGGTTGTCGTTCCGTCCCCGCCCCACGTAGGTGGTCCGGGTGCTGACCACGCGCTGTTTGGTGCCCACCAGGGGATGCCCCAGGTCGGCCCGGGAGCGCAGGTTGGCTGCGATTCCGGTCTTGCGCAGCACCCGGATGCGGGCTTCGGGGCCGACGTCGCCCAGGGCTCCCAGGCCCTCGACCTCGTAGACCGTGGCGCCGGCCACCGACTCCAGGGCCGGGGCCAGGGCCCGCATCAAGGCCAGGTCGCGGTAGGGCACGGCCTCGGGGGCCACCTCGAGCTCCTGCAGAGCCTGGAACAGGACTCCCTCGACGGCTTCGTCCGAGCGGGAGATTCCGACCGTGATGGTCTTGGCTTGATGCTTGATGGCGTCGATGGGGCGTGAGAGCTCCTGGATGGCCCGGGACAGGCAGGCCACCATGGTGTCGGCCAGGCTGTCCCGCGTGGCCTCCTTCTGGAAGTCCTGGGTGAGCTGGCGCAGCGGCTGGGCCCCCGTAAAATACTGGAAGAGCAGCGAGAGCGCCACCCCCGAATCCACCGAGAGCGAGCTGTTCATCCGGCCGTTCTTCAGGTCGTCCTGGAAGGCCCTCCCGATGGTCAGGAGCTGCTTGAGGGTGGAGGGGGTCAGGGCCAGTCCTGCCTCGCTGGCCAGGTGGCGGACCGCCAGGGCTCGGGCCGAGCGCAGTCGGACCGCTCCCTGGTCGATGGCCAGGGCGCAGTAGTAGCCCCAGAGGTGTCCGACCACCGTGTTCAGGAGGACCGAGGCGTTCTCGGAGGCCCGCGGCACGTAGACCACGCCCGCCGCATAGGGCTCGAAGGCATCGAAGCCTTCCGTGCAGATCACGATGGGGATCGACTTGTGGGACTTGAAGATGGCCACTTCCTTCACGGCGTCGCGCAGGGCCATCAGCGACAGACCGGCCGCGCAGACCAGGGTCAGCGGCTCGCTGGAGAGATCGATGTGCTTCTTGTCCTCGATGTAGTCGGTGGCGATCGACTTGTAGCACAGCTCGCTGAGCTTGATGCGGATCTCGTCGGCCGCCGCGCGGGTGCATCCGCTTCCCACCACGGCCCAGTCCCGTCGGGTGGTGGCGAAGCGCTCGGCCAGCTCGCGGATCTGCCCTCGGGTCTCGAGGATCGAGGTCATCTTCTGGGGCAATCGCTCGAGCTCCTGAAGCTCGCGGCGGATCTCCCGATGGCTCAGGGTCCCCAGCAGCAGGGCCAGGCGCAGGCCGATCAGGTAGCCGGCCACGACCTGGCTGTAGAAGGCCTTGGTCGAGGCCACCGACATCTCGATGTCGCGCCCGTCGCTGGTGTACAGGACCCCGTCCACCTTGTAGACCAGGTCGGAGTTGCGGCGGTTGACGATCCCGATCACGGTCGCCCCTCGCGAGCGGACCAGGTCGACGGTCCGGTTGGTGTCGGTGGTGGTGCCCGACTGCGAGACCGCCAGGACCAGGGTCTCGGACATGTCCTGCTCCATCGCGTAGCCGGAGAGTTCCGTGGCTTTCACGGCCCGGACCTCGATGCCGGCTCCGCTCAGGCTTCGCTCCATCATCGAGCAGACGGCGGCCCCGGCCACCGCCGCGGTGCCCTGCCCGATGAGCAGGACCCTCCGGATCTTCCGGGCCTTCACCTTCTCGACCAGGGGGGTGGGGAAGACCTCGGGACCGAGGTTGACCGTCACTTCGTCGTCCTGCCCTTGCGCGGGCAGGATGAACTTGCCTTGCAGCGTCTTGGCCACCGACTCCGGGGCGTCGAAGATCTCTTTGAGCAGGAAATGCTCGTGCTGGCCGCGGTTGATGTCCCGGGTCGTGATCTCGGCCACCCGCACGTCGGATTCGTGAAGCTCCAGGCGGTGCCCGTCGACCGACCAGGCCTCGATCCCCTCCAGGCCTCCGGAGGCCTTGCGATCCAGGATCAGGATCTGTCCGGCGGTCTCCGGCTGACCCGGGACCCGCTCGGTGGTGCCGTCCATGCGAAGGAATCGGGACGTCTGCTCGACGACGCCGTACAGCTCCGAAGCGAAGGTGTAGCCACCCTGGCACAGGCCCACGAACATGGACTGACCGCTGCCCCGCAGGGCCAGGTAGACCCGGTCGGGTTCCAGGCTGGAGTGCATGACGATGGCCGTAGACCCCTCGAATTCGGCCACGGCCCGTCGGAAGGCCGCGCCCAGGTCGCCCATCTGGCGCCGATAGTGGTCGACCATCACGGGGATGATCTTGGCGTCGGTGGTGATCCGGGGCGAAATGCGCCTTCCGGTCTCGCGCTCCAGGTGGGCCACCAGCTCCTGGTAGTTGTCGACATCTCCGTTGAGGGCGGCGGTGATCCAGGGAGCGTTGGGACACGAGGCCGGGTCGTTCAGCGTCTCTTCATCGACGGGGTGGCAGTTGGCCTGGCTGATGATGCCGTTCGAGGCCCAGCGGGTGTGCGACCAGGTGTTGGTGGTGGTCCCGGGGGCCGTGAAGGCTGCCCACATCAACCCGTCGGCGCGAAGCTCCTGGCGCAGGGCGTGCACGTTGTCGCCCAGGGCGCCGACCTCTTCAGCCACCTTGTAGGAGAACAGAAGGCTGGGGCGGTCGGAGACCTCGTCGACTCGGATGGCCCGGTTGAGCAGGTCGCGGCCGGAGCTGCGTTCAGACCATTCCGGCTTGAGGCCGGCCTGGCCCAGGCGTTCCAGGAAGCGACGGTAGGAATCGGCGTCCTGGAAGGCGACCAGAGCCGAGATCCCCAGGCTATCCCTTCCGCGAACCTCCATGCGGCCGATGTTCTCCAGCACCGCCGTCATCTTCCAGGCTTCGTAGCGGGCGCGCTCGTCCTGGGCCAGGCTCTCGGGCAGGAGGGCCCGAACCCGGTCCAGGCACCCCAGGACGTCCCGTTCCAGGGTCCAGGCCAGGTCGCGGCAGCGGACCCAAAGCGAGTTCCAGCGCTCCAGGAGGTTGGTGGGGGTGGGCCGGGTCGGGTCCAGCACCGCGGCGCGACTGCGGGATTCCCAGTCGACCAGGTCGCGGGCTCCTCGGGCCAGCAGGTCCACCAGGCTCCCGTCCTGCCAGAGGGACTCCATGGCGCCCAGCTCGCGCAGCCCGACGATGGCGGCTTCCAGGTTGTCCAGAAGGTCGTCGGGAGGGGCTTCGGGGGTTGTCGACGCGTCCGAGACCCCCTCCAGGGAGGTTCGAAGTCCGACCCAGTCGGGGCCGTCTGCCCCACGGGAGTCATAGACGATACCAGCGATGCCGCACACGAGAGGCTCTCCTTTGTTCCTGGGACGCGTCGTCCTGGGGGCTGACCGGGCAGGATGCCCGAGGGGGCCCCTTCGCTTGCTTCCGCCGGCGACCTTTCGGGCCGGATCCGCGGGGGGCCTGGATCTTGAAGAGAGCCCAGGCCGGGGCTCTCTTCAAGATGGGCTGGGACCTGGAGGTTCAGCGCGGGGGCTCCTCGCCGTCGCCCCGGTCGCGTTGGCGTTCCTGTCGGCGCCGGGAGTAGATCGCGTAGCGCAGGATCGTGTCCCGGTCGGACTCGGACATGTCCTCGAATTCGATTTCCGAGAGGTGCTTGCTCTTCAGGTCCGGGTGTTTTTCGCTGCCGACCGCCCGCCCTTTGGTCCGGATGTCGGGAGTGCTGGGAATCTCCAACTCCATGTGCAGGTTGGTTCCCGGAGGGATGGGCAGGTTGGTGGCCAGGACCAGGCCGGCCGAAGTGATCGCGAAGGTCTGGGCCACCTGGGTGTGGGCCGTGTTCATGGCCCGATATTCCACGGTGATCGGGACCTCAAGCCGGAAGTTCTCGTCCCGGGCGGGCAGCTCTTCCTCGTGGACGTTGGTAGGCGGCGTGATGTCGAACTCTCGTTCGGTGGCATCCAGGACCGTGGCCTGGAAGGCATACAGGACGTTCTCGTCCAGGGTCGTGATCGTGACCTGCTGGCCGGGGATCATCCGGATGGGACGGCGCTCGGTGCCCGGGGCCTTGAGGATGACCTTCTTGCGCTGGATGTCCAGGATTCGGGTGAAATGGCATTCGTAGCCGTCCGACTCGTCGGACAGGAATTCGATCTCCACCTCCTGCTTGGGCCTCAGCTTCAGGCCGCCCTTCTTCTTCTTGAAGAGGTTGAAGATCATGTGCCGCTTCCTCCTGTACCCTCCGGTCCAGGCTCGGGCCTCGCAGTGGGAGGTTGGCGAGGTCTGGAACCGGGTTCATGGGCGTTCGGCTGGAACCTCCCATCTCCTGCGATCTCCCACGGGTCGGCGAACCAGGGATGGATCCGCGCGCAGGAGAAGATCCTGCGGTCAGGGAGGGCTTCCAGGCGATCCGATCTTCGCGCCTGGAGGCCCGAAAGCCTGGGAGAGGGGGGCATCATGGAGATCCTTGTCCTGACTTCGAATCCCAAGAGCACGGGGGCGCTGGCCACCTTGACGGACCTCGTCGCCCAGAGCGCGCGGGCAGCCGGGGCCAGCGTCGAAGAGATTCGCCTGGAGGATCGACAGATCGGCTATTGCCGTTTCTGCATGACCTGCTTTCGCGACTGGGAGTCGCCCGTCGGGCCTTGCGTGCAGGCGGACGACATGCCAGGGCTCCTCGAGCGGTTGAGACAGGCCGACGGCTACATCTTCGCGACGCCGGTCAGTTCCGGTCATGCCAACGCCCGCTTCAAGACCTTCGCCGAACGCTGCTGCTACACTGCGGGTCGCTGTGGGCGCTTCCTGTGGATGGTCGGACCGCCCGAGTCGCGCTTCACCGACAAGGCGAGGTTTGCGGCCACCGTGGTGACCTCGGGAGTGGTCCCGCCCTGGCTGGCGCTGCTCTGCGACACCACCACGCGCGAAATCGCCGAGCTGGCCCGCTGCGCCTTCAATGCCCGGGTGGTCGGCACGCTCTACGCCGGGGCCGTTTCGGTCGCGGGGCTCCGGACCGCCTATCGCGACCGGGCCTGGAAGCTGGGGCAGGCGCTGGTCGGCAGCATCCGGCGCCGCGATCTGGCGAAGAGCCCAGCCGGTGCGCGGGTGGGCTCTTGAAGGACCCCTCCCGCGCCTCCTGGGATTTGCGTGTTTCTGCGCAGGAAGGCTGGACGGGGCGGCTTGGAGTCCGCTATACTAGCGGGCGATTTACCTGGAGGAGTCTACCCGGTCCCCTAGAAGCGGTGGGACCCCCGGGTCGGCCGGGCAGGCGCAGGAGGAAACGGCTCATGCCGCAGTTCAAGGAAGAATACCTTACCGGAAACTTCGACCAATTCGACTTCTTCGATCCGCAGTGCCGGGATCGGCGGATTCGCGAGATCAACATGCGCACCAAGCGGTGCTTGCCCTGTCCCGGCTTCGAGCGCTGCCAGACCCACCCCGAGTTCTGGCTGAAGGGTGAGGAGGCACGCCAGGCCGTCAACGACGAGTTGTAGGCCTTCCTCCCCCGGAGCTCGGGGGATGGCTTTCGCGATCCCCCTGCATGGCGCCCGACGGCGCCATGTTGTATTCTCTGGCCGAGCAACGCCCGGCGGCCCTCCGCACGCGCAGCTCCGCTGGCCGAGAAGTGAGGCCTCGTGCACGTCGAGAAGCATCATCCCTACAGTCATCATCTGGGGACCACCATGTCGGTGGCCGTGTATGGCCATTGGGGCGTGCCCATCCTCTTCTTCCCGACCGCCTCGGCGGACTACGAGGAGCTCGAGCGTTTCGGGATGATCGACGCCCTGGCCCACCACCTGGAGGCCGGGCGCATCAAGATCTACTCGGTCAACAGCAACAACGCGGCCAGTTGGCTGGATCGAAGCGTCGGGCCGGGGGAGCGTGTCTGGCGCCAGGAGCTCTATGACCGCTACGTCCTGCACGAGGTGGTCCCGTTCATCTACTGGCACTGCCAGGGGCGTCTCCCCCTGGCTACCGCCGGAGCTTCCTTCGGCGCCTACCATGCCGCCAATACCCTTTTCCGTCACCCCACCCTTTTTCGATGGTGCCTCTGCATGAGCGGCATCTACGACGTGAGCAGCTTTCTGGACGGCTACTTCGACGACCGCTGCTACTACCACAACCCGGTGTGCTATCTGCCCAACCTGCAGGACCCGTTCTTGCGGGGGGAGCTGGACCAGTGCAGCATCCACGTGATCTGCGGGCAAGGCGCCTGGGAACGCGTCCACTGGTCCAGACAGCTTCACGAAGTCCTCTCTTCTGCGGGGATCCGGCATCACTTCGACCTGTGGGGGCATGACGTGAGTCACGACTGGCCGTGGTGGAAGCGTCAGATGGACCACTACGTGCACCAGCTCTTCTCGTGAGCCAGGTCGAGCGCGAACTGAAGATGCGGCTGGAGGGGGCTGAGGCGGCCCAGCGCCTGGGCATGGCTCTGGGCCTGCCCTTCGAGACCGTCCAGCAGGTGAACCTGTACCTCGAGACGACGGACCATCAGGTGGCCTCGGGGCGCAGCATGGTGCGCTTGCGCTGCGAAGAAGGGCGTTGGATCCTGACCTACAAGCGAGGACTTCAGGTCCAGGCGGGCTACTTCGAAGCCCGCGAGGTGGAGGCGGTTCTATGCGCCAACCCGGAGGCCGGCTGGTCGCAGGCCGACCTCCCGGGATTGGAAACGCTCGCCCCTCTTCGGGCGCTGCGCGCCGACGGTGTGGTGGGGGACCTGTCGGTCTCGGGGGAGGTCCACAATCTGAGGGCGCGCTACCGACTGTCCAACGGCGACATCCTGGAATTGGACCGGACCCGCTTCCCCGGCGGCCGCGAGGACTGGGAGGTTGAAGTCGAGACCCCCCGGCCTGAAGAGGTGCGCGCGCTCCTGGCAGGCGTGGCGGACCAGGCCGGCGTGGCCTTGGAGGAGCAGCGGCAGACCAAGTATGAGCGCTTTCTCGAGGCCATCCAGCCGTCTTGACGCCTCGGGTTTCGGTCCTTCTCCCCGTCTTCAACGGCGCCGAGACCCTTCCGGCGGCTCTGCGCAGCATCGCCTGGCAGACCTGGCGCGAGTGGGAGCTGGTGCTGGTGGACGATGGCTCGAGCGACCAGAGCCTGGCGCTGGCCCGCGCCGCCGCCGCCCGGGATCCGCGGATCCGGGTGCTGCCCCGAGCTCACGAGGGCCTGGTGGCCAGCCTGCAGGCCGGCCTGGTGGAGTGTCGAGGGGAACTGGTGGCCCGTATGGATGCCGACGACATCGCGCACCCGGACCGACTGGCCCGGCAGGTCCTCTTCCTGGAAACCCACCCCGACATCGCGGTGGTGGGAAGCCGGGTGCGCATCTTTCCGGCGCGCACCCGGACCGCTGGCATGGCGCGCTACGAATCCTGGTTGAACTCTTTGCTGGAACCCGAGACCATGGAGCGGGATCTCCTGGTCGAAAGCCCCCTGGTGCATCCCTCGGTGGTCTTCCGCCGCGCGACCATCCAGGCCGTCGGGGGCTATCGCGACAGCCGCGGGCCCGAGGATTATGACCTGTGGCTGCGCCTTCACGAGGGCGGAGCTCGCTTCGGGAAGGTGCCGGAGGTCCTTTTGTTCTGGCGGGATGCTCCGCTGCGAGTGACCCGGACCGATCCTCGCTGTGGGCGGGATCGCTTCCGCGAGGTGAAGCTGGACTTCCTGTTGCGCACGCGGCTGGCCGGCATCCAGCCCTTCATGCTCTGGGGGGCCGGACCCAACGGCAAGGCCCTGGCTCGGGAACTGGCGGCCCGTGGCAGAACGGCCCGGGCCTTCATCGACTCCCATCCCGCTCGCCGCGGGCAGAAGATCGCCGGGCTGCCGGTCTTGGGGCCCGAGCAGGTGCCCCCCCCGGGCCAGTTCCTGCTGCTGTCCACCGTGGGCCACCCTCAGGCCCGGGCGCAGATCCGTGCGCTCCTTGCCGAGCGGGGGCATCGCGAAGGCCGGGACTTCGTGTGTCTGGCCTGAGCTCAGGGGTCGGTGGCCGGTTCTGGCCGCTGTTCGGCGATCGGGGGGTGGGTTCCGCTGGCGGTCACCAGGACGACTCCCACTCCGATCAGCAGGGTGCCTGCCCAGCGCAGAGGACTGACGACCTCGCCCAGGAACGGGCCGACCAGCAGGGCGTTGAAGAGGTAGGTCAGGGCCGTCAGGGGAAGGGCAAACGACAGGTCCTCATAGGACAGGACCGTCATCCACAGGAAGAAGAACACGGCAAAGAGCCCGATGGCCATCCAGACCCGCGCCGTGGTAAAGACCAGAATCCCCAGGTCCAGGACCTGCGGCAGGCTTTCGAAGCGGACCTCGCCCAAGGACTTCATGGCCTGGGCCAGCAGGATGTCCCCGAAGGTGCAGGCCGCCATGGCCCAGAGCATGAGGACCAGCGTCTTGATCCGGCGGGCCGGGAGCCTCATCGGGCCAGGCGCTCCAGGAACTGGCGCACCTGGCAGCGGATCCCCTCCAACCAGGCCACCAGGACGATCAACAGCTTCTCGGCCAGGCTCAGACGGGCCCGCTCCCGCCAGACGTCCGCTCCCAGGCGTTCGACCTTCTCCAGGACGCCGCGGTAGATCCCCCGCATGGCCAGCAGGGCCGGGCGGCTGCAGGGGTCGATCCGTCCAGGCAGGTCCTCGGCCAGCTCGTAATAGTGTCGGGCGCGGCCGGCCAGGTGGTGGATCAGGTCTCCGAAGGCCGGTCCTGGTTGGCCTGCCAGCAGGTCCTGGGGCGACATTCCGAACTCCGAGAGGATCTCGGAGGGAAGGTAGACCCGCCCCATCGCAGCGTCCTCGGCCACATCCCGCAGGATGTTGGTCAACTGAAAGGCGATGCCCAGATGCTCGGCCATCTTCTCGGTCTCCGGCCTTCGGTCAAAGCCGAAGATCCGCAGGCAGACCAGGCCGACGGTGGAGGCCACCCGGTAGCAGTAGCCGTACAGGTCCTGGAAGGTCTCGTAGCGGGTGTCATCCAGGTCCATCAGCGTTCCGTCGATCAGGTCCGAGAAGTGACGCACCGGGATCCCGTAGCGCTGGACGGCGTCCCGGAAGGCCTCCAGTCCCGGCGAAGGAGAGTCGGGTTGAGCACCCCGCACGATCTCGCGCCAGCGCTCCAACCTCTCGCGACGCTCGTCGGCCTGGCCTTCGTCGGACAGATCGTCGCACTCGCGAAAGAAGGCGTACACCGCGCACATGGCGTCCCGCCGGGCGGCGGGCAGCATGCGGATGGCGTAGTAGAAGTTGCGGGCGCGGTCCCTGGTCAGGTGGCGACACCACGCGTAGGAAGCGACGAGGGACGTCACGGCGAGGAAACGCCCGCAAGCTCTGGAATGGACAGGTTGGATTCCAGGATGATCATGTGTGTGGGGGATACTCGTCTCACCCCCGGGTTCCTGCCCCGGCAGGAACGCCGCCGTCCGACGAGAACGCAGCGAACCCATCCGTTTCGGGAGGTTTCCCCGTGTCTTCCATGCCAGACTCGAGCAGCCGATGAGCGTCCTGGTCACGGGCGGCAGCGGTTTCCTGGGCAGCCATCTGGTGCGTCTTCTGCTCGAGGAAGGCCAGGAGGTCCGGGTGCTGGTGCGCCCCACCTCTCCTCCCGACAACCTGACCGGTCTGGACGTGGTGTGCACGCCGGGAGACCTGCGCGAGGCCTCTTCCCTGGAGCGCGCCGTGCGCGGGTGCCAGCAGGTCTTTCACTGCGCGGCGGATTATCGGCTGTGGACTCCGGATCCTCAGGAACTGTACCGGGTCAACGTGGACGGGACCGAGAATCTGCTCAGGGCCTGCCGGGAGGAGGGCGTCGAGCGCGTGGTCGTGACCTCCTCGGTGGCCGCCGTGGGCATCCCTGAAGACGGCAGCCCGGGAAACGAAGAGACCCCGGTCCGCCTCAAGGATATGATCGGGCACTACAAGCGCTCGAAGTTCCTGGCCGAAGAGGTGGCGATGCGCTTCGCCGCCGAAGGGGACCCCATCGTGGTGGTGAATCCCTCCACGCCGGTGGGCCCAGGCGACCTCAAACCCACCGCGACCGGTCGCATCCTGACCGACTTCCTCAATGGGCGGATGCCGGCCTACGTTCAGACCGGCCTGAACCTGGTCCCCGTCGAGGACGTGGCCCGAGGGCACCTGCTGGCGGCCCGGCGGGGGACGCCGGGAAGGCGTTATATCCTGGGGGGCGAGGACATGACCCTGAAGGAGATCCTGGACACGTTGGCGGAAATCACAGGACTGCCCGCCCCCGGGTTCGAGATCCCCTTGTGGCTGGCCAGTTGCATCGCCCATGTGGACACATTCTTCAACGCCAGCCTCCTGCGGCGCGAGCCGAGGGTGCCGCTGGAAGGCGTCCGGATGGCCTGCAAGAGGATGTGGTTCGATTGGAGTCGGGCCCGCTCCGAGCTGGGCTATGATCCAGGGCCGGTGCGGCCGGCCTTGGAGCGCGCCGTGCGCTGGTTCGTGGACCACGGTCACGCCCCGGTGCCTCCGCGCCTGCGCCCGGTTCGCGGGTTGCCCGGGGCCGTGACCCGATGACTGGAAGCGCGCGCCATTCCGGGAGGAGGAGAACAAGATGAGCCTGAATCTGAGCGGCCCCACCCGACCGGTGGGTCTGGTCGTGGCGGTGGGAGAGGAGGCACAGGCCATCCTGACCAGCCTGCTGCCTCGCACTCGGGGACACCTGGGGCGCTTCCCCTTCTGGCGCGGGCCGATGGCCCGCCGCGAGGTGGCGATGGTCCAGTGTGGTCCTGGTCTGGACCGGGCCCGCGAGGCCGCTCGACTGCTGGTCGAACGTCAGAACCCCAGGATTCTGCTCTCAGTGGGGATGTGCGGGGGGCTGGTCCCGGGCCAGCAGACCGGCGACGTCCTGGTGGCCTCCAAGATCCTGACCGGCGGGGAACCCCTCGTGGTCGACCCCCGGGTCCTGGGCGTGGTCCAGCGGGTCGCCGTCGAGTTCCATGAGCTGGGCAGGATCCCCGAGAAGGGCACGACCATCAAAGGCTACCGCTGCGCCGAAGCCGTCCTGGTGTCTCGCGACCAGGTGCTGACCACGGCCGCCCGCAAGAAGGCCGAAGCGGCCGCCAGTGGGGCGGAGGCGGTGGACATGGAGTCCAGCGCCGTGGCGGGGGTGGCCGAGGAGGCCGGTATCCCCTGGTGCGCGGTTCGGGTGATCTCGGATACCGTGCACGAGGACCTGCCCTTGGACTTCAACCGCTTCATGGACTCCTCCGGGCAACCCCAACGCGTCAAGATCTTCGTGAAGGGTCTGCTCAACCCGCGCTTGATGGCCCGTCTGATGACCATGGAGAAGACCACCCGGGATATCGGCCGGGTGCTGGTCCGCTTCCTCGACCTCCTCCTGCCGGAAATGGTCCGGGAGAGCTGAAGTGCTCCTGCTCCAGGCTGCTTTGGCGGGCCTGGTGCTGGCGGCCTGTCTGTATCATCTGCTGGCCTGGGCGCTGACCCGTCACTTCGTCCGCGCGGAGGCCTCTCGGGATCGCCTCGGCGCCGAACCCAGCGGGAGCGGCGCCTGGCAGGCTGCCCGCAGGCGTCTGTGGCCCTCGGTCTCGCAGATCAAGCCGATCCATCGTCTGGATGGAGAGCTGCGGGAGGCCCTGGCTTCTTTTCTGTCCCAGGACTATCCCGGCTCCCACGAGGTGCTGCTGGTCTGCCGGGAGTCGTCCCCGGAGCTGGTCTCCCTCTTCGAGGAACTGGCCCGGGCCCATCCCCGGGTTCCCCTGCGCCTGGTCGTGGGAGGGGGCCCCGGCAGCAATCGGAAGGTGGCTTCCTGCGTCCTGGGCGTGGAGCACGCCGAGAAGGAACTCCTGGTCTTCTCGGACGCCGACATGCGGGCTCCGGCGGGCTATCTGAGGCGGGTCGTCCAGCCTTTTGCAGACCCCCGGGTGGGTCTGGTCACCTGTCTGTACGCCGCGGGCCGGGTCTCGGGCCTGGCGGGCGCCCTGGAAGGCCTCTCCGACGCGGACTTCAGCGCCTCGGTCCTGGTGGCCCGACGGGTCGAGGGCCTGTCCTTCGCCCTGGGTGCCACCATGGCCGTGCGCCGGGAGGCCCTGGACGAGGTGGGCGGGATGTCGGTCTTGCAGGACCACCTGGCCGATGACTACCAGTTGGGCCATCGGGTGGCCCAGGCGGGTTGGAAGGTGGCGCTGGCCGGCGTCGTGGTCGAGGACCTGGTCGGCCGGCCCCGCTTCTCGGACTATTTCTGGCACCAGGTGCGCTGGATGCGGACCTACAGGATCTGTCGCCCGGCCGGGCACGCGGCCTTCCTGGTGACCCAGGGGCTGCCCTGGAGCCTGGGCTTCCTGCTCAGCACCGGCCTGTCACCTCTCGGCTGGGGGGTCCTGGGCGGCTGGCTGGGCCTGAGGATGCTGACGGCCTGTTCCGTCTGGCGGAGTCTGTCCGGCACCCCGGCCGCGATCTGGGGGGTGACGGCCCCGCTGAAGGACGTGCTCTACCTGGTCTTGTGGGTCTCATCCCTGGTCGGAACCACCGTCCGGTGGGGAGGTCGGACCTTCCGGGTTCTCCGCGATGGCCGGATGCGGCCTCTCTGAAGCGCGGACCCGGTAGAACCAGGCGTTGTCCCGTCCCCAACTGAACAACAACCGGCGCGCCGAGACCAGTTCCAGGGCCGGATGGCGACATTCCCAACCCACCGAGACCCAGCGGGTGCCCGGCGTCAACCCGGCGACTCGCTCCAACAAGAGCTCTCGGGTGGCCTGGGACCAACTGCTGGCGGCCGCGTACAGCACCGTCGCCTCTCCCAGGTCGGCTTTCAGGAAATCTGCGTGCTGGAACTCGGCTCGGCCCTCCAGCCGCAGGGCTCCGACGATCCGCCGGGCGATCAGCGGGTAGCTGGCCAGCATCTCCATCCCGACGGCCCGACACCCTGTGGCCAGGGCCGCCAGGAAGGTCATCTTGCCCTTGCCGGCGCCCAGGTCGTAGAAGACGTCGTTCGGGCCGACCCGGGCTTCCTGGAGGATTTCCAGGCCGGCGGAGTAGGGAGTCTCTCCGAAGCGGAAGTCCTCCTTGGGGCGGGACAGATGACGCGTCTGCAGCCAGATATCCCACGAGGGCAGCCGCAGAAGGTAGAAGGCACCGAAGAGGGCTTCCACCTTCCAGAGGCGGGGCACCCGGAAGAGGGCAGGCCACTCCCGGGGAGCCAGCGTCAGGATTTCCAGGGATTCGCGCAAGATCAGCCGGTGATCTGCCAGGCTGCCATCTTGAGCATGTCCTTGACGTTCCCCATGGCCGCCTGCACGGCGCTGTGCTCGAATCCGGAGTGCATCTTGCAGTTGGCGCAGCGGGGATCCTTGCGGGACTCCCACCATGCCCAGTCCACGTCCTTCCAGAAGGTCTGGAAGTCCTGGTAGTACTTCTCGTCCAGGAGGTAGCAGGGGGCCTTCCAGCCCAGGGGACTGTAGTTCACCGTCGAGTAGGGCGAGCAGTCCAACTCACGCAGGCCGGCAGCAAATTCCAGGAAGGCCGGCGTGGACGTCAGGCGGTACTTGTGCGAGATCTCCAGGACCCGACGGAACTTCTGGTGGGTCTGCTCGAGGTTCAGGAAGACATCCTCCTCGACGCTCTCGTACTGATAGCCCGGCGAGACCAGGATGCCGTCCACCCTCAGGGAGGTCAGAAGGTCGCACAGCTCTTCGAACTCTTCGATCCGGCTCTCCTTGAAGATGGTCGTGTTGGTCCAGGTCTGATAGCCGAGCTGCTTGCTCTGCTTGATCATGGCGATGGCGTGGTCCCAGACCCCGGGGCGGTTGCAGACGAAGTCGTGGGTCTCGCGCATCCCGTCCAGGTGCACGTTGATGAAGAGATGCCGATCCGGCGGGATCGTGTCGAAGACCTTGGTCTGCAGCATCAGCGAGTTGGTGCACAGGATCAGGTACTTGTCTCGCTCGATCAGGGCGGAGACCAGCTCGGGAAGCTCGGGATAGAGCGTGGGCTCCCCCCCGCAGACCGAGACGATGGGAACCCCGGAATCGTCGACGGCCTTCAGGCACTGCTCGAGCGAGAGGCGATCCGACAGCTTGCCGGTATGACGCTCGGTCGAGCAGCCGCGGCAGGCCAGGTTGCAGGTATACAGGGGCTCCAGCATCAGAACCGTGGGATAGCGCTTGCGGCCCTGCCTCTTCATGGCCGCCTGATAGCGGGCCTGGGCCAGGGTGAAACCAAGGGGGAATCGCATCGGGGGGGGGCTCCGTCGGACCCGCGGGGAGGTGGGAGCGGGCTTCGTCGATCCTGGGATGTGGTCCGCGTTTTCTGGGAGGACTCCGGGGAATCCTTCCACTCCGCCCCGGACGGCCTGCCGACGCAGGATTCCAGGGGTTCCGAGAAGAACGCAGGCGGCCATGTCCAGGCCCCCGCGCAGATCCCCCCGCCCCGCGGCCAGGCTTCATCTGCATGCGCAGAGGTCGAAGATCCTCGACCTGCGGTTGATGGGTCTGGAGCGCGTCCAGTTCGCCATGCTGTCGCTGGAAGGCCCCGACCTGTATGCCTCGGCGGGCGGCTTGGGGGTCCGGGCCACCGAGCTGTGTCAGTGCCTCGCCAACCTGGGGTTTCCCACCCACCTCTTCTTCGTGGGCGATCCCGAGCTGCCCGCCTGCGAAACCCGCTTCCAGGGAAACCTGGTCCTGCATCGCTGGGGACAGTGGCTCAGCGCGCGCCATCCCCGCGGGGTCTACGACGGAGAGGCCGAGAAGGTGGCCGACTACGCCAGCTCCCTGCCCCCCTGGCTGGTCGAAAACCTGGTGGCGCCGGCGGCCGAGAAGGGGCTCTCCACCGTGTTCCTGGCCGAAGAGTGGCAGACCGTCCCCGCGGTGCTGAACCTGGGGCGGCTTCTGGCGGAAAGAGGGCTGGAACACCACGCCCTGGTGTTGTGGAACGCCAACAACCTCTTCGGGTTCGACGGGGTGGACTGGTCGGGGTTGCAGCAGGTGGCGGGCTTGACCACGGTCAGTCGCTACATGAAACACCGCATGTGGCTATGGGGCGTCAACCCGATGGTGGTCCCCAACGGGATCCCCGATCGCTGGCTGGCGCCGGTTCCCGAGGCCCAGACACGGGCCCTGCGCGAGATCTTCCCCGACCTGCTGCTGACCAAGGTCGGTCGCTACGATCCCGACAAGCGCTGGGTCATGGCCATGCAGGCCCTGGGTGAGCTGAAGCGCCGAGGCTTGCAGCCTCGCCTGCTGGCCCGGGGAGGCAGCGAGCCCCACCGGGAGGCCGTCCGGGAGGAGGCTCGACGCCAGGGTCTGTCCTGGGCCGAGTTGCGCCTCTCCTCCCGGGCCTCGGCGCTGGAAGTCTTCGACGAGATGGCCCGCCATGCCGAGGCCGACGTCCTGGAGATGTGCTTCTACGTCCACGAGGACTTCATGCGGGTCCTGTACGCCGGTGCCGACGCGGTGCTGGCCAATTCGGGCAACGAGCCCTTCGGTCTGGTGGGACTGGAGGTCATGGCCTGCGGAGGCCTGGTCTTCACCGGGTCGACCGGAGAGGACTATGCTCGCACCTTCTCCAACTGCGTGGTGGTCGAGACCGATGACCCCCGCGAGATCGTCGAGTCGACCATTTCCTTGCGCTCGGCGCCGGCGCTGGTGGCCGAGATGCGCAAGCACGGGCGCCGGACCGCGTCCCGCTATCTCTGGGAACGGGTGGCGGCCGATCTGTTCCAGAAGATCAAGTTCGTCGCAGCGGTCCGAGGCATCCCGCTCTCGGCCCCGTAGTCGATTCACTCCGGGTCGGTCCCGGACTTCGGGCGCACCTGGAGGCACACGTCAGATGTGGAGGAGAATTCGTCATGAGCCATCACCGTGAAGACATCCAGAGGACCCTGGTGCTGTGCAAGCCAGACGCCGTGGCTCGGGGACTGGTCGGGCAGATCGTGGCTCGCTTCGAGGCGCGGGGCCTGCAACTGGCGGGCCTGAAGCTCCTGGCCATGGAGCCTGCTCGCGCCGAGCGTCTGTACGAGCCCCACGTGGGCAAGAGCTTCTATCCTCCTCTGCTGCAGTACATGACGTCGGGTCCGATCGTGGCCATGGTCTGGCAAGGCGCCCACGCGATCGAGGTGGTGCGCACGATGATGGGAGCCACCAATCCGACCCAGGCCGCTCCCGGAACCATCCGGGGGGATTTTGCCCAGAGGGTGGACCGCAATGTGGTGCACGGCTCCGATTCGCCCGAGAGCGCCGCTCGCGAGATCCCCATCTTCTTCGAGGACTCCGAACTGCCCGTCTATCAGGCCCATCACGCGGCCTGGCTGTAGAGGCCCGATCGTGGGGGACCCTGCCTTCGGGACGCTCTACCTCGTCGCCGTGCCCATCGGGAACCTGGGCGATCTGACCCGGCGGTCCCTGGAGGTCCTCTCGTCGGTCTCGACGGTGGCCAGCGAGGACATCCAGGCCACCCGGCGGCTTCTTTCCAGCCAGGGGATCCACTCCCGGGTCGTCTCCTACAGGGAGGCGGGCCGGGAGGCCGCCGGACGGGAGATCCTGCAGGCTCTGCGGGCCGGGGATTCCGTGGCCCTGGTCTGCGAGGCCGGGACACCGGGGATTTCCGATCCGGGGCGGGACCTGGTGGCGCGTTGTCACGAGGAGGGCATCCCCGTTTCCCCTCTTCCGGGGGCGTCGGCCCTGACGGCGGCGCTGTCGGCCTCGGGCCTTCCCGCTCGGAGGTTTGCCTTCGAGGGTTTCCTGCCTCGCAGCGCGTCCGAACGCCGCCGCTTCCTGGCGGGTCTGGCCCGCGAGCCCCGGACCATGGTCTTCTTCGAGGCGCCCCACCGCCTGGTCCAGGCCCTGCAGGATCTGCGTCAGGCGCTGGGCGATCGGCGCGCGTTCCTGGGGCGGGAGCTGACCAAGCGCTTCGAGGAATGCCGGGCGGGTCTGCTGGGGGAGCTCCTGGAGCGCTTTGCTGCCGAGGAACCCCGCGGGGAATGCGTCCTGGTCGTCGAGGGCGCCAGCGAGACGGCTCCAGCCGTCGAGGAGGAGGCCCTGGCCGAGGATGCCGTCTTCCTGCGCGGTCTGGGCCTGGGGGCAGGGGACACGGCCGAGGTGCTGGCGCGCTTGCGCGGAGTGCGCAGGAACCTGGCCTGGAAGCTGGCGGCCCGCGTCGGGGGCGGGCAGGAATCCCAGGCCTGAAGGGACGCCTGGAAGGTGGGCGAACGGTCCGCCCAGGAGGCCGCTTTCGGACCTGCTCTTGGAAGAGGCAGGGCTGGAAGACCCCAGGCCGGGAACTCGCTTCCCTCCATCCCCTTCTCGGAGGCCGGACCCGCATGGACAAGCTTGAACCGACCGCAGAGGAACGCCGTCGCTATTATCGGATCAGCCCTCAGGCCGAGGTCACATGTCGGATCGAGGGGATGGAGGTCGTCCACCTGGTCGGCCTGGGTGCCAACGGGGCTGGAATGCGCCTGATCACCGACAAGGAACTCCCCTCGGAGGCGTCGTTCCCGGTCATCCTGGCCACCGGGGCGGGTCCGACCCTCACCTTGAAGGGGCGGGTGGCCTGGCGGGACACCTGGGACTTCGACTTCTGCAGCCGGCACGTGGCAGGGATCGAGTTCGTGGACCTGGGGGCGGAGGAGCGCGGCCACCTGACCGGTCTCCTGCCGCCCCCGGAGGCGCGCTCGGAGGCGCCCCTGACCCCCTGATTCCGGCGGTCAGGCCAGCAGGTACCCGTCCGCCGGGCCGCTTGCAGCCGGAGGCGGGGAGGCGTGACGGGCCAGGATCTCGTCGATGAAGACCAGGTTGGCGGCCGCCACCGACTTGCGGATGGCCTCGAGCTGGGTTCGATCCGGCTGGAAGCTGCGGCCGATCTCCAGGGTCATCGAGAAGATCCCGTTGGCGTGGTGGATGTCGTGGGACCCGCCGGAGGTGGGGTACAGGCTGGAGCTCTGCATGACCCGGAAGGAGTTGTCCAGGGCCTTGTTCATCTTCTCGCCGACCTGACGGTACTCGGCCAGGTTCTCGACCGGCTTGTTGGTGACGCCCCAGGGATACAGCACCATCTGGCCGTAGCCGTGATGATCCAGGATCCCCTGGATGTTGCCCCGGCCCAGCTCCAGCTTGAGCAGGGCCTGGATCTCGGACTCGGAGGCACCCGAGGGCCCCCGGTAGGTGTCAGCCCGGGGGTTGTCCGAGGTGGCCCTTCCAAAGTCGTCGTCGGTCCGCCCCGGCAGATCCCCGGCCGGCCGGTAGAGCGTGGCGTGTTCGGGCTTGCCGTCGTCATAGTTGCGGTTCAGGTCCACCCCGACGGCAGAGGAGCCGGTCTCCGGCAGCGGACGGCGGTTCTTGCGCCACCAGTTGTCCTCCTGGCGGCTGTGTTCGTAGCCGTCGGGGTTGGCGCAGGGGATGATCCAGATGTCGCCTTGTTCCAGGCGGCGGCGCATCTCGGGGTCGCCGGTGGAGCCTTCGGCCATCTGCCCGGCCAGGTACAGGGGCGCCTCCATCGAGGCCCACTCCCTGGCGTGGTGGGCCCCGGTGATCACCACGCCGGGCTTGGAGAGGGTGTCCCCGTCACGAACCCCGGTGGACAGGTGCAGAGCCCAGATCTCCCGGCCTTCGGGGGTCTGTCCCAGGCTGACGCGCTCGGCCACCTCCGGGAAGCGGGAGGCCAGGCCCTCCAGTTCCTCGGCGACCTGCTCGTAGCTGTGGTAGGCCGAATGCTGGACGGGCTGCTCCTTGCGCAGGTGGACCTTGAAGTCCGAGACCACCTGGCGGACGTCCACGTCGGCCTTGTCCAGGTCGGGGATGTCTCCCCGCTGGATCAGGTAGTCCCGGATTTCGCCGTCCTGCAGGACCTGGTCCTGGTTGGCGTCGATCCCCGCAGCCTCCTGGTTGCGCAGGGGGTGAACCCCCAGCATCTTCTGGCCTTCCTGGACCTTGAAAAGGGAGCTGCTGGTCACGTCGGGACCCATGGTGCAACCTCCAACCGGGGCGGAATATCCTCAGACTCATGCTGGATCGTAGCAGTACGAAGGGGCCCTCCTATGAACCAGATGTTACGGAAGTGCAAAGGGGGCTTCGGTGCCAGGGCAAGACCTCACGACCATTCTGTCTCGGGAAAGCAGAGGAAAATGCGGCCAGTCAGGGGCTGAAGGGTTGTGGTTTGAGGAAAATTCTAAAGTGTCGTTGGAGCCTGGAAGCCCGATTTTATCGGGCTTTGCTCGCGAAGCCCTGATAAATAAGGCTTTACTTACGATGATCGTCGAAAAAGCCCGTATTTTCAGGGTTTCTGAGGAGGAGAGCGAGGCCTGGGACAGAACTCTTTGGAGGTTGGTTGGAAACAGTCTCAACAAGGAGGCCTGAGAACATGGCGGTCAAGTCCAAGTCCAAGGTCATCGGCAAGGCAGATCTCATCGGGGATGTCGCCAACAAGATGGGAGCGTCCAAGAAGGACGCCGGCCTGATGCTCAATGCCGTTCTGGAGTCGATCCAGGAGCATCTCAAGAAGGGAGAGGGCGTCCGCCTGATTCCTTTCGGCTCTTTCGAGATCCGTGAGCGGAAGGCCCGCCTGGGTCGCAACCCCAGCACCGGCAAGGAGATCAAGATCAAGGCCCGCAAGGTGCCGGCGTTCCGTCCGGGCAAGGCCCTGCGCGAGTCCGTGAAGTAGGTTTCCGTCCTGGGGCCCGGCGCTTTCGGGCGCAGGCTCTGTGGGGGCCGCCTGCGGGCGGCCTTTTCCTTTTCCAGGCGTCTTTGAGTCGGCCTCTGTTCTGGATCGGGCGCCCGGGCTCTCAGTCCACCTCGTCCTCGGCTGGAGGCAGGTTGCCGGCCAGGGACCAGCCCATCAGGAAGCCGATGGCCCGCTCTGTGAGCGGGTTCTTTCGTACCAGGGCCCAGAATTCGGCCGAGTGGTCGGGGTGGACCAGGTGGGCCAGTTCATGCAGGATCACGTAGTCCAGGACGAAGCCCGGCATCCGGGCCAGGCGCTGGGAGATCCGGATCTGCCCCGTGGCGGGAGTGCACGAGCCCCAACGGAGGTTCTGGTTGGAGACCCAGCGGATCTGAAAGCGCAGACGGCCGTCAAACCACCTGCGGTTGATCTCCTCGGCCCGGCGACGAAGGTCCGCCTCGGGGTTCTGGGCCCGGGCATCCACCCGGCGCAGGAGCCGCTCCTTCATCTGGACAACCCAGTCCTGCTCCTCGCGGGGGGACAGCCCCTCGGGGAGGCGGACCTCCAGCACGTTCCCGGACAGCGAGGCCGAGACGGTCTTGCGGCGGCGGGGGCTGCGGATGATCTGGATCTGCACGCAACCGGGTTCGATCTCAGGGCATGCTTCCCTTCCGTCGTTGCCCTGAAAGGAAGCTGCGGGGTCTCCAGAGAAGCACGCCCGACAAAGAGCCGCCCGGGCCCGGTCGGCCAGGTCTCCGACAGCCGATCCGTCGAAACCACGCCATCCTGCCTGCCTGCGGGATGGCTTCCATCTTCTTGAAAGCCCCACACCATGGACCAGAGCCTGATTCGTAACTTCTGCATCATCGCCCACATCGACCACGGCAAGTCCACGCTGGCCGACCGCCTCCTGGAGCGGACCGACACCCTTTCGCAGAGGGATATGATGGACCAGGTCCTGGATTCGATGGACCTGGAGCGCGAGCGGGGCATCACCATCAAGTCCCACCCGGTCACCTTGCTCTATGAGGCCAAGGACGGACAGACCTATTGCCTGAACCTGTTGGATACCCCCGGACACGTCGACTTCACCTATGAGGTCTCGCGCTCGCTGGCGGCCTGCGAAGGGGCCCTCCTGGTGGTGGACGCCGCCCAGGGGGTCGAAGCCCAGACCCTGGCCAACTACCAGATGGCCTTGAACCAGGGCCTGGAGATCGTGCCGGTGATCAACAAGATCGATCTGCCTGCCGCCGATCCGGACCGGGTCCGCCACGAGATCGAAGAGGTTCTGGCCCTGCCGGCGGACGACGCCGTCCTGGTCTCGGCCAAGATGAACCTGGGGATCGACGAGCTGATGGAGGCCATCATCCGGATCATCCCGCCGCCCCGGGGCGACCGCAGTGCTCCCCTGAGGGCCCTGGTCTTCGACTCGCGCTACGACCAGTATCGGGGGGTCGTTCCCTTCTTCCGGGTCGTGGATGGCGAGGTTCGCAAGGGCACCATGGTCCAGATGATGAGCACCGGGAAGGTCTATGAGGTGGACGAGGTCGGCATCTTCAAGCCCGAACCCCAGCCCGTCGAGGTGCTTCGAGGGGGGGACGTGGGCTATCTGGTCGCCCAGATCCGCCATATCGAAGAGACGCGGGTGGGCGACACCTTGACCCTGGCCCGGGGAGGAGCCACCGAGCCTTTGCCGGGCTACCGGCCGGCCGTCTCGATGGTGTACTGTGGCCTGTACCCCATCGAATCGACGGACTACAACAACCTGCGCGACGCCCTGGGCAAGCTCAAGCTCAATGACGCGGCGCTGGTCTGGGAGCCCGAGACCTCCGTCGCCCTGGGCTTCGGCTTCCGGTGTGGATTCCTGGGTCTGCTGCACATGGAGATCGTCCAGGAGCGCCTGGAACGCGAGTTCAACCTGGATCTGATCGCCACGGCTCCCAGCGTGGTCTACACCGTCCACCTCAAGGACAAGACCACCATGCAGATCCAGAACCCTTCGGATTTCCCCGCCCAGGGCGATGTGGACTCGATCGACGAGCCGGTGGTCAAGGCCACGGTGATCACGCCCGAGGACTACGTCGGGCAGATCATGGACCTGTGCCAGGGGAGGCGAGGCACCTTCCTGGGGATGGAGTATCCGTCTCATGGCCGGTGCATGCTGACCTACGAGATGCCCCTCTCGGAGATCATCACGGACTTCTTCGACCAGTTGAAGTCTCGGACGCGGGGATACGCCTCGTTCGACTACGACCTGTGCGGGACGCGCGAGTCGGACCTGGTGCGCCTGGACATCCTGGTCCACGCTCAGAAGGTCGACGCCTTGTCGATCATCGTGCACCGGGAACGGGCCTACACGGCGGGCAAGGCCCTGGTCGAGAAGCTGCAGTCGGTCATTCCCCGGCAGATGTTCGAGGTCCCCATCCAGGCCGCTCTGGGAGGGAAGATCGTGGCCCGTGAGACCGTCCGGGCCATGCGCAAGAACGTCCTGGCCAAGTGCTATGGGGGCGACATCAGCCGCAAGCGCAAGCTGCTGGAGAAACAGAAGGAAGGCAAGCGCCGGATGAAGCGCATCGGGAACGTGGACATCCCCCAGGAGGCCTTCCTGGCGGTCCTCAAAGCAGAAGAGTAGGGGTGGCTTGAATCACATTCAGGGCATGATGCGGAATTACTGGGAGGATGCGAGGTTTTCGTGAGGCTTGCCGGAGGGTGTTTGACATCCCGGCCAGCACTCGCTAGAATGCGCTGACGTTTCATCTTGATACGGCAACCCCGACAGGCCCTCCCCGGCTCGGCCGGAGGAGGCCTGCAATCACCTGGGGGTCTTGTGCCTCCGGGATCGAGAGGAGGGGCGAACCGTGAATCTGGTTCGAACTCTTGTCCTGGCGCTCATTTTGGCGGGCCTTTCTGGCACGGCGGTCCGGGCCATGCCCGTCACGCAGGACCTGGAATCCTCGGGCGAGCGCCTCTCGGGACCCCTGATGGCCCCCGTCGAGTCCGCCGAGCCCGAGACCGTCGTCACCGAGGCGGCCCCCAATGAATCCCGGACCGCGACGTCTTCCGACATGCCCCCGATCTTCGTGCAGTCATCGTGGGTCGAGTACCAGCGTGTCCCGGTCGAGCACCGCCGCCGCTCGCTGGCCTCGCGAGGCGCCCAGGTCGCCTCGGCGCCCTACAAGACGGTCGCGGTGCGTCGCCACGGGAAACTGGACATCACCCCTTTGATCCTGAAGTACGCCCGCAAGCACCGCCTCGACCCCTGGCTGGTCCGGGGCGTGATCCAGGTGGAGTCGGCCTTCAACCCTCACGCACGCTCCTATGCCGGGGCAGGCGGCCTGATGCAGTTGATGCCGGGCACCGCGGCTGGCCTGGGGTGCCGGAACGTCTTCGACCCGGAAGCCAATATCGCGGCCGGAACCCGGTATCTGCGGATGATGCTGGACCGCTTCGGCGGGCGGACGGAACTGGCCATCGCCGCCTACAACGCCGGGCCTGGGAACGTCAGCCGCCATGGGGGGATCCCGCCCTTCGCCGAGACCAGGAACTACGTGGTCAAGGTGACCCGGGCCTGGCAGCGCCGCGGAGGTCGCTAGTTCAGGTTCAACCCGGTGACGGAGGCCGCGGGTCGGGTCGCCAGGTAGAACTCTTCCAGGCAGCGACGGGATGCCTCGGCGGGATCGATTTCCGCGGAGGGATCCTCCTTCACCAAGCTGGCAAGGTCTGCCGGCAGGTGCTCGCGCACCATTCCGGCCAGCTCTTCGGGCAGGGTCCGCAAGACGACCTGGACCTGGAGCTCGGGGTCGGGTCCCGGAGGTTGCCAGTGGCGAGCCCAGCGGACCAGCCAGTGGGCCGCGCGGTGCGGGTTCTCTTCGCACCAGGCGACGAAGCTCTCCGGCAGATGCTCTTCCGGGCACAGCCAGAGCCTCTCCAGGGCACAGGCCATTTCTCGGGGATTGGCCCGGGTAGCCCGCTGCAGATCCGCGGAGAGCTGCTGAAGTCCGCAGACGCTGGGGGCATGCAAACCCCCACGCCGGAACTCGACGAAACGTCGCAGCGCGCAGGCGGCCCGATGAGGATCCGCCTCCGCCCGCAGGGCGGCCAGTTCAGACCGGAGGGCGGCGGCCGTCTCTTCCCGCAGCCACGTCAGGACCCGGCCGGCCACCGGGCTCCGGAGGGGTTCGGGAAGCTGCGACAAGCAGAGAGCCACCTCCGAGAGGACGGTCTCCGGGCGGGCTGCCTCCTGGAGGAGGCCGCGCAGGTGGCTCAGCAACTGGCCCAGTTCCAGGGCGCCTCGGGCGCCACCGGGCAGCTCCTGCAGGACCTGGTCGCGAAAGACCCGGCAGTGGGGTCCCATCCGGATCATCTCGCGACCCAGCCGGTTGATCTCCGACGGGTTCAGCTTGGAGATCAGCTCACGCAGCACCCAGGTGGGACACTCCAGCATGAGGACGGCAGCCTTCTGCAAGGGGTTCAGGACCGTCAACTCGGGGGGATGTGAGGGCCTGGCCTTGCGGGCAGTCCTTCTGGAGCGAGCCTGCGTCCGGTGCAGCACGGAGAGGGCCCGACGCTGGAGGCAGCGGTCGTAGTCTTCCAGCTCGGACTTCAACCGGTGGCGGAGCGCCCCGCCCAGCAGGGCCGAGCCCATCCATCGGCTGGCCTGCATCCTCCAGTCCGGAATCCGGATTCGGGCCAGGTCCAGGATCTGCAGGGTCGGGTTCACCTCGCTGGTCTTCAGGACGCGCAGTCTCGGCAGGGCGGGCCTGAGGACCCGGGCCAGGGTGGGGCGCAGACTGGGCAGGACCAGGAGGGCCGGCGTGGACCCGCCGGACTCCAGTTCGGCGAGATCCTCGCGGAGACGTCGGGCCAGATGGCTCAGCCAGCCCTCGCCTCGGCGGGGGTTGGCTCCGCGGGCCACCCAGGTGAAGAGCCAGGCCTGCAGATCCGGGGCCAGGGTCAGACAGGGCAAGGTCTCCCGGCGCGTCACGGGGCGGCACAGCCAGTCCCCGACCTCGATGCGCAGGCGCTCGGTCAAATCCTCGACGCCGCCCGCGCCCAGGGCCTGGGTGGCCAGGGATTCCAGGACTCCCCGCAGGACGGATCGGGACAAGCCCTCGCCGGCCAGATTCCCCAGGATTTGGTGCAACGCCTCGCGGCCGATTCGGCGTCCGGCCCGGGACACCAGGGCGGGATGAGTCTGGGCGAGTTCACCCAGCAGGTCTTCGACCCGCTGCAGGGCTGCCTGGTCCTGCAAGACGACCCGCCAGACCCGTTCCAGGTGCTCTGCGATCACCTGGGCCGGTCCGGTCAGGTCCAGGCCCGCCGCGCGCGCCAGCGGGGCCTCGGGCGGGGACAGCCAGGTGCAGGGGTCTCCGAAGAAGGGATCTGCGTCCCGGATCCCCACCAGGCCCTTCAGCATCCTGGAAGGTCCCGTCGCGCGGACTCGCCCCGGCCAGGCTCGTCCAGCGCTGACCTGTCGGTCGCCCCAGGCGATGCCGAACTCGTGAGCGCGCAGCCAGGGGGCCGCGACGAAGGCCGGTGGGAGCAGGGGGGCGGGGAAGTCCGTCAGGAGCCGGTTCCCCAATGCCTCGACCTCGGCCTGGAGGTCCTGGATCCTGGTGGCCAGGCCCTGGCCCAGTTCGACTCGGAGGGTTTCCGACCGAGGGGACGGCCGGGGGGGCCGGGACCTTTCCTGCATCGTGGAATCGAACGGCCTTTCCGAAAGCTCCTGGGTTGTCCAGGCGACATGATAGCACGTTCGCTGGGGGGCGGCCACCTGGAGCCGATCCCCTTCCGTTGCCGAGAGGGGCCCCGTCTCCCGGCGGAGTCGAGGGGGGGGAACCTTGGCCTGGAAGAGGAAAGAGGAGGCCTTCTCGTCGAAAGCGGTCCAGACCGGGACGAACGGGCAACCACCCCTCGGACCGGAAGCCTGGCGGCTCGTTGGAGCCCGACAGCCTTCCAGATTGCGGTGGTGAGGGCCGGTGAGACCGACGTACACCTCTGGAGGATGGCTCATGCAGATCTCCGTCAGCGGCAAGAACTTTGATGTGACCGATGCCCTGAAGGAATACGCCGAAACGCGGCTTCGCAAGGTGTCGCGCTACTTCGATCACATCATCACCGCCAACGTCACGTTGTCGACGGAGCGAAACTGGCATATCGCCGACGTCACGGTCTTCGGCAAGAATGTGGACATGCGCGGCGAGGAACGCAGCAAGGACATGTATCACTCCATCGACGCCGTGGTCGAGAAGTTGGAGCGTCAGATCAAGAAGGCCAAGGGCAAGGTCCAGGACCGGGGCCGCCAGCCCGGCCGCGAGGCCGGTCCCGAGCCGGCGGAACCCGCGCCGACCGAGGCTCCCGAGAACGAGTTCCAGCCCCGGGTTGAAGGCGTCAAGTCCTTCGTGGCAGAGGCCATGACCCTCGAGCAGGCGATCAAGGAGATGGAAGAGCTCGGCCACGAGTTCTTCCCCTTCCACAACGACGAGAACGGTCGCATCAACATCGTCTACAAGAGGGATCGGGGCTACGGCCTGATCGATCCGCGGATCGCCTGACCCGACCTGCCCGGGGCCGGTGCCGACCGGCTCCGGAGCAGCGTCGCGCGGGTTCCGAGCGAGGCGAAGCCTGGCCGGAGGTGCATCAGGCGCCGCTGGCCCGGGGGGCGCCTCGTTTGGATCCGGGGACTCTTGTGCTAGAATCATTCCGTCGAGAGGTACCCGGGCGTGACGTGGATGCGATGCGAGAGATGTGAAGGCCTTCAGGTGGTCGACTGCCCCGACTGCCTGGCGACGGGATTCCGGGTCTCGGAGTCCTCCCAGGAGGCCGGACCTTGCAGCACCTGCGACGGCTCCGGGAAGGTTCCCTGCCCGGGATGTCTGGGAACCGGCTACGTCGACATGCCGACCTTTGCCTGAAGGCGTTCTTCCTCGCCGGCGGGGGGTCGTGAGAAGACGAGGTGTCACGCATGCGTTTGCGTCAGGTTTCGCTCTGGGCTGCCGTGTTGGCGGTCCTCATGCTCGTGGTGGCGGGACGGATCCCGGGACTCTCGGGTTTTCATGCCGCCGAGTCCTCGTCGCCCGCGGTCCAGGCGTCCTCCCATGCGGAAGTGGGGATTGCTTCGGAAGCGCCGCCCCCCGAGCAGCCGGCCTCCTCTGAAGAACCGGTCTCGGACCCGCCCGCCTCGTCCGACACGTCGGTTTCCGACCAGTCCGGCCCGGGCGCGAGCACGGACCTTCCGGGAGTCGCGGAGACCCTGGGCGGGTCTGGCGCGCCCACGGCCGCGGCGGATCTCAAGCAGAAGCTGGATCAGGACTCGCCCCAGGCGGTGGCCGAGAAGAAGGCCCCCGAGCAGTCGAATGACTTCCTGCGCGACTACTCCATCCTGCTGAAGGACCCCAAGAAGCTGGGGTTCCGCCCGGACGAGTCCCTCTTCCGCAACGTCTACTTCAACATCCGTCAGGCCTACGTCGAGCCGGTGACCGACGACCAGCTCTTCAAGGGAGTGGTCGAAGAGGTCCGCGCCCTGCTGACCCAGGCCAAGGTGCCCACGGACGGCCTGGAACGCCTGGACAAGTCCAAGAACGTCCTCTACCAACTGGTCAACCTGTATGGGCGCAAGGTTCCCAAGGACGTGCTGGTGTACGCCGCCATCCAGGGGATGCTGGTCGGCCTGGAGGACCCTTACTCGGTCCTGATGGGGCCTGACGAGTATGGCAAGCTGCAAGAGCAGGTGCAGAACAAGGAGTTCGGAGGGATCGGGGTCTATATCGAGCTGGACCGGGACGCTGGCAACCAGTTGACCGTCTTCGAGCCGATCGAGGGGACCCCGGCGGCCCAGGCCGGGGTCGAACCCGGCGACCGGATCCTGGCCATCGATGGCAAACCGACCAAGGGCATCAGCATGGACGGCGCCCAGGCCGCCATCCGCGGACCGGTCGGGACCAAGGTCGTTTTGACCGTCAAGCGGACAGGGCACTCTCAATCCTTGAAGATTCCGATCATCCGGGGCAACATCCACGTCGTGTCGGTCACGGCCAGGATGCTGCCCGACGGGATCGGCTATGCGCGCCTGCGCCAGTTCGGCAGTCTGACTGCCAGCGAGCTGGAGACTGAGCTGGCGCGGCTGCGCTCGCAGGGTGCCCGGGCCCTGATCCTGGACCTCCGCAACAACGGGGGCGGGTATATCGACGCCTCGGTCAACGTGGTGGGGCAGTTCACGGCTCCGGGAAGCCTGGTGGTCTACACCTTGAACCGCAACAAGGAGCGCAGGGACTATAACTCGACCATCCGGGGTGGCCTGGACATCCCCCTGGTGGTGATGGTGAACCGCTATTCCGCCAGCGCCTCGGAGATCACCGCCGGAGCCCTGCGCGACCACAAGGTCGCCACCCTGGTCGGTGAGAAGACCTTCGGCAAGGGGTCGGTTCAGCAGCTCTATCCCTTCTCCAACGAGTCGGCCCTGAAGTTGACCATCGCGCGCTTCTACTCACCGGCCGGGCATGTCATCGACCACAAGGGCCTCGTCCCGGAGTACGCGGTGGCCATGGAACCCCGGCTGGTCGGGAAGTTCGATCAGGACGTCCAGCTCCAGAAGGCGATCCGGGTGATCCAGTCGGGGAAGGCGCGCCCATAGCGCCGGGCCTGCGGGAACGGGAGCGTGGAGGAGGGTCGGTCTCCGCCATGATCCGGCGGAGACGCCGCAGATTCCTGGCGGAATGATGGCCGGGATCGCTCGGCGGGACCAGCCCGCCCGTTCCTACAATGCTTTCCGGGCGGCTTGCAGAAGACTCATGGCCGTGCATTCCACGCCTCCTCCGAGGGACGACCGCGAGCGGGGGACGGGCCGACGCCCAGGACCCCTGCGGGTGGGCCTTGGGGCATTGCTGGCGTTGGTCCTGGGCCTGGCCTGGCTCGGCGTTCCGCGTCTGCTGGCTCGGGACGAGTTCCTGAATCGGAAGGATGGTTCGGTGCTGATGCGGGTGCCGGCGGGTACATTCCTCATGGGGTCGCAGGATGGGGATCCGGATGCCCTGGATGAGGAGAAGCCGGCGCACGAGGTCCATCTGGACGAGTATTGGATTGGCAGGTGCGAGGTGACCAACGAACAGTTCGCACGTTTCGTGGCCGAGACCGGTCATCGCACGACGGCTGAGATGGAAGGCTCGATGGCCAGTTGGCGGACCGTGAAGGACCGGTGGGGTCCGCAGGCACCGGTGGTGTGCGTCTCCTGGTTTGACGCTCGGGCCTACTGCGAATGGGCGGGCGGGCGCTTGCCGACGGAGGCAGAGTGGGAGAAGGCGGCGCGGGGGACGGATGGTCGGAGGTACCCTTGGGGGAATGACCGAGACCCCAGCCTGGTGTGGTGTGAGCAGACCAGCGGTGGTCGGCCTCATCCGGTGGGTGATCTGGTGGCGGGCGCCTCGCCGTATGGTTGTCTGGACATGGCCGGGAACGCGTGGGAGTGGTGCTCGGACTGGTCCGCCGAATACCCCCCGGGCCCTGTCAGGAATCCGACGGGCCCTGGTGATGGCGCCTACCGGGTCTACCGCGGCGGGTCGTGGGGCATGGCTGCGCAGTACGCGCGGGCGGCCTCCCGCAGTGACAACATCCCCGGCTATTGCGACGTCTATCTCGGTTTCCGCCTCGCCAGGTCGCTGCCGCAGGAAGCGGGCCGTAGACTCGGCTATGGTTCCTGAACCGGTTCCTGGCCCTGGCCCGGACCCTCGGGATCACGCTCTGCGACTTCGCGGTGTTTCCGGGTCTGGAGAGGCTGCGCAGGGTCTCGGGGCGCGAGGGCCCTGGGACCCGTGGTCGACAGGGAGTCCTGGCCCGACGCGGAAGGAGAGGGGCTTCCAGCCGGGCTGCGGCGCCCGCAGCACTTCAAAGGGGCATTCAGGCCCCGCCACCGGAACAGAAAGGTCGACTCTCGATGGATTCCGCGATCCCCCGCCTCCAGACGTACTTCCTGCAGACCTATGGCTGCCAGATGAACGTCTATGACTCGGAGATCCTGGCCTCGCTTCTGGAGGCGCGGAACTACCAGCCGGCCACAGCACCCGAGCAGGCCGACGTGGTGGTCTTCAACACCTGCTGTGTGCGGGACAACGCCGACCAGAAGGTCTATGGGCGCCTGGGCGACTTCAAGCGCATCAAGTCGGACCGCCCGGGTCAGGTCCTGGTGGTGGCCGGGTGTCTGGCCCAGAAGGATGGCGAAGCCTTCCTCGAGCGCTTCCCTCAGGTCGACGTCGTGGTGGGGCCGCACGACGTGCAGGCTCTACCTGAGCTGATCCAGCGCGTGCAGGCGGGCGAGGGCCGCTTCGTCCAGGTGGGCCGGCAGGGCCACCATCTGGAGTTGCAGGCCAGTCCGCGCGGGGCCTTCAGCGCGATGGTCCCCATCTCGATGGGCTGCGACCAGTGGTGCACCTACTGCATCGTGCCCTACGTCCGGGGCCAGTTGCGCAGCCGCCCGGTGGCCCAGGTGGTGGCCGAGGTCCGTCGCCTGGCGGGCCTGGGCTACCGCGAGATCATGCTCCTGGGCCAGAACGTCAACGACTACGGGCGGGACCTCCAGCCCCGGGTCGAGTTCGCGGACCTGCTGGAGGCGCTGGGCGAGCTCGACGCGCCCGACCGGCTCCGCTTCACCTCGCCGCACCCGGCCGGGTTCACCCCGCGGGTGATCCAGGCCATGGCGGCCAACCCGTCGGTCTGCGAGCACATCCACCTTCCCCTGCAGGCCGGCGACGATCAGGTCCTGGCCCGCATGAAGCGCGGCTATACCGGCCAGCAGTTCCTCGACCTGGTGGAGAGGCTGCGCCAGGCGCTTCCCGACCTGGGAATCACCACCGACATCATCGTCGGCTTCCCCGGCGAGACCGAGGCCCAGTTCCAGAGGACCCTGGAGGTGGTCGAAAAGGCCCGCTTCGATTCGGCCTTCATGTTCGCCTACTCGCCCCGGCCCGGGACTCCGGGCAGCCTCTTCGCCGACCAGGTGCCCGAGCCCGAGCGGATGGAGCGGCTGCACCGCCTGATCGATCTGCAGAACGGGATCTCCGAAGAGAAGCACCGCCAACGGGTGGGTGGGGAGGTCGAGGTCCTGGTGGAGGGACGGAGCAAGAAGACGTCCTCGCGCCTGACCGGCCGGACCCGCCAGAACTGGCTGGTCCACTTCGACTGCGAGAGGGACCTGTCCGGTCGCCTGGCCCGGGTCCGCCTGGACCGCGCCTTCATGTGGGGATTCGTGGGGACCCTGCTGGAGCTCGAGCCCGAGATCGGAGCCTGGCGCCGAGCGGGTCGGCCCGCCTGACGCAGGAGTTCGCAACCACCCGCGGAAAATCGGGCTTTCAATCATCTGGCCGGGGAGATCCGGCAGACTCCCGCGAGGTGTCCGGACATGCGTCGAGGCTTCATCCTGATGGGCCTGCTGGGCCTGGCGCTGATGCTGCCGGCCCGGGCGGACATGGCCGAGTCGCTGCGCCGCGAGTTCCACTCCTGGTCCGAGTTGGGCATCACCGTCCTGGCCGACTCCAACTCCGAGAATCTGGACGCGATCCTGCGCTCCGGGCAGACCCGGGTCCTGGTGCTGCAGACCTCGCCCGAGAAGCTCAAGGCAGTCCAGGCCCGGAAGATCCTGGACTGGGTGCGCACGGGCCGCTCGGTCTGGTTCTACGACGCGCGTCTGGCTCCGTATTTCGGCATGCGGCCCTTCATGCTCAAGCCCGACCAGTTCCGGGGCCGTCCCGAGAACGGACAGTTGGGGGACAAGGTGCACCCTGGCATGGCCACGGTGGTCCTGGCCACCGGGTCTCACGAGGTCCTCACGGGAGTCGGACAGGCCACGATCTGGTTGCCTGAACTCGAGCCCGGGACCTATGGTGCCGTGGCCGTGGAGGGGGACACCGTTCCCCTGCTGCATTTCATGTCGGATTCTCCGGCCTTGGCCGCCCTGCGCCGGGACGGACGCGGCCTGGTGGTCTTCAAACCGCTGCTGTGGGTCAAGCCGTTGTCCGGCGAGCGCTTCCAGTCCAACCTGATGGAGTTCTCGGCCGGCTTCCCGGTGCCCGGATCGGGCGGAGAAGGTCGCCTGGGGGTGCCTCCGGGGCCCGAGGCCCCCTGGGTCGAGGGCCGTCCGGCCATCGTGACCCCTGGGGAGGGGTCCGTGGTCCTGGCCGCTCCCTTGCCGCCCGCCCAGCATCAGCCCCCCGCCGGAGACCGGGGGGCCCAGGATTCCCCATCCCCGATGCCCTCGCCCCAGGCGGATCCGGAACGGTCGGACCGGGTCGAGATCAAGGGGGAAGGCCTGCTGACGGGGCGGATCCTGAACCGCGAGTTCTGCTTCGAGACCTCCAGCGAGAGCCTGAAGCTTCCCCGCGAGTCGATCCGGTGGATCCAGGTCGGCGCGTCCTCCCTGGATCTGGACCGCCTGGAGACCCGGGACGGGCGGACCCTGGCCGGGATCTGGATGGATGACAAGCTGCAGATCGAGTTGCCTTCGGGCGTCCGCTCCATCGGCAAGCGCCAGATCTCCCGACTCGAGATCGAAAGACAGCCCTGAGCCGGGCCTCGTGCTTCCCGGCAGCAACCCCCTGGAGGAACCCATGACCGAACCCAAGTCCCCACAGGCCACCTGCCCGCCGCTGGTGGAGAGGACGCCTCGGCAGATCGTCGAGGAGCTGGACCGCTTCATCATCGGTCAGGACAAGGCCAAGCGGGCCGTGGCCGTGGCCTTGCGCAATCGGTACCGCCGCGAGCGCCTCCCGGACGACCTGCGCGATGAAGTGGTTCCCAAGAACATCCTGATGATCGGCCCCACCGGCGTGGGGAAGACCGAGATCGCGCGGAGGCTGGCGCGCCTGGCCAACGCCCCCTTCCTGAAGGTCGAGGCCACCAAGTATACCGAGGTGGGCTACGTCGGGCGCGATGTCGAGTCGATGATCCGCGAGCTGACCGAGATCTCGGTGCGGATGGTCGAGCTGGAGCGCTTCGAAGGGGTGCGCGAGCCGGCGCGAGAGCGCGCCCTGGAGCGCCTCGTGGACCTGCTCAAGCCGCGCCCCCGCGAAGCGGCTCCGATGGTCAACCCCCTGCAGATGTTCTTCGGCGGAGCGGCCGGCCAGGCCCCCGCGGCGACACCCTCGCCCTCCGAGACGGCCGACCTGGAAGAAGAGCGCGTGGAGTTGCGCCGGCGGATCCGGGAGGGAGAGCTGGACGACGTGCTGGTGGAGATCGAGGTGGAGGAGGGCCTGCCTTCCGAGATCCAGGTCTTCTCGGCCATGGGCATGGAGGAGATGGGCGTGAACTTCCAGGATCTCCTGGGGGGTCTGCTGCCCAAGCGCAAGAAGGCCCGACGCCTGACCCTCTCCGAGGCCCGCCGGATCCTGACCCTGGAGGAAGCCCGCAAGCTGGTGGACTCCGACGAGGTCAAGCGGGAGGCCGTGGCCCGGGTCGAGCGCCGGGGCATCCTGTTCCTGGACGAGCTCGACAAGATCGCCGGCCGGGAGAAGGGGTCGGGGCCGGATGTCTCGCGCGAGGGGGTCCAGCGGGACATCCTTCCCATCGTGGAGGGCTCGACCGTGGCCACCAAGCACGGTCCGGTTCGAACCGACCACATCCTCTTCATCGCGGCGGGCGCCTTCCATATCGCCAAGCCCTCGGACCTGATCCCCGAACTGCAGGGGCGCTTCCCGATCCGGGTCGAGCTGGACCCGCTGGGCGAGGAGGATTTCCGCCGGATCCTGATCGAGCCCGAGAACTCGCTGACCCGCCAGTACCAGGCCCTGCTGGCCACCGAGGAGGTGGCGGTGGAGTTCAGCGAGGATGGTCTGGACGAGCTGGCCCGGGTGGCCCAGGCCGTGAACCAGCAGACCGAGAACATCGGGGCCCGGAGGCTGCATACGATCCTCGAGAGGGTTCTGGAGGGGATCTCGTTCGACGCCCCCGAGCGCCCCGGCAGCGCCCTGACGATCGATCGCGCCTACGTCCAGGCCCAGTTGCAGGATGTCCTGCAGGACCAGAACCTCTCGCGCTTCATCCTGTAGGAGCGGCCACCGTTGCGACGCCTGAATCCGCTGCCGAATGCCACGGCAGGCGGCGGATTCAGGCGACCCGGGGTCGGTTGACGCCGGTCGGCCGGCGCTGCTATAGTTGGCCTTCGACGCCCCAGAAGGGCGTATTCCACAGCGGCTGTCCTTCCGCCCGGGTGCCCCTCGGGGTCGGCGCGGAGCGAGAGGCCGTGAGGCGGTTCCCGAAAGGGGATCGGAAAACCCGGTAGGAGGAAGAATCCATGGCCCTGATCAGCATGAAGCAGCTCCTGGAGGCCGGCGTCCACTTCGGACACCAGACCCGGCGCTGGAACCCCAAGATGTCGCGCTACATCTTCACCGAGCGCAACGGCATCTACATCATCGACCTTCAGAAGACGGTCATCCGGCTGAAGGAAGCCTACAACTTCATCAAGTCGGTCGTGAAGGGGCAGTACGACTTCGAGAACCGCCGCGTCTGCGAGAACCAGGTGGACAACCCGCGGCCGGTCCTTTTCGTGGGCACCAAGAAGCAGGCCCAGGACACCATCGCCGAAGACGCCCGTCGCTGTGGCGAGTATTTCGTGACCCAGCGCTGGCTGGGCGGGATGCTGACCAACTGGAAGACCATCCAGACCCGCATCCAGCGCCTGAAGGACCTCGAGGAGATGAAGGAGACCGGCGTCTTCGAGCGTCTCCCCAAGAAGGAGGTCCTGCGGCTGGAAGACCAGCGGATGAAGCTCGAGAAGTTCCTGGGCGGCATCAAGGACATGAAGAAGCTGCCGGGAGCCATCTACGTGGTGGACCCGCGCAAGGAATACATCGCCGTGACCGAAGCCCGCAAGATCGGCATCCCCGTGGTGGCCATCGTGGACACCAACTGTGATCCCGACGAGATCGACTACCCGATCCCGGGCAACGACGACGCCATCCGCGCCGTGCGCCTGATCACCGGCAAGATCGCGGACGCCATCATCGAGGCCAAGGCCGAGATGGAGACCGAGATCGCCGAGCAGGCCGCCGAGGTCGCTGCCGAGGCCGAGGCCGAGGAGGCCGCCCTGGAGGTGGAGACCGAGACCTTCACCTACACGACCGAAGAGGGTGGCCTGGAAGAGGTGACCGTCGGGGTCTGGCGCGCCGAGGAATAGTCCGGTCCCCAACCGATTGCAGCATCCCGGCCGCATGGCCGGTCTTTCCGGCTCGTCTCCGGGCCAGTTTTTCAAGAGGTGAACGTTTCCATGACCACTACCACCATCTCAGCGACGCAGGTGAAGGAACTCCGCGAAGTCACGGGCGCCGGGATCATGGACTGCCGAGAGGCTCTCCAGACCACCGGGGGAGATGTCCAGAAGGCGATGGACTGGCTGCGCCAGAAGGGCATGGCCAAGGCCGAGAAGAAGGCCAGCCGGGTGACCAGCGAGGGCCGCGTGGGTTCCTACATCCACGGGGCAGGCCGCCTGGGCGTCCTGGTCGAGCTGAACTGCGAGACCGACTTCGTCGCCAAGAATGAGGCCTTCCAGAAGCTTCTGACCGAGCTGTGCATGCAGGTCGCCGCGATGGCCCCGATGTACATCTCGAGGGATGAGGTTCCGGCCGAGTTCATCGAGAAGGAGAAGGCCGGTTATCGCCAGGCCGCCATCGAGGATGGCAAGCCCGAGCAGATGGCCGACCGGATCGCCACCGGCAAGGTCGACAAGTACGTCGAGGGCATCTGCCTGCTCGAACAAGCCTACATCCGCGACGGCTCGATGAAGGTCCAGGACCTGATCAAGCAGACCATCGGCGTGGTGGGCGAGAACATCCAGGTCAAGCGCTTTGCGCGCTTCGCCCTGGGCGAGTAGTCCCCTCAACGGGTCTTCTGCGAGGCCGGCGGCCCTTTCGGCCGTCGGCCTCGTCGCGTGTACGCCCGGCGCCGGCATGGGTCGGGGGTGAAAGTCCTCTGCGGGGGGGGGGCGGACCGCGCCCACCGCCAGTCCATGGCAACGATGTCTGCCCCGAGGCCCGGGCAGGAATGGATCCCCCCAAGCAGAATAGGTGCCAGACCCTTGGCCCCGGACCCACGGTGGCCTGTGTCCGGAGGAACAGGTGAGCCCCCAGGTCAACCAGGCTGCAGCCGATTCGACCCTTCCCAAGACAGGAAGGGTCTTCAGGAGAATCCTTCTCAAACTCTCCGGCGAGGTCTTTGCGGGAGGGGAGGGGTTCGGAATCCATCCCGAGACCGTCGCCCGTTACGCCGAGGAAATCCGGGAGATCCGGCGGATGGGGATGGAGGTCGCCATCGTGGTGGGCGGGGGCAACATCTGGCGAGGCCGGATGGCGCCGGAGATGGACCGGGCGGCCGCGGACCACATGGGCATGTTGGCAACGGTGCTCAACGCCCTGGCCCTTCAGGACGCCCTCGAGAAGGTCGGGGTGGACACCCGGGTCCAGACGGCCATGCAGATGGCCGAGGTGGCCGAGCGATTCATCCGGCGTCGGGCCATGCGCCATCTCGAGAAGGGTCGTGTGGTGATCTTTGCCGGTGGGACCGGGAACCCCTACTTCACCACGGATACCACGGCAGCCCTTCGGGCCCTGGAAATCGGGGCCGACGCCATCTTGAAGGGGACCAAGGTGGACGGCGTCTATGATTCGGATCCGGTCCACAACGCCGACGCGCGCATGTTCCGGACCCTGGACTACCTCGATGTCCTCAAGCGCGGCCTGAAGGTCATGGACGCCACGGCCATCTCGCTGTGCATGGACAACAAGCTTCCGATCCTGGTATTCAATATCGCCGCTCCCGGCAACATCAAGAGGATCGTGTCGGGAGAAGAGATCGGGACCCTCGTGAAGGAGTGACGACCGTGATCGACACCAGCCTGCTCACCCAGACCGAAGAGCGGATGAAGAAGACCCAGGAATCCTTGGCCCGCGACTTCTCGACCATCCGGACCGGGCGGGCCACCCCGGCCCTGCTTGACCGGATCGTGGTCGAAGCGTACGGTTCGGAGATGCCGCTGAACCAGGTCGGCAGCATCGCGGTTCCCGAACCCCGCATGCTGACCATCCAACCTTTCGACCGGCACAACCTGCATGCCATCGAACGCGCCATCCAGAAGTCCGATCTGGGCATCAACCCCACCAACGACGGGGTCCAGATCCGCCTGGCCTTCCCCCCTCTGACCGAGGACCGCCGCAAGGACCTGGTCAAGCTGGCCCGCAAGATGACCGAAGAGGCCCGCGTGGCCCTGCGCAACATCCGACGCGACTCGCTGGACGCCCTCAAGCGCCTGGACGGCGCCCCGGAGGACGAGGTCAAGCGCACCCAGGAACAGATCCAGAAGCTGACCGACCGCGTCATCGAGGACCTGGGCAAGGTCCTGGCGGCCAAGGAAAAGGAGATCATGGAGGTTTGAGCGGAGACCCGCTCGGTCGCTTCTTCCTGTCAGCCCTTGCGGCCCACCGCCAGGCAGGGGAGGGACCAGCGCGCGTCCGGGTGGTGGCCCCGCCTCGCCCCTGTGCGGGGGAGGGCCACCTGCGGGTGGTCGCGGTCCGGGAAGGGCCCGGGGGAGCCGAGTGGGTCCTGGCCTATCCAGCCTACCGTCGGCTTGCGCCAAGAGCATGACGCTTCCTCTGTGTCCGCCTCTGGACCAGCTCGACGAAGAGGAGCTGAGCGCGCGCCTGGACCCGACCCGCCTGCCTCGGCACGTGGCGGTGATCATGGATGGCAATCGCCGCTGGGCCAAGCAGCGCCGCCTGCCGGTCCTGATGGGCCATCGGGCCGGTGTCAAGGCCTTCCGCCGCGTGATGGAGGCCTGTCGAGAGCTGGGAATCCAGGTCTTGACGGCCTACGCCTTCTCGGCCGAGAACTGGAGGCGCTCTCCGGCGGAGGTGCGGGTGTTGATGCAGCTCTTCGAGCACTACACCCGCAGCGAGCGTCAGAAGCTGCAACGGACCGGAATCCGGTTTCGGGCGGTGGGCCGGATCGACGCGCTTCCCGAGGGGGTCCGCCGGGAGTTGCAGGCCACCGAGGAGGCGACCCGGAACAACTCTGAGATGGTCCTGAATCTGGCATTGAACTACGGCGGGCGCGAGGAACTGACCGAGGCCTGTCGCAGGCTGGCCCGCGAGGTCCAGGCTGGCCGCCTGGCCCCGGAGGCCATTGCCGAGGACACCCTGTCCGCGGCCTTGTGGACGGGGGGACAACCGGATCCGGATCTGCTGATTCGCACCAGCGGCGAGCTGCGGGTCTCGAATTTCCTGCTCTGGCAGATCGCCTATACCGAGTTCTGGTTTACCGACTTGTTCTGGCCCGATATCACCCGCAAGGTCCTCCTGCAGGCCCTGGTGGAGTACCAACAGCGGGATCGGAGATATGGAGGGTCCACCCCGGGCCCGCAGGGAGCTTGAAGTTGACGCAGACACCCCAACCCATGGATGACTACGTGGATGAAGGTCCGGATCGCTCTGCCGAGGCCCGGCTCCGTCGCCTGACCCAGCGGGTGGCCACGGGAGTCCCCCTGGCCCTGGCCGCCGCCGCCCTGATCTGGGCCGGTCCGTTCCCCTTTGCCCTGCTGGTGCTTCTCTTCGCGCTCTTCGGAGTCTCGGAGGTCTACGACCTGACCGAGCTCAAGGGGTTCCGGCCGGCTCGGCGCACCGGCGCAGCGGCCACCATCCTGATCGTCCTGGGGGCCTACTTCCTGGACGATGGCTACCTGGCCCACGTGGTGCTCCTGTGCGTGGTGACCTCGCTGGTCCTTTTCGTCTTCCGCAGCCCGCAGAGGGTGTCGGCCCTGGTCGACGGCTCGACGACGATCATGGGCTTCCTGTACTGCGGCTGGCTGCCCGCCCACCTGATCCTCCTGCGCAAACTGGAGAGCCTGCCGGCGGGCACCGAGGCTTCGCTGGTCACCGGAGCCGGGCTGGTGACCTGGCTGGTCACCCTGTGCGCCGCCACGGACGTCGGGGCCTATTTTGTCGGCAAGGCCCTGGGCCGGACGAAGCTCTGCCCCCAGGTCAGCCCTGGCAAGACGGTGGAAGGGGCTCTGGGAGGGTTGATCCTGGCCACGTTGATCGGGTGGTATCTGGGCCGCTGGTTCGGCATCGCCCCGGCCCACTGCCTGGCGCTGGCCATCCTGGGCAGCCTGACGGCCCAGGTCGGGGACCTCTGGGAGTCGGCCCTGAAGCGCGATGTGGGCGTGAAGGACTCCGGCAACCTGATCGAGGGGCACGGAGGCGTGCTGGACCGGTTCGATTCGTACTTCCTGGCTGCCCCCGTGTTCTACTTCTACGTGACCTGGTTCATGTAGCCCGACGCCGCGTCCGAGGTCCCGACGATGAAGACTGTCTCCCTGCTCGGTTCCACCGGCTCCATCGGCACCCAGACCCTGGATGTGGTGGAGGCCTTTCCTGACCGCTTCCGGGTCGGGGTTCTGGCCGCCAATCGCTCTTGGGAGGCGCTGGCCCGACAGGCCCTGAAGTTCCGTCCGGACGTGGTGGCCCTGGGAGACCCGCAATTCCTCCCGGACCTGCGTCAGGCCCTGATCGGCTCGGGGATTCCCATCGAGGCAGGCGAGGAGGGCGTCCTGGCCGTCGCCTCGCGACCCGAGCCCGACGTCGTGGTCTCGGCCCTGGTCGGGGTGGCGGGCCTGAAGCCCACCCTGGCGGCCCTTCAGGCTGGCAAGCCGATCGCGCTGGCCAACAAGGAGACCCTGGTGGTGGGAGGCGAGCTGGTCACCGGTCTGGCCCGTCAGAAGAGCTGCCCGCTCCTGCCGGTGGACTCGGAGCATTCGGCGATCTTCCAGTGCTTGCAGGGGCAGCCCGCCGGTTCGCTGCAGCGGATCCTCCTGACCGCCTCGGGGGGGCCGTTCCGTCTTCTGCCCCAAGAGGAGCTGGGCGCCGTCACCGCCGAACAGGCCCTGCGCCACCCGACCTGGAGCATGGGTGCCAAGATCACGATCGACTCGGCCACCTTGATGAACAAGGGCTTCGAGGTCCTGGAAGCGGTCCACCTCTTCGACGTCCCAGCCGACCGGATCGAGGTCTGGGTCCATCCGCAGAGCGTGATCCACTCCATGGTCGAGTTCGTGGACGGCTCGGTCCTGGCCCAGATGGGCCCGCCTGACATGCGCACCCCGATCCAGTACGCCCTGGGCTGGCCCGAGCGGCTTCCCAGGACCTGGTCTGCCCTGGGCCTGGAGGCCTGTCGCCATCTGACCTTCGAAGAACCCAGGACGGCGGATTTCCCCTGCCTTTCCTACGCCTTCGAGGCCGGCCGGATTCAGGGGACCATGCCAGCGGTCCTCAACGCCGCCAACGAGGTGGCGGTGGCCCGCTTCCTGCGCCACGAGATCGGGTTCTTGGACATCCCCGGCACCATCCGGGCATGCATGGACGCCCACCGGCCGGTGAGCGAGCCCTCCCTGGAGGACCTGGTGGCGGCAGATCAGGAGGCGCGTGAGCGCGCGGGCAGCCTGCCTGCCGGAATCGGGGGGCGCTGAAGGTTCCTCCTGGCGTTCGGCCTTGGCAATCCCCTCCCTGCGGGTTAGAATCTAGGACGGACTTCCGCGGCGCCCATGGGGTGCGGGAGTCCCTGCGGGAGGTCTGAATTGTTCGTCTTGGAATGGGTGCTCGGCAACCTGCCGGGCTTCATCGCTGTACTGCTGGCTTTCGGGTTCATCATCTTCATCCACGAGTCGGGGCACTTCCTGATGGCCCGAAAGGTGGGCATCCGCTGCCCTCGGTTCTCGTTGGGCTTCGGGCCGCGACTCTTCTCCTTCGATTTCCGGGGGACCGAGTTCAGCGTGTGCGCCTTGCCCTTTGGAGGTTTCGTGCAGATGCTGGGGGAGGACCCCGGCGCCGACGAGAGCCAGTCGGAGTTCAAGACCGTCTCGCACTATCTTCCGGAGGGAATCCTGCCGGGAACCCGCGACGAGGTCCTGGCCGCCCTGCAGGGCCGTGCCGGCGAGGTCTCCGAAGCTGAAACGCGCGATTTCCAGGCGGTCTGCGGTCATGTCCGCTACCTGCCCGATCGGCGCTACGAGACCGTCAAGGAGTTGGAGGGGAACTTCAACGACAAGACGATCCTGCAGCGCATGCTGGTGGTGGTGGGCGGAGTCACCATGAACTTCGCTTCGGCCCTGCTGTTGTTCTGGTTCGTCGGGGCTCTGTATGGCCTGGTGGATCTCACCCCCAACAGCCTGCCCCAGGTGATGAAGGTGTATGAAGGCTCTCCAGCAGCCGTTGCCGGCCTGAAGTACGGGGACCGGATCGACGCCGTGAACGGGACCCCCGTGGTCTCGGGAAGCGAGATGGTCGATGCCATCGAGAAGTACCCCGGTGAGCCGATCCGCTTGACCGTCTCCCGGGGGGATCAGAGGCTCGACCTCGCGGTGGTGCCCAACATCCAGGTGGGGGGGTTGACCTTCCACCCCGAGAAGGTCCAGAACGGGCTTCCCCAACTGGTGGCCGTCGGGGCCTACGGGAAGGACGAGGTCGCCGGAGGCCTGGCCTCGGGCGACGTGATCACCGCCGTGGATGGGCAACCCGTCCACTCGGTGCCCGAGCTCGTCGAGGCCTTCCGGAGGATCAGCCGGGCCCATTCCGGGGCCATGGAAGAGGTCCAGGTCTCGCTGACCCGGCAGGGGAATCCGCAGCCCGCCGCTGTCTCCATGCTGGCCTTGGATGCCTGGCCGGTCGGCAAGATCGGCATCATGCCGGCGCAGGTCACCGAGTTCCAGTTCATCGACCAGACCACCAACGTGGTGTCTGGCGTCGTGCCCGGCAGCCCGGCCCAGCAGGCCGGCTTCCTGCCGCAGGATGTCCTCTATCTGGTCAACGGGCGCTCCATCGCCGACGTCAACGCCCTGGACGGGGTGCTGGGGGAACTCTCCACCGGAGTCGCCTCGGACGGTCCGCTGCGCTTCGACGTGGCCCGCGCCGGCGAGCACGTGCGGCTGGAACTCAGCTCGCGTCCCGCCAACACGGGGGAGCTGGGCCTGCAACTCCAGCCGGTGACTTTCGGTCTGGTGGTCAAGCACTCGTTCTGGCTGATCGGGAAACTGATCGTCGCGCCGGTGATCATCGTCCAGCAACTGGCGGCCAAGGTCCTCAATCCGGACCTGGTCAAGGCCTCCATGTCCGGACCGATCGGGATCATGCAGATGATCTTCGAACTCTCCGACCAGGGCTTGGGCAAGTTCCTCTACATCGTGGCCCTGATCAACGCGGCAGTCGGCGCCTTCAACATCATCCCCTTCCCCGCCCTGGACGGCGCCCGCCTGCTGGTCCTGGCCATCGGCGGCCTGCGGGGACGGGAGCTGGACTACAAGAAGGAAGCGCTGGTCCACCAGGTTGGGCTCTTCGTCCTGCTGGCCGTGGTCCTGCTGGTCACCTTCCTGGACGTGCAGCGCCTGATCGCCGGGGTTCCCCTGACGCAATAGGGGCGGCCCGGCAGGTTTGCCGGTCGGGCAGCCGAAAATAGCCAGAACGTCCCGCTACTCTGGGACTTGGGAGTCGCCTTGAACAGAATCAGCCTCGCCGCACCCCAGATCCGGTTCTTGATCGTCACCGGTTTCACGGGGCTCAACCTCCTGTTGGGCCTCATGGCCTTGTTCTATGCCTCCCAGGATCTGTTCCCCCTGGCGGCCGCGTGCCTGCTGGCCTGCGTCATCCTGGACGCATGCGATGGGAGCCTGGCTCGCAAGTGGGAGGTCAGCAGCCCCTTCGGCGCGCAGTTGGATTCGCTGGCCGACTTCACCAGCTTCTGCATCGGCAGCGCGGCCCTGGCCTACTACTGGTTCTCACCCGAGGCCCCGTTCTATCTGATCGCGGGGGCCAGTTCGTTCTACGTCTTCACCGGGGCGGTCCGCCTGGCCCGCTTCAACGTGACGGCCGACCCGCTGTCCCCGCCCCAGTATTTTCAGGGCATGCCCACCACCTCGGTGTCCGCGGTGGTGGCCATCGTCTACCTCACCTGCCCCCACCTGTCCTCGACCTGGGGCGTGCCCCTGGTGATCCTGTTGGGCCTGTTGATGGTCAGCGTCTTCCCCTATCCCAAGGTGTGCCGACTGCTTCGGCTCCCCATGTGGTTCTGGGCCGTGGTGGCCCTGGCGGCGGCGGTGAACCTGTCTTGGACCGCCTGGGTCCTGGCAGCGGCCTACATGCTCAGCGGCCCCATCATCTGGGCGAAGCGCCGGTGTAGCGAGCCAGGGGCGTGATGCCGGCCACCACCTTCTGACCCGGGCGGACCAGGGGCTCGTAGCAGTCCGGAGGCAGATAGACGTCGGTCCTGGAGCCCATGCGGATCAGTCCATAGCGTTCGCCTTGGGCGGCCAATTCGCCCAGGCCCATCCAGTTGACGATGCGTCGGGCGATGATGCCGACGCGCTGGACGCTGACCACCCGGCCCTGAGGAGTGTCCAGGACCAGATAGCAGGCATGGTTGTGTTCGGCCTTCTTCTGGAACGCCGGCGCGGCGCCGCCGGCGACCTCGAAGCGATCCACGATGCGCCCTGAGACCGGGATCCGATTGATGTGCACGTCGAACAAGGAGAGAAAGGCGGAGATCCGCAGCCATTCTCCCTCTCCCAGGTGAGGATCCTTCACCCTTTCGATGGCCATGATCCGGCCGTCGCAGGCCGAGAGGGCCAGGTCCGGGTCGGGTTCCACCTTCCGGTGAGGGTCGCGCAGGAAGGTGGCGATTCCGGCCGCCAGCAGGAGAGGGAGCGACCAGGCCAGCGTCCCGGCCCGACGCAGCGTGCAGGCCAGGCCGCCCAGGCCGGCGGCAAACTTCAGGGCGTCGGAAGCCACCCGGATCGGCCCCATGACCAGGGTCTTGCGGCCTTCGATCGGGCGCAGCATCTCGGCATCCTGGGTTCGGGTAGGGGTGAAGCGGAAGTGGCGGACCCACCCCGGAGGCAGGTTGGCCCAGACGGTTTCACGGTAGACCTGGTGGGTTCCGATGAAGTCTTCCAGGATCCGGTGGGCCTCGCGCCAGGGGCGCCCGGACAGCCCGGGCGTGAAGAGCAGTCTCAGCCAGCGCAGCCACATCAGCTCGATGTAGCTGAGGGTGCCGCCCGGGGCCAGCAACTGGCGGTAGCGCTCGAGGATCTGGCGGACCAGACCCGGGGGCAGCGTGTTGAGGGGGATCGAAGAGAGGATGCAGTCATAGACCCCTGCCCCTGGAAGGTCCAGGACGCTTCCCGGGAAGATCTCGACCTGGTCGCGCACTCGGGCAAAATCGGGGTCCACCTGGAAGCGGTGGCGCAGGTAATCGACGTAGTCCGGGTTGATCTCGCACAACACCAGGCGGTCCCCCGGCTCCAGGCAGGAAACCAGGGCGGAGGTGACGGCGCCGGTGCCCGAGCCCACTTCCAGGATGCGGCGGGGAGCGATGCGGCGCCGGCACTCCCGCAGCAGGGCACGGGAGCCCCAGCGCGAGGTGGGCAGAAGCGTTCCCGTCCTGGAGAAGTCGTGCACGCCCGAAACGAAACGGAGAGCCTCGCGGAGTTTCATGGGCCGGCGCGTTCGCCGGAAGGTGGCTCGGAGCCTTCTTGACGAGAGGCCCTTACCGGACAGGAGTCAGACGGTCCAGGCCTTCGGGGGCGGCATACTCCAGGAATCCGGAAGCCTGGGCGCGGGCTCGGGCAAGTCGGATCTGCTCGGGGTCCTCGGTGTAGTCCAGGTTCAGGACCAGGACGCCTGCCTGACGGGCCAGGCGCCCCTGGGCCTCCATCGTCTCGGTGGCTTCCGTGGGCGTCGGGGCTCCTGCGTCCTCCAGGCCATACCAGGTTCCGTCCTGGATGACGCCGGTCACGACCCGAAGGAAGTCCGGGTTGTTGATCAGGGTGTCGGCCCGCCAGACGAAGACTCCGAAATCGCGGCCCGCTGGCCCGTTCCGGGTGTGGCGGGCCACCTCGCCGATCAGGGCCACCATGTCCTCCTCGGCGGTTTTCCAGCCTTGATCTCCGAAGTGGGCGCAGGCGTCGGCCGGGTCCAGCACGACCCCGTCGAATCCGGCCTCCACGATCTGATCCACCCAGGACTCCGGGCTTCCCACCAGGGTTCCGATCCATTCGGGGTCCCAGTAGCGAACCCGGTACAGCCCGTCCCATCCAGGGACTGCCGCTCCGACCCAGGGGGGATTGCCTTCGACGTAGTCCGAGCCCCAGTAGAAGCGGTGACGTGCCGCCAGGCCCACCGGGACCCAGGCCAGCACCAGCCGACGGCCTCCGTCGGGCTTGCGCTGCAGGGCCTGGACCTGGGTGCGGGTGAACCGCGAGCCGGCCGTTCCATCCAGGGAATACTCGGTCACCAGCAGATCCGTGGGGCTTGCGGCCAGGGCCTGCAGGTCGAGATTCTCCAGTTGGATGGCCCAGGAACGCGCCTGGGCCCAGGGCCGTGCGGGCCCCGCAGTGGCACCGAGGACCAGGGACAGGAAGAAGACTCCGAGCAGGCCGGGCAGAAGGCCGGCCTGGTGGGACAGCGAGCGCATGGAAGGGAGACTCCGTGGGCGGGTCAGGCCGGGGTTTCCTGGCGGGGAACGAAGGACAGCTCCACGACGGCTCGGGTTCCGCCGCCGGGGCGGGGCTCCAGCCTTATCGTCCCGCCGTGGCGGTGCACGATGGCCTGGCACAAGGACAGCCCCATTCCACTGCCTTGTGGTCGGGTTGAGTAGAAAGGCTCGAAGGCCTGGCGGAGCACCTCGGGGGGCATTCCCGGTCCGTCGTCCTCGATGGTCAGGATGGCCTTCCCGCCCGACTGGCTGGTTGAGACGGTGATCAGGCTGCCGCGTCCCGAGTCCAGGATGGCTTCGCGAGCGTTGGCCAGAAGGTTCGAGACCATCGAGCGGATCTGCCTCGGGTCGGCCTGCAGGGTCGGCAGCGAGGGCGTCAGGTCCAGGCGCAGTTCCAGTCGGTCGTCCCTCCACTCCGAGGCGTGGAAGCGGGCGGTGGTCTCGGCGATCTCGTTGAGGTCCAGGCTGGCCCTTCGGGGGTTGGACTCGTGTCCGGAGGCCAGCATCTCCTCGGTGATGGTCAGGCAATGGTTGGCTGCCCGTGCGATGCCCTCGACGTACGACCGTGCGTCCTCGTCCAGGTCGCGGGCCCCGAGCAGCTCGGCAAACTGGACCATCGATCGGATCGGGGTGGCCAGCTCCGCCACCACGCCGCTGGCCAGTTCACCGGTGATCGACACCTTTTCGGCGCGGATGAGGGCTTCGGTCCGCTCCTGGACCATCTTCTCCAGGTTGGCGGTGTACTCGGACACCTGGCCCCGGGACTCGTCCAGCTCGCGGTTGGCTCGGGCCAGCTCTTCGTTGGTGCGCGAGAGATCCTCGACCATGGACAGCAGGAGCTCGACGATCTGGGCCTTGTCCGCCGTCAGATCCAGCTTGTGGCCGGTCAGGGCCGCGTGCAGCGGGTTGTCGGGTTGTTCCAGGCTGGAGCCGCCGTCCAGGTTGGACAGGATGCGTCGCACCCGAGAGAGGAGATAGTCCTCGTCGTAGGGCTTGCGGATGAAGTTGTCAGCCCCCGCCTCCAGACCGCGCAGGAGGTCTTGAGCGCTGTCCAGGGCTGTCAGCAGGACCACCGGGATCGAAGCTGTCCGGGTCTGTGCCTTCAGATGGCGGCAGAGTTCAAAGCCGCTCATGCGAGGCATCACGACATCCGAGATCACCAGGTCGGGAAGGAATTCCGCGACCTTGTCCCGGGCATCCTCGCCGTCGGTGGCGACTTCAACCTCGTACCCCTCGCTCTCGAGAAGCATCTGGAGGTAGGCGGCCTGGGTGCGACTGTCTTCGGCGACTAGAATCCGCTGGGTCAGGGCGATTTCTCCTTGTCTGGGGCGTTCGGTCCCGCCAGTTTCTGCAGCGCCTCTGCCAACTCCGCCAGGGACATCGAACTCTGGACGGCCCCTCGGCGGACTGCCTCACGAGGCATGCCGTAGACGACACAACTCTGTTCGTCCTGGGCGTAGGTCAAACCTCCCCGCCGGCGGAGTTCCAGCAGGCCCTCGGCACCGTCGTCGCCCATCCCTGTCAACACGATGCCGACGGCTCTTGGCCCCAGGGTGCGCGCCAGGCTCTCCAACATGATGTTGGCCGAGGGGCGGTGGCCTTGGACCGGTTCGCCGTCTTCCAGGGTCAGGACGGGGCCGGAGCGGACCACCACATGCTTCTGGTCGGCTGCCACGTACAGGGTCCCCGGCTGTGGGGCCACGCCGTCCTCGGCCGGTTCCACTTTCAGGGGAGTGGTGCGGCGGAGCCACTCGACCAGGGTGGAGGAGAATCCGTCGCTCATGTGCTGGACCAGCAGGAGGGGGACGGGGAACTCCCTGGGGAGCAACTGCAGCAGGAACTGGACGGCTGCCGGGCCGCCGGTCGAGGCGGCCAGCCCGATCAGGATGGGAGGTCCCGTCGGAGCGGGGCGGGGGAGCCACAGGTGGGGCCGAAGCGTCTTGCGCTTGACCACCGGGATCTCGTGCATCAGGCGCAGGGTCTTGACCAGGGCTGCCACCTTGGGCAGATGGCCGGGAGCCTCCGGAGCGGGCGGGGTCTCGATGATGGCGGTGGCTCCACAGCGGGCGGACTCGCGGGCTCCGGGACCCACCAGGTCCGGAGGGTCGACCAGCAGCACCACGGGGACGGGATGGTGTTCCATGATCTGCCGGGTGGTCTCGGCCCCCGAGATGTCGGGGAGGCGCAGATAGATCAGGGCCACCTGGGGTTGGCATTGACCGGCCTGGGTCAGGGCGTCTTCCCCGGAGGTCGCCCGACCGACGATCCGGAAGCCGCTGGCCTCCAGCAGTGCTCCCAGCCAGGCAGACCGGGTCGCATCCGGATCGACGTACAGGAGGTGGATCATCGCGTGGACACCGCGCCTGCGCCGCCCACCAGCTTCTCGACCGTGTCCATGAGGATGCCCTCATCGAAGCGACTCTTCAGGATGTAGGCGTTGGCGCCCAGCTCCAGCCCTCGTTGGCGGTCCTCGGGGCGCTCCTGCCCGGTCACCAGGATGACCGGGAGCCGTCCCAGGCGCGGATGGTTGCGGATCCGCGTGGTCAGGTCGAAGCCCGTCATGCCCGGCATGTCCACGTCCGAGACCACCAGATCGAAGTCTTCGTGTTGGAGCAGGTCCCAGGCCTGCATGCCGTCGGCCGCCGCGCGGACGCGATAGCCGCCGGCCTCCAACAGGCCCCGCATCAGCGTCCGGGTGGTGATCGAGTCGTCCACGGCCAGCAGGCTGGGGATCCGGGCTGCCGCAGCGGTGGGGGCGGCTCGGGTCCCGCCGCGGACGAAGGTCAGAAGGTCGGCCACGTTGAGGACCGGGACCACCTGGCGATAGCCGATCATGCAGGCCCCGCTGGTATAGCGGGCGCGACGCAACTGGGGACCCAGATCACGCGAGAGCACCTCTTGCGAGCCGAAGACCTCGTCGACCAGGAAGCAGGCCTTGCGGCCGCCCGCCGAGACCACCACGGCGGGGGTCGGGTCGGGTTGAGCCTCGCCGGGGACCACCGGGATCTCCAGCACCTGTCCCAACCGCGAGATCGGAGTCAAGGCCCCGCGGAAGAGCATGACCTGACTCCCTTCGACCGAGCGGATGTCCCGGGCGTAGACTCGGGCTACGGCTTCGACCCCGGCCAGGGGGAAGACCAGGAAGCGCCCTCGCTCGCGGACCAACAGCCCATCGAAGGTGGCCAGGCTGGTGGGCATCGACAGGATGAAGGTGGTGCCCTCGCCGATCTGGGTCTGGACCCGGATGGTCCCCTTCATCGACTCGACTCGTTCGCGGACGATGGCCATGCCCAGCCCTCGCCCCGAGAGGTCGGAGACTTCCGAGCGGGTGGAGAGGCCCGACGAGAAGATCAGGTCCAGCGAGTCCACGTTGACGCCCTCGGCGATCAGCCCCTGCTGCCGGGCGGCTTCGACCACCTCGGCGGTCTGGATGCCGCGCCCGTCGTCGGAGACCCGAAACTCCATGACGCCGGTGCCTCGCGAGGTGACCCCCAGTTGCAGCCGCCCTTCTTCAGGTTTGTTGGCGGCCCGCCGGTCCTCCGAGCGTTCCAGCCCGTGGTCCAGGGCGTTGCGGACCAGGTGGATCAGGGGATCCTTCAGGGCCTCCATGATGTTGCGGTCCAGCTCCAGTTCGCCTCCGCGAGTCGAGATGCGGACCTTCTTGCCCAGTTGACGCGCGATCCGACGGGCCGCCATCTCCAACTCCTCCAGGAGCGGGCGAACCGGGGCCAGGCGTGCGCTCTTGACTTCGCCCAGCAGGGCTCCGAGCTGGGCATCCAGTTCGTGGTGGTCGGCGGCCAGGCTGCGCACGTGGCGCTGCAGGCCGGCCATGATCCGCCGGAGCTCTTCGCGGTCGGCCTCAAGCCGGGGCCGGTGGTCCGGGCTGGACTCACGGTCGTCCCACTGCCGGCGGAACTGCTCGAGCAGGTTCTCCATCTCGCGAGCTTCGTTCCATCGCTGGCGGCTGTTCAGGCGGGCCAGGACCAGTTGCTCCCCGCGGCGCAGCAGCGAGTCCAGCTTCTCGGAGGCGATGCGCAGGGTCTCGCTGGCCCCTCGCGTCAGCAGGGGGGTCGAGGCGGCCCCGCGCAGGACCTCCTCGCGCTCAGGGGCCGGCTTGCCTTGGATGGCCAGGGGGGGAGGCATCTCCTGCGGGTTGGGCAGGGCGGCGGGAGGGGCATTCGCGGGCGCCGGCCGGAGGGGAGGTGCAGCAGGCTCCGGGGGAGGGGATGGGGGCCGTGTCGCCGTCCCGACGGGCGTCGGACCCTCGGAAGAGGGAGGGGCCTCGGAGAGCTCCAGGCCCACCGGGATGGAGATCTCCAGCATGCTGGCAGCCTGGACCGCCATCTCCAGGATGTGGACCACCTCATCCCGGTTGGCCTTGGTGGGATCGCTCTTCCAGGTGGACAGCACGCTCTCGGCGGCCTGGCAGATCCTGCCCACGTCGTCGAAACCGACCGCCTGGGATGCTCCCTTGAGGCTGTGGAACTGCCGATAGACCGGTTCGAGCTGGTCTGACTGGACCGGTGTGCCCTCCTCCAGGGAGGATTCGACCGACGCCAGACCCTGGACGATCCCTTTCACGTGCTCTTCGGCCTCGGCCCGAAACGTGGCCATCAGCCGCTGGCGGAATTGTTCCTCCCGGCTGGTCAAATCGGCTCGTTCGCCTCCCCATCATAATCGCCCGACCCGAGCAGCGACTTGAGGCTGGTGGACATCTCGTTCAGGACCCGGGCGGCTCGCTCGGTCTGCCGGGTGCTTTCCAGGGCCTGCACACTGGCGTCGTGGATGGCTGCGATGGCCTGGGCGATCTGCTCCACCCCCGCCGCGTGCTGGTCGGAGGAAGCCCGGATCTGGCTGGCGGCGTTCGAAGAGTGGCTGATCGTGTCGGTCAGGCTGCGGATCACCTCGCCGGCCCGGTTGACCAGGTCCATCCCGGCCTCGACCGAGCGGGCTCCGGCATCGGTGTTGCCCAGGGCCGCCGTGACCGCCTTCTGGATCTCGCCGAGGATGGAGCGGACCTGGACGGTCGCCTGGCGAGATTGCTCGGCCAGGCTGCGCACCTCGTTGGCGACGACCGAGAATCCGAAACCGTGCTCGCCGGCGCGGGCTGCTTCGATGGCGGCGTTGACCGCCAGCATGTTGGACTGTTCGGCCAGATCCTGGACGGTCGAGATGATCTCGCCCACCGCCTGGGTCTGCTCCGAGAGGCGCTGCATGCTGGCGGCCAGGGCCTGGACCTGGTCCCGGACCCGGCCCATGCCTTCGACCGAGCGGTCGACGGCCTCGCGGCCGCTGAGGGTGACCTCTTCGGATTGCTGGGCCAGGGTGGCCACCGTCCCCGCCTTTTGGGCCGACAGGGCGGCCACCTGCTTGAGCTCCTCGACGGTGACCGAGGTCTCCTGGACCGCAGCGGCCTCTTCGGCGGCGGCCGCCGCCTGCTGGGAGGTCGCCGCCAGGATCTCCGAGGCAGCCCCGGCCAGGCCGTCGGCGGTCTGGTTGAGGGCCCGCAGGACCTCCTCGACCCGGTGGCGGGCCTTGCGCTCGGCATCGAGCTGGACTTCGATGCGCCCGGTCATGGTGTTGAAGGCCTCGGCCAGGCCCGTGATCTCGTCGTTGCCGACCACCGGGGCCCGAGCTTCGAATTCGCCCCGGGTGACCTCCTGGGCGACTTCGTGCAGGGTCTTGATCCGGCTGGTCACCGTCCGGCTCAGGATCAGGACCCAAAGGAGGATGCTCATGAAGACCATATAGCCGCTGGTGCTGATCGCGCTGGCATTTTGTGAAGTCTGTTCGGTCCGGATGGACATGGCGTTGGCTGCCGAGGTGATCCCCTCGAGGATCCGTCGGAATCGCCGCTCGACGTCGGCGGTTGCCAACACGTTCTTGACTTCCTCGGGTGAATCCATGCGCGCCAGGCGGTCCAGGTCGCTCTTGAAGCCGATCCACAGGACGTAGGAGAGGTCCAGTTCGTTCTTGACCTCCATCAGATCCATGGGGATGGCGCTGGCCAGGTTGTTGAGGTCCTGGCTGAAGACCTCCAGATCCCGGATCAGCTCGCCCTGAAGCTCACCTCGGGGCTGTGGTTCGGAGATCCAGGCCAGGCGGTTGCTGAGATAGCCGATACGCCACAGGCGGCTTTCGGCCTGGGAAGCCTGTTGACGCACCTGGTTGAAGCTCTGGACCCGGGGGTCCATGACGAACTTCATGTACAGCGTCACGGCCACGCTCAGGACCAGCAGGACCAGCACGATGAAGGACATCATCCCAGCCAGGGACTTGCGCCGCGCCGTGCGATTCTGGGCCTTGGCATTCAGGGGCGCCGGTTGGGGTTCGCCCGAGTGGCCTCGCTTGTTCATTCCAGATCCTCCTGTACGATCATCCTCGGGTCCCTGGCCAGGACCTCGAGGTCCAGCACCACAGCCAGGTCTTCGGTCGTGCCCCGCACGGCATTCCGCGGAATGCGCTCGGTCACCTCCGGGGGGGGGCGCAGTGAGTCCAGGTAGACCATGCGCAGGCGCGAGTCGGCCAGGATCCCCCAGCGCAGTCCGCCGGCCTCCACCAGGATGGCCCGGGGATGGTCCGAGATGCCCCGTTTGGGAATGTTGAAGAAGGTCCGCAGGTCCATGACCGACCAGATCAGTCCGCGCACCGAGACGATACCCAGGATGAAGGGAGGAACCCCAGGCAGCGGGGCCAGGAAATTGGTCGGGACCACTTCCCGGACGTGTCGCGCCTCGATCGCGTAGGCCTCGGGTCCCAGGCGGAACTCCAGAAGGCTCAGCCGGCGCTCGGATTCCGGAGTGGTCGTGTCGGGACGCGCCAGCTCACGGGCCCGCCTTTCGAGGATGGCTCGGGCCTGGTCGGTCATGACAGGGCTCCCGTCCGCGACCAGGTTCGCTCGAGCATTTCGGCCAGATGCCGGGCCTCGCCCACCGTCATCCCGGCTCCTTCAGGCAGGAGGGCCTCGGAGGGCACGCCCTCGATGGACTTGTGGAAGTTGGCCAGAGATCGCATCACGCCGGCGTCGCCGCGGCGTCCCTGGATCCGGGCCATCTGAAGGTGTCCCGCGGGCAAACCTGAGTCCAGGTACAGGGCCCGGCGCAGCGAATCCAAGGCGTCTTGAAGGAGCTCCATCTCTTCCTGGACCAGCGCCAGGACCAGCCATCCGGAGGCTGAGATCGGGTCCGCCTCGACGCACTCGGTGGCCCGCGCCAGGGCGCTGACCAGGTCTCCCCGGTCGGCTGCCTGGCGGGCCTGGGCCAGAAGGTCGGTGGGATCGGGCGCAGGTGGCGGAGGCAGAGGCGGGAGGGGGGCGATCCTGGGGGGCGGAGCGGGTTGGGCGGGAGCCGGGACCGGAGGGGGAAGCGGAAGGGGGAGCGGGCGGCTGGCTTGAGCCCGCGTGGTCCGGCGGGTGGGCACCGCAGGCGCGGGCGGGGCGCCGGCGGAGAGCCGTCTGAGCAGGACGGTTCCGTTGGCCAGGCGGGTCAGGCGCAGACCCTTGGGAGGATCCAGCGGGACCTCCGTCGGGGCCAGGACCAGCCAGCCTTGAGGGCGGAGGCACTCGCCGAACCGCGTGATGACCCGTTCGACCAGGTCGCGATCCAGATAGATCAGGACGTTTCGACACAGGATCAGATCCATGCGGTTGGTCAACGGATCCGGGAAGTCCTCGTGGCTGAGGTTCTGCCTCTTGAAGTGGACCATCTGGCGGATCGAATCGGTCAGACGGACCGTCGAGCCCGTGGCTTCAAACCAGGAACCCCAACGTTTCCGGTCCAGTTCGCGCAACGCCCGCTTCCCATAGACGGCCATCCGGGCCCGTTCCAGGGCCTTCTCGGACAGATCCGTGGCCAGCAGATGCAAGGTCCAGTCCTCGATTCGGGGGACCAGGGCACGCAGCAGCATGGCCAGGCTGTAGGGCTCTTCGCCCGTCGAGCACCCGGCGCTCCAGATCCTGAGGTTCCGGCTCTTTGCCTGACGCTCCAGGATCTCCGGGAGGATCTCCTGCTCGAGTCCTTCCCACAGTCCCACATCTCGGAAGAAGTAGGTCTCGTTGACCAGGATCTCGTGGATCACCAGGTCGCGAAGACGCTCGTCGGGCCGGGTTTCGAGCTCGGTCAGGAAGCCGTCCAGATCGGAGCCGAAGCCCGCCCTCTCCGCCGAGCGTTGGAGGGCGCGCAGCAATTCCCCCTGACGGCTGCCGGGGAACCATTGCCCTGCCCACTGGTGCAGCAGGTTCTCGAAGCGTCGAGCCAGGCCTGGGTTCATGTTCAGGCGGGAGGTTCGGAGCCTGAGGGCTGGGAACCTGCGAGCGCGGATTCGAAGGCGGCGTCTTCAACCGGATTCAGCAGACGGTCGGGGTCCTGAATCACCGTGATGCCATTCTCTGAGGCCATCAATCCCAGGCCTTTCAGGGGAGCGCCCAGGGCTTCCTCCGGGGAGGTCAGGGGGCCCGGAGTCGCCAGGCCTTCGACGCGATCGACCGGGACCACCACCGTGCGCAGTCCGCAGCGGACCAGCAGGAACTGGTCGGAGGGGTCCAGGGGGCGGGTTGGCAGGCCCAGGCGCCGTCGCAGGTCCAGGACCGGCAGAATGCGTCCGTGATGGTTCAAAGCCCCCATCAGGCAGGGGGGACCTCCGTTCAGGGGGGTCACGGCGGCGGCCCGTTCGATACGCACCACGGCCCCGAGGTCCAGACCCAGGAGCAGGCCTTCCACCCGAAAGGTCACCAGGAGGGAAGCCGACGGTTGGAAGGGCAGATCCATGACAGCATCATACCTGACTCGGCAGGCCACGGGAATGGGGCGGAGGACCTCTCCACTCCATCGGGAACTGCCAGACCATGAGCATTGCCAGGATCCTCTGGGTCGGCAGCACGGACTCGGACGGGGGCGCGCTGCTGGAGGCCCTCTCCGCTCGAGGGCACAAGGTGACCGTGGCGCCGGATGCGCGAGCGGGGTTGACGGATCTGGAGGCGCAATCCTTCGATGTGCTGATCACCGTCGCTCCCGGCAATGACCCGGCCCTGCCTGGCCTCCTCCAGGGCCTCGCCGCGACCGAATCGCGTCTGGCGGTCCTCCTGATCACGACGGATTCGAATCCTCCTCCCCGTGAACTCCGCGAGGGACTCCTGGCGTGGCTGGCGAGCCCAGCCGACCCGGACCTGGTGGGACACCTGGTTGAGCGAGGGACCGAGCTGCGCCGTCTTCTGGCCCAGAACACTCGTCTGGGAACCGCGCTGGCAGCCCGGCTTGAGGACCTCCAGCAGACCCGCGAGAAGGCCCTGCAGGCCGGCCGGCTGGCGACCCTGGGCCTGCTGATGGCCGATGTGGCCCACGAACTCAACAATCCGTTGAACGTGATCCTGGGCTTCTCAGACCTGGTCATGGAGGCCCCCCACGACCGCCAGGCGGTGGCCGAGGCGGCCCAGATTCTTTCGGATTCAGCGAATCGCGCTGCGGCCACGGTGCGGAAGCTCCTGGCCATCGCCAGGTCTCGCCCCCCCCAGTTGGAGATGGTCGACATGCGGGCCATGGCCCAGGCGGCCCTGGATTGGCGGCAGCATCATCTCCAGCTCAACGAGATTCGCGTGGTCCTGGAGGTGGAGCCGGACCTTCCTCCGGTCGAGTGCGACCGCCATCAGTTGCACCAGGTGATGATCCACCTCCTGCTCAACGCCGAGCAGGCGATCGGCTCGCAAGGCGAGATTGTGATTCGGGTCCAAAAGATTCCGGGGGACCGGGTCGAGGTGTCGGTGGCGGACTCGGGCCCCGGGGTGCCCCCTGAAGACCTGGGCCGCATCTTCCGGCCCTTCTATACGACGCGCCTCCCTGAGGAGGGGACGGGCCTGGGCCTGGCCAGTTGTGCCAGCATCATCGAAGGCCACAACGGGGCCATTTCGGCGCGAAACCGCCCAGAGGGCGGCCTGGAGGTGGTGTTCTTCATCCCCCTGCTGCCGCCCGGCGGCGATGCGGTCCCCGGGGCAGAATCGGGGCTCGACCTGCAGGCCCGTCTGCCCAGGGGGCTCCGGGTCCTGGTTCTGGAGGACGATCCCCTGGGCGGGGAACTGCTCTTCCGTTACCTGGCCCGCGTCCGGGTTCAGGCGCAGGTCTGCAAGAGCGGGGAGGAGGGGCTGCGCGCCCTGGAAACCGGGACCTATCACGCGGTGATCTGCGATCTGCGCATGCCCGGAATTGGCGGCGAAGGCTTCTTCCATCTCCTGAGCGAGCGGGACCCCTCCCTGGCGCGGTGCGTGATCTTCGTGACGGGCGACGCCCTGAATCCCAAAGCCGAACGCTTCCTGGCCGAGTCGGGGTGTGCCCACCTGATCAAGCCCTTTTCGCCGCAGGAACTGCTCGAAGCGCTCATCACCTGCCTTCCCGTCACCTGAACGCGGGGCACCGCTCGGGGGAGCTTGCGGAGGAAGGTCCGCAAGGACCGGAGAAAGCGCAGGCCCATGACTGGGAGTGACCACAAGCCCGTGCTGCTGTCGGTCTTGAGCCTTTCCCGCAACGGAGACCTGTTGCGGCGGGCAGCCAACCTCCTGCGTCGGGGGGGGCTGGTGGCGTTCCCCGCGGACTGCGGCTACGTCCTGGCGGCCCGGGCTGATGACGCCAAGAGCCTGGGGCATCTGGCCGGACTCACCGGGCGCTCCTCCCGGCGTCCCTGGACCCTGTACGCGGCCGACCCCGACCAGGCCCTGAGCTATCTCGACGCGCCGTCGCAGACGGTGCAACGGGTGGCAGAGGTCTTCTGGCCGGGGCCTTTGACGCTGCTGAGCCGCCGCGCCCAGGGCGTGCCTGAAGCCGTCCACCGTGGTCTGCTCAAGGTGGCGGTGCACGTGCCCTCCCACCGCCTGGCGCGGGCGCTGCTGGAGCTGTGTCGCTACCCCGTGGTGGCGGTCCAGGCTCGGACCCCTCGGCACCCTGCCACCATGGAGCGCGAGGCGCTCCTGGAGTCTTTCGGCCCGGGTCTGGAGGCCTTGGTGGAGGGACGCGACCCACCGGGGAATCTCGAGCTCTCCGTCCTGGACCTGGGTGGAACGGCGCCGCGCCTGGTGCGCCAGGGGTTCCTGGGCTCCCAGGAGCTGGAGCGCGTCCTGGGTTGCCCTCCGATCCTGTCCAGTGACCTGCCCACCCCCGAGCAGTTCACCCGTTTTTCGCCCGAGGTCCACCTGGTGGTGGTGGAGGGCGAGCCGGATCGAGTGGCCCGGCGCATGAAGTTCCAGTTGGAGACCCGAGGTGGGCGGAACTCCGCCTTGCTGGTGACTCCGGCCCTGGCTGGGGGCCTGCTGGCGGATCTGCCGGGGTTGGAGGTCCTTCCGGACCCCGAGTGCCTGGAAGACCTCACGGGGCATCTCTTCGGAAGGATCCACCATCTGGAGACCCAGGATTCGGTGCGGATGATCCTGGTCCAGGGCCTCCCTCGCGAAGGCCCGACCGCGGAGCTCATGGAGCGTCTGACCCGGGTGGCCCACCAGGTGATCAACACCGAGGACCCCGGCTACGACGGACAGGGAGCCCTGCAACCCCGGGCCCGGCGCCGATAGGCTCAGGCTTCCGGCAGGACCTGGACCCTGTCGACGCAGTAGTGGCGGGTTCCATCCTCGAGCTCCAGGGCTCCGTCCTCCGCCAGTGATCGGGCCCAGGCCAGGTGGGCTCCTCCCTCGGCCTGGATTCGGACCCGCCGGCCCAGCGTCGAGCACACCTGCCGGATTTCGGGCAGGAGTCGCGGGAGTCCGCCCTGGCGGTGGTGCTCCAGGACCTCGTCCAGCTCGTCGAGCAGCCTTTCGAAGACGTCCTCGGCGTCCATCGGCTGGCCGATCTCCAGGGCCAGGCTGGTGGCCTGGTCGCGGAGGGCTTCCGGGAAATCCTCGCTTCGAAGGTTGACGTTGAGCCCGATGCCGAGGAGGGCAAAGTCCACCCGATTCCCCAACAGGCGGCTTTCGGTGAGGATCCCGGCCAGTTTGCGTTCGCCCACGTAGACGTCGTTCGGCCAGCGCAGGCTGGCTGGCACACCCAGGGCTCGGGCAGCCCGGACGCAGGCCAGGCCGGCTGCCAGGCTCAGTCCTTCGACGCGGGCGGGTCGGAGGAGGACGGTGAACCACAGGCCTCCCGGGGGAGAGTGCCAGGACCGCCGGTGTTGACCCCGGCCGCCATCCTGGCGCTCGGCACGGAGGACCAGGCCGGCGGGGGCGCCTTCTCGGGCGCGCCGGAGAGCTTCGGTATTCGTCGAGTCCAGCCGGGGGTGGCTTTCGATGGGGCCTTTCAGGTGACGTCTGTGCTGCATCGGGTCTCCTGGATGGAAGTCGCTCCGGGTTCCCGGACTCCGGTTCGGCCTCCTTCAGGTATTCGAGAACCCTGGCGCCCGGTTCGGTTCCAGGAGGCGTCCTCCAGGAGGCGAAGAGGGCTCCCCCTGCCGATCCAGTGTGGCCCAGGGAGGGCCAGCCGCCGTTCCGGCGGTTGGAGGGCTTCCGGGATCGGTGGGGCAGGACTTGCCAACTTCGGATGGAGGATGGACATGAGCGTGTACAAGATGACCGAGATCGTGGGGACCTCGCCGGCCGGCCTGGAGCAGGCCATCCAGGAAGCCGTGGGGCGCGCTTCCAAGACCGTGCGCGACATCCACTGGTTCGAGGTCAAGGAGATTCGGGGGACCGTCAAAGAGGGGCAGGTGGGCGAGTATCAGGTCCGCCTGGCTGTCGGCTTCAAGCTGGACGACTGACGCGCTGGTCGGCCGGTCCATTCGGCCGGTTCGTGCCTGATCAGGTCGGAATCCCCCAAAGGGCCGATCCGGGAATCCCGGGTCGGCCTCTTCGTTGTTGGTGGGGGGCCGGCCCATACCCCCACCCGAGTCCCCACTTCGCCCCACCGACGCCGGTTTCAGCGGATTTCGCCTGGTGATTCCAGGGGTAGTGGGAACAACGGTTCGATCCACTACATGTGCCTCTTGCAGGGACGAAAAACCCCCGGAAGACCGGGATCTTTCGTTGACACTCGGGGGGCGCCGCGTTACTATCAGGGGGCGATGTGGAGCAAAGTGGTAGATAGTGGGGCGCTGTGGGGGTAGCGGGCTTCTGGGGCGCCTTCACGATGACCATCGACGACAAGGGGCGTCTGACGATCCCTTCTTCCTTTCGCAAGACTCTCGACGAGCAGATTGTGGTCCGGTGGAACAAGGACGATGGGACGGTAGAAATCTTTTCAGCCGAGGGTTGGGAGAATTTCTATCAGCATATCATGTCTTTGCCCTTCCTGGACAGCAGGGCCCAGTACATCCGAACCATGGTTGGTGCCAACGCCTTCAACGTCAGCATCGACAAGCAGGGCAGGGTCCTGATCCCCGGCGAGTTCAAGGAACGAGCCGGGATCCAGGGGGGGCAGGCCATCGTGACGGGGGCCATGGATCGGGTCAAGGTCTGGTCACCCGAGACCTGGGCGGCCGCCAAGTCCATGTGGGAGACGGAGGACTTCATTCATGATGTCGGCTCGAAGTGAAACCTTTGAGATCCGGGGCCTGGCCTATCCGGTCCGTTTCCAGATCCACCCGCCGCCGACCTTCCGCCGGATTCCACCGCGCAGTCGGGAACTCCCCGGCCCTGCGGTGCGGTCCCAACCGTTGCGGCTCGTTCCCGACCGCCCGGTCGAGAACGATGTCGGGAGTTGACTGACTTCAGCCACGTTCCGGTTCTGCTGGATGTGGCGGTGGACTACCTGCAGCCAAGCCCGGGGGGGCTGCTGGTCGACGGGACCCTGGGTGGGGGGGGACACAGCGAGGCCTTGCTCCGGCGGATGGGGCCGACGGGCCGTCTGGTCGGGATCGACCAGGACTCGGAGGCCCTGGACGCGGCAGGGCGACGCCTGGAGGGATATCCGGGGTTCATCGGGGTCCGGGGAAACTTCGCGGACCTGGATGTCCTCCTCGACCAACTCGGGCTTGGATTGGTGGACGGGGTCCTCCTGGACCTCGGAATCTCCAGCCACTTCGTAGACTCGGCGGAGCGAGGCTTCTCGATCCGTCGCGACGCCCCCCTCGACATGCGGATGGACCTCCGGGCGTCCACGAGTGCGGCCGATCTGGTCGAAGAACTGGACGAGGGCCGCCTGGAGAGCCTTCTGCGGGAGTACGGAGAGGAGCGGTACGCCCGCCGGATTGCCCGGCGGATCGTGTGGGAGAGGGAACAGGAACCGATCCGGACCACGGGGCGCCTGGCGCAGGTGGTCGAGCGCGCGGTTCCGCCTCCCGCCCGCCACGGCCGCATCCACCCCGCCACTCGGACCTTTCAGGCCTTGCGCATCGCAGTGAACGACGAACTGGGGGTGCTCCAGCGGGGGCTGGAGGCCGCGGTGAGCAGGCTGGCTCCGGGTGGCAGGTTGGTGGTGATCAGCTTCCACTCCCTGGAGGATCGCATCGTCAAGACGACGTTCCGGCGCCTGGCGGGCGAGTGCACCTGTCCGGCCCGGGTGCCCTTCTGTCAGTGTCAGCCGCTGCGGCTCCTCCGGGTCCTGACCCGGAAACCGGTGGAGCCGGATCCCATCGAGGTCGCGACCAACCCTCGGTCCCGCTCGGCTCGCCTTCGGGCAGCCCAACGCCTGCCCGAGGACGAGGACAAGTCAGAGATCCGCTCCAACCTGGAAGGAGGATGAGATGCAGAGTGCGTGCCCGGCCCAGGTGCCGGAAGTCCGCGGGGAGAGCCACCCCCGTCGCAGCCCTCAGCCGGTTGGCCCGGCGCCACGCCCTCGGTCCGAGCCTGCGCCTGCCTCACGAAGCCGCCTGTGGTCCCTTCCACTCCTGGCCTTCCTGGGCATCAGCGTGTGTGCCGTCCTGTTCCTGCTGCAGTTCTCCAGGATCGTCCAGGTCCAGTATGATCTGGCCTCCAAGACGGGGACGCGCGATCAGTTGTTGCGAGAGAACGCGGAGCTTCAGTTGCGGATCGAGCAGCTTTCGGCCTTGAACCGCGTCGAGCAGCAGGCGTTGCGGCTGGGGATGGTTCATCCCGAGAGCTGGCTGCTGCTGGAGCTGCCTCAACTGGCGCGGCAGGGGCTGGACGGAGAGATGGCTTCTGCCGGCTCCCATCGGGTCGCCAGGTAGGCCCAGCCTCGGCCGGGAGGCCCTGGCTCCCGTCATGGTCGAGGCACCGACAGCTCTTCTTGCGGGGTGGTTCTGCCCCGATGCGAAATTTGAGGTTCTGCTCGAGATGGAGAGAATGGCCGGCGGATGGACCACGGAGCTCAAAGGCCGGGTTGTGTCCGTTTTCTGGGGCCTGGTCTTCCTCTTCCTGATCCTCTCCGTGCGGATGTTCTATCTGCAGTACCTGGAGCGGGACTGGTACTATGCCAAGGCTCGCAACCAGCAGCAGTCCGACATCATCCTCCATGCCCGACGCGGCGAGATTCGGGATCGCAACGGGCTGGCCCTGGCCACCAGCGTGGCCCGTCAGTCGGTCTGCGTCGATCCGACGCAGGTGAGCGACATCGGGGCGACGGCGCGGGTCCTGGGCCACATCCTCAAGACCGACCCGGCCCATCTCTCGGGAGTCATGCGTCGAGGCGGGACCTTCCAGTGGATTCAACGGAAGGCTCCCGAGAAGGCCGTCGCCGAGATCGACCAGCTTCTGAAGCAGGGCCGGCTTCCCGGGGTCTTCTTCCAGATGGAGGAGACCGGCCGGCGCTTCTATCCCAAGGGGCGCCTGGCGGCCCACCTCCTGGGAGCGACGGGAATCGATGACCAGGGCCTGGATGGCATCGAGGCGGCCCACGAGGAGGTCCTGGGGGGAACTCCAGGACGCGTCCGAGCGGCCGTGGACAAGGACGGTTGGAGGATTCCCACGGAGAACGCCGTGGTCCAGGGTGTCAAGCCGGGCAAGCACCTGGTCCTGACCCTGGATGAGACCATCCAGTACATCGCAGAACGGGAGCTGGCCCGCCAGGTCAAGGAGTTCAAGGCCAAGGGGGGCATCTGTCTGGTGATGGACGTCCGGACCGCGGAAGTCCTGGCTTTGGCCATCCAGCCCGACTTCCCCGCAGACCGGTTCGCCGAGGTGGATCCTGCGCTTCGCCGGAACCGGGCCATCACCGATCCCTACGAACCCGGTTCCACGTTCAAGGTCTTCCTGGCAGGAGCAGCCTTGCAGGCCGGGGTCCAGCCCTCCAGCATGTTCCATTGTCCGGGAAACCTCGTGGTTGACGGCTGGACGATCCATAACGCCAACGACGGGTTGGTTTCGGGGGGCACCGAGTCCCTGACCGACATCATCGCCTACTCATTCAATACGGGCACGGCCTCGGTCGCTCTGAGCATCGGCCGGGAGAACCTGGGGCGGGGCCTGGAGGCTTTCGGCTTCGGGCATCCCACCGGGATCGGACTGCAAGGCGAGGAACCGGGGATCCTCTCCGACTATCACGACTGGGCCGCGATCGAAACGGCCACCATCTCCTTCGGTCAGGGCGTGGCCGTGACCCCGCTGCAACTGGTTTCCGGCATGCAGGCGGTGGCCAACGGCGGGGTCCGGATGCGGCCCCGCATCGTCAAGCAGATCATGGACGACCAGGGGCGCGTGCTGCAGAGCAGCGCGCCTGAGGAGCTCGGTCGTCCCCTCACTCCCGAGGCGGCTCGGCACCTTCGGGACATCCTGGAGAACGTCTGCACCCGCGGAACGGGCAAGAACGCCCGGGTTCCGGGCTATCTGGTGGCTGGAAAGACCGGGACGGCGCAGGTGGTTGAGAACGGAGTCTACTCGTCGGGGCGCTTCATCGCCTCCTTCCTGGGATTCGCGCCGGCCCGGGACCCCAGATTGGTCATGCTGGTCAAGATCGAGGAACCTGGGACCGTGTATTGGGGGGGCGTCGCGGCGGCCCCGGTCTTCAGTCGGGTGGCCGGGCAGGCCCTCTGGAAGATGGGTGTTCGACCCACCCCCGGCCTGGTGCAGAAGGCAGAGAACGAGTGATGGTGGCCGACGTTGGCCCCGGCCACCTCGGCGGCGCAAGGAGGACCTCATGGAAGAGCACAAGGAATCGGACAAGAATTTCGAAGAGGTGGCCGGCACGCGCCGGCGCGCTGCCGAGATCATGGTGGTGCCCCAGAGGGTCTCGCGGGCGACCCGCCAGGAGAGGACCCGCGGGGGCAGCACCCGGTGGGTCACGGCCCTGACGCCCAGGCCGGATTTTCGTCGCTTTACAAGAGGCATTCCTGTGATATAGTCGATTTTTGATCCGGCCCCGCCTCTGTCCAGAGGTCCGGGGCCGGACCTGCCAGGGAGCGGAACCCTGGTTCCCAGTCTTGTTTTTGACCGGTCCGGTGCAGCCCCGGACGTTGGAGGACGAGCTCATGAAGAGTCTGGCCGAGCTGGTGAGGGTCCTGGACGGGGCGCAGCTTCAAGGAGACCCCGGAATGACCGTCCGGGACCTGGCCTATGACTCCCGGGCGGTCGAGCCCGGGGACCTGTTCGTGTGCGTCGAGGGCTTTCGCTCAGACGGGCACCGCTTTGCTGCCGATGCCGTCCGGCGGGGCGCCGTGGCGCTGCTGGTGGAGCGCGAGCCCGAGGGGGTCGAGGGCGTGCCCCGGATCGTCGTCCCCGACTGCCGACAGGCCATGGCCATCCTGGCCGCCGAGATGATGGGGCGCCCGGCCGACCGGTTGTTGACCGTCGGAATCACCGGGACGAACGGCAAGACCACCACCTCCTACCTGGTCGAGGCGGTTCTGAAGGCCCGGGGGAATGACCCGGGTCTGCTGGGGACCATCGAGGCGCGCGTCGGAGGTTCCGTCCGTCGCCTGGCCAACACGACTCCGGAATCCCTGGATCTGCATCGCCTCTTTGCGGAGATCGAGCGGTCTGGCCAGGACAGCGTGGTCATGGAAGTCTCCTCCCATGCCCTGGCGCTGGATCGAACCTATGGGATTCCCTACGACATCGCGGTCTTCACCAACCTGACCCAGGACCACCTCGATTTCCACGGCACCATGGAGGATTATTTCCAGGCCAAGCTTCGCTTGTTCCACAAACTGGGGACCTGCCACCGCCGCCCCTGCACCCCCTACGCCGTGCTGAACCTGGACGATCCCTATGGGGAGCGCGTCCGGGCCAACCTGCGGGTTCCCTTCGTGACCTACGGCACCCGTGCGGACGCCCACGTCCGCGCCGAGGACATCGAGGCCGGTCCCGACGGCCTGTCCTACCGGCTGGTCACTCCACTGGGAGTGACCCGGGTGAACCTCCAGCTCTCGGGCCTGTTCAACCTGCACAACTCGCTGGCCGCGATCTCGGTGGGCCTGGCGCTGCGGATGGATCTGGGTCGCGTGGTTGCGGCGGTGGAATCCGTGTGGGGCGTTCCGGGTCGATTCCAACTGGTGCGCGAGGGCCAGGACTTCACGGTGGTCGTGGACTACGCGCACACGCCCGACGGGCTGGCCAGCCTCTTGAGGTCGGCTCGGGACATCACCTCCGGGCAGTTGACGGCCGTCTTTGGCTGCGGAGGTGATCGCGACCGCACCAAGCGTCCGCTCATGGGCGAGATCGGCGCCACCCTGGCCGACCGGGTGATCCTGACCACCGACAATCCCCGAACCGAGGATCCGCAGGACATCCTGGCCCAGATCCTGGAGGGAGCCCGGCGCGGGAATGCCCAGGTCGAGGTCCTCGGGGATCGGGCGGATGCCATCCGTCAGGCCATCCACGCGGCCAGGCCGGGAGACACCGTGGTGGTGGCCGGCAAAGGCCATGAGACCGCGCAGATCTTCCGGGATCGGACGATTCGCTTCGACGATGTCGAGTGTGCGGTCGAGGCCATCCGCTCGCGCCCTTTCCGACGAACTGACCGTCCCCCGGGGATGCGTCCCGTGGTCCGTTGGGACCTGCACCGGGTGCGAAGCGAGACCGAGATGGCTGTTGGCCTCCCAGGCTGATCCTCGTGTGTGCCTGGACCTTTGAAGAGATCCTTCGGGCCACCGGAGGGGTCCCCGGCCACGGTTGGTCGGGGACTCCGCTCTTCTCTGCCATCTGCACCGACACCCGCGACGTCCTGCCGGGGGCGCTCTTCGTGCCTTTGCGAGGGGAGCGCTTCGATGGCCACCAGTTCGTCCACCAGGCACTGGACTCAGGAGCCGCAGCCTCGCTGTGGGCTCGGGACGAAGTCCCTGCGGGGTTGCCGACGGATCGCCTGATCCGCGTCCACGACGGATTGCAGGCCTACCAGGCGCTGGGCCGGGAGAACCTGCTCCGCCTGGGGGTCCCCGTGCTGGCAGTCACAGGCTCGGTCGGCAAGACCACCACCAAGGATCTGCTGGCTTCCCTGCTGCGATCCCGCTTTCGCGTCCATTGCACGCGCCTGAACTACAACAACGAGGTCGGGGTGCCCCGGACGCTGCTGGAGCTGCAGTCGCATCACGAGATGGTCGTCCTGGAAATGGCCATGCGGGGACCCGGTCAGATCCGCGAGCTGGCCCGCCTGGCCCCGGCCCGGGTGGGGATCATCACCCATATCGGAGAATCGCACCTGGAGTTCCTGGGATCTCGCGAGGCCATCGCCGACGCCAAGGCCGAACTGCTCGAGGAGATGCCGACGTCGGGCCTGGCCATCCTTCCGCGCCACAGCCCCTTCTTCCAGCGGATGGCGGCTCGCGCCCGGGGGCCGGTGTTGACCTTCTCTGGCGAGGGCCCGGCGGACTGGACGGCTGTTCGGGTCCACCCCTTGGGCATGGAGGGCAGTGACATCGAGGTTCGCCATCCCGAGGGGACCTCCAGGGTGCGGTTCGGGCTGCCGGGACGCCACAACGTCTCCAACCTCCTGGCGGCGCTGGCTGCCGCTCGCGAATTCGGGTTGACCTGTGAGGAGGTGGCCGAGCCCCTGGCCAGCTTCCGGCCTTCCGGGCTGCGGACCGAGGTTCTGCGTCTGCCCGACGGGACCACCCTGCTCAACGATTCCTACAACGCGGCGCCTTCCTCGATGAGAGGAGCCCTGGAGGTCCTCTCGGGCGCCCCGGGTCGACGGGTGGCGGTTCTCGGCGACATGCTCGAGCTGGGGGCCGCCGAGGAGGACTTCCACCGCGAGATCGGCGAGGCCGTCGCCCGAACGGGGGTGGCCGTCCTGGTTGCGGTTGGAGACCGGAGCCGCGTTCTGGCCCGGGCCGCTCGGCTGGCCGGGGTGCCCACCGTCCACTGGACCATGGAGCGCGAGGAAGCCTGGAGTCTTGTGCGGGCCGAGGTGCGCGCCGGGGACGCGGTGCTGATCAAGGCCTCGCGAGGAATCGGGCTGGACGTGATCGCCGAACGTCTGCGAGGAGTGCAAGAGCGATGACCGATCTTCCCTGGCGAGAGGCTGCCTGCGCCGGGCTTCTGGGGGTTGGCTTGACGGTCGCGGGCATGCCGGTCTATCTCGGATGGGCTCGCAACCACGGCTGGGGTCAGGTGATCCGGGCAGAGGGCCCCCAAGAGCACCGGCTCAAGGCGGGCACGCCGACCATGGGCGGTCTGGTCCTGCTCACGGCCGGCCTGGTGGCCGGCCTGTGGTGGCGCGAACCTTCCTGGGACCTGCTGGTCTTTCGTCTGGTCGTACTGCTCGGTGCGGCCCTGGGCATGCTGGACGACCTCAACAAGGTGCTCAAGAGGCGGAACCTGGGACTGCGCGCGCGGGACAAGCTCTTCGCGCAGGGGCTCCTGGGGCTGGGGTTGGGGGGGTGGCTGGTGGCTACCCGGCCCGAGCCGGGCCTCAGCGTGCCGCTGCTGGGGTTCGTCGCCGGGGCCTGGCTGGTCTGGCTGGCGGCGGTGCTGGTGACGACCAGCACCATGAACGCGGTGAACCTGACGGATGGCCTGGACGGTCTGGCGGGCGGGACCAGCGCGGTGGCCTTGTTGGCCTTCGGCGCCGTCTCGGCGGCTTCCGGGCACCCCGACCTGGCCGTGGCCGCAGTGGGCCTGGCCGGAGCCTGCCTGGGCTTCTTGTGGTTCAACTGCTTCCCGGCCCGGGTCTTCATGGGGGACACCGGCTCGCTGGGACTGGGTGCCGCCCTGGCGGCACTGGCTCTGTTGACCGGGACGGAGTTCCTGTTGGTCCTGATCGGGGGCGTCTTCGTGGCAGAGGCGGCCTCGGTGATCCTGCAGGTCGCCTGGTTCAAGTCGACCGGAGGGCGTCGCATCCTGCGCATGAGTCCCCTGCACCATCATTTCGAGCTGGGGGGTCTTCACGAGGTCCAGGTCACCGTCCGCTTCATCCTGGTGGGCGTGATCCTGGCCGTGGCCGGTCTTCTGGCCCATCTGGGAGGGATTCGGTGAACTTCAAGGACGTGAGCGTCGCGGTCCTGGGCATGGGCCGCAGTGGGCTGGCTCTGGCCCGTGAGCTCTCCTGCCGGGGCGCTCGGGTCCTGCTCAGCGACAGCCGCCCTCGCGAGGCGTTGAGCTCGGCTCTGGAGGAGCTCGGCGAACTGCCGGTCGAGGTGGAGGTGGCGGGGCATTCGGACCGTGTGCTGCAGGTCGATCTGGTGGTCCTGAGTCCCGGCGTGTCGGTGCACCATCCCCTGGTGAAGGAGGCTTGCCGACGAGGGCTTCCCGTGATGGGGGAGGTGGAGATCGCCTGGCGACTGTCGGCGGTCCCCTTCATCGCGGTCACCGGGACCAACGGCAAGTCCACCACGGTCACCCTGATTGACCGGATTCTGGGAGATCGTTCGATCCTGGCGGGCAACATCGGCAATCCCCTGGTCGGCGAGGTGGCCCAGGCCCCTTCGGGAGGCTACGTGGTGGCCGAGGTCTCCAGTTTCCAGTTGGAGACGGTGCACGCCTTTCGACCTCGGGTCGCCGTCCTGACCAACCTGACCCCGGACCACCTGGATCGTCATGCCGACCTGGAGGAGTACTTCGCCGCCAAGGCGCGCCTCTTCGCGCGCCAGGGCCCTCAGGATGCGGCCGTGATCGGCTCGGATGATCCCCAGGCATCCCGTTTGGCGGACCTCCTGGAATCCCGCAACCTGCCCGGCTGGCTTCCCGGGTTCCCCGCCCCCGACCGGCCCGCGTGCCCGGAAGTCCTGCGTTTCTCGGCGAGAGGACCCGTCTTGAAGGGGGCCTGGTTTGCCGACGGGGCCCTCTGGTATCGCGGTCGGTCTGGGACCGAGCGCCTTTTCGACTGGGGGTTCCCGGGCCTTCCCGGCCCGCACAACCTGGCCAACAGCCTGGCGGCGGTGGCCGTGGCGCGTTGGCTGGGGGTTCCTGCCGAGGCCATCCGTTCCGCCCTGGAGGCGCACACACCGCTGCATCATCGGATGGAGGAGGTGGGCCGACCAGGCGGAGTGCTCTTCGTGGACGACTCGAAGGGCACCAACCCCGGCTCGGTGCAGGCGGCCCTGGAGTCCTATCAGGCCCCCATCCTGTTGATTGCGGGGGGCAAGGACAAAGGAACCGACTTCGCCGAACTGGGCCGCTGCATCGCGCGGCGCGCGCGCGCCCTGCTCGTCCTGGGCGAGGCGGCCGACCGCCTTGCCGACAGCGCCCGGGCCGCGGGCATGAGCCACATCATCTCGTGCGGCTCCCTGCAGGAAGCGGTGGACGCCGCATGGAAAAATGCTCAACCCGGAGACGTGGTCTTGTTGTCGCCGGCCTGTGCGAGCTTCGATATGTTCCGCAATGCGGAAGAACGGGGAAGGCTCTTCGCGCAGGCTGTCCGACGGTTGGAGGAGACCCATCCCGGCACTGCTGGTTGATCCATTCGGGGACGAGACCCCGACTGAAAGGCCCATTCCGAGGGTCGGTCCGACGGAGGGTGCGACGACGTGAAACCCCTGCGTGATTCATTGGGACGGCCCATCTTCTGGGTCACCGTCATCCTGGGCATTCTGGGGGTGCTCTCGGTCTTTTCTGCCTCCGTCGCGATGACCGCTTCCACCAGCGACTTCAACCGCGATCCCTTCTTCTTCCTGAATCGCCAGTTGGGGGCCATGCTGGTGGGAATGATCGCCCTGTGCGTGGTGCGCCGGGTCGACCTGCTGCGCTGGCGGACCTTCCTCAGCCTGCCCGCGATGTTCCTGATGCTGCTGGCGCTGGTGGCCGTGCTGCTGGTGGGCACCCAAATCAATGGGGCCCGCCGCTGGTTCGTCCTGGGACCGGTTCAGTTCCAGGTGGCCGAACTGGCCAAGCTGGTCGTGGTCTTCTATCTGGCGGATTACCTGGCTCGCCATCGAAACCACGTTCACAAGATCCTGTCGATCGCCCCGTCCTGGGGCCTGGTCCTCCTGGCCGCCTTCCTGATCGAACGGGAGCCCGACCTGGGAACGGCCCTGGTCATCGTGGCCACCATGGTCGCCATGTTGTACGCTGCGGGGGCCAGTTGGCGGGACCTTGGCGTCATGGGCCTTCTTGGAGTGCTGGCGATCGTCGGAATGACCCTCGCCGAGCCCTACCGGGTCGATCGCTGGAAGGTCTTCGTGGATCCCTTCGTCGATCCCCTGGATCAAGGCTACCAGGTGTGCAACTCGCTGATGGCCGTCGCTTCGGGTGGGATCTGGGGTCGCGGTTTCGGGTTCTCGAATCAGAAGTTCAACTATCTGCCCGAGCAGCACACCGACTTCATCTTTGCGATTTTCAGTGAAGAGATGGGCTTGGTGGGGGCGGTGGGGCTTTTCCTGCTCTTCTGCATCCTGGGCTATTGCGGCTTGCGGCTGGCAGTCAACTGTCGCCGCCCCTATCTGTCGCTCCTGGCGGTCGGGATCACCTTCCAGGTCCTCATCCAGGCGTGGATCAACATCGCGGTCGTCACCGGCACCATCCCCAACAAGGGGATCCCGCTGCCGTTCCTCTCCTACGGCGGCAGCTCGCTGGTGGTCACCCTGATGGGCATGGGCATCTTGCTCAACATCGCGGATCACACCAGTCGGCAATCCCAGTCCGTGCCCCGGGAGAACAAGTCGCGGCGCCGGATGAGGCGCGGGTCGACTCTGGCCACCTCGGACGAGGAGCAGGTTCGATCCGTTTCGACGGGTGAGTGGGAGGCCTCGGTGGCCCAGGCACGTCACGAGAAGGCCCGTTCAGGACTGCCCCAACCCGTGGTGGAACCCCGTCTGACCGGTCGCCTGCCCTTCCATCCCGCGGCCCGGGCCGAACGCGAGCGGCTGCGGCGCCGGCTCAAGAGGGTCCAGACGCTGGATTCCTGAAGGCCTTGGGCCGCTTGTTGGATTGGCAACATCTGGTTCGCCTCCGGCCCCGCCGCTTTGGATAGTCTGGGGGGCGGAACGGAAGGAACGGGCCCGCAGGAGGATGAAAATTCTCCAACCCGCCCCCAGGTCTCCCTGAGGAGCTCTTCCTGGGCCCTCCGGAGGGCAGGATTTCGCAGGATTCGACCGAAGCCACGGGCTTCCCCGTGACGGCCCGGAGGTCGGCGAGGCGTTGTTGGAGAGTCGCGGTACCACCATGCAGGAAGCCAAAGAGCGCGCTGGTCGCCGCAAGCCGGAAGGGGCCTTGCGGGTGGTGCTGGCGGGAGGGGGCACCGGAGGCCACCTGTACCCTGCCCTGGCCGTTGCCGAGCGCTTTCGCGAGGCCGGCGGGCGCGTGCTCTTCGTGGGGACTCCGGGCGGCCTGGGCGCGAAGGTCGTCCCCGACCATGGCTTCCCCATCGCCTTCGTCCGCGCGCGGGGTCTGGGGGGCGGACTGCTCGGAACCCTGAAGGCGGCATGCACGACCACCTGGGGACTGCTGCAGAGCCTGGTCCTGCTGCATCGGGAGCGCCCTCACCTGGTCGTGGGCAGCGGGGGCTACGTCTGTGTTCCAGTGGTCCTGGCGGCGGCCTTGCTTCGGATCCCCTCGATCCTGATGGAGCAGAACGCGATCCCCGGGAAGGCCATTCGTCTTCTGGCGCGCTTCGCCAGGAAGGTCTGCGTGAGCTTTCCAGGATGTCGGTTCGGGCTTCCCGAGGCCCGGATCGAGGTGACCGGGAATCCGATCCGCCAGGACATCGTCACACGAGACCGGATCCAGGCTCGCCACGACCTGGGTCTGCCTGTGGCCCGGCCGTGCCTGCTGGTGACCGGCGCCAGCCAGGGAGCCGCCAGCTTGAACCGCGCCGTCCTCCAGGCCCTGGACGCCTGGCAATCCAAGGAATGGACCGTCCTGCACCTGACCGGTCCCAAGCACCTGGACGAGGTCCTCTGCCGGACGGCGGGCCGGGTCGACCAAGGTCCTTTGGACTATCGGCCCATCGGATATCAGGAGGATATCGCCGAGCTGTACGCCGCGGCCGACCTGGTCGTCTGCCGGGCCGGGGCCACGACCCTGGCCGAGATCACCGCGCGTGGACTTCCCGCAGTCCTGGTTCCCTATCCCTTCGCGGCCGAGCGTCACCAGGATCACAACGCCGCCCTCCTGGCCGAGCGGGGGGCCGCGCGGATCCTCTCCGACGAGCAGGTCGAGGAAGGCCTTCAGGAGGTGGTGGCGGAACTCTTCGGCCATCCCGACCGACTCCAGGACATGGCCGTCGCCAGTGCTGCCCTGGGCAGGCCCGAGGCGGCCGCTCGCGTGGTCCAGGTCGCCCTGGAGCAGTTGAGTGGATCGTGGGAACAAGCCGCTGCAGCGGGCGCGAGGGCCCGGTCGGGCATTGAGGAAAGGGGACACGGATGATCGAGTTCAGACAGGCCCATTTCGTGGGGATCGGGGGCATCGGGATGAGCGGGATCGCCCGCGTCCTCCTGCAGATGGGCTATTCCGTGTCCGGGTCCGACCTGAAGGCTTCCCGCATCACGCGAGATCTCGAGACTCTTGGGGCCCGGATCTGCCAAGGCCATGCACCCGAGAATATTCGCGGGGCCGACGTGCTGGTGGTCTCGTCCGCCGTCCCGGCCGACAACGCCGAGCTCCTGGCGGCCCAGGAAGCCGGCCTGACCATCATGCAGCGCGGACAGATGCTCAGCCACCTGATGCAGGAGCGGGTTGGCGTGGCCGTGGCCGGGACGCACGGCAAGACCACGACCACCTCGATGGTGGCCACCGTCCTGGAACGCAATGGCCTCCATCCCACGGTCATCATCGGTGGAGAGCTCAACGACCTCGGCTCCAACGCCAAGCTCGGCACGGGGCGCCACCTGGTGGCCGAGGCCGATGAATCGGATGCCTCCTTCCTGGACCTGTCGCCCCGGATCGCCGTGGTGACCAGCGTTGATCCGGACGTCAACCTCTCCACCTCCGCCTTCTGTGGTTGCGGGTATGACTATGAGAGGACCCGGAAGCTGGTCGAAGAGCTCTTCGTCCAGTTCATGCACCGCGTCCCCGAGGACGGTCGGGTCATCCTGTGCCACGACCATCCGCGCATCCGGGCCTTGATTCCCCAGGTGCAGCGCCCCGTCCTGACCTACGGTCTTGAACCGGGTGCCGACCTGGTGGCCACGGGGATCGAGCTGGCCGACTACGGTTCGCGCAGTCGGGTCTTCCTGCGAGGACAAGAGCTCGGCGAACTGGTGCTGCGCGTGCCGGGTCGTCACAACGTGCAGAACGCCCTGGTGGCCGTCGCCATTGGACTGGAGGTGGGGCTGGACTTCCCCGCCGTCGCCCGGGTGCTGGCCTCCTTCCAGGGAGTTCGACGCCGCTTCCAGGTCGTAGGCACCTTCAACGGGATCACGGTCGTGGACGACTACGCACACAACCCCAGCAAGGTGCGGGCAGCAATCCACGCCGCCCACACCGGAGGAGCCCGTCGGGTCTTTGCGGTCTTCCAGCCTCACCGCTATTCGCGGACCCGTTTCCTGGCCAAAGAGTTCTTCAGCGCTTTTGAGGAGGCCGACTACCTCCTGATGACCGACATCTATTCTGCGGGCGAGAGCCCCGTCCCCGGGGTCACCACCGAGGTGCTCCTCGAAGGCGTCCGCCGCTACGGTCGCCCGACCCGGGTCTTCCATACGCCCGGCCCCCAGGAGGTCGTCCGGCTTCTGGCGCAAGAATGCCGTCCCGGCGACGTGGTCGTCTGTCTCGGGGCGGGAGACATCGGGAAGTGCGCCCGGGATCTCAAGGACCATCTGTCGAACCCGGCGCTGCGGTGAATCGCGCCGTGGGGTCGAGGATGGCTGGCGCGGGAGGTGGCCGTTGAGTCTCTCGCCGACCTTGGGGTCGTCCTCGGAAACTGCAGGACCTCGCCGGCGTCGCTTCACCCGCCGCGGGGCGTCGCGGCCTGGGCAGGGGAGGGGGCGCACCGTCCGCAGGATCTCCCTGGTGCTGCTCTTCCTCGTGGCTCAGGTCCTGTTCCTCTCCTCCCATCTCTTCCGTCTGCAGGAGGTGGAGGTCCGAGGGAACACGCGATTGACGCGGGCGGCCATCCTCCGTCAGGCGGCCCTGCCCGAAGGGGCCTATCTGTGGGCCCTGTCGCCCCGGAGGATCACTCAACGGCTGCAAGGATTGCGGGAAGTGCGCAGCGCAGCAGTCTCGCTGGCGCTGCCGGGCCGGGTCCTGCTGGAGGTGAACGAACGGCATCCGGTCATCCTGGTTTCGGGAAACCGGGGAACCTGGTTCGAAGCGGACGCCGAGGGGGTTCTCCTGGGGCCGTCTTCGGGTCCTCGACCCTTGCCCCGGCTCAAGCTGGTCACCCTGGAAGCGACACAAGGACGGATCGATCCCGCGCCGATTCGCCTGGTCCTGAAGGCTCGGCAGTGGTTGGAACCCAATCTTCCGGCTCCTCCGACGGCCTACATGTTGGATGAGACCGGTTCGGTCTCCGTCGAGAGCCGTCTTCTGGGAACGCCGGTCGTGATCCAGGTCGGGCCCGTGCAGGGAATGGACTACAAGATGCATGTCCTGAGAGCGCTGATCGACCGACTCAAATCTGAGGGTCGACCTGTGGTGGTGATCGACCTGCGCTATTCCTCACCCGTCGTCCGACCGCTGAAGCCCGAGCCGGTTCCTAGTCCGGCGGTCTGAGCCGCCAGGGCTCGAATGCCGACCAGGCTCGGCCGGGTCCCCCTCGAGGGGGCAGGGCCGGGCGCCCGGAGGGGGCCCTTGAACCCGGCCCCCACGGAGGGTCAGTGTTCGCCCGGAACCTGGACGCTGCCCCAACCCCCGCCGGTCGATCCTCCCGAGCCAGCCGGCGTGGAGGGAGTGCTGGCGGCGGATCCCGAGCTGCCAGTGGACGAGCCACCGCTCGAGCTGCCCGACGAGCCACCTCCACCGGAATACCCGCCACCACTGGAATAACCCCCACCACCGGAATAGCTCGAACCACCTCCGGAATAGGTCGGCTGGGGCAGGGGGGTCAAAGCCAGTGAGAGGGTGCTCTGGCCGGGGGTGGCCCGGACGGTGCGAGTCGCGGTCTTGAATCCCTCTCTTGAGGCCCGGACTTCGTACTGGCGCCCCAACTCCTTGAGGTGCTTCTCGGTCAGGGTCAAGACGCCCTCGGCGTCGGCCTGACCGGCCCGCGAATCACCGACCAGCACCGTGGCCCAGGGGACGGTGTCGATCTTCAGCCGAGGGGCCAGTTGAAGGGACAGGGTGACCTTCGACCGGGGGACGTCAGGAGTCAGTCGGGCGGAGGCCTGCCCTGGCAGGTGCAGGTTGGTCGAGACCTTCACCGTCAGGTTGCGGCCCAGGGGCAACTTCTCCAGGGCTTTGCCTGCGTCCGCAAGGGGCGCTTTGGCCAGCTCCCGAGTCCCATCCAGGACCCGGATGGTCCCCTTGGCGTTGGCCAGGCTCTGGCCTTGCAGGTCCAGTTGGAGGATACCGTGATCGGGGACCATCTTCAGTTGCAGCGAGGCCGATCCTGTGGCCGGATCGAGGGTCACGCGGGAGGGTTGGGAGACGTATCCTGGGGCCGTGGCCTGGACCGTCAGGCTGCGTCCGGTCGGGACCTCGAGCTCCAGCGCTCCGGTGCGGGTCTTGCCGGGGATCTTCTGAGAGCCGTCCTGGACCACCAGCGAGACCTCTCCCTGCAACCCCGGGGCCTGGACGGTGATGGCCAGCGTGCCGGGCGCCCCGGTCATTTCGACCGGAATGGTCTTTTCGTCCTCTTCCAGGGAGACCCGGACGGGGATGGTCTTTGGGAGGTAGCCCACCGCAGAGACGACCAGCTCCAGATCCTGGTCCTTGGGAACCCGGACTCGGGCCTGGCCATCCTCGAAGTCTACCTTGCGCCCCTCGCGACCGTCCTGGACGACGGCCACCGAGGCCCCGGCCACGCCGGGGAGCTCCAGGACGACGGTGCCACGAGGAATGCCGAGGACGAAATGCCAGAGCAGACCGCCACCGCCCGCCAGCAGCAGAACCAGCAGGAGGCCCACCAGCATCCGGCGCCGGGCTTGGGTGCCCTGAGGGTCCAGGTCCCGCGCCGTCACCCGGATGGTGCCTCCATCCGCCGGGCCCGGAGTCCTGAGCGGGGAACGGGCCGGGCGCTCCCCTCGCTCGGGCTCGCGGCTGGGGGGCGGGATGGCCGAGACACGGCTGGAAGAGCGCGAAGGAGGTTGGGCCGGCGTCTTGTCCTTGGGCCGGGTGGCCGGGCGTGGAGCCTCCCGGGGTGGTTTCGGAGGAGGAGCGCCGACGGTTCCGGCACCCCCCAGGGCCGACGAAACCCGGGGAGAGGCCGGGCCGACCGCGGGCCGAGGGGATTCCGGCGCGGGGGGAGCGGATCGAGGGGATTCTCCCGGGCGGGCACCCTGCCAGGAGGGTCTGTCCGACGCGGCGGGGGCCGGCCTGGGTGGAGCCGGAGGCGGGGTTGGGGCCTCGGTCCGCGGCGACGCGGCGGGGGCCGGCCTGGGTGGGGCCGGCGGCGGGGTTGGGGCCTCGGTCCGCGGCGGCGCGGCGGGGGCCGGCCTGGGTGGGGCCGGCGGGGACGGGGCCTCGGTCCGCGGCGGCGCGGCGGGGGCCGGCCTGGGTGGAGCCGGCGGCGGGGTTGGGGCCTCGGTCCGCGGCGGCGCGGCGGGG
>Ga0334884_1000079_pt1 | contig 167633 bp, 135 predicted proteins | sample GraSluR1_MG_7_FD_207215 | JGI IMG/M metagenome (GOLD analysis project Ga0334884, IMG submission 207215) | Sludge microbial communities from methane-producing bioreactor in Wageningen University, Netherlands - Granular Sludge_12_05 R1 | ecosystem: Engineered > Bioreactor > Anaerobic >... | reverse complement strand
GCGAATGCACCGACCTTACCGCCACAGGTGGAGATTACTATATGTGGAACACACAGGAAACCACTGCTTCCATCAATGTTTGCCCTGTTACCACCACAAGCTATACCGTTGTGGTTACGGATATGAACGGCTGCCAAGCATCCGCAGATGTAACTGTGAATGTAAATCCGCTGCCGATGGCCGACGCAGGCAACGACGTCAGCATTTGTGATGGCGATTGCGCTACCCTGACTGCTACAGGTGGTGTAAGCTACCTATGGTCAGATGGACAGACTACCGCCAGCATCAATGTTTGCCCGACCTCTACTACCACATACACTGTCACTGTTACTGACGCCAATGGATGTGAAAACACGGATGAGGTGACGGTTACCGTTAACCCGCTGCCAGTGGCCAGCGCAGGTCCAGATGCGTACATTTGCCTTGGTGACTGTGCAACCCTGACTGCCAGCGGTGGCGTTGATTATCTGTGGAGCACAGGCGACACTACCCAGGATATTACTGTATGTCCTACTGACAGTACCCTCTACTCGGTGACCGTAACAGACGCCAATGGTTGCGAAGCGGCAGACGAAGTGGAAGTCATTGTGAATCCTGCTGCCATCATCGGGGCACAGCCAGCTGATGTTGCCGTTGATCTTGGTTCTCCAGCCAGCTTTATGATCGCCGCAACCGGAGCCTCCTATTATCAATGGCAGGTATCTTCAGACAATGGCACCAGCTGGACCAATGTAGTAGATGGCCCCATTTATACCGGAGCGGCCACAGCAATGTTGAATATTCCGGTAACCAACCAGAATATGAATGGCTTAATGTTCCGTGTTGAGCTGGGCAGTCCCTGTGGACCTTCTGTTGTCTCGACAACTGCAAGCCTTACCATTGTTGTTCCTCCGATTACCGCCACCATTCCGCAAATTACTTCCTGCGCTGATGAGGTGATTGTTCCGATCATCGTGGTGAAGACACTCGGCGTTGGAGCGATTTCTCTGACACTGAATTATGATGCCAATGTCCTGATTTATGATTCGTATCAGAACCTGCATCCCTCCCTGTTGAATGGCTTCCTGACGGTTGTGAATCCCAGTGCCAATTCGGTTTATTTCTCCTGGCACTCAGTCAGCCCCTTAAACATTCTTTATGACACCCTGGTTGAGCTGGTGTTCACTTCCCCGAATGGGGGCACCACTGCAATGAACTGGGATCTGGCCACACCTGGCAATTGTGAGTTCAGCGATGTGGCAGCCAATGTAATTCCTGCCAGCTTCTTTGCAGGCACAGTTACCGCCATCCCCTCCCCTGCTATCACAATGCAGCCGGTAGATGTAGATATCACAGAAGGACAGAATGCCAGCTTCAGCGTTACCGCTACCAATGCTACTGACTACCAATGGGAAGTCAGTGACGACGGAGGTGCAAGTTGGAGTTATCTGACTGACGGCGCTATTTACCAGGGATCACAAACCGCAAGCCTGAATATCTTTGGCGCTACGGTGTATATGGATGACTTCCAGTTCCGCTGCATAGTTGGCGGCCCCTGTCCTCCTTATGTTACCAGCGATGAGGCAATGCTGAATGTACGTCCTATCATCACCACAACCATCGGACAGCATACCCGCTGTGCGGATGAAATCCTTATTCCCATCACCGTAAGCCATATGTACGGTGTTGCAGGCGTATCGCTCACCCTCGGGTTCAATACCGTTGTACTGAACTACGCAGGGGTGGACAGCAAGCATCCTGCCATCGACGGAGTCGGAACTTTCTACGACAACAGCACCTTTGGAAAGGTTTATCTGAGCTGGTTCTCCACCAACCCTGTGGATATTGGAGATGACACCCTGGTAGTCTTGCGCTTCACCTCCCCGGGTGGCGGAACAAGTAACCTCGTTTGGGATCTCAGCGTGATTGACAACTGCCAATATAACAATCTGGCCAGCGAGATCATCGCTTCTGTCTGGGAGAACGGTGTAGTCCACGTACAACCTACTCCTCTCGTCTACACTGTCACCGGTGGTGGCGAATATTGCGATGGAGGAAATGGTGTTGTGATCGGGCTGAATGGCTCGCAAAATGGCCGCGTTTACCAACTCTACCTCGATGGAGTCTATACCGGCCAGACAATAAATGGCACAGGCAGTGCCATCAGCTTTGGTGCTCAAACCGATGGAGGCAATTACACTGTGATTGCCCTGAACCCGCAAAGTGGATGTACCTCTGATATGATTGGCAGTGCAGATGTGATCGTGAATCCCCTGCCTGTTGCTGATGCCGGTGCTGATGTTTCCATTCTGCTCGGTACTACCGTCGATCTGAACGGCAGCGCTACGGGAGGCACACCCGGCTATACTTATATGTGGACTCCCGGCGGCGCCACAACGGCCACAGTGAATGTCGGTCCCGCTGCCACAACTACCTACACGCTTGGAGTAACAGACAGCAAAGGATGCTATGATAGTGATGATGTGCTGCTTACAGTATATGCCAATACCATCAGTGGTGTGGTTACCTACGACAATGCAGCACAAAGCCCCTTGAGCAATGTAGATGTATATCTGAATGATGATTCCAAGACTCTTGTCGCTTCTGCCACTACAGATGCCAACGGAGCCTATACCTTCCCACCGGTACCCAACGGAACATACACCATCACAGCGGCTACAAACAAGCCCTGGGGTGGCGTAAACTCCACCGATGCTCTGGTCATTATGCAGCATTTCATTTTGCTCGACACCCTTGAAGGGCTGCGTCTTGCTGCTGCCGATGTAGATGCTACAGGATATGTCAATACTACAGACGCCTTCAATGTTGCCCAACGTTTCGCTCAGCTGATCACCAGCTTTGTCTCCGGAGACTGGATCTTTGAAGAAAGTCTGGTTACCTTAAATGAAGACAACTTTGTAAGCGTAGATTTCCTCGGACTTTGCTACGGCGATGTAAATGGAAGTCACATTCCTGCCGCGAAAGCTTCCACTACCCTTAGCCTTACTGAAAAAGCAGCCATTCCTTTTGCTGCCGGAAAAGAAGTATGGCTGCCGGTATCTGTAGAACAGGCTGTACAAATGGGAGCCTTAAGTCTTGTAATGGATATCCCTGCGGGTATCAGCGTCAAAGACGTGAAGACTGCCTTTGGTGATGCATTGAGCTGGAATATCAACGATGGCCTCCGCATCTCCTGGTATAATACCAATGCCGTCAGCTTGAATGCCGGTGAAGAGATGATCCGCATTCTCGTTGCGGTGGATGCTTCTTTCCGTGGTGAAGCAAGCTTCAGTCTGGGTGATGAAAGTGAAATGGCCGGAGCCTTCGCTGAAGTACTGGCCTACACTGAACTCTCTATGCCGAAAATTGCGGCAGGAATGGTCAGCAACGAACTCAGCCTGAGAAATTATCCGAATCCTTTCAAGGGAAGCACCACCATTTCATATACCCTGCCCGAAGACGGAAATGCAAGTCTGAAGGTGTACAACATTCTGGGTGAAGAAGTGGCTGCCCTGGTGAACGGATATCAGAGCAGAGGACAGTACAACATTCAGTTCAACGCAACAAACCTGAGTCCGGGCATTTATCAGTACAGACTGGAATTGAGCGGCAAGCAGGAAATGGTGATTACCAAACCTATGATCATTACGGAATAAACCTGAGAACATCAGGAATTTAAAAACCTGGGGCTGCCTTTGCGGGCAGCCCCTTTTCATTGTCATTCACTTGCAGTCAAGTTGGAGGGATGTGCGTAATTTCACCACCTTTAATCATCCCGGGTGGGCCTGGATAATGGTAATGTAAAAGTGACGAGGGTTCCACCCTGCTCTTCATTCTTAGAAATGGTGATGCTTCCCCCTTGCATTTCCACAAACTCCTTGCACATTATTAAACCCAGTCCTGTACCCGGCTCATTCTTGGTTCCGGGTCTGCTGCTCCGTTTATCCAATCTGAATAGGTTATTCATTACAGATGGATCAATGCCAATGCCCTGGTCAATAATAGAAATGAATGCCTGATCATCTTCGGTTTCACAACGTATATGGATCTCTGTCCCGGATGAAGAGAATTTGATGGCATTACTCAGGAGATTCCGCAATATGGTTGAAGTCGTTTTGATATCTGCCCAGACTGCACATTCTGCCGGAATCTCTTTTCTGATCTCGATTCCTTTTGTCCTGGCCCTGATCACCTGAAGGTGGCAAGCATCCTGCACCAGCTGATCCAATTGTATGCTTTCAGGCTCAAGCTTAAGCGTACCTTTTTGATTCTCCGCCCAGGCCAGGAGGTTTTCAAGTAAATCATAGGTTGCCTGCAAAGCCAGCCGGAAATCTTTGACGATGTGCTTTCTCCGTTCCGGATCCATTGATTCAGCCTCTTCTTCCATTATTGCCGTAAAGCCAAGCAGGGCCGTAAACGGGCTCTTCAGATCGTGCGCTATAATAGAAAAGAAGCGGTCTTTGGTGGCATTGAGTTCCTGTAGTTCCGCTCTGTTCCTTGAAAGCTCTTCATTCTGAACAGATAAGATACCCAGAGCTTTCTTCAGTCGCTTTTTCTGAATAAAAAAGAGAGAGAGGGCTATACCCAACAAAATCACGGCAAGAGATGTAATTCCCACTGCCCAGTACTGCTTCCTTATGGTCAGAGACTGCGCATCAAGCAGGGCCTCATTGTGCATTTTCTCAGCGAGGAGTAAGAGATTCTCCTGCTCTCTTTTCTCCGTTTCATAGGCTGTTTGTATTCTCGAGATGGCTTCTGATTTCTGAAGATCAAGCACACTGTCCTTTAAGGTATAATGGCTTTCTGCCGCTTCCAGGGCCTGCTGAAACCTTCCCATTTCCCGATAAACAATGTATTGAACTCTTGTAGCAGCGACCTTAAGATTCATATCTCCAATCGTATCTGCAATCTTTATCGCTTCAGATATCTGCTGAAGGGCGAGTGGGTGCCGACTATTTCTGACTGATATCTCTGAGAGACCAATTAAGGCATTCCCGACGCCCAAAAGCAAACCGGATTCCCGTGATATATCAAGGCAGGCGGTATAGAACACTTCTGCATTCTCCATATCATTCATCAGGGCATAAGTATGACCCCGATTATAATAGATCCGGGCAAGGCGACTTACCGGAGGAGGGATCGGTAGATTGTCTTCAGCGAGCTGGAGATGAGAGAGGGAAGCTTGATATTTCTTGAGCTTTGTGTATAGGATGGCCAGGTTAAGGTAAGCCATTGAAAGTGTTGAACGATCGCCCAGCTCTTTGCTGATCTCAATAGATTGTGTAAGATAACGAATAGCGGAAGCATCTTCGCCAAGCTCATCCATTGAGCGACCGATATTATTCAGAATTAAAGCCTGGTTTTGTTTGCTCCCGTACTTCTCGATGATTCTCAGACTGCTGAAGTAGTATTCCACAGCACGGTCAACCAAACCCATCCCACCCAACACTACCGCAATATTCTGTTCCAAGCCTGCAATTTTCAGGGAATCTCCCAGGGCAACATACAGCTCCCTTGATTCTTTGAATTTCTGTAAGGCCTGGCCATAATCACCTTTGAGGTGGTGAACCTGTCCAAGAATATTTATCGCACGGGCTGTGACATTTGCTTTGCGCTCATTCTCACCCAGCGCCAGAAGTTGCTTCAATATCGCCTCGGCTGAGTCGAGTTGATTACTCTCCTTTAACAGCGAAGCTTCCTCCGCCAGAATATCAGGAATAAAGAAGGACAATCTGTTACGCTTGATCAATGCTTGTGCCTGAGCAAGATAAAAGGCAGAAGAATCAAAATAACCCATCTGATTATATACAGACACGATACCCAGCAAAGCATCTGCCTTGAGTGAATCATTTTGTGCTGTACGCATCTCCTGTTTCAGGCTGCTGATGGTATCCGGTATATTGCTTTGAAGAGGGAGGCTGAATAGCCAGCATAATACAAGTAATCCAAGCTTTCGCATAGTTAAATCGCTTGAGGGTAATAAAGGAATAGTCCCAATTAAAAATACAACTATTGTTTGGATACACAAAAATCCGGGCTGAAACCCGGATACCTGAAACGAAAAAAGTTGACTATTTACAGCAGCGAACAGCTATGCGCTGGCAGAAAGAATGTAAGGCTAAATGATCTTCCCTTCAAAATGAAGCACGGCAGAACTGCGGCGGGGATCATTGGTGAAGACGGTAACGGTTTTATGCTGCCGTCCTTTGCGCCCGCGGGTATCAAATTCTATCCCGACAAAGGTTTCCTCCCCCGGTGCAAGTGTGGTTTTTTCAGGATGACTGGCGGTACATCCACAACTGGCCTGAGTGGAACGGATGATCAGGTCGCGCTTGCCCTCGTTTTTCAGCAGAAACTTATGCACCACTTTATCGCCTTCCCTGGCTGTGCCAAAATTAAAATTCTCCTGAGGGATTACCAGTGCAGGTGGGTTTGCCTTTTCATCATCACTAAGCTTACTGAAATCTTCTTCGATATATGCATTCACAGGAAAAGTTTTCAGCATCAAATCAGCATCATTGGTCCTCAGGGCGGCATTATAGCGCACAAATCCATATTCTCCGCGCTTTATGCCGCTGTAAGTGACATAAACCATTCCGATGGATTGCGGTGGGATTACCGGCGGTTTTACCACGATTTCCATATACTTCGGGGGCTTCTCACCCATCACCTCCATTGGCTGACTCCAGGCATTAAACACAGCGAAAGAATCCGTTCTTTCTTCTGAATCCTTCAGGTAATTGAAGTTCAGGAAGTTCTTCGACATATATAGATTCCCCTTACGATGCGGAAAATCTGCTTTCACGGCTTCCGGTAACTGTGCGAAAGCACCGGAGATTATAGATGTGAGGCACAATACCGTCACGAACAAAGTAATTCTTTTCATTTTGGACCAGTATTTAAGAAAACGCAAAGGTACATTATGAAGCGAACTGAATGCAATCTGTATTCAGTCCCGGTCAAATCAGTTCACATTGCCAATGAAACGTAAAAACACCTGGTCATTTTCAGGATCATTGGTGATAAGGGTAATTATTTTGTGTTGAGCACCAGACAGATCATTCGTTTGCATTGCCAAATTCACTTCCCTGCTCTCACCCGGTGGAATGCGATCCGGAAACTGATCCCATTTAAGGCAGGTGCAGGATGAAGTCACTTTTCGGATGATGAGCTCAGTCTGCCCATCATTTTTCAATACGAATGATGTCGTGAGGGTTTCTCCTCTTTTGACGCTCCCGAAACGAAAGGCATCATTATTCAGCAACAGGCGGGGTGCAGTATTTCTTTTGTTTCTGCTCCCGGAAGAAAAATCTTCTTTGATATTCACGCTGACACTTAATGATTTTAGTCCGCCGGCAGGATCGTTTGTCATAAAATAAACCGTGTCAAAGAGGACTCCGAAATCATTTCGCTTTCTGGTATCATAATCCACTATCAGCATTCCTTCCTGAGCAGGGCCGATAGCGGTAGGGATCAACTGGACCTTAAGATGTTTCTGCCTGGTTTCCGGTGGTCCTTTTTGCAGCTTTATTGCCTGATCGGCCGCATTAAACAACAAGAAAGTATCGCTTGCTTTCTCTCCCAGCTTTAAGGTTCCGAAGGTTCGATGCCCCTCTTCAAACAAGAGGGAACCCAGGGCGTGCGGAAATCGCTCCTCAGGCCGGAGAGGGCGCGGCCTGACAAAGCCCTGTATCTGGAGAAAACGCTCAATATTCTCGGGGTCATTGCATTTTACGGAAACATACTTATTGAATTTCCCTGGGCGCTGAACCGGGTCGTAGGTGATCCTGATAAAACCGCTGTCCTGGGGAGGGATCGGATCCCGGGTATATTCTTCCGAGGTGCAACCGCAAGATGCCTTCACCTCCAGAAGACGGAGGACAGCATTTCCATCATTATACACCTTAAATACGACTGAAGCATATCCGTCCACTTCATTGATCGTATCCATACTGATCACTTCCCGATCGAATCGAATCACGGGCAATCGGTTTTGAGCATTCATCATTGCCGGAGACAAGGCCAGCAAAAAAAGAAGTTGCACCATTCCCAAACGGATACTCATCGCAGGAAAAGAGACAGGCATACAGATATTATGTTTAAAGCAGTTCATAATCCTTTTCTTTGAGCAGGCTGAGGATATCCAGTTCGTGAAAACTGCCTGAACTCATTAACAGCAGACACGACTTTTGTGCATTTCGTGTCTTCAGCCAATCCTGAACCTCCGTATTCGTCTGAGCAATATGTATATCTGTTCTTCCGAAAGCGGTGCGGACCTCCTCCGGACTGATGGGAGCCATCTTTTTTTGCCTGAGTGTCTCAGGATGATAAAAGACCAATGCCTCATCCGCAGCGTCCAGGGCCTGGAAATATTGAGGGAGGAATTGGGCTGAGAGGCTGCTGAATGTGTGCAATTCAATACAGGCCTGAATGCTGTGATCCGGGTATTGTTCCCTGGCAGCGGCAACTGTAGCTTTGAGCTTCGACGGGGCGTGGGCAAAATCTCTGTACACCACGCTCTCATCTTTGCTGGCCACTTTCTCGAGCCGGCGTGCAGCACCTTTGAAGGTGGTCATTGAATTGAGAAAATCCAGTGGGGCAAGTCCAAGGAGTTGACAAACCTGCATAGCTCCAGCGAGGTTTTGGAGGTTATGTTTTCCGAAGATCTGAAGCGGAAAATGCCGGTAGATGGATGATGGCATCGTCGATCCTTCTTGATTACCAGGGTCTGCATCGGCAAAAAGCGTCGTTTTCCCTTTTTCAATCGTGTACACCGGAGTCCGGTATGGAATGTAGTGTATGTGCTCAGGGCCTTGGGCCACCAGCTCTCTGAGGGTCTCATCCTCTTCACAATACACCACACTCCCACCTGGCTCAATGTGTTCCATCAGGCTGACAAACTGCTCCAGGTATTCCTGCTCTGTGGGAAAGACATTAATATGGTCCCAGGCTATCCCGGAAATCAAGGCGATATGGGGTGCATAATGCAGAAACTTCGGACGGGGATCCAGGGGAGAGCTGAGATACTCATCTCCTTCGAGCACGGCAATATGCGCTTCTTCGCTAACCTTAACCATCACCTCAAAGCCCTCCAGGCTGGCTCCCACCATATAATCGGGTTGTAGTCCGGCTGTATGCAAGGCGTGAAGCACCATTGCAGTGATGGTGGTTTTTCCGTGACTACCGGCAATCACTGCGCGCTGCTTATTTTTATACTGCGAATACAAAAATGCCGGAAAGGAGTAGAGCGGCACAGAAAGATGCATCGCCCTGAGCAATTCAGGATTGTCTTCCCTGGCGTGCATTCCCAGAATCACTGCATCGAGTTCAGGGCTGATCTTCTCCGGAAACCACCCCTCCCGGGGAGGCAAAAGCTTATATCTGGCCAGCCGCGAACGTGAAGGATCTGAAATCCTGTCATCAGAACCACTCACCACGTCTCCTCTTAAATGCAATGCAATGGCCAGGTTATGCATCACGGCCCCGCCAATGGCTATGAAATGTACTCTCATAAAGCTTTTCAGACTAAAGGTCAAAGGTACACATTTGGCATTGCCCAAATCCCGCCGATTTTACCGGGACCCGGCAGGATATCAGCAGGGGCTGATCAAAAACCAGTATTTTTGCAAGCTGATCAATTTGACAAGCACCGATGCAAAAAGAAAAGGCAGCCGAAATAAATGCGCTACTTGCGGGTAGTGCTCCTGAAGACGTTCTCCGGTACTTCCTCCTTGATTTTCAAGGCAGAACTGCGCTTTCAAGCAGCTTAGGGCCAGAGGATCAAATATTGACGGAGATGATCTCTCATATTCATCCTTCAGCAAGGATTTTCACCCTGGACACCGGCAGGCTGTTCCCGGAGACTTACGACCTGATGCACCTGACCAACCAGCGCTACAAAACCAGGATTGAAGTCTTTTTCCCTCCGGCAGCAGAAGTGGAAAGAATGGTCGCAGACAAGGGCATCAATCTCTTTTATGAAAGCATTGAGAACAGAAAGGAATGCTGTCACATCAGAAAAATTCTTCCCCTGAAAAGGGCACTGCAAGGCCTTGATGCCTGGATAACAGGCCTGCGGCGAGAGCAGTCACCAACCCGTGATGAGGTAGAGGTGGTGGAATGGGATGAAGCCAATCAAATCATTAAAGTAAGTCCTTTGATTAACTGGAGCCGGGAACAAGTTTGGGATTATATCAATGCAAAACACATTCCCGTGAACCCACTACATCAAAAAGGATTTGCCAGCATCGGTTGCCAGCCTTGCACTCGGGCCATCAACGAGAATGAAGATGAAAGAGCCGGAAGATGGTGGTGGGAAAATCCGGAGACGAAAGAATGCGGCCTCCATAAGAAGGTTTAATTCTCAGCGCATCGAAATAACTTTTACGGCACTGATCTTTGCCACGATTAATGTGGGAAGAAGCATTGCGGCAATGCACATTGCCAAAGCCCCCGCATTGAGCAGGAGAATCGGCCATAATTCAAAACTTACCGGTACCCGCGACAGGTAATATGACTCTTCTGAGAGCCGGATCCATCCAAAGCTTTTCTGCAGAAAAAGCAAAAGCAATCCGATTGCATTGCCGATAAGCAGGCCTGTCAGCGTAATCCTGACAGCCTGTTGTAAAAAAATATGACGCACAATGGCATTGCTAGCACCCAAAGCTTTCAGTACACCGATCAGGTTCATTCTCTCCAGCATAATGATCAGCAAGGCAGAAATCATTGTGATCACAGAAACAAATATCATCAGGATTAAGATGACAATCACGTTCATATCCTGCAAAGCCAGCCAGTCGAATATCTGTGGATAGATTTCTGAGGCAGTGATTACATCGATTCCCGATGCGGTATTCTCATATAGAGTGGAAGCCAGTCCCTGAATATTCTTTGTATTCTCCACAAATACTTCGAAGCCACCTACCTGTGTGGTATCCCAAAGGTTCAGGCGTTGTATATGCCTGATATCACCCAGGATGTATGTGCGATCGAATTCTTCCATCCCGCTGCGATAGATACCACATATCTCAAAACGCCGGCCACGCATTCTTCCCTCAGAGCCAGCGAGAAAATACATCCTGAGGCTTTGGCCTGTATCCAGGGCGAGCCGCAATGCCAGGCGCTCGGAGATCAGTACTTCATCGCCCCTCTTCTCATTCCATACCGGAAAATCTCCGCGAATCAGTTTTCCGCTGAAACGGCTCCAGTCATAATCCAGATATACCCCTTTGAGTACCACTCCCTCAATGTATTCGTCTGTTTTAAGAATACCCGCTTTGGTGGCATAGGGCTGGATATGAGACACGCCCTTAAGCCAGGCATAATCAGGATAAAAGGCCTGGTGCATTGCCAGTGGACTGGATTCAAACGAATCGTTCAGGTCAAAGTGTGAAAGCCTGATGTGGCCGGAGAACCCGAATACCTTCGACTGTATCTCCTGTTGAAAACCGCGTACAACAGCCACAGAGATGATCATCACGGCAATACTCAAAGCGACCCCGGTGATGGCAATCCGGATTAAGGGCCGGGCATAGGCTGAAAGAGCGCGGCTACTCAGTCGGGAGGCAATGAAATATGGAAAATTCACAAAAGCTTTCTTATTTTGCAAAGGTATGAAACAGTCCATTCCCCTTTGCCTATGATTAAGCCCATTCCGACTCTTGTCCTTTTTGCTTTTATTTCCATATTAAACGCTCAGGCCCAGTTTGTTTTCCCTTACAGGCAAACCCAGGCTGCGCAAATCCGGTGTGGAGCGGAAAGAACCCAAAAGTATTTCCCGATGCTGCAGCAAAAACGCATTGCCATCACCACGAATCATACTGCTTACATCGGGGAGAAGCACATCGTAGACAGCCTGGCCGGGGCCGGTTTCGATGTCCGCAAGGTTTTTGCACCTGAGCACGGATTCAGGGGGAAGGAAGCAGCCGGTGCCCATATTGGCGACGGAATTGATCCAAAAACAGGCATACCTGTCCTATCCCTTTACGGGAAAAAGAAAAAGCCCGAACCGGAAGATCTCCAGGATGTGGATATTGTCCTCTTTGACATTCAGGATGTGGGTGTAAGGTTCTATACATACATTTCGACGATGAGCTATATGATGGAAGCCTGTGCTGAGGCCGGAATTCCCTTCATCGTACTGGACCGGCCCAATCCACACGGGCATTATGTAGACGGGCCCATACTCGAGGATGGCTTTAGTTCTTTTGTCGGGCTGCATCCCGTTCCGGTGGTACACGGAATGACGATAGGAGAATATGCCCGGATGGTGAACGGGGAGGGCTGGCTGCAAAACGGCAAAAAATGCCAGCTGCAGGTCATCCCGGTGGCCGGGTACACCCATACCGATCTATACCAGCTGCCCATCCCCCCCTCCCCTAACCTTCCTAATATGGCAGCAGTATATCTATACCCTTCCCTTGCCTTTTTCGAGGGGAGCAACGTGAGCGTGGCCAGGGGTACCGACTTTCCTTTTCAGGCATTCGGACATCCTGATTTGCACGGGGCCCCCTTCCGCTTCACGCCTGAATCAAGACAGGAAGCACCCAGGCCGCCACAGCTGGGAAAAGAGTGCAAAGGATACCATCTGGAAGAATTTGGAGGCCGGTTTATTCGCAACTATCGACAGCTTTATCTGTACTGGTTGATTGAAACCTATCGCGACCTGGGTGGTGAGCCCTCCTTTTTTCTCCCCTTTTTCGATAAACTTGCCGGAAGCGATATGCTGCGCAAACAAATCATTTCAGGTCTCTCTGAAAGCCAGATCCGGGAAAGCTGGCAAGAAGGGCTGAATAAGTACAAGCTAATCAGAAAGAAGTATTTACTGTACCCTGACTTTGAATAAGATGAAAACCGGTCAGTTACAAACAAAGCTGTCAGAAAGCCTGAAACCTTTTCTAATACTGGGTATTCTTGCCTTCGGATTGTATGCCAACACCCTGAAGCTGGACTATGCCCTGGACGATACCCTGCTGATCACCGGAAATGAATTCACAAAAAAAGGCCTGGAGGGCATTCCGGATATCCTGACCAACGATGCCTTTACCGGCTTCTTCGGAAAACAGAAGAACCTGGTTGCGGGTGGAAGATACAGGCCCTTATCCCAGATAATGTTTGCAGTGGAATATGAGATATTTGGCCCGAACCCATTCCCCGGTCATCTGTTCAATGTTTTACTGTATGTGGCCCTGGCTCTGTTCCTTTTTCATTTCTTACGAAAGCTCCTCGATCCATCCGATGGACCCTGGTGGTTCAGCATTGCCTTTGTGGCCAGCCTTTTCTTTATAGCGCATCCGCTGCATACAGAAGCCGTGGCAAATGTAAAAGGCAGAGATGAAATACTCACTATGCTTTTTGTAATCCTGGCCTGGCACAGCAGCCTCAGGTACATCCACCGCAATCAAACCATACACCTGGTATGGAGCGGATTATTCTTCTTCCTGGCGCTGATGTCAAAGGAAAACAGCCTTCCTTTTATAGTGGTCATTCCTCTGTCCTTCTATTTCTTCAGAAAAGGGGTAAGCAAAAAACAGATAACAATGAGCATCCTGCCTCTACTGATCACCAGTGCTGGATTTCTTGCCCTTAGATACAATGCCCTGGGTTTCTTTCTGGGAGGAGAAAAGGCCACTGAGCTCCTGAATGACCCCTACCTGAATGCCACAGTGGCTGAAAAACTCGCCACCAATTTGCTCACCTGGGGTAAGTATTACTCCCTGCTGATATTCCCCCACCCACTGACCCACGATTACTATCCGCATTTTTTCTCCCTGAAGGATTTCGCTCATCCGGCTGTCTTGCTCAGTGTACTTGCGACGCTTGCCCTGGCGGGCTATGCTTTGGCAGGGATAAAGAAAAAGCATCTCCTTTCATTCAGCATATTGTATTTCTTCATCACCTTTTCCATAATGAGCAATGTGGCCTTCAATATTGGCACCTTTATGAATGAGCGTTTTATGTTCATTCCACTGCTTGGCTACGCCCTGGGGCTGGCCTTTTTGCTGAGACGTTGGCGAGAAACGCGGATTGCGGCCAGGCTGCCTTTATACATTGGTGGATTGATGTTATTGGCATACAGCATCAAAACCATCAGTCGCAATCCAGTGTGGCAGGATGATTACACCCTTTTTACCACCGATGTCAGGGTGAGTCATAACAGCATTAAATGCAATGTATCGGCAGGAGGGAAGAGCCTGGAGAAATACGAAAAGACCCAGGACCCGGTGCTTCGCGCCTCTTTGCTTGCCCAAGCCATTCCCTGGCTCGAAAAGGGAGTGTCGCTTCATCCGGGCTACCTGGCAGGATGGGAACAACTGGGAAAAGCCACCTATTACGATAAGGACTATGAGCGTGCCTGGCTTTGCTATCAGAACTGTTTGCAGATCAAGCCGGATTCGGAAAGTGCCAAGGAGAACCTTGGCCTGGTGGCTCTGATGGCTTTTCAGGAAAAAGACTATCCTGCAGCCATCACCTATCTGAAGCAAGTCAGGGTGCTGATGCCGGCAGAGGGATTATACGCGGCCCGCCTGGCGGATGCATACATTGAGATGGGTGAAGGAGACAAGGCCAGGCTGGTTTTGGAAGAAGCCCTGGCCGAAAATCCCAAAGACCATCTTTTACTGGGCAAATTGGGCGAGTTCTGGGGGAGATATTTCGGGCGACTGGACCGGGCAGAGCATTACCTTCTTCTTGCCCTGGAGGGCAAGCCGGATTATGCCTCTGCACTTGAAAACCTCGGCATTGTTTACGGAATGACAGGCAGGCTGGAACAAAGCCTTGAGGCACTCCGTAAAGCTTCGGTCATTGAGCCGGAAAACAGCCGGATACTGACTAACATCGGCAATACCCTGATGATGATGGGCCAATCGCAGGAAGCGGAAGAATACTTCTCTCAGGCCAAACAGAAAGAATCAAAGGATTAAACGGTCTTTCCGGGATAGACCTTCAATGCTTCCGCCAGAGTGTTCATTGCACTGGAAAGGTCATCTGCTTTAAGCACATAACTGATCCTCACTTCATCCTTACCCGAACCCGGAGTAGCATAAAAACCGGTAGCCGGAGCCATCATCACGGTTTGCATCTCATATTCAAAATCCTCGAGTAACCACTGACAGAAACGGTCTGCATCATCGATAGGAAGCTTTGCTACTACATAAAAAGCACCCCGGGGATTCGGACAAAAAGCACCCGGCATCTGGTTGATTGCATTAACGACCACTTCGCGGCGGGCGCGGTATTCTTCCAGCACTTCTGCAAAATAGGAAGGAGGCACATCAATGGCGGCCTCTGAAGCGACCTGACCAAAAGAGGGCGGGCTCAGGCGGGCCTGGGCAAACTTCAGAGCGGTATCTAAAACCTGCTGATTCCGGGTTACCATAAAGCCGATGCGAAATCCACAGGCACTGTAGCGCTTGGAAACAGAGTCGATCATTATGACGTTCTGCTCCAGCCCGGGCAGGTTCATCACCGAATGATGGGTTAGTCCATCGTAACAAAACTCCCTGTACACTTCATCAGAGAAGAGGTATAAATCAAACTTCTTAACAATATCTGCCAGCACTTTCAACTCCGACTCGGAGTAGAGGTAGCCGGTAGGATTGTTCGGATTGCATATCAGGATCGCTTTGGTTCTGTCCGTAATGGCTTTTTCAAACTCCTCGATCGGAGGGAGGGCAAAGCCTGACTGAATATCAGAGCGGATGGGTTTCACCACCACTCCTGAGTTTATGGCAAAACCGTTATAGTTGGCATAAAAGGGTTCGGGGATAATCACTTCATCACCCGGGTCAAGGCAGGATTGCATTGCAAACAGTATGGCCTCGGAAGCCCCGGCACCCACGATGATTTGCTCCGGTGTAATATGGATACCAACGCCTGCATAGTACGCAGCCAATTTATTCCGGAAGGAGATCATCCCTGCAGAATGGCTGTACTCCACCACCTTTTCCTTATAATTTCTCACCGCGTTCATCGCAATCTCCGGTGTGGGAATATCGGGCTGCCCGATGTTCAGGTGGTAGACTTTCACTCCCCGCTTTTTCGCATCTTCAGCGTATGGAACCAGTTTTCTGATGGGTGAAGCCGGCATTGCCAGCCCTTTTTTCGAGATTTGTGGCATATCAAATAATTTTTAATAAAAAAAGCCGGCAGAAAGACTGCCGGCCACAAATTTGCGAAATATATTCAAAATGCCTGCATTAATTCGCTTTGGGTGTCGCCCCCTGGGAGCTTGGATTTTCCGGAGCGGATTCTGCAGGAGCCTGAGTGACGGTCCCTTTGATTCTCAGTACCACAGAGGATGTCTTTGCATTGGAAAGGACTGTAATGTGCTTATTGATTGCCCCCATTCTCCGGGTATCATACTTTACATTTATCGTGCCCGTCTGTCCTGGCAGAATCGGTTCACGCGTCCATTTCGGTACAGTGCATCCACAGGATGAACGAACATTAGACAGCACAAGGGGTTCTTTTCCCGTGTTGGTAAATTCAAACTCACAGGTACCATCCCCGTTCTGGAAGATGGTGCCATAGTCGTGTACGGTCTTGTTAAAAGTAATCTCCGGGGCATTGGGATTGTCTGCAGAAGGCTGTGCTTGCAGTGAAAGGACTGCAACACCCATCAGAAGAAGGCCAAGAATGCTGATCTTTGTTTTCATATCATCGTGTTTTTGGGGGTTATTTCGTTTTAACAGCAACAAATGTAAAAAGGGGAAGCAGAGCAGGCAATCCGTTAACAAACATTAACAAGGGTATGCTGGGGAGAAATGCAAACCTTGACCCTGCGTTGCGCAGGTGAGGCCGAGTTATTACCTTAGCCAGACCAAATCCACGAATTATGAAAGCCATCCCTATGATCATTGCCAGCCTGTTCCTGTTTACCAGTCTCATTTCCTGCAATAGAAAAGCTGCTCCCGGTGCCGAGGCTGCAGACACCTATAAGCCCGCCCTGGTCACCGCTGCCGGCCCTCCCGTGATTGTGTACAAGACCAAGTCTGATTTCAGGCATAACGTGCCCATCATTTTGAGTGCCGACAAAAAGGAGATCCTGATGTATCCGGCCCCCGGAGATGTTTTCTATCAGGGGGAATATGCTATGCCATTTGAACTGAGGAACGGGTATCTGCTTGACCGAAGGGGCATCAACGAAAATGCCGCCTTTCTTTCCTATACTTATGAGGAATATGCAAACCTGAAAGCAGCGCCCTCGCCGGAGGAGTTGTTCGAGATGATCCTGGATAATGATCCCATTACAGAATTATGGCATTGTGGAAGTCAATATGCCTATCCTAATCTGGAAGAAACAATAATGACCCTGACAGAAACCGGTGATTTTAAGGGGTGCGTCCGCCTGAAATAAGCAAACTCATCATTCCGGATGAAACAATAGAACGATGCAGGCTAAGAAGTTTGGAACATTTGCCGGAGTCTTTACCCCCTCCCTCCTGACCATACTGGGAGTAATTATGTATATGCGCCTGGGTTGGGTGGTTGGAGAAGCCGGATTGTACGCAGCCCTGGGCATTATTCTTCTTGCTCATCTGATTTCGATCACAACCGGATTAAGTATTGCATCCATCGCTACCGATAAAAAGATTGCATCAGGAGGGATTTATTACATACTCTCCCGCAGTCTGGGCCTGCCGATCGGAGGAGCCATCGGCATTGTTCTCTTCATTGGCACTTCGCTGAGCATTGCCTTATATCTGGTAGGTTTTGCGGAAAATTTCCTGGGTATTGAGGAGATCGCCCGGTTTACGGGACTTGCCCCTTCGATAGACAGCATAAGGATTGTGGGCAGTGTGGTCATTCTCATTCTGGTCATCCTGGCTTTTATCAGTACTTCGCTGGCCATCAAAGCTCAGTTTTTTATCCTGACCGCCATTGTGCTCTCCCTGGCATCCATTTTTATCGGATTGATTCGTCCCGGGGAGTGGGGAAGCGCCTCTGTCAATCTGCTGCCAGTGACAGGCCACCTGCCCCTTGAAGCCATTTTCGCCATATTCTTCCCGGCAGTCACCGGTTTCACAGCAGGTGTGGCTATGTCGGGCGACCTGAAAGACCCCAAGAAGTCCATTCCGGGAGGAACACTGGCGGCGATACTGGTTGGTTTATTGGTCTATATTGGATTGAGCATCGGCCTGGGCATAGCGGTAGACCGTGAATTACTGATCAATGATCCCAATTTTCTTATGAAAGTTGCCTGGTCAGCACCGCTGGTGATTGCCGGGATATGGGGAGCAACCCTGTCTTCTGCCCTGGGAGGGATACTGGGTGCACCCAGGATTTTGCAGGCAATGTCAGCCGACCGCATCACCCCCGGATTATTCAGTCTGACACAAGGCATCAACAATGAACCCAGGAATGCCCTGCTGCTCACTTATCTGATTGCCGAAGCGGGGATTCTGATCGGAGACCTGAATATCATCGCGCGGATTGTCTCTATGTTCTATATCGCAGCCTACGGGTTTATCAATCTTTCTCTGGCCCTTGAAAGCTGGGCCAGCAGCGATTTTCGGCCGAGTTTCCGCATCAAACCTTTCATAGGACTGATTGGGTTTGCCGCCAGCTTTGGAGTGATGTTCAAAATCGATGTCCTGGCTATGCTCGCCGCCTTTCTTGTAATGGGCTTTCTGTACCTGTATCTCACGCGTAAAGCCTACCGGCTTGATTTCGGTGACGTATGGCAAAGCGTCTATACCGCAGTAGCCCGTAGCAGTCTGCATCGCCTGGATCAGCACAGAATGGAGGAGAGAAACTGGCGACCGAATTCACTTTTGTTCTCTCGGGGAAATGAAACCAATAAACATTTACTGGAATTCGGGGTATGGCTCACCGGCAAACACGGGTTTCTGTCTCATTTCGACCTGACAGAAACACCGGAATCCAACCGGCTTTTTCCAAAGCACCATCAAAGCCTTCAGACAGAAATGACGCGCATCCACAAAGGGGTTTTTGCGCGCAAACAACACTGTCGCAATCTGAACGAAGGAATTCTTGCCATTTGTCAAACCTATGGCTTTGCGGGCATCGAGCCTAACACCGTGATCCTGGAATGGCCCAGGAAGGAAAAAGAACCACCCAAATTCATCCATCTGCTTAAGCAGCTCAATGTCCTCGACTACAATCTGCTTCTGATGGACTTCGATCCCCGAAGTGGATTTGGCAAAAAGAAGCGCCTGGATATCTGGTGGCGCGGTGGTGGTCAGAATGGAAACCTGAGCCTCACCCTGGTCAGGCAACTCATCCTTTCCAGCCAATGGCGCCGGACTAAGATCAGATTGATGGTTGTCAACCCGGTCAACCATCAGCAGGAACGCTTGCGTCAGGATGCCCGGGAGATTCTGGACACGATGCGTATGGAAGCTGAGATCCGCATCATCAACAATGAGATCGAACAGAAGCCTTTCTACGAAATAATCCGTGCTGAATCGACCGACACAGACCTGGTACTTTTCGGCTTACCCGATATTCCGGATGGAAATGAGGACCGCTTTCTGGAAGAAACCAATGCCTTGTGCAAAGATATTGGGACGGTGATTATGGTCAAGGCTTCGAGCACCTTCAAAGAATTAAAAATCGGTCAGTACAGAAAAGATGCTCCAGCTGCAGCAGAGAACCTGACGGAAGCGCTCTCCCTATCAGAAGTCCAGGAAGAACAGCGCATTGGCGAAGCAAACGTGGAGAAAAAACTCGACGAACTCAGGCAAGAATGCGGCCAAATGCTCAGGCAGGTTTTTTTACCCCTCATCTATCAGGAATCGGAAGACATCCAGTCCCTGGTCAGGCAAGCCACAAGTGTGATTGAGGGTATGGCCGGGATGAAAGAAGGGGATAAGATTGAAGGAGCAGAGCTGCTCCGTTCACAAAAATCCATTGGCTTTCGTTTTCGTAAAGCCCTTCAACAGATCAGGAAACGAGACCTGGATGACAACACTAAGTTTCTGCAAAGAGCCTTAGATGACTGGAAATGGCAGGCGGTTCATTTTACAGACGGGGTCCCGGGGCGGATAAAAATACAACTGCCCGCTTCGCGCATCGAGAGAAAGCAGCATAAAAAACTGGCTGTAAGCGTATTCGCATTCAGGAAAAGGCTGTTTAAGGGTAAGCGTAATCATTATTCCTATGCGCTCAAATTCAAGAAACTACTGGAATCACGCTACCCCAGGCGCCAGCAATTCCTGGTATATCAACTCCTCAAACTATACCATCAATATCGGGTGGGCCTGGTATCAGCATTAAAGAGCAGGCATCAGGAAATTGCAGACGGATTATTGACAATGCAGCTAATGACCCAGGAGAATAGGGTCGTCAACACTGCTTTTATTGAAAAGGCAATTAAGCTGAAGGAAGCGGTGGACTCTCTGTCGATGATTGCACAGAAAAGCATCCCCACCTTTGAGAAAGCATTAAGTGTGTTTCTGAAAAGTGAAGTGAAGTATTTCTCGGAAGTGTACAGGCAGGCCTCCCCGAATGCATTCATACAGAACCCTCGCACCGCTCCTACCCTCCCGGATTACGGGGATATGATTATATCTTGGAACAAAGCCCAGGATATCCTGATGCAGAAAGGCTTGTTTGAGATAAACCTCAAGATATACGCAAGACGTGTGCGGGATATCCTGATAGATATAAGAAGCAAGAGAGAGGAATACATCCATCGTGAGTTTGAACTTCGGTTCGGATATATTGCGGCCTCACTGGAGAGCCTGAACGACAAAGGCGTACAGGATGCAGCGCAGGACTTGAGTGAGCTTGATGCCAAACTGCTTGCAGAGGCACAAGCTGAGGCCATCATTGCAGAGATTGTTCGGGAAGGACTTGAAAAGATGAAGAATGCTGCCGGTGTTTTTCCCAATGAGATTATCCTGCCAGATGAAGCCGGACTCGCTGAATTGATGCGATCTCCTTTCGATCCTTTTACCGCACAAAGCATTCAGCTCAGGCAAACGATCGACAGGCTTATGACTGATGAAGCGGTTCAGCCTCTGGAAGCACATACCGTCTGGCTGGGTGGCATTCTGGGTGAATACCGCTCCGAATTGAGCCGGGTGCTGCGATTGCTGTATTTTCTGGCTGAAAATGTGTCGTCGTCCCTCATCACCGAAGAGGAATTCAGAAAGGCATTGCACGAACAACAACAGTATATCGCATCGCAACTGGGCCGAATAAGAAAGACAAAGGAAGAAAGCTACTATAAGAGTGAAGAGCGATTAAATGCGCTGACCCAAAGTTTGAGCCCCGACCATATTCTACATTTGACCAGCAAGGCCGGGCGCCATTTAAGAAGGTCTCCCGGCAGGAAACTATGGTTGCCGCTGAGACGGAACGCAGACCGACTGCGTAAAGCAATACTGGTTCACCTGACCAGCTACTGGTACGGGGTCAGCAAGTTTATTCTGCTCAGCCAGGGCAAAACCAGAGCAAAACAGACTCGTCTTGAATTAAGACAAAGCGTACACGCAGAGATCTCCCCCCTCTTGATCAAGGAAGAGGTTAAGCAAAGCCTGAGTTTCTACTACTTGCAATTATTCAGCAGAAAAAGCCTCTTCCTCCAGGATTACTTCACAGGGAATAAAACCGTACTTGAACTTGCGGGCAGCATTATACAAAGATTCAGAAAAGGGAATGCACCGGTAATGTGTATTAACGGGTTACCGGGAACAGGGACTTCGTTTACAGCACTAACCATTGCCCAGCAACACTTTACCCCTCAACAGGTCTACCATCTCAGGCCTCCAGGGAAAGGAAGCCTTGATCCTGCCGTATTCAGATCACATATTCAGCGATTGATTGCCAACGATATGAGTAGTGATGAGCCCGGAGTGCAGTTTCAGGCAGGCAGTGTACTGATTATTGATAACCTGGAATTATGGTGGGAAAAAAGCCCGAAGGGCTTCAGGGTTTTGGATGCAATTGAAAAGCTGGTTCAACAGGAAAGAGGCAGGATTCTGCCTATACTGGTTTGTAACACCCTTGCCCTCAGAATCATTTCTCAAACCCATAGTTTGATGGACAGGGTGGACCATTTTCTTGAATGCGGTTTGATGAGTGCCAAGGAGATAGAGCTGGCTATTATGCAAAGGCACGACACCCTGGGATATCAGATAAGCTATGCATTAAAAGGCGGGGATTATTTTGTCCCCTGGAAAAAAGCCAGGGTATTCTCCCGGCTTTTCCATCTCAGCGGGGGGCTGATCTCTGCCGCCATTTCAATCTGGCCTGGAATGATTGATTGGGCAGATGAGAAATCACTACGGCTCGGATTACGCCGAAACCCTGACCCGGCGAGCCTGGATGGATTGAGTTCTCTTGAGGATGAGGTACTGGTATTGTTTCTGATTCACCGAAAACTGGATCACAAACGCATAAGCAGGCTCATCGGATTATCGGGTTCAGAGTGCAGCGACATTTTGCGGCAATTGGAAAGCCTGCTTCTGCTGGAGCAACAGGATGAGGGCTTTTATGAAATCTATCCGATTTCAATGCCAGTTATAATGAAGCACCTGCAAGGAAAAAGTCTTGTTTAAATGTGATATGGAAAGAATCAACACCTTATATTCCCTGGCAAGCCTGAGCGTCTTGCTTTTCTGGGCAGGCCTAATTCTGTTGTTCTTCAGGATAGTGTCACGCTTTCTCCCCCTGCTTCACCTTACCAGAAAAACAGAGATTTTCATCCGGAGATGGCTGCCATTCACCGAGTTGATGGCCTGGCTGGCCTTAGCTGTCGCAGCGGCCAACTGGTACAGTTCTGAATCAATGATCCTCACCGGGCTGTTTATCCTTGCGGGCCTGGTGATTATAGCGTGGATTGCCTGGTACTACCTTCGGGATCTCATAGCAGGAGTAACAATACATAAGGAGGCCTTTATGCGGGTTGGAGAAATCGTTTCCATCGGGGACGCCAAAGGAAAAGTAAAGAGAATGGGAGCACAGGGCCTGGAACTTGAAACCGGCAGGGAAGAGGTCATTTTTATTCCCTATCACCTCATTGCATCACACTCAGTCTACAAAACAAGGCTGGATTCAGATCGGCGTATTCATTCCTTTCAAATCACCCTTCCCGGAGAAATATCTGTCAGGGCAGCCCGGAACAGAGTGCAGCGGGCAGCAATGCTGGCACCCAATGTAATTGCCTGGGAAAACATTGATGTCCGCATTGGGCCAAAGAAAGAGTCCGGGCGAACGATTGATGTCAGCTTGCTTCTGTATGATCGTGAGCGCTCAGATGAAACAGAACACTTTATCAAAGCGGAATTGCTGAAATAGAAAAGGGACAAGTACCCATTTTTATGGAATGAATCTAAATTGCCTTCCGGCAAGTCATATTGGCGGACAGCTCAATCAATCTCCCTCCCATTCTTATTACTTTAGCAAACTTAAGAAGTTCAATATTTTTTTCTATGGTTACAAGCCAACTCATTAAGCCTGAAAGCATTGTCGTTGTCGGAGGATCGAATGACATTCATAAGCCCGGAGGAAAGGTACTCAAGAACCTCATAGACGGAGGGTTTGAAGGAAGCCTGTATGTACTTAACCCTAAAGAGACTAAAGTTCAGGGAATAGATAGCTTCCCAAGCCCGGACAGCCTCCCTGACGTAGATCTGGCCATTTTTGCCATCGCTGCTAAACATACCCTACCCATAGTTGAGTTTCTTGCCTCACAGAGATCTGCCAAAGCATTCATTGTCCTGTCTGCCGGATTCAGTGAAGAAAGCGAAGAAGGCAAAGCACTGGAAAACAACTTGGTGGACATTATTAACCGCTACGGTGCATCCCTGATCGGGCCCAATTGTATCGGGGTGCTCACCCCGCATTACCACGGGGTATTTACAGAACCCATTCCCACCCTGAGTAAAAGGGGATGTGATTTCATTTCAGGTTCCGGAGCCACAGCCTGTTTTATAATGGAAGCCGGCATACCGAAAGGACTCACTTTTGCCAATGTTTTTACTGTTGGGAACAGTGCGCAACTGGGAGTAGAAGAAATACTCGAGTACCTAGACAACAGCTATGAAGAAGGGGTGAGTGCACCCATCAAACTATTGTACATCGAGACGATATCCAAACCGGAAAAACTCCTGAAACACGCCCGTTCCCTGATAAAAAAAGGCTGCCGGATAGCAGCCATTAAAGCAGGATCATCGGAGGCAGGGAGCAGGGCAGCCTCATCGCATACAGGCGCAATGGCATCACCGGATGTAGCCGTAGATGCATTGTTCAGAAAGGCAGGCATAGTGCGGTGCTATGGAAGAGAAGATCTTATTGCTACCGCCAGTGTCTTCTGTTATCCTGAACTTCCGGGTAAAAGAATTGCCATTATCACCCACGCAGGGGGGCCGGCAGTGATGTTAACTGATATCTTGTCTTCGCAAGGACTTGAGGTTCCGGCGATCACCCACCCAAAATCGACAGCACTGCTGGACCAGCTCTACCCTGGTTCATCCGTGGCAAACCCCATTGACTTTCTGGCAACGGGAACAGCAGAACAACTCGGAACCATCATCGAATACACAGACATTCACTTTGACAACATTGATGCAATGGCTGTCATTTTTGGCACCCCGGGCTTAAGCTCCATCTTCGATGTTTACGAAGTGCTTTCGAAAAAAATCAACACGGCAAAAAAACCAATCTACCCAATACTCCCTTCCACGCTCACTGCCCACAGGGAAATTGCTCAATTCACACAGCAGGGATTGCCCTTCTTTCCGGATGAAGTGATGTTTGGGGAGGCTTTGGCAAAAGTGTACAATAGAAGCAAAGCATCAGCCACAGATGCAGCTTATCCGGCGATGGAAGAAAAAGATCGCAAAAGATTACAAAACATCATTCAGGATCAACAGGACGCTTACGTGTCGCCGGAAATTGCGCAAAACCTGCTCGATGCTGTCGGGATTCCCCGTGCCAAAGAAATCGTGGTTTCAGACAAAAGGGACTTAAAGGAAGCCTGCGAGCAGGTAGGATTTCCTCTCGTTATGAAGGTCGTGGGACCTGTGCATAAATCGGATGTCGGAGGGGTAAGCTTGAACATTAAACATTTCGAATCTGCATCTGCCGAGTTTGAGCGGATGATCCGCATTCCTGAAACAAGCGGCATTCTCCTGCAACCGATGCTTCGGGGAAGTGAACTTTTTGTCGGAGTAAAACGGGAAGGAGATTTCGGGCATCTGATTATGTGTGGAATCGGAGGGATTTTCATTGAAGTCTTCAAGGATGTAGCTGTAGGGCTTCATCCGCTGAACGAGACAGAGATTCGCAGAATGATTCAATCGCTGAAAGGATATCCGATTATTCAGGGTGTCAGGGGTTCAGAAGGGGTCGATGAAGCAAGCTATATAGATATTATTCAAAGGGTTTCAAACTTAATCAGCGCAGTGCCTGAGATTGCAGAGATGGATATCAATCCTCTCCTGGGCACCAGCGACAGTGTGATTGCTGTGGATGTAAGGATCCGGATCCAAAAAGCGGGAGTATGACCATCAAAATCATTGTATTGTCAGTATATGCCCTGACCATCATCACCGTAGGGTTCATAGGATTACGGAAAACAAAGACCTTTTCCGACTTTTTCCTTGGAGGAGGAAAGGTGGGGCCCTGGATGTCGGCATTCTCATACGGCACGGCCTATTTTTCTGCCGTGTTGTTTATTGGCTTTGCCGGCCAGATTGGCTGGAACTTTGGCTATTCCAGCCTTTGGATCGCACTGGTAAATGCCTTGGTTGGCGTCTTGGGGGTTTGGCTGTTAATGGGATGGCGGATCAAGAAAATGTCGGTGGAGTACCAGGTCCATACATTAAGCGAATTTCTTGAGAAAAGATATCAGCAACCCTTCTTCAAGCTGATCTCTGCCGTGGTGATTTTTGTTTTCCTCATTCCCTATTCCACGGCTGTCTTTATGGGATTAAGCTACCTTTTTACATCCAGCTTTAATATCGACTATATCTACGCGCTGGTTTTTATGGGAGGTTTTACAGCCATCTACCTGGTTATGGGCGGGTACAAATCGATGACCATCATCGATATGGTATTTGGCCTGATTATGACTATTGCCGTGATCATCTTGTTTTCCAGCACTTTGAGCAAAGGGGGAGGCCTACCGGCCATCACCTTAAGCCTGCAGAATATTCATCCTGCCCTGATCAGACCCATTGGCCCTCCAGGCTGGTGGCCACTGCTGGCACTCGTTTTCCTCACTTCCGTTGCCCCTTTTGCTATGCCCCAGCTTGTTCAGAAGTTCTACGCCATACGCGACCGCAAAGCCATTCAAAGCGGGGCAATTGCATCCACCATTTTTGCACTCCTCATTGGAGGTGTAGCTTATTTTCTAGGCACCACCACCCGGGTATTCCTGTCGAAAGAAACCAATGAAATGGCTTTTGTTGACGCAAATACGCCAATCTACGATCGACTGATGCCGGAGCTCTTAACCCAGGTTATTCCTCCTTCCTTAAGCGTTCTCATCCTGCTCCTGATCTTGTCTGCTTCTATGTCAACCCTCGCTGCGCTCGTATTAATCAGCAGTTCTTCCTTCACCAAAGACTTTTATGCCGGCTTTATCAATAAGAATATGCAGGACAAGCACCTTACGCGCCTGATGAGGATAATGAGTGTGCTGTTTATAGCCATCTCCGTCTTTTTCGCCTACCTCGAACCAACGACTATCGTTTCCATCCTTGCCATATCCTGGGGTGCACTGGGCTCCTTCTTCCTCGGTCCCCTGATTTGGGGCTTGCTGAACAGACGCATCAGATCTTATGCTGCCTATATCGCCGGCATTGGCGGACTTGCAGTATGCCTGACATTATACTCGGCCGGATACTCATCCCCCGAAGCAGGAACGATTGGAATGATCACTTCTCTGCTGCTTCCGCTCATCGCGGACCCTGTATCAGCATTAAGAAATTGAGAATGGGACAACGACACTTTCCAAACAAACCAACAAAGCAAGCTGCCAAAGGGACGACAGCACTTTTTTCAACGGTCAATATCATCATTCTCATTGCAATAAAACTTTGCATACCGGGAACTTCAAGCCTCAATGCGCAAACAAGCAAATCGGAAGACAGTACCCATAGTGTGAGAAACCAAATTGTGTTTCACGGTTTCATTAAAAGTGACATCTGGTTTGACTCAAGGCAGGTAGCCAGTGCACGCGACAACTTGTTTCTGCTTTATCCGCTCAAACCGGCGGTAAACAGCCAGGGCCACGACCTGAATAAGCAGCCAAGCTATAATATCAGTGCCATTACTTCGAGGGTAAGTGCATCCATTTTCCCTCATAAAACTTTGAACAACAAAATAGAAGGATATGTGGAAGCCGACTTCTCCGGTGTGGCTAATCAGGATATCGGGGGATGTAGATTGAGACACGCCTATATTGAGTATCAGGCAGACAGCAACACCAGGATTTTATTTGGGCATTACTGGCATCCATTCTTTGTTACCCAGGTCTTTCCCTCTGTACTGGCGTTGAATACGGGAGCTCCCTATCAGCCATTTATCCGCAGTCCGCAACTCAGGTATACCAGAATAATCCGCAGCTTTCAATTAGACCTCGCAGCCCTTGCCCAAATGGACTATCTATCAGATGGGCCGTTGGGACGATCGCACACCTATATTTCCAACAGCCCTGTTCCCAATCTCAACATCAGAGCATCCTACCAGCACAAAAACGCCATACTTGGGGGGAGTATTGACTTTAAGGCATTGCGCCCGGTATTGAATGGGAACAGCAATGGAAAGAATGCGGTATTGACCAGCCTCTCCTATATGCTTTATGCCAGGCATCAGGGAGAAAGACTAAGTATTAAAGGGAAGTATATTTTCGGCGAAAACCTTAGCGAACATCTCTTACTGGGTGGCTATTACTTCAGTTATGACAGCACAACGGCCAATGTGCTTGAGATTCACAATACCCGACATCATTTTTTATGGTTGAACCCAAGCTATGCCTTGAGCCGGAGTATGGAGTTGGGATTGTTTGCGGGCTATGCCAGGCGGGTCAATTACATCATCAGGGAAGAGGATTATGTGTATGCACGGGGCAACGATATCGACCATTCTTATCGCTTATCCCTTCAGCTGCTCAAGAGAATGGGAGACCTGATGCTGATGTCGGAAATTGAGCACAGCACAGCAGCCTACGGGGATTTGGTTTTTGGAGAAGGTAAGCTGAAGAATGTAAAAGAAGTGAGGAATATTCGTTTACAATTCAGCGCTTTTTTGTTTTTTTGAAAAGGGATGATGATACAAAAAATGACAGTATGAGAACAGACACACCCATTGACTTTGAAATTGTTCGTAAAAACATAGAAATCAGCGGCCTGAAGGATGTGGGAAAAGCATCCATCCGGGAGATCAAGAAGCTTATTGATAACATCTCCAAAGAATCAGGAAAGGAATACATCCGTATGGAAATGGGTATCCCGGGGCTTCCTGCAGCTCAAATCGGGATCGAAGCAGAAAAAGCCGCCCTGGACAGTGGTGTAGCATCGATTTACCCGGATGTACACGGAATCCCGCAACTCAAGACTGAAATATCCCGTTTCGTCAAAAACTTCCTGGACATAAGCGTGAGCCCTGAGAGCTGCATCCCCAGCGTAGGGTCGATGCAGGGAAGTTTCGCCTGTTTTATGACCATCAACAGAATGCATAAGGAGCGCGAAGGAACCCTCTTTATTGACCCCGGTTTTCCAGTGCACAAGCAGCAGCTCCGCGTTCTGGGGCAGGAGTATATGTCGTTCGATGTATACAATTATCGTGGAAAAAAACTTCGGGACAAGCTTGAAAGCTATCTTTCCACAGGAAAGGTATCCTCAATTCTATACTCAAACCCCAATAATCCCAGTTGGATATGCTTTACCGAAGAGGAGCTGAGTGTGATAGGAGAGCTGGCTAACAAGTACAATGTCATTGTCATTGAAGACCTTGCTTATGTGGGGATGGATTTCAGAAAAGACTATTCTCAACCCGGAAAGGCTCCCTTTCAACCCACTGTGGCAAAGTACACGGATAATTATGTCTTGCTGATCTCCAGTTCCAAAGCATTCAGCTATGCAGGGCAAAGGATTGGAATGATGGTTATTTCAGATAGTGTATTCAAGCAGGAAGCACCCGACCTTCTGCGGTATTACCACAACAAAAAAGTGGGATATGCTATGATTTTCGGAACAATGTATACCCTCAGTTCCGGTGTGTGCCACTCGGCCCAATATGCCCTGGCAGCGATACTGAAAGCGGCCAACGAGGGTGACTATAACTTCATACGGGAGGTTAAGGAATATGGGGAAAAGGCACAAATTATGAAGAAGCTTTTCACTGACAATGGGTTTGATATCGTCTATGATACCGATGATGGACTGCCCATTGCCGATGGTTTCTATTTTACCATTTCCTATCCTGGATTTACCGGTTCTGAATTGATCAAAGCCTTTTTGTATTATGGCATCAGCGCCATATCTCTTGAGATCACGGGAAGCGACCGTACAGAAGGATTGCGAGCCTGTGTTTCTCTGGTCAAACGCACACAATTCCCCGAACTGGAGAAAAGGCTTCAGAAGTTCCACGAACATCACCCGATAAACTAAGCGTTTTCCCAGGCACCTTCTGCCCCGCCAACACACAAGCTCTCCATCCCCCTCCTTACGTCCTTTCCTGATGAGGTTGGTCATACTGCTTTCGAAATAAGCGTACCGTGAATGTATCCCGGTGCGCAAGCTCACCCTTGTCTCCACAAAATATCCTTCCTCCCTTCCCGTTCCTTGCGCGCTCAATAACAAAAGCGGAAGGAATTTCATTTGTGGATAAAGCAGCCAAAGCAAAGCATCCCCAGCCTCCTGTTAAAAACTATCGCGGAAGCCCGGCCTTGCGTCCCTGGCAATATCCCTACCTTTATGCCTTCTATAAACACCGTTCCACACCTATGCGAAAACGGATCCTTTCATACAGCCTCCTTGCCTTGCTCTGCTTGGGCTCGGGCAGGTTTTCTCTCCAGGCCCAACAGACCTCCTGGCAGCAATCGCCCGAAAGTGAATTGCGCCAGGCCCTGGATCTTTTCGATAAAGAAATGTTCAGTGCCGCACGCCAGGCCTTCTTCGAACTGATGCATCGGGATGCCATCCGGGAAGAGGGTGCCCTTTATGCCGAAGCGGCCTATTATGAAGCCCTCTGCGCCATCGAACTCTTCAACCAGGACAGCAAGGACCTGCTGCTGGGTTTCGTGGAAAATTTTCCGGAAAACAACCACACCAACCGGGTACACTTCAACCTGGCACGCTCGTCCTATCAGAAAAAGCACTATCGCAGTGCCATCAGGTATTTTGAAAAGGTAAGCCTCAAGGATCTGGAACAGGAGGAACGCTATGAGTATCACTTCAAAAAAGGCTATTCCCACCTTCGGGAAGATGACTTTGCCACAGCTCGCAAAGAATTCGCCAGTGTGAAAGATGCCAGCTCCCGCTACAGTGCCCCTGTGAATTATTATTATGCCCACCTGGCCTATATCGACGGGGACAATGAAACGGCCCTGGCCGGTTTCGCCAAAATTCAGGATGACCCTACCTTCAAGGCCATCGTTCCACATTATCAGACACAGATCTATTATCGCCAGGGACAGTGGGATAAAGTCACCCAGCTCGGCAGCGCCCTGCTCAGCAGCACATCCGGCAAACGTAATGCCGAGTTCAACCGGATGATGGGAGATGCTTTTTTTTACCAGGAAGATTACGCCAATGCCATCCCCTATCTGGCCAGTTATAATGCGGCACCTGGTCAACGCACCGGGCGCAGCGACCAATACCAGCTGGCTATGGCCTATTTCCTCGCCGCAGATTATGCTGCAGCCATATCCTGGTTCCAGCAGGTGGCCGGACCGGAGGACAGCCTTTCTCAGAATGCATATTATCACCTGGGATACTGCTTCATTCAAACCGAAGAGAAAGAATTCAGCCGGCAGGCTTTTCTGAGTGCTTTCAAGACAGATTTCGATATGCGCATTAAGGAGGATGCCCTCTTCAATTATGCTAAACTGGCCTACGAACTCTCTCATAATCCCTTCAATGAAGCCATCAGGGCACTGCAAACCTATATTCTGGAATATCCCCAATCAGACCGACTGGATGAAGCCTATACCTACCTGGTCGATCTGTTTCTTTCTACACGCAACTACGGCGGTGCCCTCGAAGCCCTGGAAAGTATCCGCATCCTGAGTCCTGAATTAAGGGAGGCCTATCAGCGGGTGGCCTATTACCAGGGAATTGAGCGATACAACAGCCGCGACTACCAGGAAGCCATAGCTCTTTTTCACAAGAGTATGGAATTCGATATGAACCGGGAAATAAAAGCGCAGGCCCTTTTCTGGACGGGGGAATCCTATTACCAGCAGAAGCAGTTCAGGGATGCACGCACCTATTATGAACGGTTTCTGACCTCACCCGGATCCTTCTCCCTCGACATCTATCCCGCTACCCACTACCACATTGCCTATACCTTCTATACCGAAAAGGCCTATGCCGAAGCCGCTACCGCCTTCCGAAAGTTTCTGGCAAGCCCGGGTAGCAGCAGTCCGCGAATGCTTGCAGATGCCAATGTACGTACCGGCGACGCCTATTTCATTCGTAAATTGTATCGCGAGGCCATCCCCTACTATGAAGCTGCCATCAAACTTGCAATCGCAGATCAGGATTATGCCCTCTTCCAACGGGCAATGGCAATGGGTGTGATGGATCAAACCCGCGACAAGATCAGCAACCTGGAAAAGCTCACCCGGGATTACCCCCGCTCACCTTACCGCGACAATGCTCTCTATGAGCTTGGCACTACTCTCCTTCTGGTGCAGGAAGAAGACAAGGCCCTGCAATTCCTGCGCAAGATTCCACAGGAACATCCCGGCAGTGCCTTCGAAAAAAAGGCCCTTCTCAGGGTGGGGCTCATTCTGTACAACCGTCATCTTGACGACCAAGCGATCAGCACATTGAAGAAAGTAATCGAAGACTATCCCGGTTCGGCCGAAGCAAGAGAGGCCCTGGCCGTGCTCCGCACCATTTATGTAGATTTGAATGAGACGGAAGCCTTCTTTACCTATACCGCAGGGCTGGGCTTTGGAAGCGTCTCGGAAAGAGAGCAGGATTCACTGCTGTACCTGGCAGCGGAAAACCAGTATATGAATGGAAAGCAGGACGCCGCCCTGGAAGGCTTTAACCATTACCTCTCCCGCTTCCAGAGGGGAATGTTCCGCATACAAGCCTCATTCTACCGCGCAGAAATTCTCTTTCAGAGGGGAGAAAGGGACAAGGCTCTGGCTGATTATGAAAAGGTTTTGGAAGCTCCGGGCGCCTTCACCGAAACCACACACCTGCGCCTTTCTTCAATCCACTTCGGGAAAAAGGACTACCAAAAGGCTTTAACGTATTATCAGGAACTGACAAGGCTTGCAGGGAACCCACAGCAGCAGCTGACGGCACAAACCGGCATTATGCGTTGTCATCACTACCTGGGACAGGATGCAAAAGCCATCGAAGCTGCAGGCGAAGTGCTTTCATCGCCGCAGGCTACCGATCTGCTGATCGTGGAAGCCCACCTGATTACCGCACGATCCAAAATGGCCCTGGGAGATCCCGGTGGCGCAGCTTCCTCTTTTGGGATCACTTCGAAACTCGACCGCGGCATAATGGGCGCAGAAGCAAAATACTACCTCTGCTACCTGCATTATCAGTCGGGAGATATGGAAGCGAGTGAAAAGGCCATCTTCGAACTCATCAACCAATACCCTGCCTACGACCACTGGATGGCCAGAGGCTTTATCCTGCTGTCCGATGTGTATGTTAAAAAGGACAATTTGTTCCAGGCTAAACAAACCCTTTACAGCGTGATTGACAACCACGAAGGCGCAGAGCTGGTCCAGATTGCCAGAGACAAGCTGGCAAATATTGAGCAGAAAGAAGCAGGGCAACTGGTTCCGGAAGAAGGAACAGAGGAAAAGGATGATTTTGAGGATCTGTTTTAACCCACTGCAAAAAGTACAGGAAATGAGTAATCTTCGGATGAACAGGACATATTTCGCAGTCATTGTCACGCTACTGTGCGTGGCAGGACACGCCTTTTCCCAGCCACAGACCTACAGGGAAGAAATCACGGTTGTAGCCCCCTTCGAACCCATCATCAGCCAAGGGAACAAGGTATCAATGCGGGCTCAAACCGGAGATACACTGCCGCATAGAAAAACCTTCAGCTACGAGATCAGGCCCAGCATCCTGCCCACCCCCTTCCAGGCTGAACCGCTTCGTCCGGCGCGCCTGGTAGGAGAACCACTTGAAAAACGCTACAAAAATTATCTCCTCGCCGGTTTCGGAAACTACCTCACTCCCCGCCTTGAGTATCATTATAACAGCCTTCGCTCTAAAGACCTGAACTACGGACTGAAGGTGGGACATCTTTCTTCTTCAGGCGAAATAGATAAGTACGGGCATCCCGGCTTCAGTGAGAACGAACTCAAATTCTTCCTGCATCGCATTGGAAAGAAAGGAAACACCCTTGCGGCAAGAGTCGGAATGGAAAGAGATGTCTTCCATTATTACGGATTTCGTACCGACGAGCTGGAACCTTTGCCGGATAAGTCGGACTACCGCCAGCGCTATCTTCAGCCTGGCCTCAGCCTGCGATGGTATTCCCACACCTCCGACCTCTCGAAGCTCAGGCAGGATATTCACTTTGACCTCTCCCACCTGAGCAATCTGAATGAAAAAAAAGAATGGAACATCCAATTTGGGAGCGGGGTAAAGAAGAATCTGGATGTCTTTGATTTCTCCGACCTCCAGGAGATTTCTTTGGATGCCGGAGTGCAGTTTTTTGCCTACCAGAAGGATGATTCAATCAAAGATGGCAGTGCACTGATCCGGCTGGCTCCCGCATTTCATACCCGTTTGAATGAGTTCGAGCTGCGTGCCGGTGTTCGGGCAGACATTGCCGCTGACTCGGCCACCAAGCTGGTACTGCGCCCGCTGGCCGAAGTAAAAATCCACGTGCTGGAGTCTGCCCTGAATATCTTCTTCGGAATGGAAGGAGGACTCCAAAGAAACAGCTTCCACTATTACCGCCAGGAAAACCCATTTCTGGCCGATAGCCTTCCCCTTGGATTCAGGGATGAAAAATTCAATGTGTTCGGCGGAGTAGAAGGCAGGCTGGGGAAGAAAATCAACTTCAGTGCCCGCGTCTTCGGATCTAAAGTGGAAGGAATGCCCCTCTTTGTCAATGATACCGCCTCCCCGCAAGGGGCCCGCTTTACAGCAGTCACCGATGAGGTCAGCATATTCGGGCTCAAAGGAAGCTTCCTGTACCAACATAGCCAGAAATGGCGTAGCAGGCTTTTGGTGGCCTTCCATCAATACAGTGTCGCTCAAACAGAGTCCTGGCACCTGCCAGAACTCACCGGATCCTTTGCACTCAGTTATATGCTGAAAGAAAAACTTCTTTTTGAAACAGAAATCTTCGCCGCCAGTGAAAGAAAAGTGCAGTCCTTTTCTGACGAAGGAACTGAATTGACTGGTAAGCTGGATGCATATCTCGATGTTAATTTGAAGGCAGAATACAGATATAGCAAACTACTCTCTGGATTTCTTCAACTTAACAATCTGACAAACAAGCAGTATCAGCTTTGGAACCACTATCCTGTGCAGGGTTTCAGGCTGATGGCCGGAGTCACTTATGTTTTTTAAGAAATCCTGATCTGTACTTTTTATACAACTTTCTAACATTCAAATTTTTAGCTGTTAATAAAAAGCCTTTTTCAGACAAAGGAAAAGGCTTTTTGCTCAGACATTTTTTGTACTTTTGGAAGACGATTCAAAAAAACATAACAAACTGTAAATGAACGATATGACATCAGGAAATCAGGAACAGAGAAAGTACACTGCCAGCAACATTCAGGTACTGGAAGGCCTTGAAGCGGTGCGGAAGCGGCCGGCAATGTACATCGGGGACGTGAGCAGCAAAGGGCTGCACCACCTGGTGAACGAAGTGGTGGACAATTCCATCGATGAAGCACTGGTAGGCTATTGCACAGAGATTGATGTAGTTATACACGAGGACAATTCCATCACCGTCAGAGACAATGGGCGAGGAATTCCGGTGGATATCCACGAAAAGGAAAAGCGTTCCGCCCTGGAAGTTGTAATGACGATGCTGCACGCAGGAGGTAAGTTCGACAAAGGATCCTATAAGGTTTCCGGCGGACTGCACGGTGTGGGGGTCTCCTGTGTGAACGCTTTGTCTGCAAAGCTGCGGGCAGAGATACACCGCGACGGACAAATCTGGTTGCAGGAATATGCTTATGGTGCCCCTCTTGCTCCTGTAGCCCCCATTGGAACAACAGATAAAACCGGAACCTATATCACTTTCATCCCCGATGCAGGCATCTTCAATGAAACCGTATATAGCTACGATATCCTCGCTACCCGCCTCAGAGAGCTGGCCTTTCTGAATAAAGGCATTCGACTGACGCTGGTAGATGAAAGAAAAGTAAACGGCAACGGGGAAGGGCAGAAGGAGTCGTTTTATAGTGATGAAGGGTTGAAGGATTTTCTCCGCTTTCTGGATGCCAACAGGGAAGGTCTGATTCCTGAACCCATCTATATGGAGGGAGAGAAAAGCGGGATCCCTATTGAGGTGGCGCTGCAGTACAATACCAGTTTTGCGGAAAATCTTCACTCATACGTCAACAACATTAATACCCACGAGGGTGGCACCCACCTGAGCGGCTTCCGCCGGGCACTTACGCGCACCCTGAAGGGCTATGCCGAATCCAGCGGGATGCTCTCCAAACTCAAGTTTGACATCAGCGGGGATGACTTCAGGGAAGGGCTTACAGCGATCATTTCCGTGAAAGTGATGGAACCTCAGTTCGAAGGACAAACCAAAACCAAGCTCGGGAACAGTGAGGTGATGGGGCCCGTGGATCAGCTCGTCTCCGAGCTCCTCTCCTACTATCTGGAAGAGAATCCAAAAGAAGCCAAAACCATCGTCAATAAAGTCATCCTGGCTGCCACTGCCCGCCACGCTGCCCGCAAAGCCCGTGAACTGGTGCAGCGAAAAAGCGTATTATCCAATACCGGCCTGCCCGGCAAGCTGGCCGACTGCAGCGAACGGGATCCGGCTAAAGCAGAAATCTTCCTGGTGGAGGGCGACTCGGCCGGTGGAACAGCCAAGCAGGGCCGTGACCGCAAATTCCAGGCAATCCTTCCACTCCGGGGGAAAATTCTGAATGTGGAAAAAGCAATGCAGCATAAAATCTACGAAAGTGAAGAAATCAAAAATATCTTTACCGCCTTCGGCGTGAATATCGGAACGGAAGAAGACAGTAAAGCCCTGAACCTGGAAAAGCTACGCTATCACAAAATCGTGATTATGACCGATGCCGATGTGGATGGAAGCCATATTGCCACCCTTATCCTCACCTTCTTTTTCCGCTATATGCGTGAGATGATAGAAAACGGATATGTCTATATCGCTACCCCACCCCTCTATCTTATCAGAAAAGGAAACAAAGAGAAGTACTGTTGGACAGAGGACGAACGAAAAGAGACCGTCGCAGAATGGACCAATAACGGCACCGAAAAAGGCATCCACATTCAGCGTTATAAAGGTTTGGGAGAAATGAACGCCGAACAACTCTGGACAACCACAATGAATCCTGAATTCAGAACACTCAGGCGTGTTACCATCGAAAATGCAGCCGAAGCCGACCGCATTTTCTCTATGTTGATGGGCGATGAAGTGCCCCCACGCAGGGAATTTATTGAGAAAAATGCCCGCTACGCAAACATTGATATCTAGCAATTCATCGCATTTGTATAAAAAGCTGCTCCTCTAAAGGGCAGCTTTTTTAGTACATCAGAACAAATCCCGTGCAGACGCTGTTCCACAATAAGCACTTAACAAGTTTTAACGACCTTTATCAGGCCACCTGGCACGAGATATGTTAATTTTACGCATTGTTGAACGTTTTACTCCCATAATATGAAGCGATTTATCCGCAACAGCTTATTCCTTGCCCTGTTTATCCTGCTGGCATCCCTGACGCCTGCAGATCAGCGAAACAAGGAAAAACTGTTGATACAATACCTCTTTCAGAACCTTGAAAGCATCCACTTCAATCCCCTGCCCCTGGATGATGCTTTATCCGAGAAAGCCTTTGAGCTTTATCTCAAACGACTGGATTATGGCAAGCTTTTTCTCCTGCAGGAAGACATCGACCGCATTAAACCCTACCGCACGATGCTGGATGATGAGATTCGACAGAACAGCCTTGAATTCTTTGACATCACCTATCATCTCATCGAGAAACGCATTCAGGAAGCAAAACCATTATACCAGGAAATCCTGGCAGAGCCTTTTGATTTTGACCTGGAAGATCGTTTTCAAAGCAAGGCAGACTCACTGCGCTATAGTGCCAGCAAGGAGGAGCTGAAAGAGCGCTGGCGGCTCAACTTGAAATATCAAACCCTGTCGCGGCTGGTAACCAAGCTTGAACAGCTTGAAAAAAAAGAAGAAGCATCAGATACCCTGGTGGCATCAATGACCTTTGCCGAGGCCGAAACCTGGGCCAGAGAAAAGGTGGAAAAAAGATATAAAGACTGGTTCAGCCGCCTTGAACAGACACGCCGGGAAGACAGGCTTACGATGTACATCAACAGCATTATCAATGTATACGATCCTCACTCGGAATACTTCCCCCCCAAGGCCAAAGAAGATTTTGATATTCGTTTCTCAGGTAAACTCGAAGGCATAGGTGCTACTTTACAACAGGAAGACGGCTTTATTAAAGTGGCAAGGATTGTCCCTGGCAGTGCATCCTGGCGACAGGGTGACCTGGAGGTAGGCGACCTTATCCTGAAAGTAGCCCAGGAAGGGGAAGCTGAATTCACCGATGTCGTGGATATGCGCCTGGACGATGCCGTTCGCCTGATCAGGGGCCCGAAAGGCTCTGAAGTGAGGCTGAGCGTGCAAAAACTGGATGGAACCACAAGTATCATTCCCATCATCCGGGATGTCGTTGAACTGGAAGAAACCTTTGCCAAAGCAGCAGTGATCCGACACGGAGAAAAGGGTAGCAATATCGGATATATCAAACTACCCAGCTTCTATATGGATTTTAACGACTCCAAAGGTCGATCCTCAGCCAAAGATGTCCTGGAACAGATTGAGAAACTGAAGGAAGAAGGAATGGAAGGTCTGGTATTCGACCTGAGAAACAATGGCGGCGGATCCCTGATCGATGCCGTACGCATTGCAGGATATTTCATTGAGAAAGGGCCTGTAGTTCAGGTAAAATCGCGCTATGGAGCGCCGTTTATCTTTGATGACAAGGACAGCCGTGTACAGTACGACGGCCCATTGGTGGTGCTTGTGAATGCAGTCAGCGCCTCTGCCTCGGAGATATTTGCAGCAGCAATGCAGGATTACCAGCGGGCGATCATTATCGGAAGTACCCGCACTTTCGGAAAAGGCACCGTGCAACGCTTTTTTGAACTGGATAAAATGGTAGATCCGGCCTACGAAGAGATCAAGCCACTGGGATCAGTCAAGCTGACCACCCAAAAATTCTACCGGATAAATGGCGATGCCACACAGCTTAAAGGGGTCATTCCCGACCTGGTGCTTCCCGATCGCTATGCTTATGTTGACATTGGTGAAAAGGAAAGAGATTATCCAATGCCCTGGTCTGAAATATCCCCCACTACATTTCAACCCTGGAGCAACTTCTCTATTGATTATGATTATCTGAAGAAAAAAGAGAGAAAGAAGGTCTTGAATGATCCCACCTTCCGCTTGCTGGATGAACAGGCCAGATTCCTGAGATCCCAACGGGATGAAAGCTTGATCCCCCTCAATCTGGAGGAGCACCGACAGTGGAAAGCCGGCAGAGAAGCGGCGTCTACAAAGTACAAAGAACTTGGAAAGGACAGCCTGAACCTGCAGGTTTTCAGTCTGAAACACGATCTGGAAAGCATTGCAGGGGATACCGCTAAAGCGGAAAGCACCCGCAAATGGCACAAACAACTGGTGAAAGATGTATATCTCTACGAAGCCATTCATCTCCTCATCCAGGAAGGCATCGTTAAAGTAGATTAAGAATGGCACACTACCTATCTTTGGGGATCGTTAACCGCCATAAAGCCGCAATGTCCTTAAAACCATACCTGCTATTCCTTGGGCTGATATGCAGTGCCCTATTGATTCAGGCACAGATTTCTACCAGGGAGAAGCCCTATTCTTTCGACCAGAAGCTGCCGCCAATCAGCAAGGCCTTGCGTCTTACGCCGGCTGACACCAATGGTATTGCCAAAGCAGATGCGGTTTTTGATAAAGAAGCGCTCCCGCTTCGCAACGGCATTGTGGTTGCTGCTCCGGTTTCCTTTTTCAGGGAAGCGGAACGCGTTCAAAGCACCAATGGAAGTTACTGGCGCTTAGGCCTCTCTATGGAGGGCGCCCGGGCAATGGCGCTGTACTATAAGCATTTTTCCATCCCTGAAGGCGGCAAACTCTTTCTCTACCGCCCTGACAGCAGCTTCTTTGCAGGGGCTTTTACTTCGGAGAACAATATCAGTGGCGGACACTATGCCACCACCCATATCCCCGGCGATGCTTTGATCCTGGAGTACTATCACCCCCGGGGAGAAGAAGCAAAGATAGAGATCGAAGAAATATCCTATATCTACCGCTACCCCGGACTCCTTGAAAGCAACACCAAAGGTTTTGGAGGATCACAGTGGTGTGAAGTCAATGTCAATTGTCCGGAGGGCGATCAATGGCAGAATGAGAAGCGGGGCATCGCCCGAATCCTGATCAAAAAAGGGGGAGGAACCTTCTGGTGCAGCGGTTCGCTGATCAACAATACCGCTCAGGATCTTACGCCCTATTTTCTGACGGCAGATCACTGCGGGCAGGATGCTACTGCCGCTGATCTGGATCAGTGGTTGTTCTACTTCAACTATGAATCGAGCGGCTGCCCTGATCCTGCAGTTGAACCTGTAGCAGACCAAATGGTAGGCTGCGACCTGATTGCCTCTTCTGGTGGCACCAATGGGGGCGTTTCCGGTGCGGATTTCTATCTGGTCAAACTAAAGCAGCCCGTACCTCCCGTTTACATCCCCTATTTCAACGGATGGACAAGACAGAATACCCCGCCTTCATCCGGTGTCGGCATTCACCATCCAGCCGGGGACATAAAGAAAATATCCACCTTCACCCAGGCTGCCTATTCCACCCAATGGGGTAGCACACCCGGCACACACTGGGGTATGGAATGGGCGGCCACTCAAACCAACCACGGGGTAACAGAAGGGGGATCTTCCGGATCTCCCCTTTTCGATGCTCAAAAGCGCATTGCCGGAATCCTGAGCGGAGGAGATGCCTCCTGTAGTGCCCAGACAGAAGATGATCTGTATGGCAAAATCAGTTATGCCTGGAATGAAGGCAGCACCCCGGATAGCAGGCTGCGCGAATGGCTTGACCCGCTGGGCAGCGGCATTGAAACCCTGAACGGCAGTTATGGAAACACCCTGTATGTGGTTGCCGACTTCAGGGCAGACACCACCATACTCCCCGTAAACAGCCTGGTCAACTTTTCCGATCGTTCTTTCGGAGAACCCACCTCCTGGGAATGGACCTTTGAAGGCGGTGAACCCGCCACTTCGGAACAGCAAAATCCAAGTTCAATCCACTACAAACACACCGGCACCTTTACCGTCAGATTGAAGGTGGCCAACGCCAATTCTGAGAATGAAAACACCAAGCTGGCTTATATTAAAGTCATCCCGAATATATACCCAAACCCAGCCTACCTGGAGGCACCGGATAATATCTTTCATATCGACTTTGGGAACCGCAATCTGGATGGTCTTGAACTCAGGTTGTACAATATTCTCGGACAGGAAGTGAGATTCGAGTTGGGTAATACCGGGAATGAAGGGCTCTATACTATTGACATCCGTGAGCACGGAGCCGGTCTGTTTCTTCTGGAAGTACGCACCGAAGAAAGCACCGATGGGTACAAGCTGATGCTGATCAAAGGATAGCCTGAGCCGGCAAACTATTGAGCTATTTTTTTATTTCCGGATCAGTCCTCCCCAGGCTGATCTTTCTTGTACTTCACATAACGACGCCATTTCGCTATCACTTCCTGCATATCGGCAGGCAAGGGCGATTCGAATGACATCCGTTTTCCGCTGACAGGATGGGTAAAAGCCAGGGAGGCGGCGTGGAGTGCCTGGCGGGGAAGAATATCAAAACAGTTCTGAACAAACTGTTTATACTTTGTAAAAGTGGTGCCTTTCAGGATTTGATCCCCGCCGTATTTGGCGTCATTAAATAGGGGATGACCAAGATACCTGAGATGCGCCCTGATCTGATGTGTTCGACCTGTCTCCAGGCGGCAATGAATGAGGCTGACATAGCCAAATCTTTCGGCTACGGCATAATGAGTAATGGCGTCCTTGCCCTGCGAACCATCCGGAAAAACCGTCATCTGTGTCCGATCCCTGGGATTCCGCCCGATATGGCCGGTAATCGTGCCTTGTTCTTCCTCAAAATCACCCCAAACCAATGCAAAGTATTGGCGCTCGCTGCTATGCTCAAAAAATTGCCGGGCCAGATGCGACTGCGCATATTCATTCTTGGCTACCACCAGAATACCGCTGGTATCCTTGTCGATGCGATGCACCAGCAAGGGCATATTTGTTTCGGGAGGCTGATTTTGCAAATGCCAGGCCAGGGCGTGAACCAGGGTTTGATCGTAGTGAAGGTGTCCGGGATGCACCACCATTCCCGCTGCCTTGTCAATCACCAGCACATCCGCATCCTCGTATAGCACTTCCACCGGAATTTCCTGGGGAAAGATGGTTGTATCCCTGGGTTCGCCCTCCATCAGCACAGAGATCTCATCCAGGGGCTTTACTTTATAATTGGGTTTAATGGCCTGCCCGTTGACCAGGATATTGCCGGCGCGGGCCGCAATCTGCACCTTATTGCGGGAAGCGTTCTGAACTTTGGCGGTAAGAAATTTATCAATGCGCAGGGGAGACTGGCCGGGATCTACGGAAAAGTGATACCGTTCGAAGAGATCGTCATCCAGGTTCGCTTCCTCCTCTATACCTGTAACTCCGGTTGACGCTTCCTCTTCATAAGGCATCAAGCTGTCTTCAAACTTATCCTGTTCTTCTATCATTATCAAGGAATTACAAAACGCAGGCTCAGTCCGCCTGGAAGGCTGTAAGTCCGGATGCGCAGAAAATAGACACCGGATCTCAGCCCGGCAGGAAGGAATACCTGGTCTTGCCAGGCAGTGGTGAGGATGTGGCGTCCCATCAGGTCATACAACTCTATGATCCCATCCCGGCTAATTTCAGGAAGGGGCTGGTTAAGGCGGAAGTGCAACACCCCCTCGCTTACCGGATTGGGATAGAGCGTGATGGCTCCTTCCATACCGCCCGGGTTGCCTTTGGTGGGGGCTGTATACTTCCCGAAAACCGGGCGGATCATCAAAGCTCCTTTAAAGTCAGAGTTCATCCAACGATCATTATTGGTATTGTAAAAAATGGAAGCGGAGGCATCCCTGTGCCGGTCGAAACCTACATTCAGGTTATCTCCCGTTTCCTGCACCCATCCTACATAGAAGGTATCGCCCACGATCAGCGGCTTCTCACTCTCCAGGGGATAGCTGGCAAACTGGTTGAGTGCCCCTTCAAACTCGGGACGTTTCCCTTCCGCAGCATAGATGACCTCGCCGGGTATGCCCTTATTGTCTTTCCAGACAGTGAGAAAGAAATTCTGTTGATTTCCAGCTCCTGCGGTGCGGTTAAAGAACATCCTGATCTCCGTCAGGGTATCCGGAAAATCCATTATGAATTGGTACGCCAGCTTCGCCCCCCCGGGAGTCAGTCCATAGCCTGCTTCCGCGGTGCCGTCGTCGTAGGCAAAGTAATTCCGGAACTGCTGCACATAGCGGTTGGTATCGTTGGTCTTGATGATATTCCCTGCAGAGCCATCCTGCGCAAGAACCTGGGTGGTCGTGAAGGAGGCGCTGTCCCCGCTTCCGGATGGATAGACAAAGCCCACGGGAGGAAAGGCGTGTTGCTCGATTCTCTGGTAACCGTGGGTGTAGTAGGAATCCAGGTTGTAGTTCCCGCCATTATGGGTATAAATCACTGTGCCTTGATCATCCCGCACATCATAGAAAAAGATACTGTTCACTGTTGCCGTATCCAGGTTTGTGATCTGTACATACATACTGTCGCCCATATGCCGGGCAGGGTTGGCGCTGTATTGATCATAAGGAAGCACATCGTAGGTTTTCAGCAGGGAGTAGGCATTATTCACCAGGGCAATGTCCTGGCGGTACAGGTCATTGCGATGCCGCTTTTCATTCAGATAGACATAATCGATGTGCCAGTGATCCACATTGCTTTGCCAGCTGGGCAGGGTATTGTCGGCCAGGCTGCCGTAGTTTACAAAGCGGAACTTGAAATCCTTCCTGAAGTAAATGGAATCTATGATCGGGATAAGCACCTGCTCAAAAGTATCCCCTTTCTGATTGTAAAAAGATTCCAGATTCTGACCATCCGCACTCCAGACTGTGTTCCAGATATCGATAAAAAGGGTGTCGTAGGGTGGTGTAATCGTATCGATGATGGTATCTATTCTCCAGGCTTCCAGAAATTGAAGCTCCAGCCGGTCATCTTCTTCCGGATCATTGCCATAGCCCTGAGGCTGATAGAAAAAGCTAAGATAGACCGAATCGGCAGGACTGAGGGCACGGTTGCCTGCCAGGATGGAGTCGAGGCGGATAAACTGTGAAGTCAGGTGATCTGCGGGAAAAGGCGCGAAGGTAGCGTGGGGATAGACAGCGCCGGTATCATCGAGCACATCCAGGGTGGCTACTCCTTTAGTGGGTGGATTGTAAGGATAGTCGTTATTCACAAAAGCGTAACGATCGGCCCAACGCAGGGGGGAGGGGAAGACTGCACCCTCTTCTGAAAAATCATCTCTGAAGGGCAGGGAAAGATACAATGCCGGACTTCCTTTGAGTGCCTTGGCATCCCAATTCATTTTCGCTTTTTCCAGTTTAGGGTTCCCCAGCAGCGGGAGCAGTTCTTCCTGTGCATTTAAACCGGGGCGGATTGCCACAAAAAGCAGTAATATATATGCTAAGTATCTCATCAGAAGTCAAACATAAGGGTGTCCGTATGCAAGCTATCCATCATCATCAGGCTGTCTGCCATCATTGCATCTATGCCTGACTGTTGCAAGGCCTCATCCAGATCAAAATCTTTTTTATTCTCATACCACAGGTCGAAGCCCGCTCCCATCTGAATCCGTGCATTCTCACGATAGGCCGGTTTCTGGCGCGAAACGATCAGATTCAGGCTGTCGGTGTCTTCAGGAAAGAACTCAGCTCGCACATTCAGGTAAGCAGCGGTCAGCACTTTGACGGCTTCCTCCCGGCTCTTACCGATCAGGAAGGGGATGGAAATCCGTTCATTGCTTTGCCCGTGCCCGAGCACAAGATGAACTGCCGTTCCTTTTGGCAGCTGGGTACCCGGCTCCACATCTTCGCCCAGCAGCTGCACTTTAATGACCGTTTTACCCACATCCGGCACAAAGATCAATGAATCGATGGCCAGGCCGTATGTTTCCAGCATAGCGGAGGCCTGGCGCAAACTGAAGTCGGTCAGATCAGGCAGCATCACCTTTTCCACTGAGCGGGCCACCAGGCTTAGATATACTTTTCTGCCCTTCTTGATCATAGCCCCAGGCTGCGGATCCTGACTGAAGACCGCCCCCCCGGGATATTCATCGGTAAACACAGAGTCGATGACCACAAAGCTCAGTATCTCCTTTTCCTGCCAATCCTGAAGGTCTGCCAGCTGCTGCCCCTGAAGCTCAGGCATCTCAAAAGCCTTTCCGTGCCGGGTATACGAACTGAGGCTAAGTATGACCACCGCCAATAAGAGAGCGGTGAGACCTGCGGCAAGGAGGAAGTGCCTGAGAAAGCGTACAGAAATTAAAAATCGAGTCCAATGCATAAGCGTATCTGGCGCTGGCCGAAAGAATGTGCGTAAACCACCCTGACAGGCAAATATTGCCTGTCGGAACGACAAAGATACAAACTATTCCGGGCGTGTATGATCGCGCGGCTTTCTTCCGTATTTTTGACAAAATTCAAGAGGAGTATGCGAAAGAACGTGGCCATTCTGGCTGGAGGGGACTCTGGGGAATACGAGGTATCCATTAACAGCTCCAGGGTCATCCGCGCCCACATTGATGAAAGTCTGTTCCGGGCCTTTATCATCCTGATCAGCGGAAAGCTCTGGGAGGCGGTATTGGATGACGGGCGCAGGGTTCCCGTGGACAAAAACGATTTCAGTATACATACCGGAGAAGAAAAGATCGGTTTTGATGTGGTCTTTATGGCCATTCACGGGCCGCCGGGAGAGGACGGAAGAATGCAGGGATACTTGGATATGATGGGCATTCCCTACACGACTTGCAGCCACGACACTTCTGCCCTATGTTTCAACAAGAAGTTCTCTTCCCGATATGCTCGCCAATTGGGGATACTGACTGCGCATACCCATTATCTGCGCAAGGGTGACAGGGTGCATCACGAAAAGATACTGAATGAGGTTGGTCTGCCTTGTTTTGTAAAGCCATTGCGCAGCGGGAGCAGCCTGGGAGTGACCAAAGTTAAACTGGAAAAAGATTTTGCATCTGCAATTGAGAAGGCTTTTGAAGAGGATACGGAAATTGCCGTTGAATCCTTCCTGGATGGAATGGAGCTCACTTGCGGCATATTGGACAGTCCTGAGAGAATGCACGTCTTTCCCCTCACCGAAATCGTCCCGGTCAATGAGTTTTTTGATTACGAATCCAAATATACTAGGGGGATGGCCGACGAAATCACTCCTGCCAGGATTGATGAGGCTACAGAAAAACTTGTCAAGGATACCTCCGTTTTCCTGTACCGCAAATTCAGTTGTCAGGGGCTGGTGCGCTTTGATTTCATAAACACACGTGAGGGCTTGTTTTTCATCGAAGCCAACACCGTGCCCGGGCTGTCGGAGGCGAGCATTGTTCCTCAGCAGGCCAATGCGATGGGGATGTCAACCCAGGCCTTGTTTACAGCTATGCTGGGTGCAGCTCTTGGAGGCAATTGATACGACCCCGGTCTCTGCTGCAATACCATTTACGGGCAGAACCTCATTGACATCTTTTGTGCTTCCAGGTGTTTCATTCCGGCCGCGGCCTTCAGGTCCTGGCAAGCCTTGTCATCATTCTTGAGTTCATAAAAACAAATGGCCCGCTGATAATGGGCTTCAGCAGTAGGTTTTACTTTGATGGCGGTATTCAGGTCATCCAGGGCCAATTCCCATCTTTTGTGTTTCATATAATAGGATGCCCTTCCTATCCAGGGGCGCGGATCATCACTCCCCAGGCGAATCAGCCTACGGTAGTCGGCCAGGGCCGCGTTGTCTTTTCCCGATGCAGCATAAGCCTCTGCCCTGCGCAGATAGAGATATTCCCTCGACCTGTCCAGGGCCAAAGCCTTGTTGATGTCTCCCACAGCAGCATCTGCTTCCTGCATTTTCATCAGCACCTCAGCCCTCAGCTCAAACCAGTCAGCTAAGGCTTCGCGCGGGTGGGCATTTATGAGATGGTCCATATCCTTCCGGGAAGCCGCATAATCGCCTGTTTGAAAGTGGAATCCGGCCCTTTTAAAACGTGCCTCCTTTTCTGACGGGTCACGGCTAAGGTATATGGATAAATCAGCGATGGCTTCGTTTGTATCTCCTTGCAATGCAAACCATTCTGATCGAAGCAGATACAAACTATCCCAGTTTCTGCTTTCTTTCAAAACTTCAGAAAGGTCGGCAATGGCTTCCCCCGTTTTTCCCATCCTGTGCTTCAGCCTGGCTCTTCCGGCCAGGGCTGCAGCCTTCACATCGTCTCTTCCGTAGCGGATGGCCTGGGTGAAGGCTGCCTCAGCCGAAGAAAGCTGGCCAAGATCACGCTGAATCTTCCCCTTAAGGAACCAGGCCTGGCCGTGTCTTTCTTCCGACTGCAGGCATTTCTCCAGATCGGACAGGGCTGGTTTGAGGCGATCATAGGTATAATGCAGTAAGGCCCGGTAATAATGGGCCTCATACCAGCCCGGCTTGAGCTCCAGTGCTTTGTCAAAATCTTCCATTGCGGCCTTCTCCAACCCATCCATAAGCCAGGCTCTGCCCCGCCCAACCCAGGCATCATAGTAATAAGGGCGCATTGCAATGATTTCATCGAATACGGCCCGGGCTTCCCCGCTTTTTCCCTGCCTGAGAAGACTGATGCCCGTTTCGTATTTTTGCAGTACACTCTGTGCGCTCACATTACTGCAAAGAAGACATACAGATAGCAGAATGAACGGAATGCCTTTCATTGGGTTTAGTATAGAGGACAAAGAAAAGCATAAAAATATGGGTGGAAAAAAACTTCACGATTTACGGCAGGACTACCTTGGCATCCCACTGGAAGAAGCACTGCTACCGGAAGACCCCCTGCAGCTGTTTAGTGCCTGGTTTCTGGAGGCAATGCAGGCAGGCATCCGCGAACCCAATGCAATGGCCCTGGCTACGTCCGATGAAAGCGGGCAAGCTTCCGCCAGAATCGTGCTGCTGAAAGAATACAATGAAGATGGCTTTATCTTTTTTACCAATTATGAAAGCAGAAAAGGTAAAGACCTGAAAAAAAAACCCGGGGCAGCACTCCTTTTCTATTGGGATATTTTGTTCCGGCAGGTGAGGATTGAAGGCAGGGTCAGTCCTATTCCGGAAGGAGACTCAGAGGCCTATTTCCAAAGCCGGCCATTGGAAAGCCGCATCAGTGCTCTTGTGTCTATGCAAAGTTCTGTCATTGAAGGCAGAGCTGAACTGGAAGCCCGCTGGAAGGAGACGGCGCAACGGGCCGGGCAGGGGCTGCAAAGACCCGCTTCCTGGGGAGGTTATCTGCTAAAGCCGGATAAGATAGAGTTCTGGCAGGGACAAGCCAGCCGGCTGCACGACCGCATCCTCTTCAGCCGGATTCAGGAACATTGGAAAATGGAGCGCCTGGCACCCTGAGGAAGAATAGCTTCCGTGCGCGTCTGAAAAGAATATAGCCTTCTTATTCAGACTGTTGCAAGGCATTCAATTCCCGGATAAACTGTTCAAGGGCTTCATCATCAAAGCCCTTCTCTCTGACTGAATCGGCCAGCGTTCCCCAAATTGCTTCACCACAGATCACACAGCGTATCCCTTTTTCGCTTAAATAAGATTGGGCAGCCGGTATCCGCTCCAGTAAATCTTCAATGGAGGTTAGGGCATCCACAATAAATCTTTGATCTGAACTTGCCATCATTGAATGTGTTTATACTCCAGCACGAAGAGCACAAAATTAACAAACTGGCTTCTACCCTGGCACGCTGTTTGCCAACTAACAGCCCAAAAAAAAATATGAGAAAGAGTGTACTTTTTGTGCTTGGTGCAATCCTGATGATGAGTTCAGCCAGGCTGGGGGCACAGGACAATGAAGGCAGCGAGTTTCGCTACCTGTTCAATAACCAGAAGCTTTCCTTCTCGGGATTTGGTGCGGCCCTGCTTCAGTTTGGAACAGCCGAGGGCGGCTTGGGCGTTTTCCCCGGCGGTGGGGGCGCTTTGCTAATCAATCAGCAATTCTTTATCGGTGGCTACGGGCTGGGGCTGGCCAATGGACGGCTGCACCGGAATGTGGAAGTAAAAGGTGTCCGTTATGACCGCTTGCGGACAAGTTTCGGACACGGAGGCTTCTGGCTGGGATATATTCATCGGGCAGAAAAAATGCTCCATTGGGGAATCAGCAGCCGGCTCGGATGGGGTGAGCTGGCCTTGTATGATGACCGTTTTAACTTTGACCAGTATGATTATCTGGCCAGGGATATAGTCTTCGTTATGAGCCCTCAGATCGAAGCGGAGCTGAATCTGACACCCTGGTTTAAAATCAACGCAGGTGTGGGTTATCAGTGGGTAAGTGGTATCCAGCCACAGCACTTCACCGACAACGGAGTACCCATATTTGAAAAGAAGGATTTCTGCACGCCTCAGGCTACACTCTCATTGCTATTTGGAGGATTCGGCCAGTAGTATATCTCTTATCCCACCCCAGTGATGCAAAAATTGACCTACATATTCATCCTCCTCTTGCTTTTTCTATTGAGCAAAGCAAGTATAGGTGCAGTCAATCCACCCGAGGAGCTTATGCGCAAGCCCAGTCTGAGCGGACACATCCGGGACGCCAGGACGGGAGAAGAACTGCTTGGCGCCACCATTTTTGTGAAAGAACTGAGCAACGGAACCGCAACCAATGTCTACGGTTTCTACAGTATCAGCCTGAACCCTGGCAACTACACCTTTGTATTTTCTTATCTGGGTTACGAATCAAGAAGCATTTCCCTGAGTTTGCGTGAGGACAAAACCCTGAATGTGGAATTGGAGCCGGTAAGCCAGACCCTGGAAGAGGTTGTGATTACCGGCACAAGGGGTGATGCCCATATCCGTGAAGCAGAGATGAGTGTGGTAAAGATGGACGTCAAAACCATCAACAAGATTCCCGCCCTGATGGGTGAAGTGGACATCATCAAAGCCATTCAGATGCTGCCCGGTGTTCAGGCCACTTCGGAAGGAGGGTCGGGCTTCAGTGTACGCGGAGGCAATCCGGATCAGAACCTGATCCTGCTGGATGAGGCCACCGTTTACAACGCCAGCCATCTGATGGGCTTCTTCTCTGTCTTTAACAATGATGCCATCAAAGATGTCAAACTTTATAAAGGAGACATTCCCGCCTGGTCCGGTGGCCGGCTTTCCTCGCTGCTGGATGTAAGGATGAAGGACGGAAACAATAAACAAATCAGCGGAACCGGCGGCATAGGCACCATTTCCAGCCGATTAACCCTGGAAGGCCCTTTTGAGAAAGATCAGGCGTCCTGGTTGATCTCCGGACGCAGAACCTATGCCGATATCTTTCTGCGCCTCTCCAATAATGAGGATCTGAAAGACAACATCCTCTATTTCTATGATCTGAACTCGAAAATGAATTTCAGAATTTCCGAGGATGACCGCCTGTTTTTCTCCGCCTATTACGGAAAAGACATTTTCCGGGCTCCCAGTTTCCGGATCGGTTGGGGAAACCAAACGTATTCCCTGCGCTGGAACCACCTTTTCTCCAAACAGCTATTCAGCAATTTCACCCTGCTTCGCTCCGATTATCGATACAATCTGGGTGTACCTGAAGGAGAACCCAACTCATTTAACTGGGCTGCCAAAATGCGCGACTACGGTCTGAAAGCAGACTTTGGCTTTTACCCCGATCCTTACAACACCCTTCGCTTTGGGGCCTCGGTCATTTATCACAAATTTGACCCGGGAGCCGCCCGTGGTCTGGGCGAAGAAAGCGTTTTTACGGAATTCATTGTACCCTCTTCTTTTGCCCTGGAACACGGACTCTACTTCAATAATGAACAAAAATTGGGTAGGCGCTTCAGCCTGAAATACGGCATCCGCTTCAGTCTCTTCCAGAATATGGGTTCAGCCACCGTATACAGCTACAACAATCAATATGAAGTGGTGGACACCAGCTTGTATTCGCGGGGAAGGATATTCAACCATTATCAGGGCCTGGAACCCAGGGTGGGCTTCAGCTTTATGCTGAACGAAACCGCATCCCTGAAGGGAAGTTATTCCAGGACATATCAATACGTCCATCTTGCTTCAAACTCTACCGGGGGCACTCCCCTGGATATATGGTTCCCCTCTTCACCTCACGTTAAGCCTCAGCAAGCGGATCAGTTTGCCTTTGGATACTTCCGTAATTTCCGGAATAATGCCCTGGAGTTTTCCATAGAAGCCTATTATAAAAGCATAGAAAATACCATCGACTTTAAAGATCACGCGCAACTTCTGCTCAACCCTCAACTGGAAGGAGAACTGCGTTTTGGATCGGGCCTGGCCTATGGAATGGAATTTTTACTCCGCAAGCAAAGCGGAAGGCTGAATGGTTGGCTGAGTTACACCCTTTCGCGTGCGGAAAGAACAATCAAGGGAATCAATCATAACCGAGCCTACCTTTCCCCATACGATAAGCCGCACGATATTTCTCTGGTAATGAATTATGAGCTCAGTCCGAGAATCAGCCTGGGAGCCAACTGGGTGTACGCTACGGGAAATCCGGTCACCTTTCCCACCGGGCGGGCCGTAATCGGAGGAAAAGTTACACCCATCTTCAGCGAGCGCAATGCATACCGTATGCCCGATTATCACCGCCTCGACCTTGCTTTCACTTTGCGTGGAAAAGAGAGCAGCCGAAAACGCATCAGGGGTGAATGGAATCTGAGTATCTACAATGCCTATGCCCGCAAAAATCCCTGGGCCATCAATTTCCAGCAAAGAGAGGACAATCCGGATGAGACCTATGCTGAAATGACCTACCTCTTTAGCATTGTTCCGGCCCTTACCTATAATTTCAAGTTTTAGCGATGAAAAGACATACTTTCTTACCCATAATGCTCCTCCTCTCCTTCCCGCTCTGGTTTGCCTGCACGGAAGAGATTGAAATTGAACTGGATGACAGCTTTACCCGCCTGGTTGTGGAGGGAGGCATCACCAATGAGGCCGGGCCACATAGCATTTCACTGTCCTACACGGGCAGTTATTACGAAAATGCAACAGCCGCCAAAGCAGAAGGTGCCCGGCTGCGTATCAGTGACGGGAATCAGGTATACGCCTTGACAGAGACGGAACCGGGTCTGTATCAAAGTGGGCCGGAGCTCGTTGGTGTACCCGGAAATACCTATACCCTTTTCATTGACAGTGTGTGGCTGGATGATCGCTATCAGTTTTTCACCGCCTCCTGTTTTATGCCGGAAGTGCCTCCTGTGGATTCCATCCGCATTGCCTATAATCCTTCCTGGGATATTTGGGGCGTGCATCTTTATGCCTGGGACCCCCCCTCCAAAGAGCATTATCTCTTCAGGGTATATAAGAATGGATTATTGATGTCGGACACCATTGACGAGTACATCGTCATCAATGATGACTTCTTCAATGGCAATTACACCTTCGGGGTGATGGTGCAGTGGCTGGAGGTTTATGAAGCACAGTCCGGAGATAGCATTTCGCTTGAAATGGGCAGCATCACAAGGGAGTATGCTAACTTTATTGAAGATGTACAGGCGCAAACGGGATTCAACAGTCCGCTCTTTTCAGGCCCTCCGGCCAATATAAGGGGGAATATCGACAATGGCGCAATCGGCTTCTTTTGGGCATACAGCCGGCTGATAGAATCGGCTCTGGTGCCCTGAAGGAAGCAGAAAAAGAACAGCACCCAAGGCTCGGCTGAGCCAGGTGCACCCAATGCTATTCCGGATGAATTAAAGATTTGTCTGATCAGTGGCGACAGCCACAAACGGGTTCCGTTTCCGTTTCGGTACGGCAAGAGCAGTTTTGATTGCTTTGGGGATTGTCTTCGTTGCTGCGACAGGAGCATTGGGTTTCGGCAGTGGACTGGCAACAGCCTTTGGTATCTTGATAAGCCATAATATGATGTTTTTTAAGAGACAGATAAAGACGCAAAGTTAAAAGATAGACCGGGTAATGATGAGGCGAAAACTGTTAACGTTCTGTTAAACAGCGATCGGGCACCTATGCTCCCAGGCTGGCGATGCGGGTTTGGCGCCCGAAAACACGCTGCCGCATTGCCACGTGAATGACAGCCTCGGTGGGCAGCAGCAGATCTACCCTGCTCCCGAATTTGATAAAACCAAGTTCCTCGCCCTGGCTTGCCTGTTGACCTTCGGCGGCATAGCATACGATGCGCCGGGCCACAGCACCGGCAATCTGGCGTACCAGAATCTCTTTGCCCGCATCGGTTCGGATCACCACCGAGGTACGCTCATTTTCCAGGGAGGATTTGGGGTGCCAGGCAACCAGATACTTTCCCGGATAATAAACCCGCGAAACCACTTCGCCACTGATCGGCATCCAGTTTACGTGAATATCGTTGGGAGACATAAAAATGGACACCTGGATACGGCGGTCACCAAAATACTCTGCCTTCTCAACCTCCTCAATCACTACAATCTTTCCATCGGCAGGGCATAAGATGCTGGTGGAGTCGGGCACAAAATCACGCAAACGATAGCGGAAGAAGCGAAAAATGAATACCATAAAACCGGTGAGGGCAGCGTAGGGCAGCAGCTTAACCCAGGTCGGGAAAGGGATCCAGTAATGGATAAGCAGGCCGAGACTGATGCTCAGCAACAGAAAAAAAACGATCAGGGTATAGCCTTCCTGGTGAATCTTCATCTCAATCGGCAAAGAAAAGGATAATCAGCAAGAAAACCGCCGGTGCAGCAAAAAGCAAACTGTCCAGGCGATCCAGAATGCCCCCGTGCCCGGGAATCAGACCTGAAGAATCCTTCATTCCCGCTTTTCTTTTCAACCAGGATTCATACAGATCGCCAAGTGTTCCTGCCAGCGTCACCATCAGGGCAATCCAAAACCATTGCATATAGCCTTCCGGACTATACCATTGTGCCCATCCAATGCCCGCTGCCAGGGTAAATATCAATCCTCCGACAAAACCTTCCCAGGTTTTTTTCGGGCTGATGGAAGGCCACAAAGGATGGCGACCCAGAAGAACGCCACTCAGGTAGGCAAAACTATCATTAACCCATATTAACACAAAAGTGCCCAGCAACCAATCCGTCCTGGGCACCTGGGTACGGAAAGGGTCGGCCAGTATAGTCAGAAAAAAGAGAGGAATGAGCAACCAGAGGATGCTGTGATGCAACAAGGTCGCAGCCTTTATCCGCCAGGATGAGAAGAAAAGGGCCAGAAGGGGAAGAATGGACAGCAGCACCAATAAGCCGGCTTCCCCAAAGCGGAGGTATCGAAACCAGTAGGCGGTGAGTCCTGCGTACATAAACAGCAGTGCAAGCTGCACAGGGATTAGGAATACAGCGGATTTGGGGAAAGATTTCAGGGCGGCATTTTCTCTAACAGCCAGCATCAGGGCCAGAATGACCAGGACTGAGAAAGCCATCGGACCGGCAGCGATCGAGCCGATGATGAGGCCTGCATAGATGGCGCCACTGAGCGTCCTGCGGATAAATTCAGTCATTCTGTTTCTTATCTATCAGGGTAAGTGCGCGTAAAGCCTCATCAGGATGGACATAAAGTTCCAGCTGACCAAAAAGGTAAGCGGTATCCTGCTTATTCATAAGCACGCAGGGAATCCCTTCTTCCTCCAGCATTCCCTGGATCAATGAAGCTTGCCAGGGATAAGTCGTATCAAATATTTTGACCCAGTCCTTCAAATGATTCAGATTAGGTCTTCCTGTAAAATCAGATAGAGTTCCCGTGGACCGTGGGCTCCCATAACCAGTGTTTTCTCAATATCCGCTGTACGGCTCGGGCCGCTTGCCAGGGTAAGCAGGGAGGGTAGCCTGACTCCGTATTTTTCCCTTACTTTGTCCAGGCCATCTGTCACCTCTGCGCACAATTGAGAGGTACGACCATAGACGATATGAATATCCGGGAAGACATTCATTTTCCTTCCTCCGCCCTGCCTTGACGACAGAAGGATGGTTCCGGAACGGGCAATGAGGGCCTCGCAGGATGTAAGACCGATGCTTTGATCTTGTGCGGCATCAAAATCGCCACTCACCTCCAGGCCAGCCTGTTTCAGCTTTTGCAAAAGGGGCTCTTCCCTGCATAGCACCGCGGTGGCTTTCAGTTCAGCTGCCAGGGCCGCCAGGCTTTGTACGCCCTCTGCTTCATTTTCACAATAGATAAATTTCCCGCCAATGCGGGTAAAGCTCTCTGCAAAAACAAGGTCAATGTCTTCTCCCACTGGCGTATGAACGGGTGCATCGAAAACCGTGCGCGAAAACGGGTTATCCGCTTTTTCAAGCAGAGCGTTGCGGATTTTCTTGAGAATCTTTTCACGCGAAGTGCTTTCTTCCATAGTGTCAGCTGGGTTGATCCGTGTTCGCTATAGTTGAGGATGGGGTGTCCGGAACCGGCTCAGCATTGTCTGTCTCTTTCTCAGCAGGAAGATCCTGGATTGAGCTGGGGGCTGCAGCATCTGCAATGCTTGTTTTCGGCTCATCCTGAGCGGACTCATCTGCACCAAAGGGACGGGGACCAAAGATCTGCTCGAGGTCTTCTCTGAAAATGACTTCCGTTTCCAGCAGTTTTTCCGCCAGGGCACTCAGTTTATCCTGATTGTCTCTCAGGAGCTGCCTGGCCCGCACATAAGCCTGCTCGAGGAGCTTATGAATCTCTTCATCGATCACACGGGCGGTATCCTCGCTGTAGGGTTTCGTAAAAGCAAATTCCTGCTGGCCACTTGAGTCGTAATAACTAATGTTGCCCAGCTTTTCATTCAGTCCGAAATATACGACCATTGCAAAGGCCTGCTTGGTTACCTTCTCCAGGTCGTTCAAGGCTCCTGTACTGACTTGTCCAAACATAATCTCCTCAGCGGCACGGCCTCCGAGGGCGGCGGTCATTTCGTCGTACATCTGGTCGAAGGTGGTTATTTGCCGTTCTTCAGGCAGATACCAGGCAGCGCCCAGGGCTTTTCCACGGGGCACAATGGTCACCTTGATCAAGGGAGAGGCGTGCTCCAGCAACCAGCTCACGGTAGCGTGGCCGGATTCGTGGTAGGCGATTACCTTTTTCTCCGCCTGGGAAATAATCTTGCTTCGCTTTTCAAGTCCCCCTATGATGCGGTCGATGGCATCCATAAAGTCCTGCCGGTCGATGGATTTCTTTCCTTTTCTTGCAGCGATCAGGGCCGACTCATTGCAGACATTAGCAATATCTGCTCCGGAGAAACCTGGGGTCTGCTTTGCCAGAAAGTCAACCTTGATGCTCGAATCCACCTTTAGCGGGCGGACGTGAACTTTAAAAATCGCTTCACGCTCATTCAGATCCGGCAACTCCACGTGAATCTGCCGATCAAAACGGCCGGCCCGCAGCAAGGCTCGGTCGAGGATATCAGCCCGGTTGGTCGCGGCAAGAATGATCACGCCGGTATTGGTGGCAAACCCATCCATTTCGGTGAGCAACTGATTGAGCGTATTCTCGCGCTCATCGTTGGCACCGGTCATCGGGTTTTTGCCCCTGGCCCGGCCGATGGCATCGATTTCATCGATAAAAATGATGCAGGGAGCTTTCTCTTTGGCCTGTTTAAACAGATCACGTACCCGGGAAGCTCCCACCCCTACGAACATCTCCACAAAGTCCGATCCTGATATGGAAAAGAAAGGCACCTTGGCTTCACCTGCTACGGCCTTGGCCAGCAGGGTTTTCCCGGTTCCGGGAGGACCCACCAGCAATGCACCTTTGGGGATCTTGCCTCCCAGCTCCGTGTATTTTTTAGGGTTTTTCAGAAAATCGACAATCTCCATCACCTCAACTTTGGCTTCCTCCAGGCCGGCAACATCATTGAAAGTGATGCTGACGCTGGTACTTTTGTCGAAGAGCTGGGCCTTGGATTTACCGATATTGAAGATCTGGCCTCCACCGCCCCCACGGCTCATCATCCGCATAATAAAAATCCAGGCAATGACCAGGATGCCGATGGGAATCAGGTATCCCAAAAACTCGGTACTCCAGTCGCGGCGGTCTTCAGCGGTAACCAGCACATTGTATTCTGCCTTGAGTTCACGCCTGGCTTCCGGGCTCAGGTTTTCCGCCTTGCGGTTCACTATTTCGTCCTGGACTGCATTAAGGTCTTCCCTGAAAGCATCTACCGTGAAGGGAAACTTATGAACATAATGGGGGCCGGTGACGGCCTCTTCGCTCCGATCAAGCAGATCGCGGTAGGCCGTATCCACGGGTATGCGCTCAGGCTTAATATAAATTTCAGCGAATTTCCCATTGACCACAACAATCTTGGAGATGTCCTTCTTTTCGATCATCTTTTGTACCTGGTTCCAGTTGATCTCTTTAGGATCCGCACTAAAACTGAAGTACTGTATCGCGATAAAAACCAGCGCAAGAAGGGCGTATATCCAATAATAACTGATGCGCCCTTTGGGCTGCTTTCCATCCCCTCCCTGCTTCTGCTTTTGCTCATTATTCTCTGCCATAATCTTTATTCCTCATTACCGGATAAAGTCAAGCGGAATATTCCTGGGATTCCGCATCTGCCCATAATTTCTCCAAGCGGTAAAAATCACGCACTTTGTCCTGGAATATATGCACAACCACATTGACATAATCCAGCAAAATCCATTCGGCGTTCTCAAAACCCTCTCTATTCCAGGGCCTGGCCCCTGCATCATTTCTCACTTTGGCCTCCACTCCTTCTGCGATGGCTTCTACCTGCACCCGGGAGGTCCCGTGACATATCACAAAAAAGCGACACAAGGCATTCGGAATCGCTCTAAAGTCGAGGCTGACAATATGCCCCCCCTTCTTATCCTGCATTCCCTCTATCACGGCCTCCTTGATCGCCTGTGCATCATCATCCGTCGTTCTTTGCATATTTCCTTAATATATTGTGCAAAAATAAGGATTAATTCACAAGGCTGGAAAGCCAAATCGCTTGCCATTCAAGCCATAGAATAAATCATTCAAACAAGTATCCTTTCTTCTTGTTCAGCCTTTGCCAAGTGGATTCCAGGCAAGCCTTACCTTTGCGGAAACTATGCCCAAAACTTTCTGCTTTGCCTGATCTTATGAAAAGGATATTTTTAAACACTACGACCAATACGATGCAGGCAATGGAAGAATTGCTGAAAATCGATTCATTGAGTGAGGGGGCATTCATCTGGACCGATTTTCAGCGTGACGGACAGGGACAGGACGGGAATCACTGGGAAAGCGAGCCCGGTAAGAATATCCTTCTGACCCAGCTTTTTTATCCCGGCTTTCTCGATCCATCAAGGCAGTTTCTCCTCAGCCAGATGGCTTCCCTGGCCCTGCATCAACTTATCTCAAATCTTCTCCCTGACAGAGGAGTGCATATAAAATGGCCCAATGATCTCTACGTAGGGCATCGAAAAATGGCCGGCATCCTGATCCGGCACAGCCTGAAAGGCAATCTCCTTGAGCGTAGTCTGATCGGGATAGGACTGAACGTAAACCAATGCACCTTCTCTTCTGCTATTCCCAACCCGGTCTCCCTCAGGCAGCTCACAGGCACAGCGTTTAATCGAGAGGCGATTCTTGACGATCTGGTCACCCGCATACAATCATTGTACTCCGCTTTGGCTACCGGCTCTTATGATCGGATGGAGCAGCAATACCGCGACTGCCTGTACCGGCTTGATCAGCCTGGCTACTATCATATCGGGGGTAGCACAGTACAAGGGTTCATCAGGGGGGTGGATGAGCAGGGAAGCCTCTTGCTGGAAGCGGAAGGCCGGGTAAAAGCCTATGGAATGAAGGAAGTGATATATCTGCCTGAGGACCCTGACACAGATCAGCTTCATCTGTGAGCAACAGAAAAGCAGTGAGAGCTCGCCCGGCATTAATCCCCGGAAGTGGCATCCAGGTGTTCTTTCAGCTTGCCGGCTACCATATCCACGAAGTTCTGAAGGGGCCTTTTGGCCATTAAAGAGAGCATCGGGTTCAGGTCGGCATCGAGGAGAACAGTGCAGTTGGTCTTCTCTTCATCGAGGCTATCCATCACAAATTGCAGGCTGAAATTCACAGGACTTTCCCCATCCGGGAGGTACTCAACCAGCGTTTCCGGCTTTAATTCACCCAGCATCAGCCTGATTGGGGGTAGCCCCTCGATGGTGAAGGCACATCGGTCAGTGGAGGCTTCCCAATGCCTGACTTGCTGGGGCAAGAGGTATTCGAAATGATGAAAATCAGAAAGGAATGAAAAAACCGCCTTGCCTGAGGCGGAAATCAATGCAGGTTCACTTTGCAATAACATAAAGTATCAGGACTAAGCAGTAAAACGGTCTGACCATTTCTGTGGATCGATCCGCCAGGCTTCCAGTGATTTTCTTTGTTCTTCCGAAACATAGCCTGCTTCGACACCCTTTTGCAGGAGGACGGGATAATCGGTCAGGCTGTTCAAAACACAGCCTGCCTGGGTAAAACTGTCTATAGCCGTCTCCAAGCCATAGGTAAAGATGGAAACCATCCCCTTGACGGTGCAGGCATTTTCGCGTATTGCTTCCACGGCCGACAGGCTGCTCTTCCCCGTTGAGATCAGATCCTCTATGACTACAACGCTCTGGCCCTGCTCAAGGACTCCTTCGATTTGATTACTCAGGCCGTGTTCTTTGGCTTTTGCTCTGACATACACAAAGGGTAGTCCCAGTTCCTGTGCCACCAGTACTCCCATTGCAATGCCTCCGGTAGCCACACCGGCAATGACATCCGGAACACCGTATTCCTCCTGTATGATCTTGACCATCTCCTGACGCACAAAGGTGCGGATACGGGGATAAGATAAAATCTTTCTATTGTCGCAGTATATAGGACTGCGTAATCCGGAAGCCCAGGTAAAGGGATGTTCCGGGCTCAGTTTAATTGCTTTAATTTGCAACAGAAACTCAGCGGCGGCGAGTGCGGTATCTTCCCTGCTATTCATAGTGCGGCAAATGTATGAAGTTTTCGTCAACAAGAGCCGGGTTTATCCCGGATTCGCACCTCCGGAGAGCGAAGGTTGCGAAAGGCTGAAACTATCTCTGGACACTGATTCTGAAAACATTCTCCAGCATATCAATATCCTGCTTCACAGTGAGAAGCCCCTCATTCTTTGTTTGGGAGAGCCTGGACAAGCGAAGGCGGCCTGGGAAATTCTCAGATCCACGCTGAAACAGGAGCGCGCCGCAGGAGGATTGGTATGGCACAAAAAAAAGGGACTGTTGATGATCTACCGTATGGGTTACTGGGATTATCCGAAAGGCAAAGCCCTGCCCGGAGAAAAGCCTGCAGAGACCGCAATCAGGGAAGTACAGGAAGAATGTGGTATCCCGGCCCCACTGTGCCGGGAATGGTTTGCCAATTCTTACCATATATTTATCAGGAAACATAGTGTATTCCTCAAGGAAAACAGCTGGTTTTTAATGGAGAGCGATACAGAAGCCCCTCTGCACCCTCAATATGAAGAGTCCATTACCAGGGTGCAATGGATGCAATTTGAGGATTATCTGAAGATCAAAGGCAAGATATACCCTTCTTTGCTGTCTTTGTCCGACCAATTCTGGAAACAAAAAAACAAAGTATGATGAAACAATACCTTGTGGTCACCCAGAACCCACATAAGCTGGAGGAGATCAGGGAAAAGATCAGCCGGCATCCGGAGCTGGCATCTCTTGGTTTTCTCAGTCTCAAAGAGATGGATTTTGAGGGAGAAATTGAGGAACCCTATGATAAGCTGCAAGAGAATGCCCTGGCAAAGGCAGCTTTTGCACACTCAACATTTGGTCTGGACTGTTTTGCGGATGATACCGGATTGGAGGTCGAGGCCTTGAACGGGCGTCCCGGGGTCTACTCCGCCCGTTACGCAGGGCCAGGCTGCAGCTATGCCGACAATGTACGGAAACTGCTGAAAGAAATGGAGGGCCAGTCCAGGCGCCAGGCCTGTTTCCGCACGGTAATTTGTTTGATCGATAAGGGTAAAGCACATTTTTTCGAAGGGAAAGTCCACGGGCATATCCTCTCTGAAGCACAAGGCAAGGGTGGGTTTGGTTACGATCCTGTTTTTGTGCCTGAGGGCTATACACAGAGCTTTGCCCAAATGAGCCTGGACGAAAAGAACCGCATCAGCCATCGGGCCAGGGCGCTGGACCAGATGATCGCTTACTTTCGCACTCAAAACACCCAGTCATCCCGGTAAATGCATTTGAATACGGCGAAGTATATCGGTATTCTCCTTCTATGCTGTCATAGCCACGGCTTTATTCAGGCTCAGCAAATCCAGCAGCCGTCACCACCTGATAGTACTGCCCTGGCATACATAAAAGCAGCCCGGGAGCTGGAGGGCCTCGATGCCTTTTACCGGCAGGCCCTTCGTTTTCCTGAAGACCCTGCACTCCGTCTGATGATGGAAGGGAAAATCAAAGAATTCAGCCATCTCCATATACGGCTGAAAAAGGTGCTTTCCAATCCGGGCATCAGGGATAGCCTGGAGGTGAAAAATAACCTGGCAAACTTGATTTCACTGGACAGCCTGTTGCGTGAGCAACAAAAGACTCCTCCCCTGCCCCTGGAGAAAGCCTATGCGTTGACGGCCCGCAGGCACAAGGCAGGAGGTGACCATCAAAAAGCTATGGATGCCGTGAATAAGTCCCTGTTGGCCAATCCGTCCTACATTCCATCCCTGAGCCTCCGTTGTCGATGGAATTTGCAGGCTGCCCGTCCGGAAGAAGCCCTGCCGGATGCGCAGCAGCTTGCACGAGAAGGACAAGGGCCGGCCGCCGACTCTCTCCTGATCCTGCTCCCGCATTTTGCCGGGCATCTGGAATCGCTGCGCAGGGAGGAAGCACATACGCGTCTGCTCCAACTCACGGATGGCCTCATCGGTGTTTACGACTTTCACCCGCCTTCAAAAGCCGTGATTACGGCAATACAGGAACAGTCGAGGCAGGAAATGCTCCAGGCATACAGGAATGTTGCCAAAAGGGCACTTGCAGGCGGCAAAAGGAATCTGGCCATCCGATATGCCACGATGGCGAAAACACAATCGGAGTTATGGAAGATGGATACCCACCGGAAGGATGCTGCTTTGCTCGGGCAAATCGCAGCCTATGCTTCCCGCTCGGCCCTGATGGCCTTGAGAGCGGGGCAACTCAGGCATAGCCTCGAAGCTTTCCAGCAGGCCGACAGCCTCTATGATGATGCTGCACTGCAGCAGGCAAAAACACTGGAGTACGAGCCCTTACTGAGGCAAAGTGCTGAGATCATCCTGGACTCCATTGCCACCAAGCCTGCACCGCAGCGCTTTTACCCTATCTGGCACTCCCTGCAGGAAAAGCATCCAGGCCTCATCGGGAAAAGACGTGAGTCCTTACCGGATAATAAAAGCCAGAGCCAGCCCACCCCCTCTGCTGTCCGAACCGTCTTCCCCGATCACTTTTCTGCACAAATCCTTCAACACAGCCGCAATCTGGCATTCCGCATCTGGCAGGGAGATACCAGCGGGTACCTGGCTTTGCGCGACAGCCTCAGATCATTGGCAGGATTCACCGAACCCTTGCATCTCACCGAGACTGTCGCTGAAGCCATCATTACACTGGAAGAGGCCATTCGGACCTGGGAGTGCCGACAGGAGAAGAGGGACGACCACCTGGATGATGCCACATTCAAAAGGGCCTTCGCGGGTGCCTCCTGGACAGAGGCAGCCACAGTGCTGAAAAGAATGCAAAGGAGGAGAGAGGCCCGCGATGATTGCGCATTTGCCTCACTCCCACCTGAGCAGCAGGCAAGCCTGGTAAGGGATGCAGAGAAATACCTTTCCTATCTTCCCCGGATTCAACAACGGATACAGTCTGATCAGTTTGTAAGCGCGGACAGCCTGCTCGAAGAGAGCAGGCATTTTTATCGTCACCAGTTGAAAGGGCGCAATGGCCCTGATGAATTTGAAACAGATCTGTTCCAGGGTGACTCCGAAATGGAAGAGTATCTGGTTCACCGCTGTGAAGGATATATCCAGAAGGGCTACACAGACAATGCCCTGCTGTGGATGGAAGAGATGCGGCGCCGGGAAATGGATCCAGGCCGGGTTGCATCGCTGCAAAAAGAACTGGGGAGGCTGCTGGCCGAAATGGATTTGGCCGAAACAAAGCTGAGCAATCCCAAAACACTCCTCTCCAGGCATATTCCAATGAAAAAATGGTACAACTCTCTCAGGAAAGCGTATCAGAAAAGATTCAGACAGGGATGAGCCTGACACGGCCATAATCAGGAAAAGTTTACCTTTGTATTCACAAACTTTAAACCCTATTCAATGCGTCTGTTACTGATCAGCAATTCAACCAACCACGGTGAAGCCTATCTCGGATGGCCCCGGAAACACATTCAGGATTTTATGCAAAATTCCGGCGTAAAGGATATCTTATTTATTCCCTATGCCGGCGTGGGATTGTCCACAGAAGGCGACCAGGTTTCCTTTGATCGGTATGAAGCACGCGTGCAATCGGTATTTGAAGAACTTGGTTTGAACATATATTCTATTCACAAGCAGCCCAATCCAGTCAGCGCCGTACGTGAAGCCAAAGCCATTGCTGTGGGGGGTGGAAACACCTTTTACCTGGTTTATATGCTGCATAAGCTGGGTCTTATGCAGGAGATGAAGCAGCGCGTGCTGGATGGCGTTCATTATATGGGATGGAGTGCCGGATCCAATGTAGCCTGCCCCAGTTTGCGAACGACCAATGATATGCCCATTATTGAGCCGGCAAGCTTTGATTGTATGAACCTTATCCCCTTTCAAATTAACCCACATTACCTGGATGCCAATCCTGAAGGACACGGAGGAGAGACACGCCAGCAGCGCATTGAAGAGTTTCTCATCGCCAATCAGGCTATCACTGTGGCCGGACTCAGGGAAGCCACCTATCTGCTATTGGAAGACGGCCATCTCAGCCTGGGCGGCAGCCGGCCGATGCGGGTTTTCCAGTTTGGGAAAGAACCACAGGAGTATCAGCCGGGAGAGGATATTGGATTCCTGTTGAAATAAGCAGCCCGGATTACCCTGGGCAACTTTTAGGATTGAAAGACTAAGTCCGCCGATTATGCGTTCGGCCGGGCAAATTGACCGGATACATCTATGTTTAGTAAAGAAGACCTTAAGTTATTCAAGCAGAAAGGAATTTCTGCTGAGATGGTAACGTCCCAGATCGAGCAGTTCCGGGCAGGATTTCCATACATTTCGCTGGAAAGACCTGCCACTCCCGGAGATGGAATACAGGTACTGGAAGCCAAAAAAACCCAGGACCTGGCAAGATACTATGATGAAAACCGCAACCGCTACAGCTTGTTGAAGTTTGTCCCGGCCTCGGGTGCGGCTACCAGAATGTTCAAACATCTGCATCATTTTCTCTCAGCCTATGCCAGTGCAGAAGAAAAAGAAAAGGCACTGCAGCAGGATAAAAGCCCCGATTCTGTTTTTGCTGTTTTACGCAACCTGACCAGCTTTGCTTTCTTTGAAGACCTGAAAGAAGCGATGAAGCAGGATGGCAAAGAGGTCCGTCAATTGCTGGAGAAGAAGGATTACCACACCATCCTCCACTACCTGATGGAAACAGAGGGATTGAACTACGCCGATTTACCCAAAGGCCTGATCAAGTTCCATAAATACCAAAGCTACAGCCGCACGGCAATGGAAGAGCATTTGGTGGAAGGAACCTATTATGTCCGTCAGGAAGACGGGAAAGTCCCCCTTCATTTTACCATCTCCCCCGAGCACGAAAAAGCCTTCCGGGCACGCCTGGACAAGGTAAAGCCTGTCTATGAGCAAAGGTATGGTGTCCGCTTTGACATTGACTTTTCCTTCCAGAAAACATCGACGGATACGGTAGCCGTCACCTTAGACAACGAGCCACTGCGCGACGAGCACAATCGTATTGTATTCCGACCGGGAGGACACGGTGCACTGCTTGATAATCTTTCGGAATGCGGAGCAGATATCATCTTCATTAAGAACATTGACAACGTTGTCCCTGACCGCCTGAAGCAGGAAACCTATCTTTACAAGAAAGTGCTGGGCGGATACCTCTTGCAATTGCGCCGGAAAGTGAATGACTACCTGCGATCGCTGGAAGCCGGAAATATGGATGAAGGCTATCTGGAAGAAATACACCGCTTTGCCATTGATGAACTGCATTTTGATTTCCCTGAAGACTTCCATTTCCGCACCCAGCAGGAAAAGGCCAATCTGTTATTCGGCCTTCTGCATCGGCCCATCCGGGCCTGCGGAATGGTCAGGAATGAAGGGGAGCCAGGTGGCGGACCTTTCTGGGTCAGAAACAAAGAGGGCAGGCGCAGTCTGCAAATCGTGGAGAGTTCTCAGATAAACCTGCAGGATGCGGAGCAAAAGGAGATATTTTCCCGTGCCACACATTTCAATCCGGTGGACCTGGTATGCAGTGTGAGCGATTATAAAGGGGAATATTTCGACCTGAAAGCCTTTCGTGACCCTGAAACAGGCTTTATCTCAGAGAAATCAGTCAGCGGACAAAGAATCAAAGCACTGGAGCTCCCGGGATTATGGAACGGAGCTATGGCTCATTGGATTACCGTATTCGTGGAGGTACCCATCATTACTTTCAACCCGGTAAAAACCCTGAACGACCTGCTTCGGAAGGAGCATCAGTAGGCCGTAAGCCAACAACATAAGCCCTATTCTCACGGTCAAATAAGACCTGACATAAAGACAAGAACGACGGAGCTGAGGGAAGAGGGTGGTGTTTGGGGTGGCGGTGTATGGATAAAACCCGTTTTCGTATCGGCTACAGCTTCGGAAGTATTTCTTTGATAAACCATTCAAGGCCGCAGACGGTGACATCCTCTTTCAATAGCCAAGGCTCCGGGCAATTTGGTACGATGATGTAGTTGTTGTGGCATACCAGGTCCTGAACGGCAGTGGTGAAACTCTTGGTGGTTTTGGGTGCATCGGTAAACTTGATCTCGATACAGGCAAGAATCTCCAGGCCTCTAGAAAGGATCAGATCACATTCTGCCCCTTCGGCGGTGCGATAAAACGATGCTCCTATTCCAGCCTTTGAGGAATTGACGATCTGCTCAATCACAAATCCTTCCCATGAGTTTCCCAAAAGCGTGTGCCCCATTATCTGATTAACACTGCTGATGCTATGCAGATGGTGCAATATCCCGCTATCCCTCAGATAAGTTTTTGGAGATTTGATGATACGCTTTTTTACATTGGCAAACCAGGGCGTCAGCAAGCGCAGCATAAATGCATTTTCAAAGAAGCCAATATACTTTGAAACACTTGGGCTGGAAAGCCCTAATGCCCGTGAATAACTGGCAAGGTTGAGCAACATACCATGATTGTGAGCGAGCATCTGAAGTAACCTGTTTAGCAGTATGGGATCAGCGCTCAGCCCGAGGAATGGTAGGTCTCTTTCAATGTAGGTTATAATAAATGAGTGAAACCAGTCTTTTGTGAGTTCTGTATCAAGCATTGTGAAGGGCTCGGGAAATCCACCATACATCCACAAATCATTTAATCGATGAGTTCCACTTATTTCATCAATCAAGAGGCCTGTAAGTTCTGTATAAATGATCCGGCCAGCGAGGGATTCTGAACTTTGCTTCAATAATTCCGGGCTTGCTGACCCCAGGATAATAAAACGGGCTGGAACCCTGTGTTGGTCAATAACCCCGCGTATTACAGGAAATAAATCGGGACGGCGCTGCACTTCATCAAGGATGATACAGCTATTCTGGTTGTTTTCGAAAAAGAACTGAGGATTGTCCAGTTTACTAATGTCAGCAGGCAGTTCCAGGTCAAGATATATTACTTTCTTCTTAGTATCATGGATAAGGGATTTGGCCAGGGTGGTTTTTCCGATTTGCCTGGGACCTAGAATGGCTACTGCAGGAAAATGTTCCAGCAATTTTTTTATCCTGGGTCGAAGATTTCGCCTAATCATACATTACATATTATCCCTGCAAATATAAAAAATACTTTTCGATTTGCGGTATAAATATTTTGATTACCATGGAAATCCTTGATCTGAAAGATGAAAAGGGCGAAGCAAAAGGAACGAAGGTGGTGTTTGGGGTGCCGGTGTAGAGTAGTCGAATATATTTCGCTAAAATGGAACATTTCTATAATTTATTAATAAGTTTGGATATAACTGAATATATCATTATAATTGCAAAAATATTCAATTATAACTGGAAATGGTAAAAAGATTACAGTACCTCGAAAAACTTAAAATATATTCAGGCAAATCTTTTATAAAAGTGATTGCAGGTATGCGAAGGGCTGGAAAAAGCACTTTGCTCGGCCAATACAGGGAGCACCTTATACAAGCGGGCGTTGATGAGGGAAGCATTATCCAGATAAATAAAGAGTTGCTGGAATTTGATTTTATTAAGGATTACCGAGATTTGTGGAACTACATCAACCGGGAAGGTTCGGGAAAAGGCGGAATAAAATATCTGCTAATTGATGAGGTACAGGAAATTGATCAGTGGGAGAAGGCTGTAAATTCATTTTTGGTAGAGGGAATCTACGACATTACCATCACCGGCTCGAACGCGCGGATGCTTTCAACGGAGCTATCCTCCTTGCTTGCCGGCAGGTATATAGAGATCGCTATGCAACCTTTTTCCTTCAAAGAGTTCCGGGCTTACAGAATGCTGCAATTTCCGGATGAGAGCATACGCGATTCATTCAGGCACTATATGAGATATGGAGGTTTGCCAGGCCTTCACAACCTTCCGTTTAATGATGAAACACTGTTTCCTTATCTGAACGCGATCTATAACACAGTGCTGCTAAAGGATGTTGTAACACGTAATAAAATTCGTGATGTTGAACAACTTGAACGAATTGCCCGGTTTGTTTTAACCAACTGCGGAAACATTACCTCTGCAAAAAGCATTGCGGATTATCTCAAATCTCAGCGTTTAAAAATCTCGGTCGAAACGGTACAGAATTACCTGCATTACCTTACACAGGCTTTTATGATGCATAAGGTAAGACGTTACGACATCAAAGGAAAGCGTTTACTGGAGTATTCTGAAAAGTACTATCCGGCAGATCCGGGACTTAGGTTTGGCATTGCCGGATATTCAGATTCTGATATTTCCGGCATACTCGAAAACCTTGTTTTTCTTGAATTGATAAGGCGCGGATACACCGTTTATGTGGGACAATCCGGCGCCCTTGAGGTTGACTTCGTTGCTGAAAAGCAGGAAGAGAAAATCTATATACAGGTAGCATATCTCATGAATGACGAAAAAACCATTGAGCGGGAATTTGGCAACCTGATGCAAATCAGCGATAATTTTCCAAAAATGGTTTTATCACTGGATGATTTCTGGCCACAAAACCGGGAAGGTATCCTCCGAAGGAATCTTATAGATTTTCTTCTGGAAGAATAAGTTCAAACAAGGTTTCATTCAAAATATCGCTCTGTACAACATCAGGCTCAAACGCAAGATCACCATGGAAATCATTGATCTGAAAGATGAACAGGGCGAAGCCAGGGGAACGAGGGTGGTGTTTGGGATGGTGATGTAGAGGTGTTTTCAAGTCTCATCAACCATAAAGATAGTGGGTGCCGACAGGGAGTGCTCACTAAACTGTGTCACTGTCATTAATCCTGCTTTCAAAGTAAATAAATAGTTGGTTTACTATCGTTGGCCAGCCAAGGATTTTGGTTTTCCACCGTTTCTGGAACTGCAGGGTAGCAAGATAAACAAGTTTGAGCATAGCCATTTCCGAAGTAAAGGCACCCTTCGATTTGGTCACCTTCCGAACCATCCTGTGATAGCCTTCCACGGTATTTGTAGTGTAAATCAACCTTCTAATAGCTTTAGGGTATTTGAAGTAGTTGGTTAACCGGACCCAGTTGTCCTCCCATGATTTAACCCCCTTGGGATATTTATCACCCCACTTGGACTTAAACTCCTCAAAGCGGTGCTGAGCCAGTTCTTCTGTGCTTGCCTGGTAAACTTGCTTAAGATCCTTTAATAAGTTTCTGTAATCCTTCCAGTTGACATACTTCAGCGTGTTGCGGATTTGGTGAACAATACACAATTGAACGTCTGTGTTGGGGAAGATGGTCTCAATAGCATCGCCAAATCCGCGCAGGTTGTCGATGCTGGCAATCAAGATGTCCACGACTCCCCTCTCGTTCAAGTCTGTAAGTACCTGCAACCAGAACCGGGAACTCTCATGGTCACCCACATACAAGCCCAAAACCTCTTTTTCCCCTTTGAGACTTACCCCAAGAACCGAATAGACCGCTTTGGTTATCACCTTGCCAGCTTCCCGGATCTTGAAGTGAATGGCATCCATCCAGACGATAGCATAAATGGCTTCTAACGGCCGACTCTGCCACTCGCGGATGGTGGGGATAATACGATCCGTGATTTTATTTATCGTCCCGTCGCTGACCTCGAGCCCATACATCTCACGAACATGGGTCTGAATATCGCTGTAGCTCATCCCAAGCCCATAAAGTCCTAATATCTTGTCTTCCAAATCACCAGGTAAGATTCGCTGTCGCTTCTCGATCGTGACAGGATCGAAAGTTCCGTTGCGGTCGCGCGGGGTGAAAATCTCAAAAGCCCCCAAAGAGCTTTTGAGATTTTTTGCGGAATGCCCATTACGCCTGTTCTTACTTATTTCCCGGGTTTGCTCAAGATGCTCGTCCAGCTCGCCTTCCATGGCTGCTTCCAGAACCTCTTTAATCAGTGGTGTGAAAATCCCCTCTCTACCTGTTATAGGTTTTCCTGATCGGATTTGTTTAGCTGCTTCTTTGCTAAACTCTTCCCAGTTAATTTGTTTTGCCATAACTTGTCAAATTTACGTTTTGTATAATTGACACAGTTAATCGAACACCCTCTGCCGACACACCCGCGATCCGCTCACATCGCAAGCGATTATTACATTTGACCCTCCACGCATAATACCCCCCCCCATTTTTCTTGACTTCTTTCTTCTTTTGTAGTATCTTACGAGGGATATCATTCACAGGATCTTTCATTTACGGACGTATGAAAAAGTTATGGCTTCTTTTGGCAGGAATGGCGATAAGTTATTCCTTGGCCAACGCACAGTATTGCCTCCCCCAGGGAATTCAGTTCACCTCACAGTCGCAGATCGATAGCTTTCAGATTAATTACCCGGGGTGTACGATGATTGGAGGGGATGTTGAAATTCGGGATCTAGCCAGCAATATCACCAATCTAAATGGCTTGAACAACTTGACCTCGATCGGTGGTTTTCTCAGCATCTACCTCAACCCCTCCTTGATCAGCCTTGCTGGTCTCGATAGCCTGAGTTCGATAGGAGGTTTTCTCAGCATCTGGAACAACCCCTCCTTGATCAGCCTTGCTGGTCTCGATAGCCTGAGTTCGATAGGAGGTTCTCTCAGCATCGGCCTCAACCCCTCCTTGATCAGCCTTGCTGGTCTCGATAACCTGAGTTCGATAGGAGGCAGTCTTTTCCTTGGTGGACAGACTGGAGCTGGCAATCCATCATTGAAAAGTTGCTATGGGTTACAAAATCTAAATATGGTGGGCGGCGACTTAATCATAGGATGCAATGATTCCTTGACCGATTTACAGGGCTTGAACAACTTGACCTCGATCGGTGGTTTTCTCAGCATCTACCTCAACCCCTCCTTGATCAGCCTTGCTGGTCTCGATAGCCTGAGTTCGATAGGAGGCAGTCTTTACCTTGGTCAAATTTTTGGTGCTGGCAATCCATCATTGAAAAGTTGCTATGGGTTACAAAATCTAAATATGGTGGGCGGCGACTTAATCATACAAGGCAATGATTCATTGACTAATATACAAGACCTGAACAACTTGACCTCCATTGGTGGCGCGGTTTCTATTCTTTACAACAAGAGCTTGATGCATCTTTCCGGGCTGGGCAGCCTTAATTCAATCGTAACTTTTCTTGCAATTGCTTCCAATGATTCTTTGACCGATTTACAGGGCTTGAACAACTTGACCTCAATCGGCGGTGGTCTTTTCATCTCCGACAACCCCTCCTTGACCAGTCTTGCTGGTCTCGATAGCCTGAACACCCTTGGAAGCTCACTTGTAATCAAGGGAAATTCCTCCCTGGGTAGCTTGGAAGGACTGGAAGGCTTGACCTCCCTTGCAGGCAATGTGGAAATAACATCTAATTCATTAACCAGTCTGGGAGGACTCGACAATCTGACCTCCATTGGGGGCAAGCTTGAAATAGCATACAACGGTTCTTTGATCAGTCTTGCTGGTCTCGATAGCCTGAACACCCTTGGCTCACTTGTCATCAAGGGAAATTCCTCCCTGGGTAGCTTGGAAGGACTGGAAGGCTTGACCTCCCTTGCAGGCAATGTGGAAATAACATCTAATTCATTAACCAGTCTGGCAGGACTCGACAATCTGACCTCTCTTGTAGGCAATGTGGAAATAATTACCAACTCATTAACCAGTCTGGCAGGACTGGACAATCTGACCTCCATTGGGGGTACCCTCAGAATTACAGACAACGATTCTTTGACCAGCTTTGCCGGGTTGAAAAGCCTGGCTTCCATCGGTGCAAGCTTGACAATAGCGGGCAACAACTCGTTGACCAGCTTTGCTGGACTGGAAAACCTCGTTTCCATCGGTGGTTCTCTTTTGATCTCCAACAACCCCTCCTTGACCAGTCTTGCTGGACTGGAAAACCTCGTTTCCATCGGTTGGTTTATGCAAGTATATTACAACTACTCGTTGACCAGCTTTGCCGGACTGGAAAGCCTGGTTTCTATCGGTGGATCTATGATAATATATAGCAACACCTCCTTGATCAACCTTGCAGGACTTGATAGCCTGCATTCCATCGGCCACAACCTGCATATCAGCGCGAATCAGTCACTTGCAAACCTGACTGGACTTACCAGTCTTTCAAGCATTGGCGGAGATCTAATAATCGGAGGGTATACCGATGATGGCAATTTTTCATTGGCTACATTGCAAGGCTTGGAAAATCTCACGATGATTGGGGGTGATTTTATTATTTACACCAATCCGGCTTTGAACGGTTTAACTGAGATGAATAATTTGACTTCCATCGGACGCGATCTGAAGATCCTATGGAATACCGCCCTGACAAGTTTGTCAAGTATGCAAAATATTAAGTCCATCGGACGGGATTTGTGGATTGGCTGGAATTATTCGTTGACCAGTTTGTCGGGCTTGGATAGTATTGCTGCCGGTTCTATCGATAATCTGACCATAGAATACAATTTCGCGCTATCTGTTTGCGAAGTTCAAAGCGTTTGCGATTACCTGGCCGCGCCAAATGGGACAGTCATCATACAAAACAATGCCCCTGGCTGCAACAGCCCGGCAGAGGTGCAAGCAGCCTGTGCGGTGGGTATGGATGAAGCCATGGCTGGAAGCGGCTTCTCCATTTATCCCAACCCCTTCACCACCCATACCACCATCGAATTTCACCTCCCCAAAACTTCCCTCGTTTCCATCCAAATCTTCAACGCTATGGGCGTCAGGGTAGCCGAACTCCACCGCGGCCCACTGCCTGCCGGGCAACAGCAGTTTACCTGGCATACCGGAAATTTGCCCAAAGGACTATATTTCTGCCGGGTGCAGGTGGGGATGGAAGCCGCGTCACGTGAAATAATGAGACTATAAAACCATTGCCATCACGGGTGGTGAGTCTTGCCTGGTATGCGAGACATTTTTATGCCTTTGTTTTATTAAAGAAATTTAAGTTTTATATTTGGACGTCTAAATGTAAAGTATAATTTTATGATAAATCGGCCTTTTTGGATAGACAAAATTAAGCTTGCCTGGAAAACAAGGCCAATCATCTGGTTATCAGGCGTTCGTAGGGTTGGCAAAACAAGCATCGCGAAAATGCTGCCCGATGCGACTTACCTCAATTGCGATCTGCCATCCGTGGTCAGACGACTGGAAGATTCGGAATCATTTTTCAAAAGCGCCGGAAATGAGGGCACGATTATTTTCGACGAAATTCACAGGCTACCAGACCCGAGCAAGCTGCTAAAAATCGCGGCAGATGAATACCCGCATTTACGGGTACTGGCTACCGGCTCTTCCACGCTGGAAGCGACGCATAAATTTAAGGACTCACTTACAGGCAGAAAGAATGCCATTTATCTGCCACCGGTTTTATGGGATGAATGTAAAACCATCTTCGGAATCCCCGACCTAGATCTAAGGTTGTTGTATGGAGGCTTACCTGAACATTTGCGTTCCGCATCCATAATCGAATCCTACTTTGCGGAATGGATGGATAGTTTTTACGCGAGAGATATTCAGGAGCTTTTCAAGGTGAGAAACCGGGCAGGATTTTTACACTTGATGCATTTGCTGCTGCGTTCAAGCGGGAACCTCATTGACTTCACCCAATTATCAAAATTGAGCGCGGTAACCAGGCCTACTGTACTTTCGTACCTTGAAGCAATGCGCGTTGCTAATATGGTTTACTTCCTAAGGCCCTTTCACGGAAGTGGCCGCCGCGAAATTGTACAGCGCCCTAAAAGTTACTGTTTTGATACCGGACTGATATGTTTTGCCAAAGGCTGGAATGATATCAGGCCGGATGACAGAGGGCTGCTATGGGAACATTTGGTACTGGATATGTTGCGCTCGCATCTTACGGACGACAAGCTTTTTTACTGGCGCGATAAATCAGACCGTGAAATTGATTTCGTGATCAAACGTCAGGGAAATGCAGTGGATGTTATCGAGTGTAAAGTAAACCCGGATCACTTTTCAATCAAATCTGTCGCGGTTTTCAGGGGAATCTACCCGTTTGGGAACAATTACTGTTACACGCCATTTACTGACAGTCCCTATACTTTGAAGAAGAATGGGATAAAAATCAAGTATATAGGCGCTTTGGATCAGATGTAAAATGCTGATGGATTTCGTTGAACGGGCTGCCCAAACCAACCAACACAATGTTAACACAGACTGAAAGCGCTCAGGCAAAATCTGCAGGAAACCTTTAGTTCCACCAGGAGAATCATTCTCCGCACACGCGAAAACCTTTCTGATGTTAACTCCCCAGCCGCCTGCCATCAGGTATGAAGTCTGCGCCATACCCGGGATCATACATATTTGCGCATCGCCAAATGGGACAGTCGTCATACAAAACAATGCCCCTGGCTTCAAGAGCCCGGCAGAGGTGCAGGCGGGGAGTGATGTGGTGTCGAAAAAAATGATCAAGCTTTAGAGGGGGACCTGGCCAGGCCCTCCTCCGCCTATTTCCCCTTTCTGGAAAAGGACAAACGATGCTCCTCCCCTTTCAGGAGGCGGGATAAGTTACGTCGGTGTGTCAAGGGTATCACAAGTGCAACAACCAGGGCGAAGAAAACCGAAGCGGCAGGTTCAGCAAACACCAAACCTGCAAACACAGGCATCAGCAGTGCACTCAATATACTTCCCAGGGAAACATAGCGGCTCGAGAGAAAAGCCAGTAAAAAGATCCCGATGGAACAAACAAAGGTCAGGGGGAAGATAGCCAGGGCCGTGCCCATAAAGGTAGCCACGCCTTTTCCTCCGCGGAATCCGGCAAAAATGGGGAAGATATGCCCCAGGACAGCCGCGAAGGCCAGCATTACTTTAAGCCAGTCTGTATTCAGCCCACCGGGAACGTAAGTGAAGGAGCTGAGTATAAACACCGCCAAATAGCCCTTCAACATATCAATCAATAATACGGTGAAACCAAGTCCGGAACCCAATATGCGGATGGTATTGGTGGCCCCGGCATTCCCCGAACCGTGATCCCTTACATCCATTCCGCGCAGCGCCCTTCCCAGCCATACCGCTGTGGGGACAGAGCCAAATAAATATGCCGCCAATACCAGGAATGCAACTTCCATCTTATTCTCTATTCGTCCAACAATGATTCCCCCATATAGCGTCGCAGAAAATCCCTGCGCTTGCGCTCGGTGGAAATGATATAGCGATAGGTCGATTCCCCCTTTTTCACTTTGAGCGTCCGATCTTCCGGTTTTTCCTGACGTATCAGTTCGTTGAAGTTCTTATCTGCAGCCAAAACCTGCATCAGGCCCCGGCTGTAGCTGAAAAGATACCAATTGCCGGCGCCCGCTTCAAAATACATTGTAAACACATCTCCGGATCGCTTGCGTTCAATCACGATCTTGCCCGGAAGTTCCCGGTTGATCTGCTTTCCTGCCACCGAAGCAAGTCCAAGCGGCCCCTCTGATATCCAGGCCCGCTCCGACTTGTTCCAGGCAAAGCTCAGGTCGCTGAATACCATCGTTTTCATCATTTCATCAGGCTGTTTCCTCAGGCTACCATATACATTCAATTCAGCAATAATCTCTTCTGCCCTGGAAACACCCAGCAAGGCATACAAGGAGGAGAGATAATACCCTTCGGTCAAATCCCAGGCTGCCAGGCTTGCCGTTTCCATATCTGTCGCCAGCAGTTCCAATACTTCTTTGCTGAGGAAAAAATCAAGACTCAGGCTGAGTTGCATCCGGGTAGAATCGGGGATCATAAGATGACGTACTGCCCCATAAGCTTCAATGCCAAACTGACCGAAGTCTACACTCATCCCAACCGGTCCTTCACCCAGAACCTCGCAGGAGCTTAGCGACAAGCTGAGGTATGATCCGTAGTTAATCTTGCCTTCGAGCCTATCTTTTCCGGCTATGCGATACTCCTGGCTTCTCTTATCATAAAGGACAGAACCACCCACGCTCAAAACAGGCTGGTCGCTGTAGGTGTTCCGGTGCTGCAGGAAAGATGGATACATTCCTTCTGCCCTGGAGGAGTACAATATCCCTGCTTCCACATTTTTGCGCTCCAGGCTCTTCAGGTCCTCAGGCAAAGGAATCCGCACGCTATCCGGCTGAACCCTGCCTTCGAAAGCGATCCAGGGACGAGCGAGGGTATCGCAATCGTGGGCGATCCGAAATCCTCCCTCAAAATGAAGCAAGGGCTCGGTGGCATCCATCCTGGCCTTGCCCTGAAAAGCGAAGGCGGGACTCAGGAATACCTCAGCATCCTCTGTTATCTCAGCCAGTGCATAGGAGTTTCCTTTCTCCACCCCGACTTTGTGTAAAGGCAGGGGGGTGATGGTACCACCTTCGTCGATATAATGATACACCCCTTTGCCCCCGTAGCTTTGGCGCGAGTGAATATTAATGCTTGCTTCGTGGAGCAGATGGTATTTGCGCTCCAGGTTGGCCAGTACCACCGCATTCTCCAGGGTACCCATCTCAGCCTTTTTATAGATGGATATCTTTTGATCAGCCGGAAAAATGGCTGCGTCGGCCACTTTGATCAACTGTACCCCTTCGGCCCGGATGACATTCTCTTTCAGGTCGAATACCCCCTTTTCAGCCAGAAAACGGAGGGAATCCTGGGCAGGATGGATGGAGATGAAGGCAGAACCGCTCAGTTCAGCATCGGCCAGGGTCCTGTAGTCCATCCCGGAATAGTCTTTGCCGCTCAGCCTGGTATTGCGCAGAGAGATGCTGGATTCATCCATCAGCCATACGCATTCATCCATAAAAGTAATGTAGTCGTTAAGCGGAAACTCCACCCTGGCCACGCCGCCATTGGACCTAAACTCGGCCCTTCTTTTTTGAAGATCGGCGTGGGCACGGTAGTCACTTATGGTGAATGCAAGGTCATTCAGATCATACGCTTTCAAGCTGAAATCAGCCGTATCGGCTTTGAATTCGTGGTGAAGGAAGTCAAAGCCACGGGAGGCCATCAAAGCATCCTCGAATTCCATTTCCCCGCTTCCCTTCAGCCCGTCCGGCCTCAGGGCCAGGCTTCCATCGAGGCTTGCCTCAGCGCCATACATCTGGAAAGGATCGGCGGCATTATTCAGGTGCATCACATCCTCGTAGGGCAGCCAGAAAACATCAATATCTGTCCCGGACGCCATCGGATACTCGGGGCCGCTCAACTGCTCCTTCAGGCTGAATACCTCAGCCCGAGCTATCGCTGAATCCGGAAAGAAAACAAGCTGTTCCGAAGCAAGGCGCGCATTCAGGTACTGCAGCTGTCCCCGACCACGCAATCCTTTATTGCTTAAATCAATAATGTGGGTGTAGGTTCCTTTCCCCCCATAGGCCGGGTAGCCTGCAATCGGGGTTTGGGTGACAAACCCAAGGCTATAGTCGGGCTGTACTTTCAAAGGCTCCTCAAGATCGGGGAAGATGCCGCCCGAGTATAGATAGCCTTCAAAGGTCAGGTCGGTGGTTTGAAAATCATCGAGTCGTTCAATGGTAAAAGGCCGTATCCTGTAATTGAAGCGTTCGCGGCTGTATACCCCTCCCCAGATTGCAGGGTCATCGAAATACACGAAGGCTTCCGAGCTGGCTGTAAAGATTGGGTATTCGGGTTGGGGATCCTTCCCCGATTTATTGAATGGTTTATCAATACGGATATCTCCGCTGAGATCTTTCAGAACGGTCTGCACGAGTTCCAGGGAATAGAAGCCATTTCCGTCCGGCTCAAAACTACGCACCCTGAATTGCATTTCATCAATCACGGGCATCGTGATCTTAAAATCGGCATAGTTGAAGTTGCTTTCCCGGGTGATGAAAAGAAAATGCCCTGCCTGTACCCTTCCACTAAAGGTAAAGCTCCGGTCTTTCTTCATCACGATTTCCTGTTCGTGGGGTGCGACAATCACCTGCTGGGAATCGCTCAGCAGGATGCGGGGCACGCCCCTTATCGTCAGGTCGAAATTCAAAAGGCTTAAGGTGGCATTGGGTAGCGCAGAGATTACGGATTGCATCTGGATCACATCGTAATCGGTGCGGCCGGCACGGGCACGGATATAATTGAACAGTCGCTCTTTCACCTGAATACGATCCTGATCCAGGTCATAATTCAGAAAGCCCCTGCCTGCCAGTGTCAGCAGGACAGATTTCACCTGCTCGGGGGGTTTTCTTACAAAATCCACGTAATTATCCAGGCCGAATTCTCTCCTGTCTGTGCGGGTGGCATAACGATAAAGCAAGTCGAGGGGATTGACATCATCTATCCCCTGCAACAATTCGTATCGTTCTCTGGAGTAATAATCAGCCGACTCAAAGACCGCCCTGCCTTCTGCTCTGATGCCTTTCATTTCCTGGAAATGTATCCTTTCTTCATCCATATTCCAGTAGAGGGCAGAGAAGTACATATCCATATTATGCCAGGTATCCATAAACGGACTCTGGGCAAGGCCTTCCTCCGAGCGCAGCAGGCTTAACTCTCTTTTGTCATTCAGGTATCGCATCTGCAATCCCGGATGATGGATGGAATCGCCTTCGTGATAGATGGACACGGCCGCCCTGCCGGCTGATATCCTGTCAGGATAAATGGCGAAAGAAGGGGCATACAGGCGGATAAAGACTTCTTTATTCCTGTAGAACTCCAGTATGGCTTTGTCCTGATTCCGGCCGCTTCCCAGTATCCGGTCTCCTTGCAGTCGAAAGCCTCCGAAATAGCTGATACCAGGAAAGATATCCCTCAGCTCCAGATCATTCAGATAAGAGCGAAATCGGGGATAAGAGGCCCGATCGGTCTGCACTTCCATCATCAGTTTCTCTTCAAGCTCCCCCAGCAAAGGCCTGTCCAGAAACTCACGATGGGTCAGAATCACAGAATCTATGGCATAAGAAGTTGACCGCAGATCCAGGCTGTAGCCAGGCAGATCGGCATACACTTCATCCGGGCCATAGCCAAGTCGTTCCCAACTGATCCTGCCTCCGCTTCCTTCCCATCTGTTATCATCGAACCAGAAGCTGCCATCCGTCCCCCTGATCAGGCTGGTATCACCCGGAACAGTGGCAAGAATATCTGTATTCCGAACACTCAGAACCAGTGTGCTATCATAGGCCAGGAACATCTCTTTCGGATTCAGCAGTTGCCAGGAGATGCTGCGCGATGCGTAAATGTAGTTGTCTGAGAAAAGGCTAAGAGAAGCCTCCAAAAAGGAAGGGAATTTGCGGGATTTCCGACTATTCAGGATATCGCCCCCATAGTCAAGCCAGGCATTCAGGCTGGCATCATCCAGCAATTCCCAGGGGTATGCCTGCACTGCTTTAAGGTAGTTAAAGAGGTGTGGTTGCAGGCGGAATTTCTTGTTGATGGTCAATGCCGCCAAGCCGCTGATCTTATGAGCCAGGCTATCCGACAGGGGTGCTGATTCCCACCAGACACCAAAATCTGCCGAAAAGGCCTCGGCTTCTTTCCTGTCGTCTTTCTGTGTTTCATTCTCTGCCAATGCTTTCAGTTCGGCGATGAAGGTGGCTGGGTTCCCAGTGATTTGGGCCTGCAATGGGGTATTCAGAAAAAGGCCATACCAAAGAATGAAGGCCAGGATAAGAGCAGGATGCCGGGGATGTATTCCCTTCATTATTCAGGTTTTTCAAAAACAGCGGCCACCCAGGTTTCCTTTTCCAGATGGCTTTGATAGTAGAGGCCGGAGGCAAGGGCGGAGGCACGAATGGCATCCAGGTCTGACAGATAAAACCCGCTCAACAAAAACAGGCCACCGGGCGACAGGACGGATGCATAATGGTTCATATCTTCCAGAAGAATATTCCGGTTGATGTTGGCCAGAATGACATCAAAACTACGACCGGTGAGTAGCCTTGCATCGCCCAGTTCCACTTCTACTCGGGCTCCCGGGTTTCTGCTCACATTCTCCAGTGCATTTTCGTAGGCCCAGGAATCATTGTCGATGGCATTCACCCCTGCAGCCCCTTTCAGGGAAGCCAGTATGGCCAATACCGCCGTGCCTGCACCCATATCCAGTACCTTTTTCCCTGTGACGTTCAGATCCAGCAAAAGTTTCAGCATTAAGAAAGTGGTCGGATGATGAGCTGTACCGAAGGACATCTTTGGCTCAATGATCAGCTCGAGGGCAGGCCCGGGCAGGGAGGAATGAAAAGGAGCCCGGATTCGCAAGCGTTCGTCTATCCACACATCCGGATAGGAGGCTTCCCATTGCGCATTCCAGTTTTGGTCGGGAATGCGTTCCGATTCCCATTCGATGTCGTATTGTGCAGCCATTTCAGCCACTTCGTTTCGAGCCTCATCTGTAAAGGTGTTTGCCGCTGCGGAAGCCAGCAGGTGATCGGTTTCTTCGGCAAATCCGTCGAAGCCCAGCAAGGCGAGCCGGGCCACCAATTCCTCCCTGCGGGGGTCTTCTTCGGGAAGATGAAAGCGAATGATCAGGAACTCACGCTTCATCACAAACTGTTGAACATCTGGATAAAAGACTGGGCATTCAGGGAGGCGCCTCCGATCAGGCCACCATCCACATCCGGCTGGCTGAACAATCCCGGCGCATTATCAGGATTACAACTTCCTCCATACAGGATGCTCAGGTCTTCAGCCATCTCTGCCCCGTAGCGTTCAGCAACGAGACTGCGGATCATTGCGTGCATTTCCTGTGCCTGCTCTTCCGTGGCATTCAGTCCTGTGCCAATGGCCCAGACGGGTTCATAGGCAATCACCACATCCGAAAAATCCTCCTCGCTCAGGTGAAACAAACCCTTTTCCAGTTGCTGGCGAACCACTTCTTTATGTTGGTTATCTTCTCTTTCTTCGCGGGATTCGCCACAGCAGAATATAGGGACGATATCCTGGGTCAGCGCCCGGTTTACTTTCATCGCCAGCACTTCATCGCTTTCCTGAAAGAACTTGCGGCGTTCCGAATGGCCGATAATCGCAAACTCCACATCCATTGAGGCCAGCATTTCTGCTGAAACTTCGCCTGTATATGCGCCCTTTTCAAATTGGCTCAGGTTCTGGGCTCCTATCATCAAGGGATATTCCAATGCAACATCGGTAGCCATTTCAAGGTAAGGGAAGGGGGGGCATACCACCACCAGGCGCTCACCCGGAGGGTTTTTATCCAGGGCATTGGCGAGTTGGTACATCAGGTCGTCTGCTTCCTCAAAAGAAAGGTTCATCTTCCAGTTGGCCGCTAAAATGCGTGTTCTCATAACAGGCTTTGTATTTAATTTTCCGGGCCGAAGTTACACGAAAAATGCGGACCAGGCTCATTGAAGCCTGATCCGGGGGTCGAGAAGCGCGTAGGAGATATCTACCAGGATATTGACCAGTATCAGCATCACCGAGATAAAAAGCACGCTGCCCATCACCACCGGAAAGTCGTATTTTTCAAGTGCGTCCACGATCACAACCCCTATCCCTTTCCAGTCGAAAACATATTCCACAAAAACGGCACCGGCCATCAGGGAAGCGAACCAGCCACTGATGGCGGTCAGTACCGGATTAAGGGCATTCCTCAGGGCGTGGCGGGCGATGACACGTGTGCGGGAAAGTCCTTTAGCATAGGCCGTACGGATGTAATCCTGGGAAAGCACTTCCAGCAGGCTTCCTCTGGTCAGCTCCACAATGATAGCCAGGGGGCGTATGCCCAGGGTCAGGGCAGGCAGCAGGAGGTTTTTCAGGGCAAGATACTCGCCTTCACCCATATCATCCACCTCCCGGAGGCTTCCTACCATCGACAGGCCGGTAAGATCGGACAGGAGATAGGCGAAAACCCAGGCCATCAGGATGGCGGCAAAAAAGGAAGGGAGCGACATCCCGGCCACAGAGGCAAACAAAGCCGTTTTATCAAGCCACGAATCCTTATGGAGGGCCGAGAGTATTCCCAGAAAAATGCCGAGTATACTGGCGATCAGCATAGCGCTGCTTGCCAGCAAAAGCGTTAATGGGAAAGCCTCACGCAGGATATCCACCACTTCACGCTGGCTTTGATAGGACCGGCGCAGATAGGGCACCTTCAGAACAAGTGCTTTGTCCTCCCCTATTCGGCTGAGCATACTATAGCGGGTATAGCGCTCTTCATCCAGAAAGAAATAATGATCGGCCGACCGGGTGTGGTGCAGCGAGAGCGGGGAGATATCATTCACAAAGCCTGCAAACTGTTTCCATCGTGGCTGGTTCAGGCCCAGCTCTTTGCGCAAACTTTCGACAGAAGCCAGGTCGGCACGCTGTCCCATCATCATCCGTGCGGGATCTCCCGGAAGGATGTTGAAGAGGAAGAAAACCAGGGTTACTACCCCGGCGAGCACCAGGCCCCCGTAAAACAATCTCCTGATGAGAAAACGCAGCATAGGCGAGCAGACAAATGGTCCCTCAGGTTTTTACTCCTCCCTGAGGAATTCCTTTTTTAACTTATCCGGAGCAGGCAGATCATTGTAATGCCACTTCTTCAGCACTACCCCGTCTTTTAAGAGCACCAGGCCCGGGTTTGAACGTATGATGGTCTTCAGGGCCGTTTCATCCACATTATACCAATAATAGTTGGCTCCAACCTCATAACGGAAATTATCCATTTTCTCAAAAGCTGAACCGCAGAGTGCGATGAAGGAATAGCCGGCTTTTTCGGCCATCGCGGCAATTGCATTGGCCCTCTCAAAGGCTTCCCTGCGTGCGGCATCTACATTTTGGACAATAAGCAGGAATTGATAATCAGGATTATTCAGTATCTCTTCAGTCAGATTATTATGTTCGTGATCATTGATCTCAAAATCGTGTATGGGTGCTTCCTGATACGGACGGATGACTTCCTTGCGTTGCTCCACAAACTCCAGCCTGGCCATCAGCACGCTATCCTGCCAGGGCAAGGTCTCGGAAGTATATTCCAGCTTTTCACCTGTTTCCGTGTTTTGGTAAACCAGGGTGATGACAGACTCTTCCGGTGTGGCAATGAGATAGTCGGTGATTTTATTTCCTTCCTTCCAGGGGCGGAAATCCAGCAGGGGCAGATGGCGGTATGAATAGACCGAGGTGGCGATCAGGAAAATGCTTCCCAGGCCAAGAATCAGCGTTTGTCCGGCCCGGGTATAGGGTTCCCTGAATTGGTTTCTGCCAAAGAAGACAATGAGGGTAAAGACCATCATCGCTGCATTCTTGTAAAAGGTTTCCCAATTACTCATTTTGATGGCATCCCCGAAGCATCCGCAATCGGAAACGGGATTGTCCACCGCCAGGATAAGAGTAAGGAAAAAGAAAAAAGTCATAAAGAGGGTCACCGCCCAGCTGAAGAAGCGCATTCGTGTTCCAAACAAGAGAGCCACTCCGATTACAAACTCGGCCAGGCAGACCAGCACTCCGAGATACATTGCCACCGGATTGAGGAAACTCAAATGGAAGGCAGCAAAATAATCCTCGAATTTATATGCAAACCCCAGGGGGTCTACGGCCTTGACAAATCCGGAGAACATAAAAACGATACCCAGAAGGACACGGCTGAAGCTGCGTAAACTATTCATTGCTTTATGGATGCTAAGATTTCAAAATCAGTATGTAATGTTGTTTTCGGTCACTTTCAGTTTGATGAGGGCAAAGACGGCATAATTGACGATATCAAAGAAACTCCCTTCCGGGCCTTCCGACACTTGTGTTTTCCCTTCATTGTCTTCAATCTGCTTGATGCGCAGCAGTTTCATAAGGATGATATCGGTCAGGGAGGAGACCCGCATCTGCCTCCAGGCTTCCCCGTAATCGTGATTCTTATTCTCCATCAGTTCCCTGGCTTTGCTGGCCATCTGATCATAGAGAAGCAGGGCTTGATCCCCGCTCATATCCGGTTTATCCACAGCACCCTCCTCCAGTTGGATTAACGCCATCAGCGCATAATTAACCATCCCGATAAACTCGGGAATAATGCCCTCCTCGATTTTTTGGGTGGCTTTGTTTTCGATACTCCGGATACGGCTGGCTTTGATATAGATCTGATCGGTCAGCGAGGCCGGTCTCAGCACGCGCCAGGCCGGCCCGTAATCTCCCATTTTCTGCTCAAAAACCAGGCGGCAGGCAGCCATTACCTGTTCATATTCACGGGTCGTATTCTCCATCCTTTCGTACCTTAGCCCCCAAGAAAACCAGGGTCATTTGAAGCGCGCTAAAGATACAAGTTTTTCCCTCACGCATAGTTTGAATCTGGGCGGGAGGCTGCTAAGGCTGGATCGTCCGGCGGTGATGGGCATTCTCAATATGAGTCAGGATTCTTTCTTTGACGGCGGCTATTATCCGGATTTGGTCAGCCAGGTCCGGCAATGCGGAAGGATGCTGGAAGAGGGGGCAGCCATTATCGACGTGGGCGCTATGTCCACCCGCCCCGGAGCGGAAGAAATTCCGGAAGAAACAGAGATTGAGCATCTTACGCCCCTGCTGGAGGAACTCACAGCTGCATTTCCGGAAATAAAGATTTCAGTAGATACGTACCGGCAGAAAGTGGCCGAGGTGGCCGTAAAAAAAGGGGCGGTGATGATCAATGATATTTCCGGAGGCTCCTTCGACTCAAGAATGCCCGACTTTGTTGCCGAGAGCGGCGTTGCTTATGTACTGATGCATACACCTGACAAACCGCACCGGATGCAAAAGAACCCGCAATACGATAATGTAAGCAACAGTGTCATCCAATTCTTTGGAAAACAGCTTGAGCTGTTTCTTTCCAAAGGCGCCCGGGATATTCTCCTGGACCCTGGTTTCGGCTTCGGAAAAACCCTGACGCACAACTACATCCTCCTTCAGGATCTACCTGCTATCTGCAGCCTTGGGTTCCCGGTGCTTGCCGGGATTTCCCGCAAATCTATGATTTACAAGACCCTGAACACCTCCCCTTCGGATTCACTCCCGGGCACCCTGGCAGCTCAGACGATTGCCCTGATGCAGGGTGCCGCCGTGCTGCGTGTGCACGATGTGGCCGAAGCGCTCCAAAGCATCCGCATCTTCGAGGCATTCAACCAAATGCTGCCCGGGTCTGGGGAATGATTTACTTTTGCAATGCAATGCACAGAACTTTATGACAGCCTTATTTATGCATAGCCTGGAAAGCTTCCGCTTTCTGGACATCCTGGATCTGCTTCTGGTAGGCATACTCATCTACCAGTTCTACCGATTGATGCGGGGAACAAGTACCATCAACATTTTCGTCGGCATTGTTTCTATTTACCTCCTCTGGAAGCTGGTCAAACTGCTGAAGATGGAATTATTGAGCGAATTACTGGGAGCCTTCATCAGTGTCGGAGTCATTGCCCTGATCGTGGTTTTTCAGCCCGAGATCAGAAAATTCCTCTTGATGCTGGGCACCCCGGATTTTCTACGAAAAAACTCACGCCGCTTCCTTTTCTGGAAATTCAATTTCTCTTCCGGCCTTCATCTCGACATTGATCCGCTGCTGTATACCTGTCAACGTCTTTCCACCAATCATACCGGAGCCCTCCTCATTATTGGCCGCCATAATGAGCTTGGCCAGTTCGCCGAGAGTGGCACTGAACTCAATGCCCGAATTTCGTCCGAACTACTCCAGAGTATCTTTTTTCCCAATGCTCCCCTGCACGATGGAGCAGTGATCATCGCACACAATAAGATCAAAGCCGCCGGCTGCATCCTGCCCGTTTCTGCCAATAAAAACCTGCCCTCTCACCTGGGGCTGCGGCATCGTGCTGCCGCCGGAGTGACAGAAGTTTCAGATGCTGTGGGCATTGTCATCAGTGAAGAAACAGGGAAAATCAGCATTGTGGAACAAGGAAACATTAGGGAGGATATTTCTTCAGACCAACTGAAGAACTTGTTAAACGAAGCTTTCTCAGATGAAAACGGTCATCATACCCCCAGATCCAGCTTCATTTCAAACGGAGACCAGAATCTGTTCCAGATGATTTTTGGCAGGAAGAAAGCCTGAACCGTATATTCGCTCAGTCGAGGATCATTACTGTACTGCTGTCGCCCCCACTCAGGGAATCAGCCTTTTCCATCGCTTCCTCAAATGCCCGGATCATTTCTTCCGGAGTTTTGCCCAGATGCAGGAGGCAGGCTTTTGCGTCATCCGCAAAAACGCCATCAGGGTAGCGCTCCAGATAAGCGCTGTACAAAGCTTCCGCCCTGGACAGGTCATTCAGGTGATTCTCTGCAATGAAAGCCTGAAGAAACAATGCTGTGGGCACTTTCTCATAATCAGGGTAGTCCTCCTGAAGGCGGGTCAGCAAGTCCATTGCCCTCCCCCCCCCGGACAGATTCATTATCATATCGGCTGCATTGTAGAGATAGTCAGGGCTCTGTTCATCACCGGGATATCGATCCACATAATCCAGATAGCTTTCAACCAGGGCATCTGCTTTGGCCTTGTCCAGAAGGCCCAGGGTATCGGAGAACAATTCCTCCTCCAGCTGGCTGATCTCAGCCCTGGCTTTTTCAGGAGCTGAACGACAGGACCAAAGAAGGACCAATGAGAGAAGGAGCAAGAAGCGGGAATCAATGCGGATCTGCATAGCGCTGAGGTTTTTTCAAAGATAATGTATTAGAGAAAAGGATTCATTGCGAAAGATCAACGCCCTTTGCGCCTTTTCGGGAAAATCATCCTGTAATCCACATCCACCTTTCCTTCCGAGATATCTCGTAACTTCCTCGTGAGCAGGGTCTTCCTGAGCTTGCTGATCCTGTCGATGAATACGATGCCTTCGTTATGATCATATTCGTGCTGGATGATGCGGCTCAGGATGCCGGAAAAGCGCTCTTCCTTCTCATTCCAGTGCTCATCAAAATAGCGGATCAGGATGCTTTCTTCCCTGTCCACGCTCTCTCTGAGACCCGGATAGCTCAGACAACCCTCTTCAAAGGAGACCATCTCCCCCTCTCTTTCCAGAATCTCCGGGTTGATAAAGACTTTCTTGAAGCCCTCCGCCTCCGTCCCTTCGTCGGCATAGGGCGTGGCATCAATCACAAAAAGTCGCCTGGCAAGGCCCACCTGCTGGGCTGCCAGCCCAACACCCTGGGAAGCATACATCGTCTCAAACATATTCTCGATCAGTACAGGCAGTTCGGGATCTTCGGGAGAGAAATCCTCTCCCTTTTTCTTCAACACAGGGTGTCCGTGGGCAACAATGGGTAATATCATCTGAAATTGGTTTTCATTTCCATATAAGACTGAAGAATGAGGGTCGCACTCACTTTGTCCACCAGGTCCTTGCGCTGTCTGTCCTTCTTCTTCGCCCCGGCCTCACGAATGGCACGGGTGGCAATGGAAGAAGTGAAGCGCTCATCGATGCGCTCGAGCTGAATATCAGGGTACAGCTTTCTTAACCTCTTCACAAATGGCTCGGTAAACATCTGTGCCTCAGAGGGGCTGTTATCCAGGCGCACAGGTTGCCCGACCACAATCACATCCACTTCTTCCTGCCTGAGATAGGTTTCCAGGAAAGCAAAGATCTGGTGAGCAGGGATGGTATCCAGGCCGGTGGCAATGATGCGCTGGGGATCGCTCACTGCTACCCCTACCCGCTTTCTGCCATAATCCAGGGCCATAATCCGTCCCATAATCCTCAAAAGACTCAGAAACAGCAAAATTACGAATATGTTCCGGAATGCACTGAAAATGGGTAGTTTTGCCGGAAAGCATTGTGTATGAATTCTCCTAAAGAACGGATAGAGGCGGCCTGGGAGGACAGGAACCTCCTGAAAGTGCCGGCAGTACAGGAAGCTGTTTTCGCCGTCATTGCCAGGCTTAATGGTGGGGAACTCAGGGTGGCCGCCCTGGAAACCGAAGGATGGGTGGTGCATTCCTGGATCAAAAAAGCAGTAATCCTGTACTTTCCGCTCCAACAGATGAAGAAGAGCCAGGCAGGAGACCTGGAGTTTTTTGATAAGATTCCTCTCAAAAGAGACTATGACAAACTGGGGATCAGGGTGGTTCCGCACGCCCTGGCGCGCTATGGGGCTTTTATCAGTCCAGGGGTGGTGATGATGCCGAGTTATGTCAATATCGGTGCCTGGATCGGGCCGGGAACGATGGTAGACACCTGGGCTACGGTGGGTTCCTGCGCCCAGATAGGGGCAGATGTTCACCTGAGTGGCGGTGTGGGGATCGGCGGTGTACTGGAACCGGTGCAGGCCGCCCCTGTCATTGTGGAAGATGGCGCCTTTATCGGATCGCGCTGCATTTTGGTGGAGGGCGTCCGCATTGGGAAAGAAGCGGTGCTGGGTGCCAATGTGGTCATCACCGGATCCACCCGCATCATTGATGTGCGCCAGCCCGAAGCCAAAGAGATCAAAGGATTTGTGCCACCCAGAGCAGTGGTCATTCCGGGCAGCTACCCGAAAATATTTCCGGCAGGAGCGTATCAGGTTCCTTGTGCACTGATCATTGGAGAGCGTAAAGCCTCCACCGATAAGAAAACGTCGCTGAACGAAGCCCTGCGAACTTTTGATATTCCTGTGTAAGACTGTACCGGATTGAAAGGGCGCAAAAACAGCCCCCTTTGGAGGGCACGCATTGTATTGGGGGCTTCCCTGATGATCAGCCTGGGATACACCACCATCCGGCACAACCTGCTGGGAGAAGTGCCCTGGTCTCTTCTGCCCCTCTACACCCTGAATAAAGCACTGGCCTGGAGCGGACTGAACCTCCTGGCTTTCACCTTTCTCCTGCGGTGGATCGTAAAGCAGGGGTTCCTGAAAACCGACTGGCTGGACAGCCGGAAACACCTTGGTAAACAAGCCTTCAACCTGCTTCTCCTCCACGCCCTCCTTACGGTGATGCTTTTCAGAACCGAATACGGGATCCGCTTTGTATGGATAGACGAACACATCCGCATAGAAGGCATCAGCAGCATTATTCTCGGCTCTGCCGCCCTTGCCGTGCTTGCCTGGTACCATAAACAAGCCTCCGTGCCCGGTCTAAAAAGTGTGCTGTTCAGCAAAGCACCCCTCTTCCTTTTGACGGTTGCCATCCTGCATCCGGCATTGTGGGGCTGGACAGAATGGTGGAAACCCGCAGACTGGTCCGGCCACCTCCCCCCCGCCAGTATCTTCTCATCCTTAACCGCGCTCACCGCCTTCCTGCTGCTGATATTCCGGCATCTCAAAAAGTAAAAGCTATATTCCCTTGCATTTCTTTTTTGCATTTTGAACATATGTGCATTACTTTTGCTGTCTTCATTAAAGTGTTATTCAAAAAACAGCAAACTTTCAAAACCTGCACCTATGAATCAAAGGCAGCGCATCGCCATCCCGGTCAGCCGGGAAGCCCTCAGCACCCATTTCGGGCATTGCGAATCTTTTTCGATCATCGACACTGAGGACGGGAAGATTATTTCCCACCGTCAGCTCGCCCCACCTCCCCATCAACCCGGCGTATATCCTCCCTTCCTGGCAGGCCAGGGAGTGAATGTAGTGATTACCGGGGGGATCGGACAAAGAGCCATCGAACTCTTTCTGGAACAGGGCATTGATGTGTACACCGGAGTAAAATCAGGCGCACCGGAAGATCTGGCAAGGGCCTTTTTAGATAAGCGCCTGGAAGCAGGGGAGAATCTTTGCGACCACTAATCTTCCAGCATTGTACAGCATCGCCATCGCAAGCGGAAAGGGAGGTACAGGCAAAACCAGCCTGGCAGTGAACCTGCTGAGCTATTGGGCACAAGAAAGCAGGGTTTCTCTGATCGATCTGGATGTGGAAGCGCCTAACGATCACCTCTATCTGAAAGGAGTGGAAACATCTTCCTTCCCGGCGCTAAGAATGGTTCCACACTGGGATGAACGAAAGTGCAGCGCGTGCGGGATATGCAGTGAAGTATGTGCTTTCAATGCCATATTGAAACTTGGAGACCAGCTTATTGTGATGCCCGATCTCTGCCATTCCTGCTATGCCTGCAGCGAACTTTGTCCGGAGGGCGCTCTGCCAATGCAGGGCAGGGAATGTGGAACAATCAGGCAGGTTCAATACCAGCAAACAGGCTATACGGAAGGCCGACTGCAAGCTGGAGAGGCAAGGTCTGTCCCGCTGATCGCGGAAACAAAGCGCCGGCATTTGGAGGCACACGCTTCGGATGATTGGGTCATCATTGATGCCCCTCCCGGCAATGCCTGTCCTTTGGTTGAAAGCGTCCGCGATGCCGACCACGTCTTACTGGTTACCGAACCTACCCCTTTCGGGCTCAGCGATCTGAAGCTGATTGTTGAAACGATGCGCATCCTGGGCAAAGACTTCAGTGTGGTCGTAAACAAATGGGGATCGGGCGATGACAGGGTGCTCAGATACTGCGAAGGAGCGGGCATTCCTGTGGCGGGAAGGATTGCGTTTTCCAGGGAAGCCGCCCTCCAATCCGCAGCAGGGAAGCTCCTTTGGCCGGTGATTCCGGACTACAAAGCATCTATTGCCCAAATCAGGCATTTTCTCACAGAAAGACTGGCACAATGAAAGAGATCCTGGTTATTTCAGGGAAAGGGGGCACGGGCAAGACATCTGTTACCGCCGCCCTGGCCTATTTATGGCGCAAGGATGCGGTGCTTGCAGATTGCGATGTGGATGCCGCGAACCTTCACTTGCTGATGGATCCGCTGGCCATTCAGAAGCAAGCCTTTACCGGGGGCAGTATTTGTGAAATCGATCCCGCGAAGTGCACTTCCTGCGGACAATGTGCAGTGGTTTGCCGCTTCGAGGCGGTAAAAGAAACGCAGAAAGGCTATTCCATTGACTCTGTGTATTGTGAGGGGTGCAATTACTGCGCACATAGCTGCCCGGAGGAAGCCATCACCATCCTGGACCGCAAATCAGGCGATTGGTTCAAGGCACAAACCCGACTGGGATGCCCGATGGTATATGCCCGACTCAAGCCCGGCGGAGAGAATAGTGGCAAACTCGTCACCCTGGTGAAAAAAGAGGCCCGATACCTAGCCCGCGAAAGAGACAAAGCATTGATCATTGTGGATGGCGCCCCTGGCATCGCCTGCCCGGTCATTGCCTCCCTGGCGGGGGCACACTTCGTATTATTTGTGACCGAAGCATCCCACGCGGCACGCAGCGACCTGAAACGGGTGGTTGCACTGACAAGCCGCCTGCATATCCCATCCGCCTGCATCATCAATAAAGCAGACCTTCATCCCGCCCTGGTTGAAGAAATCAAACAATATCTCCAGGAGCAACAGATTCCCTGCATCGCAAGCATTCCCTTTGATGCTTCCTTTACCCGGGCAATGCTTCAGGGAAAAACCATAATGGAGGAAGGCAGTGAAGCCGCCAAAGCAGCCTTGTGGAAAGCCGCCAACGAAATCAAATCAATGCTCGAAACAATCTGATAATATGAGAATTGCATTTACCGCACAGGAAGGACATCCAGAGAGCCTTTTGGAGGCCCGCTTCGGAAGGGCGCCTTATTTTATCATCCGTGACATCCTGAAGAAGCAGTGGGAGGTCATTGATAATCAAGAAGCAGCCCAGTTGGCGCAGGGCGCAGGACCCAAAGCAGCGCAAAAGCTGTTTGATGCAAAGGTGGAGGTGCTGGTCACGGGTATAGGGCCGGGGAATCAGGCAAGGCAGATACTGGAAACCTCCGGGGTAAAAACCTACCTCTGTCCGGATGGCTTCAGTCTGCCTCAGGCCCTGGAGGCATTTGAAAAAGGCGAACTGAGGCCCTTTTAATCCCGCGCACCACATTCCCACTTTCCAGTTTCCAGGACAGTGTTTACTTTTGTCTGATGCAAAGTAGCCCATCCCGGATCCTGATTATTCAAACCGCCTCCATCGGAGATGTGATTCTGGCGACCGCTTTGCTGGAAAGCCTGCACCGGCGTTTCCCCGAGGCCAGGATTGATTTTCTGGCCAAAAAAGGAATGGAAGGCCTCTTCTCCGGTCATCCTTTTCTGAATGAATTGCTCCTGTGGAAAAAAAGCGAAGGGAAATACCCTAGCCTGGCCAGCTTAATCATCAAGGTTCGCCGCAAGAAGTACGATCTGATCGTGAATGTGCAGCGATTTTTTTCGTCCGGAATGATCACCGCCCTCTCGGGGAGCCCTGTTCGTACAGGATTCACCAAGAATCCCCTGCATTGGTTTTTCACGCGCTCTTTTCCCCATACTATCGGGGAGGGTATGCACGAGACAGAAAGAAACTTCTCCCTCATATCCTGGATAGAAGGAACAGACTATCACCGGCCACGCCTTTATCCCGGAGAAAAAGAAAAAAAGGCCATAGAGGATTACAGGAAGCAAAAATACATCACCCTGGCTCCGGCTTCATTATGGCATACTAAGCAGTACCCTCCCGATCAATGGATTGCATTTCTGAAGGCCCTCCCCAAAGCATTGGATGTTTATCTTCTGGGCGGGCCGCAGGACTTCGCATTATGTGAACACATCAGGGAGGCAGCCGGGAAAGCACATATCTGCAATCTCTCAGGAAAGCTCAGCTTGCTTGCCTCGGCCACCCTAATGCAAGGGGCAGCGATGAACTATATGAATGACTCGGCCCCGCTCCATCTGGCATCGGCGGTGAATGCCCCTTCCGCGGTGGTTTTCTGTTCCACGGTCCCGGAATTTGGCTTCGGGCCGCTGTCAGATCAGCGTTTTATCATCCAAACCGAAGAGAAGCTGTCTTGTCGCCCCTGTGGATTGCACGGGAAAACAGCCTGTCCGGAAAAGCATTTCGATTGTGCTAAAACCATTTCAGTGGATAAATTGTTAAAAAGCTTATGAGTAATTGGGGAGAAGAATTAGACCGGGCTGTTGATGTGCTCCGAAACGGAGGATCACTGTTATATCCGACAGATACCATTTGGGGCCTCGGCTGCGATGCAACCAACAAAAAAGCAGTGAAGAAGCTGCACAAGATCAAAAAACGCAGTGATCAGAAAAGCTTTATCATCCTTCTGGAAGACGCCTACCGCCTCAAAGATTATCTGGAAGAGGTTCCGCTTATTGCCACCGAATTGATGGCGCAGATCACCTCTCCCCTGACGATCGTATATCCCGGGGCCAGGAACCTGGCTAAGAATGTGATCAGCGAGGATGGCAGCATTGGCATCCGCATCCCCCACGACGGTTTTGTGAAAGAACTGCTTGAAGCATTCGGAAAACCCATCGTTTCCACCTCTGCCAACCTCAGCGGCGACCCCCCTCCGCAAAGCTTCCGCGAAATACATCCGGACATTATTGCCGGGGTGGATTATACCGTGAATATGTACCGTGACCGGATCAAGGAAACCAAACCTTCCACCATCATTCGCATCCTTGAAAAGGGCGGGTACGAGATACTGCGGCGCTAGCAGGTCTTTAGATCAATTCTAAACAATCGGATTTTTGTAATTTTGCCGGGGAAAGGTGGGGCAGCAGAGGACACATTTTGTGAACATTTGCGCCCTGCTCAGGTTAACATTGTAAAACCCACATACACTTTCAGATATGGATATTAAGAAATACCACCACATCAAACGGACGGATAAAGAGACGCTCCGGGCGTGGTACCGCCTGATGGTACTGGGCCGCCGACTGGACGACAGAGCGCCCAATTACCTGAAACAAGCCCTGGGATGGTCTTACCACGCACCCTATGCCGGGCACGATGGCATCCAGCTGGCCATTGGCCAGGTGTTTGAAAAAGGCAAAGACCATCTCTTTCCCTACTATCGGGATATGCTCACGGCGCTTTCTGCCGGGATGACCGCAGAAGAGATTATCCTGAATGGCATCTCCAAAGCCACAGACCCCTCCAGCGGCGGCCGGCATATGTCGAACCACTTCGCCAAACCGGAATGGAACATTCACAATGTTTCTTCCTGCACCGGGAACCACGCATCCCAGGCTGCCGGGGTGGGCAGGGCGATGCGCAGGTATCATCACGATGGGGTGGCCATCAGCTCCCAGGGAGAATCCTCCGTCTCAGAAGGCTATGTGTATGAAGCCATTAATGGCGCTACCAACGAGAAGCTGCCAGTCATTTTTGTTTTCCAGGACAATGGTTTCGGCATCAGTGTGCCCAAGGAAGACCAGACCGCCAACCGGAAAGTGGCGGACAACTTCAGGGGATTTAAGAACCTGGAGATCATCCATTGCAACGGAAAGGATGTTTTCGACTCCATCAACGCAATGCTGACGGCCAAGGAGTACGTGAAAGAAAAAGGCCTCCCGGTGATTGTGCAGGCCAACTGCGTCCGTATCCACAGCCATTCCAATTCAGATCGCCACGATTTATACCGCGATGATGCAGAGCTGAATTATGTGATGGAGTATGACCCCCTGGGGAAATTCCGCAGGATGCTGCTTCGCTATGATCGTTTCACCGAGGCCGAGCTACAGGAGATCGAAGAAGAAGCAAAAGGAATTGTAAAAGCAGCCCACAAAGCGGCGATGGCGGCTCCGGATCCTGATCCGGCCAGCATCTTCGACTTTGTGCTGCCCGAGGCATATCCGGCCAACAAATATCCGGAGGGAATACACGATTTTGACGGAGAAAAGAAACGCCTGATTGATGCCCTGAATGAGACCCTGAAAGCGGAATTCCGCCACAATCCGGACACCTATATCTGGGGGCAGGATATGGCCAATAAGGATAAGGGAGGCATTTTCAATGTTTCCAAGGGAATGCAGCAGGAGTTTGGAAAAGACAGGGTGTTCAATGCCCCCATCGCAGAAGACTACATTATAGCCACGGCCAATGGGATGTCACGATTCAATGAGAAAATCCGGATCGTGGTGGAAGGGGCTGAGTTTGCCGATTATTTCTGGCCGGCGATGGAACAGTTCGTCGATTCCACCCACGACTATTGGCGTTCCAACGGAAAATTCGCCCCCAACGTCACCATCCGCCTGGCTTCCGGGGGCTATATAGGTGGGGGGCTTTACCACAGCCAGACGATTGAAGGCGCCCTGGCGACCCTTCCCGGCACCCGTATCGTTTACCCCTCTTTTGCCGATGATGCGGCCGGACTGCTGCGTACCAGTATGCGCTCCAAAGGAATGACCGTATTCCTCGAACCCAAGGCACTCTATAATTCCCCGGAAGCTGCCACCCCGATTCCGGACGATTTTGAAGTGCCTTTCGGCAAGGCACGGATCCGCAGGGAGGGCAGCGACCTCTCTATCATCACCTACGGCAATACCACCCATCTGTGCCTGAAAGCAGCAGAAAAGATCAAGGATGAAAGCGGGGCCAGTATTGAGGTGCTGGACATTCGCTCTATCCTTCCCCTAGACAAAGAGGCCATCCTGGCAAGTGTAAAGAAAACCAGCCGGGCTCTGGTGGTGCACGAAGACAAAGTATTTGCCGGCTTCGGTGGAGAACTGGCTTCCATTATTATGGAGGAAGCCTTTGAATACCTTGATGCGCCAGTGAAAAGGGTGGGATCGCCTTTCACCCCTGTCGGGTTCAACCGCATCCTGGAAGCAGCCATTCTTCCAGATCTCGACAGGATATACAAAGCCGCAAAATCAATGTTGGAATATTGATCTCATAAACCCGCCAAGATGAAAAAAACAGCCATTGTATATAGCTTTAATACGCAGAAGACCACAAAAATCGCGGAAAAAATCCGGGATGAATTCGGTAAGGAAAAAGTTGATATGGTCAATGTGGAGGATGTGACCGAAGAAAAGTTCCTGGCGTATGACCGGATGATACTGGGCGCTTCCACCTGGTTTGATGGGGAGTTGCCCAATTTCTGGGATGAATTTGTGCCCGCCATCGAAGAGATGGACCTGAAGGGGAAGAGTTTCGCCCTCTTCGGCAATGGGGATCAGAAGAAATACGGGGAAAACTTTGTGGATGCCTTGGGAATTTTGGCGAACCTGATTGAAAGCAGGGGCGGTGAGATCATCGGCTACACATCTGCCAAGGATTACAACTTTGAGCGTTCCCGCGCTCTGAGAGGCGATCAGTTTTGTGGTTTGGCCCTTGATTGGGAGAACCAGCCCCGCAAGAACAATTCCCGGGTAAAAGATTGGGTTGCGCAGCTGAAAGCAGCGTGGAAGTAGGACAGAATGCCTTTGCTGGCGCAGAAACATATTCTGCCCTGATCTGCAAAATCTGGGAGAAAAAAATACAGCAAGCGTATTCAGCAAGAGCATATAAAGTCTGCTTTATCTTCATCAGGCCATTCTTTTGCTTTTAGAAGTTGGCCCGCTGGCATTGCAGGCGGCAATGTTAGCCTGAAAGCTTTAACTTTCGTACGATCGCGGCAACATTTCTCATCTTTAGGGTGTCTGATCCTCATAAAACCACCACAATGAAAAATGCAGTCCTCCTCCTCTCCTTTTCCCTTTTTTTGTCTGTTCTCTTCATTCAACCAGCCCAAGCCCAGCTGCGGGCACCTTACAGCAAAGCCTCGCAAGCCCCTGAGAGCAGGGGGAGTTTCAATGTTACCCCCAATATTAATCCTGCTGTGATGGCCGGAATCCTGCTGGGGCCCGGCATCAACCTGATCAGTCATTCTTACATCGGAACCGATAGCAGTATGGGCACCTTCGCGGATTCGAGCCAGACTTTCGGCATCGATTCGGGGATCGTATTGTGTACCGGATCTATCCTCGATATTCCCGGACCCAATGCATCCGGTAGCACCTCTACGGCCCTCAATCTTCCCGGGGATACCGATCTGGCTGTGCTGATGCCCGGTTTCAATCTCTATGATGCCGTCGTCATTGAGCTGGTTTTTCAGCCCGTCACCGACACCCTCATTGCCACGGAAATGATCTTTGGATCAGAGGAGTACCCGGAATACGCGAATACCAGTTTTAATGACGTATTCGGCTTCTTCCTGGATGGACCTGGCTATCCCAATGTCAATTTGGCCAATATCCCCGGGACTTCTGTGCCAATCTGTATAAATAATGTGAATCATTTGATGAATACTGCATACTATGTGAATAATACCGGAGGGGCTTTGGTGGAATATGATGGATATACTGTGCCCATCGCCCTGATGGTGCCGGTACAGCCCGATTCGGTGTACCGGCTCAAAATCGCCATCGCCGATGCCGGAGACGATATGTATGACTCAGGGATATTTTTGAAAAAGCATTCAGTGGTTGGCTTCGCCCGGAAACCCTCCGCTGATTTTTCTCTGGAGATAAACGGGATGAATGTCTTGTTGAAGAATGAAGGCACAGGGGGGCGCTATTTTGAACTCGACCTGGGCGACGGCACCCTTTTCGCCGACAGCAGTTTTTCGCAATTTCAGCATACCTACGCCGATACCGGTATCTATCCCATCCGCCTGCTCGCTCATAATTGGTATCAGGTTGATACCTTCGAATACACCTTGCACCTTGTTTCCACAGCTACCTATACACACCCGGGATCTGAGCCGGTGCTGTCGCTCACCGGGGATGGAAGGATCGTTCTCCAGGACATCGCCGGGGAGGGAATTCTTCAGGTTTTTGATCTTTTCGGAAGGCCGATCCACACTGCTCACATTCCCCGCGGCAGCCGGGAATATGTGCTCAATTTGTCTCATCATCCTAAGGCACACTATCTCCTCCGACTTGTGCAGGGAAGTCAGGTTAATACTTTCAAAGTGCACAATTGGCATTTTTGAATGTGATTACAGCGCGCACAGACTTTGCTTAAGGCCCTGGCCTGATGAGCCAAGCGTTAACGAGTTGTTAAACAACCGGCCTTCCTGCCATCCCCTCGCGAATTATCCTTAACTCGCAGGCTTAACCAAGGTCTCAGGCCTTTCAAACTTTGATGATGAGGATACTCCCTGCAATTTCCATAATCATTTTTTTCTTTTTCCTGCAGACTCCTGCTATGATTCGGGCTGGAAATGCGGATGACTATTTATCCGGTGAGGACGGCCTTCATACTCAGGACAGCCTGAAATTTGAGCACCACCGCAAGGACAAAGAATTCATTATCATTCCAGGGACCAGGCTTAAAGTATGGCATCGCAGCGGGGATACCTGGCTTGGGAGCCTGGATGGACAGGATGGGCAGATGCTATTTCTGATTACGGAGGAAGGACGGGTGGAAATTCCCCTTGAAGACATTCGTAAACTCAAGCTATTCCGCTCCCTATTCCGTCGTGTGAGCGGAGAGGTGCTGGTCATCGCCGGGGTCGGGGGAATGCTCTTCGGAGGGCTCTCTCTCGCTGCAGGGATAGGCGGATTGATTAGCGGAGGATTTGGGGCCATCATTCTGGTAGCTGTACCGGTGCTTGTACCTGGCGGGTATGGATTGTATGTGCTTGGAAGGAATGTGGATGGAAAGAGAATCGTGCCCGGGCGGAAGTGGGTGTTTCAAAAGTGAAATCGAAAATAATTATAATAAATTTCAGATACGATCGGGAATTGTCACGCATCCGGGGGAGTCAAGGGAGTTATTGGGTTTGTTATCCTCCAGCTATCTGTATAAGGATATACTTAAGTCCGGGAAAATCCGTAAACCTTCAGAACTTGATAAGATTGTCCAACTTTTAGCCTGGCAGATCGGCAGCGAAGTGAATCTTTCAGAAGTGGCCAGATCAGCGGGGACTTCTTCGGAAACGGTTGAAAGGTACATTGATATCCTTGAAAAGGCCTATGTGGTTTTTCGACTCCCTGCTTTCTCCGGAAATCTCCGGAATGAGATCAGAAAGAACAAAAAGGTTTACTTCTATGATAATGGCATCCGAAATGCTGTCATAGGAAATTTCAGTCACCTGGAGCAGCGAAGGGATGTGGGTGCTCTTTGGGAAAACTATCTTGTTTCAGAACGCAGAAAAAGAAACGCATACAGCGATCATTCACAGGGATAATTATGAAACCTTTCTGATGCCTTAATCCCTCTTCCTCTCCTTTCTGACCCCTCCCCAGCTTTTTCCCTCCACACTCACACTCACACTCACACTCACACTCACACTCACACTCACACTCACACTCACACTCACACTCTCCCTCCCCACATATCTTAAATCTAAATACCTGAATGTTTATTTTTTCTTAAATTTGCCGCCTTCACCGCAAATCGCCAACGATAATTTAAACAGAGCGCAAATGAGCAAAATGAATGAAATCAAAGGACTGCTGGATGCCGCTGTGGCAAACCACCCCAATGTCCTGAACAACCTGCCGCGTACCGAGCTCATCCGGGCCGCCGTTGCCAACAAAGAAGCCCTGGTCGCTGAATCCGGCGCCCTTGCCACCTGGACACCGAAAGAGTCCACCGGCCGCAGCCCCAAAGACACCGTGATGGTGAAGCATCCTGAAACGGAGCACCTGATCGACTGGACCTCCCCCAACAATGTCCCGGTGGAAGCCAGCACCTTCGATATGCTGCTCGAGGATGCCATACAGATGATGGGTGGCCTGGACAAGGTGTATGTGATCGACCGCGTCGTAGGCGCCGATTCCCGCTATGCCCTGCCCGTGAAGCTGGTTACCAGCCACGCCCTCTCTGCCCTCTTCTGCGACAATATGTTCCGTCCGGTGCCCGCCGACATTGAGAAGTCGATCTACTACGGAAAAGACTTCTACCTCTTTGCCCTTCCCTACAAGAAACTCGACGGATCACGCTATGATGGCCGCCTCCGCAAAATGGAAGATGGCTCTACTTCTAATATGGCCGTTGCAATGGACTTCGACCGCAATATGGGCCTGGTCATTGGTTCAGCCTATATGGGAAGTATGAAGAAACTCATCTTCACGGTGATGAACTACAAGCTTCCCCTCGACAATATCCTTCCCCTGCATTGCTCGGCCAATGAAGGAGCCAACGGAGATTCAGCCCTTCTGCTGGGACTGAGCGGAACAGGGAAAACCTCCCTCTCCGCAGATCCCAGCCGCGCCCTTCTGGGAGATGATGAGCACGGATGGGATGAAAACGGTATCGCCAATTTTGAAAATGGCTGTTATGCCAAGATGATCGACATCGATCCGGGCAAAGAGAAAGATATTTACGATGCCGTGATGCACAAGGATGATTACCTGAACCACGGCGCCATCGTGGAAAACGCGATGATGTATCCCAATGGCTGCTTCGATTATTTCGATGACCGCTATACTCCCAACAGCCGCTCCTCATACCCGCTCAATTATCTCAAGAATATCAAGGACAGCTCCACCGCCGGCCACCCGAAGACCATCCTCTTCCTCACCGCCGATGCCTATGGTGTCCTTCCTCCGGTTTCAAAACTCAACCGCGACCAGGCAATGCTCTGGTTCCTGATGGGCTATACCAGCAAACTGGCAGGTACGGAAACAGGGGTCACCGAGCCACAACCCGCTTTCTCCCGTTTCTTCGGACAGCCTTTTATGCCGGCCAACCCGGATGTATATGCCGGAATGCTGGGAGAGAAAATGGAGCAGCACAACACCAATGTCTATCTGATCAATACCGGATGGAGCGGAGGTGCTTATGGTACCGGAAAGCGCATCGACATTACCCTGACCCGTGCAATGGTGAATGCCGCCCTGAATGGAGACCTGGATAATGTGGAGTACGAAACCCTGGACCTTTTCCACCTGAATGTACCGAAAAGCTGTCCTGGTGTTCCTTCGGAAATGCTTATGCCCATCAATACCTGGGCCGACAAGGACGCCTATCAGGCTGCAGCCAAAAAGCTGGCCAAGGCCTTCTCGGATGCCTTCGACAAAAACTACGGACACAAGAATATCGACGAAGCTGTCATCAGAATGTGCCCGGGAAAGTAAAATAATCCTTATCATCGCAGCCGGCATTTCAACAGAGTGCCGGCTTTTTTTTATGGCAAAGAATCTACTGCTGGCAGAACAGATATCCAAGACCTACGGAGAGAAAACCCTTTTTGAAGGCATCACCCTGGGCATTGCCGAAGGGCAGAAAATTGCCCTGATCGCCCGCAATGGCAGCGGAAAAACCAGCCTGCTGAATATCCTGACAGGAAAGGAGGAACCGGATGAGGGCAAGGTAAGCCAGCGCAATGATACCCGCATCGCTTATCTCGAGCAGCAACCTTATCTGCCCGAGAATGCCAGCATCCTGGATGCCATCTTTCACACCGCCAATGAGTTTACCCTGGCGGTAAGAAATTACGAGGCCGCTTCTATCCTGATCCGGAAAAATAATGATGCCCTGCACCAGGATCAGCTCAACGAGGCCATCGCTGTAATGGATCGCCTGGAAGCCTGGGATTACGAAGCCAGGGTGAAGGAAGTGCTGGGACGTTTTGCCATCACCGACCTGGAGGCTTCCTGCAATACGCTCAGCGGAGGACTGAAAAAGAAAGTGGCGCTCGCCCGTACCCTCCTGGAACCGGCCGATATCCTCATCCTGGATGAGCCTACCAACCACTTGGATATCACGATGATTGAATGGCTCGAAGAATACCTGGCACGCGAAAAGCAAAGCCTTTTGATGGTGACGCACGACCGCTATTTCCTCAGCCGGGTATGCAATGAGGTGGTGGAGCTGGACCGAGGCAGGCTGCATCACTATAAGGGGGATTATAATTATTACCTGGAAAAGAAGTCGGAAAGAGAACAAGTGGAAAGCAAGGAGATTGAGAAAGCCCGCGGCCTGATGCGCAAGGAACTGGAGTGGATGCGAAGGAGTCCGCCCGCCCGGACCACCAAATCCAAAGCCCGGATTGATTCTTTCTACGACCTGGAAGAAAAGGCCGGACAACGTGGCCCTGAGAAGCAGGCCGCTTTTCAGGTGAAAGGACAGCGGATGGGTGGAAAAATCCTGGAAATCCATAATCTGTCGAAGGCCTATGGAGAGCATATCCTGATCGACGATTTTACTTACATCTTCAAGAAGAATGAAAAGGTGGGCATTGCAGGGGCCAACGGAACCGGTAAATCCACCCTGCTCAACCTGATATCCGGCCTCGTGAAGGCTGACAAGGGTAGCATCACCATCGGCCAGACGGTGCAGTTTGCCTATTATACACAGGACGGTTTACAGGTGGAAGGAAACAAAAGGGTGCTCGAACTGGTGAAGGATATTGCAGAGGAGGTGACGCTGAACAAGGGATCGATGAGCGCCAGCCAGTTTCTGACCTATTTTGGCTTTGGCCCGGAACTGCAATTCAATTATTTCGAAAACCTCAGCGGGGGCGAAAAGCGCAAACTTTATCTGCTGATGACGCTCATATCCAGCCCCAATTTCCTGATCCTTGATGAGCCCACCAATGATCTCGATATCCATACCCTCAATCTCCTGGAAGATTTTCTCCAGGCTTTTGACGGGTGTCTGCTGATCGTTTCGCACGACCGTTACTTTATGGATAAGCTGGTGGATCATCTCTTTATCTTCGAGGGGGAGGGCAGGATCAAGGATTTCTACGGGAATTATACCGAGTATCATATACAGCAAAAGACAAAGGCAAGGATTAAGCCACGCAACGACCTTGAGAAGCCGGCAAAGGTGGAAAGGGAAAAGCCGGCGGGCAAGGTGAAGCTGAGCTGGAAGGAGGAAAAGGAGTTTGAGCAGCTGCTGAATGATATTGCGGCATTGGAGCAGGAAAAAGCGCAGCTGATCGCAGGTCTGGAGACAGAAAGGGAGGCGGAAAAGCTGCAACAGATGTCGGAGCGTGTCGGGGAGATTCTTTCCATCCTGGATGAAAAAGAACTCCGCTGGCTGGAGCTCAGCGAAAAGAAAGAGCCTGATTCCAGGATTAAATCCTGACGCATTTGCCACTAAATCACTAAGAACACGGAGTTTAACTAAGAAAGAGTTGATTGCGTTGCCGGTGTTGTGTTCTTGCATATCGCTCTTTTCATCTTAGTGTGCCTTAGTGCGCTACGTGGCTTAGTGGTTTATGTGTCGAGGAAGGAAGACGTGTCAATAATCCGGTAATAATTAAAAAGTCTCTGATACCATCGGGATCAAAGATGGTAGATTACTATAGCAATAGAGATGAATGAATGAATGAATGAATGAATGAATGAATGAATGAATGAATGAATGAATGAATGGAAATCAGTATAATATTGCTCTAAGGAATCACCGCGCCTTGCACATACACATTGATCTCCGGTCGCTTGGGATCATTGCAGATCAGGGTCAACGTTTCCATAAATGGCCCGGACTTATCCAGGGCATTGTATATCACCTTGATGGGGACTTCCTGGCGAAAGCGAACCCGATTGGTTTCCATCTCATAATCAAGTTGGGGAGATGAGCTTACCACATTGCGGATAAACAACTGTCGCTTCCCGCTATTCTTGATAAAAAAAGTATGGCTTACCTGGCTGCCTGCCTTCACAGCTCCGAATTCGTGGTTGGTCAGGGTGAAGTACACTTTCGGCGCCTCATTCACCTGGGCAGTGTTCAGGCGGCTGAAATCTTCCTGCAGGTTCATCTCCAGCACTACCTCCACCGGCGCCATCCCTTCCTTATCGGGCAAGAGTCTCAGGGTATCCGTCACCGGACCATAGCCCGTTTTTTTGTCAGCATTGTACACGATGTGAAGGCTTCCCGTTTCCCCGGGATGAAGAATGTCGGGCATCAGATAGGCATCAGTATGCATCTGACTGGCAGAGATATAATACTTCACGGGAATGGCTGCGGCATTCATCACCGGAAAGCTTCTTTCCACCTTAGCCGTGTTGAGGAAGGCTCCCAGATCCAGGGTAGGCGTTTTGAAACGCAAATCACCGCTCAGGTAGGGATAGTCATCTGCCAGGGTCTTCTCCGGCGGAAGAATCTCGCCACTAATAAAGAGTTCAGTCCCTTTTTTCAGGTCTCCGTTGAAATACACCACAGAGGTGCTGATGTATCGTCCTACTTTGACAGGTGGGGTGAACAGGAAGCTGATGAACCCGCGCTTGCCGGGCGCCACAGGACCCCGGGAGTTCCCCAGGCTTCGGCAGCCTTCGCCGGCCTGTATACCGGTGATTTGTATCGGACTGTCGCTCCTGTTGGTGAAAACGTAGGTAACCTCCTGTGCTCCGGCATTGGCCTTTCGCGATCCAATATAGACAGAAGTAGCGTCAAATACCACTTTGCCCTGACCAAAGCAGACCATCCCGCTCAGGATCATCCCTAATATCATCAGCATTCCGCGCACGGATGCGAAGATACGAAAGGCCGTGGATTTGCCGGGTGAAAAAAGCGGCTGTCAATGGCTTCGGACTGAGGGGTACTACCTACATTTGTGCTGGAATTGAAAAAGCAATCCCTTGGTATATCCATCCTCATTTGAAGAGAAAACCGGTTTTGATCATATTCGCCGCCTCTTGCGGGGATTCTGCCTCAGCAGCCTGGGGCAGACGGAAGTAGACCGCATCACTTTTTCGGATGATCCCGTATGGATAGAAGCCGAATTGGACCTGGTAGAGGAGATGCGGGAAATCCTGCTCTTTGGGGAAGGCTTTCCTGCACAGAATTACTTCGACCTGCGCAGGGATCTTAATGCATTGAAGATTAAGGGTAATTGGCTGGAAGTGGAACCCCTGGGTGACCTCCGGGCTGTGATGACGACCATTGCCGATATCCTTGAATATCTCCTGAAAGAGGATTCTCCGGCTTTTCCGGGCCTTGCGGCAATGGCTGCCCCGGTCTATGCGGGTGAGGAAGCCCTGGAAGCAATGAACCGCATCCTGGACAGCCAGGGACAGATGCGGGACAATGCTTCGCCGCGACTTGCTGAGATACGCCGCGGCTTGCTGCGCCTGCAGCAGGAAGTGGAATCCTCGGTGCACAGAATGATGCAGACGGCACGGAAAGCCGGATGGGTACCGGAGGATACCGACATCACGATCCGGAATGGTCGCCTGGTAATCCCTGTCTATGCTTCCGCGAAAAAGAAACTCGATGGCCTTATCCACGATCGGAGTGCCACCGGGCAAACACTTTTTATTGAGCCCCGCGAAATATTTGAATCCAACAATACCATCCGCGAACTCGAATTGGAGGAAAAAGAAGAAATCCATCGCATTCTTGTGGAAATGGCGGATATCCTGCGCCCGCACATCCCAGCCATCCTGGAGGCGGTGGCCTTCCTTGGACGGATTGATTTTATCCGTGCCAAAGGAAAGCTGGCCCTGGAGTTGGGAAGCCACAAACCCCTGCTTCATCCTGAGGCCCGCCTTGAATGGTTTGATGCCCTGCATCCCCTACTTTATCTTTCGCACAAAGCCCAGGGGAAAGAGGTGGTGCCCCTGCGCATCCGCCTCGATAAGGCACAGCGCATTATCATTATCTCCGGTCCGAATGCCGGGGGAAAATCGGTGGCACTCAAAACCATCGGTTTACTGCAGTATATGCTTCAATGCGGCATCACGGTGCCGCTCCGGCCCACATCCGAGGCAGGCATCTTTTCAAAGCTGTTTATTGATATCGGCGATCAGCAGTCCATCGAAAATGACCTGAGCACCTATAGTTCACACCTGCTGAATATGAAGCAACTGCTGTCGGTGGCAGATGAGGGAACACTCTTTCTGATCGATGAATTCGGGAGTGGCACGGAACCCCGTTTTGGAGGTGCCCTGGCGGAAGCAATCCTGGAAGGCCTGCACCAAAAGCAAGCAATGGGGGTGGTGACAACCCACTATGCCAATCTGAAAGCCCTGCCCGAAAAGTATCCGACGATGGAGAATGCGGCGATGCAGTTTGATGTAGAAAAGATCAGCCCGCTCTTCCTGCTGGAAACCGGCAGGCCAGGCAGCTCTTTCGCCTATGAGATTGCGGCACGCATCGGCCTGGAAGAAGAGATACTAAAAGCGGCTGTAGAAAAAACAGGGAGTGAGATCATTGCCCTCGATCGTCAATTGCAACAGGTGGCCAATGACTTGAGAGAGATTGAGAAACAAAAGGCTTCCTTGAGGGTGGCAGACGATTTTCTGGCTGAGATGGTGGACAAATATGAACGACGTACCCGCGATATTGATCATCGGAAGAATGAGATCATTGCGGAAGCCAGGCGCGAAGCCCACCGGATTCTTGAGAACAGCAACAAATTGCTGGAGAATACCATCCGGGATATTCGTGAAAGCAATGCCGATAAAGAAAAGACCCGCTTACTCAGGGAAAAGTTGGAACAGGAAAAGAAGGCCATAAGGCTGAAAGAGGAGGGGGAAGAGCAAAGCCGTAAAAAGGGGCAGAAACAGCCTTCCAATACTTCTCCGCAAAAGAAAACCACCCCAAAAAAAACCGGTCCCCTGGAAGTGGGAGATTTTGTAAGGATGAGCGGGCAGCAGAATACCGGTCATATCCTGGAAATCCGGGGAAGTGTGGCAGAAGTGGCCTTTGGGAATATGAAACTGAAGCTTCCCATCGACCGCCTGGAGCGGTCTGAACAGAAAACCACCTCAGGAGGCAAAAAGAAAGCAGGAGCTTACTCCGGCATTATCCAGGATCTGAATGACAAAATGGCAAGCTTTTCACCCCGTATCGACCTGAGGGGAATGCGGGCCGATGAGGCGATCCAGACCTTACAAAGCCTGGTGGATGATGCCATCCTCCTAAACGTCACAGAACTGTATGTACTGCACGGCAAGGGCGACGGCATTCTGCGTCAGCGGGTGCGTGAATACCTCGCCGGGGTGGAGGAGGTGAAACGATATGCAGATGAGCACGTGGACCGGGGAGGGCACGGCATCACCATCATTTCTTTCAGGTAAACCTGGCACTGATTTTGACTAACACACCTTTTAAAATTATATCCGAATGAAAAAAGAAAATCCACTGAACAGCAAATATCTTCCCTGGGTCATCGTAGTGACCATTCTGGTCTTTTCCGGAATCATTCTGCTCCAACGATCCGGAAAGATGCCCGGAGGCAACGCAGCAAAGGCATCAGAGGCCACCCTCGAGCTCAATCAGGATAATTTTCAGCAGTACACAGCACAGGGACTCATCCTGGTGGATGTCTGGGCCGAATGGTGCAAGCCCTGCAAAGCGATGGAGCCGGCCATTCACGCCCTGGCAGAGGAGATGCAGGGAAAAGCATATGTGGGCAAGCTGGATGCCGATGCCAATCGGAAACTGGTTTCTGAGCTGAAGGTAGATGTAATCCCGACGCTCATTCTATACAAAGACGGGAAAGAGGTAGAGCGCTTTATTGGAATGAAAAGCAAGGAAAGCCTCCAACAGGCGATGATGGTGTACCTTCAGAATGGGCAGGAATGAACCACTGCAAGCCTCAATGGTTTATCAGAAAAGAAAAAGGGAGATTATTTATGACGTCATCCGAGCAGCAGGGCAATGAGGGCGCGCCCGAAAACGCAACGATTCTGAATGGGAAGCAAGCCGGCCTGCCTTTTTACCGGCGGCCTGTGTTTCTGGGAATGCTCCTGGGCCTACTGGGAGGCTACATCTATTATCTGGAAATCGGCTGCAAATCAGGAAGCTGTCCTTTAACTTCGAATCCCTGGACGACTATGGCCTGGGGCGGGGTGATGGGCTATCTGGTGGGCGATCTTTTTACGAAAAAGCCTTCTTCAAAAGAATAGCATATCTTTTCCGCACTTTTTTCCCCATAATCAAGGGATTTAATATTTTCGCCGCTTGTTTTTGAATATTCTTTGACAAAACAGGTGACTATGGAGAAGGAGCAGCTGAAGAAGCGCAAAGGTATACTGGATCGTTTATTAAGCTGGACTGAGAAGGCAGGGAATGCCCTGCCCCATCCGGCTACCCTCTTTGCCCTCTTTGCCCTGGGGGCATTGATCTTTTCAGCCATCGGCCATTATCTGGGCTGGGAGGTGATTCATCCCGGAACCAAGGAGCTGGTCAAACCCGTGAACCTTCTTTCTCACGATGGCATTCACCGTATCATCCTCGAGATGGTGGACAATTTCACCGGTTTTGCGCCCCTGGGAATTGTGCTGGTGGCGATGCTCGGGATCGGGATTGCTGAACAGAGCGGCCTGATCAATGCTGTGATCCGTTTGCTGGTATTGAACTCGCCCAAAAGACTGCTGACCTTTGTCCTGGTCTTTACCGGCATATTGAGCAATGTGGCCTCTGATGTAGGATATGTATTACTGATTCCACTGGCCGGGGTTATATTCCTGGCAGTGGGACGCCATCCTGTGGCTGGAATGGCCGCTGCTTTTGCCGGGGTTTCGGGAGGATTCAGCGCCAACCTGGTGCTGGGAACCATAGATCCGCTCCTGGCAGGACTGTCGACGGAAGCCGCTGAAATCCTCGACCCAGCCTATGATGTGAATCCTACGGCCAACTACTATTTTATGGTTGTTTCCACCTTTATGATCGCTTTCGCAGGAACATACGTGACCGAGCGTCTGGTGGAGCCCCGGCTGGGAAAGTATAAACCTACTGACGAAGACAAAGAACAGGACTTTGAACCTGTGTCGCGATTAGAGAAGAAGGGACTGCGTGCAGCCTTGTTAACCCTGATCGCTTTTGTCATCATTACCCTGATAGGCATTATTCCCGAAAATGGTTTTTTCCGGGGAACGGATGGCGGCATTCTCAGCTCGCCGCTGATCAGAGGGGTGGTGGCAATGCTCTTTATCGTGGCCGGAGCAATGGGGCTTGCCTACGGGTTCACTACCAAGTCGTTTGAAAATGATGCCGATGTGATGAAAGGGATGGCGGCGTCGATGAAAACCCTGGCTACGTATATGGTACTGGTCTTTTTCGCTGCCCAGTTTGTAGCCTATTTCAAATGGAGTAACCTGGGAATCATCCTTGCAGTCAATGGCGCCGGCCTGCTGATGTCGGCAGATATTGGTCTGATCCCATTGATGATCCTTTTTATCATCTTGTCTGCAGCAATCAATATGCTGATGGGAAGTGCCTCGGCCAAATGGGCCATCCTGGCACCCATCTTCATCCCGATGTTTATGATTATGGGCTACTCCCCCGAACTCAGCCAGGTGGTGTACCGCATAGGAGACAGTGTTACCAATGTCATTTCCCCGATGATGAGCTTCTTCGCCCTGATCATTGCTTTTATACAGAAGTATGATCCCAAAGCAGGGATAGGAACGATCATCGCAACGATGCTCCCGTATTCTGTCATATTCTTTATCGGTTGGATCATTCTGCTCATTATATGGTTGCTGCTGGGGGTTCCTTTGGGACCGGGTGCTGGTATCCACTATACCCTGCCGGGATAATGGGAAGGAATGATAAATGAACCTGTCCTGAGACATCAGGCGCGGCCGAAATGCTTAACTTTGCGGCTTTCTTGAATGCTTACATATTAAGAATCAACACTATAATAAATGAAAGCATACGTTTTTCCGGGCCAGGGAGCCCAGTATCCCGGAATGGGAAAGGAGCTCTTCGAGCAGTCGGAGCTTGCCCGGCAACTTTTCGGTAAAGCCAATGAGATACTTGGCTTTGAGATCACCGAGCTGATGTTCAATGGAACGGAGGAAGACCTGCGCCAGACACGGGTTACCCAGCCGGCTATTTTCCTGCATTCCGTCATCCTGGCAAAATTATTGGGAGATTCCTTTCAGCCGGATATGGTGGCCGGACATTCCCTGGGCGAGTTCTCTGCTTTGGTAGCCAATGAGGTGCTCACTTTTGAGGATGGCCTCTCACTCGTATATCAAAGGGCAATGGCAATGCAAAAAGCCTGTGAGGCAGCGCCCTCGACAATGGCGGCCATTATCGGCCTGGAGGACAATAAGGTGGAAGAAGTGCTGGATGGGATCAGCGGTGTAGTCGTTCCTGCAAACTACAATTGTCCCGGTCAACTGGTGATCAGTGGAAGCTTTGAGGCCATTGATGCAGCCTGTGCAGCACTCAAAGAGGCTGGTGCCAAACGCGCACTGCCCTTGAAGGTAGGAGGAGCATTTCATAGTCCGCTAATGGAGCCGGCCCGTCTTGAACTGGCCCGTGCCATCCAGGAAACATCCTTCCGGAAAGGACGATGTCCGATCTACCAGAATGTGGATGGCAAACCCCATACCGACCCACAAAGCATTCAGGAAAACCTGGTAGCCCAGTTGACCTCCCCGGTACGTTGGACTCAGATTATGCTGAATATGCTGGAAAATGGTGCTTCCTCCTTCACCGAAGTCGGTCCGGGAACAGTACTGCAAGGCCTGGTCAGAAAGGTGAACCGCGAAGTGGAAGTGGGTTCGGCCAGTCTGTAAAGCTTACAAAAGTCGATTTTTCAGAGAAGGTATGCCTTCCTGTAAGTCAGGAAGGCTAAGGGCCTTCTGCAAGGCAGCCCCCTGGCTCGACTGATGCAGATCCGAGCCCAGAAAGTCCACAAGTCCTTTCCGCCAGTAGTGCCAGGCTTTCTTCTGTACCGCCTTGCCATAATTCCCGGTAAAGGAAAGCAGGTTGACCTGCAGCAGAAGTCCCTGCCCCAGCAGGTCTTCCAATTCCGGATGCCCCGGCCACCAATAAGGGTAGCGCTCAGGATGCGCCAGGATAGGTTTGTACTCCCTTATTTGTAAATCGAAGAGGTATTGTTGCAATAAGTGTGGGGGGGCACTGAATGGACATTCGATCAGCACATAAGGTCCCGATCCGAATGAAAGCAGCTTATTCTCCTTAAGAAAAGAATCAAAAAGCTCATCCAGCATATACTCCGCAGCCACCTCCAGTTTGATATGCAGACCCCTGTACTGCATTGCTTCGAGTACCCTTTCTCCTGCCTTTTGAATAATCTCCGGACTGTTGTGGTATTGTCCGGCCATCACGTGGGGGGTGGTAATGACTTTTGTATAACCGCAGTCCTGCAGTACCTTCAGCATTGCCAGGCTTTCGTCCAGGGTGACAGCGCCATCATCAATCCCCGGTAAAATATGATTGTGAAAATCGCTTCCTATCAGACGGGCACTTTCCAATGGAAGGGTGTGCGTGCTTTCAGTTTTATTAAAAAGACTGCGCCAGATCAACGTTTGCTGTATTGTTCTTCATAATACTGCTGATAGGCCCCGCTGGTGAGCCTGTCTAACCATTCTTCATTATCCAGGTACCAGTCGATGGTGCGCGAAAGCCCTTCAGCGAAATCGAGGGAAGGCTCCCAGCCCAGATCCTTCTGCAGCTTGGAGGAATCAATGGCATAGCGAAGATCGTGACCAGCTCTGTCTTTGACATACGTGATCAACTGAGCGGATGCCCCCTTTTCCCTGCCCAGCTTCTGATCCATCAATACACAGAGTAGGTGAATGAGGTCAATATTTTTCCACTCATTGTTGCCCCCTATATTGTAAGTTTCCCCTTCTTGTCCGCGGTGAAAAATCAGGTCGATGGCATTGGCGTGGTCTTCCACATACAGCCAATCGCGCACATTTTCTCCTTTTCCGTAAACCGGCAGGGGTTTATGATGGCGGATATTGTTTATAAAGAGGGGCAGAAGCTTTTCGGGGAATTGATAGGGGCCGTAGTTGTTGGAGCAATTGCTGATGACCACAGGCAATCCGAAGGTATGGTGATAGGCCCTGACCAGGTGATCCGAGCTGGCCTTGGATGCAGAATAAGGACTGCGCGGATCATAAGGAGTTGTTTCAGTGAAAAGGCCTACCTCGCCCAATGATCCGTAAACTTCATCCGTGGAGATATGATAAAAACGTTTTCCTTCCCCATTCTCCTTCCAAACTTCCCTAGCGGCATTAAGCAGGTTGACCGTTCCCACTATGTTCGTAAAAATGAAGGCATTGGGGTTGGAAATAGAACGATCCACGTGGGATTCAGCCGCCAGGTGGATCACCCCGTCGGGTTGGTATTCCCTGAAGACGGCGAATACCGCTTTTTCATCTACAATATCCACCTTTAAAAAACGGTAGTTGGGCGCCTTTTCCACATCTTTCAGGTTCTCCAGATTGCCGGCATAGGTAAGCTTATCCAGGTTGAGGATAAGATAATCCGGATATTTTTTCACCATCAGGCGGATCAGGTGGGAGCCGATAAAGCCGGCTCCACCGGTAATCAGGATTACTTTATTGTAAGATTCCATATACATTACTTTTTATCATACCATCCTGTTTCTCTGAGATGTTGTTCCCATTTCCAGGCTGTGTCCATCATTTCAATCAGATCCTTTTCTGCTTTCCACTGCAAGACCTCGTTGGCCAGGCTTGTGTCTGCCCAAACCTTTTGCACATCGCCTTCTCTGCGCCCCACGATTTTACAGGGGATGCGAATACCGCTGGCCTCTTCAAATGCCCTGACCATTTCAAGGACAGAGTATCCCCTGCCTACTCCGATATTGTATATTTCCAGGGCCTTGCATTCCGGTGATTGCAGTCGCTCCATTGCCTTCAGATGGGCCTGCGCCAGATCCACCACGTGGATATAATCACGCACCGCTGTGCCATCGGGCGTATCATAATCTCCCCCGAAGATACGCAAAAACGGCCTTTCACCGGCTGCCGTCTGGGTGATATAGGGGACCAGGTGATGGGGGATGCCATAGGGTAATTCCCCGATCCGGGCCGATGGATGTGCCCCGATTGGGTTAAAATACCTGAGAGAGATGGCACTTATTCCTTGCATTCCTGCCATCTTCTGCAATATCTCTTCTGCTATCTGTTTTGTATGTCCGTAGGGAGAGGCCGGAGCTTTGAACGGGGCATCTTCCCGTATGGGCAGCACATCCGGCTGTCCGTAAACCGTACAGGAGGAGGAGAAAACCAGATGCGGGATATGTTGCGCCTGCATTCCCCGCAATACATTGATCAGCGAGAACAGATTATTCTGATAATATTTCAGCGGCTCTCTGACGGATTCTTCCACAGAAAGAAAAGCTGCAAAATGGATGAGGGCATCTGCCTTGCCGTTATGTGCGAAGAAGGCATCGCTGGCAATGGGATCGGCCAGATCCACCAGATGGAATTCCGGGTCTATGCCGGCAATGTGCCGGATTTCATCCAGCACTTCCTTCTCCGAATGGGACAAGTTATCTGCAATGACCACCTCCCACCCGGCCTGCAGTAATTCTACCGCGGTGTGGGCGCCAATATATCCGCAGCCTCCGGTGACGATGACCCGCATCCTGTGTTGATTAAAGACTCCAGTAAGTCATTTGGTTTACCTTATCCCTGTATATACCCTTGACATCAGCCAGGATGGGGAACTCTCCGGAAAGGGAAAGGAAGTAGCTTTCAGGCAGGGACTTGTATTCCTTATGCGAAACGGCTACCACGATGGCATCGTAAGGCCCTTTCGGATCCTTTTTAAGGGTAATCCCGTATTCTTCTTCCACTTCCTCCGGGGAGGCCCAGGGGTCGATCACATCGGTAGAAACGCCATAGCTCCGAAGTTCGGAGAAGATATCCGGAACCCGGGAGTTTCGGATATCGCTGACGTCCTCTTTAAAGGTAATCCCCATCAGCAATACCCTGGAGGCGAGGACATTCTTGCCCGCGGCAATGATCTTCTTCACCACCTGTTTGGCCACATAATAGCCCATTGAATCGTTGACAAAGCGTCCGCTGTTGATGATCTGGGGATGATAGCGGAGTTTTTTTGCCTTATAGGTGAGATAATAGGGATCCACGCCTATGCAGTGCCCACCCACCAGTCCGGGATAGAAATGCAGGAAATTCCACTTGGTTCCGGCGGCTTCCAGCACCTCAAAGGTATTGATATTCATTCTATTGAAAAGAATGGACAATTCATTCATCAATGCGATATTCACATCCCGCTGGGTGTTTTCAATTATCTTGGCTGCTTCAGCTACTTTTATGGAGGAAGCCCTGTGTACTCCGGCATCCACTACCATCTCGTACAATTCAGCCACCACATCGAGGGATTCGTTATCACAAGCGGAAACCACTTTTTTGATGGTGCGCAGGGTATTCACTTTATCCCCTGGATTTATGCGCTCAGGGGAATAGCCAACTTTGAAATCTTCCACATATCGGAGTCCGGACAGATTCTCAAGAATCGGGACGCAGTCCTCTTCGGTGGCACCAGGGTATACTGTGGATTCATACAGTACATAGTCCCCTTTCTTTAAAACACTCCCTACAGTTTGGCTGGATTTAAGCAGAGGGGTCAGGTCCGGCATATTGCTGTCATCAATAGGGGTAGGGACAGCAACGATATATACGATGGCATCTTTTATCTCAGAGATTTCTGAGGTAAAATAGATATCTGTTCCTTCGAAGGCTTCGGATTCCAGTTCCCGGCTGGGGTCAATCTTATTGCGAAGCATACCTATCTTCTCCTTGCTGATGTCAAAGCCAATGACTTTCAGCTCACGGGCAAATTCAAGGGCAATGGGAAGTCCCACATAACCCAGGCCGATTACGGCCAGGCTGGCTTCCTTCTGCTTCAATCTCTCTATCGTATTCATTTCTTTTTATTTAGGCTTTCAATAGCGGGTGAATATTATCATTGTATTTTGCTGTGGCATTCCTGATCTGGTAAACCAGATCCACACTTTGACGGGCATCGGCTGTTGTAAAACCATTGCCTTTGAGGATGTGTGCATAACTCAGCGTATGCAGATCCTCGAAGCCACCACTGAATTCATAAGCTTCCTCATCAAGCTGGATAGCACGAAAAGGTTTGCTGTTCCCATCAGCGCCGATGGATAAATATCTTGGGGAAAGACTCAGGAACCAGCGGACATTGGCTTTCTCCAGGTCAAGGAATCCACTGGCTGTTTCTGCATCCTGATAATGGAGTTGCATTTCACGGCAGCTTCCGAAAACATCCAATAGCATATCAAACAGATGGATACCGATGTTGGTGGCCACGCCCCCCGATTTTTCCGGTTTTCCTTTCCACGACCACTGATACCATCTTCCCCTGGGGGTGATATATCGAAGGTCCACATCAAATATCTTTCCCGGCGGGGCTTTCCTGACTTTCTCCCGGAGGAGTTCGATCAGCGGGTGCAGCCTGAGTTGCAGGATAAGGTGAATCTTCTTGCCGCTTTCTTCTTCCAGCAGGCTTAGTGCATCCACATTCCAGGGATTCAGAACAAGCGGTTTCTCGCAGATGGCGTCGGCATCATTGCGCAGGGCCATCCGGATGTGGGCATCGTGAAGATAATTGGGCGAGCAAATGCTCACATAATGGATACGCTTCTGTTCATCGCGGCGCAGTTTATCCAGGTGACGATCGAAACGCTCCGGTTCGGTGAAGAAATCGGCTTCAGGAAAATATGCGTCAATCTGACCCATCCCATCATAGGGATCCAGGGTGGCCACCAGTTGATGTCCGTTGTCCCTGATGGCTTTCATATGCCTGGGAGCGATGTAACCGGCCGCACCGATCAAGCCAAATCTGTACATAGCCTTATTCTTTTCTGTCTGTGGGCTTTACTTCTCCCTGCACCAGGTGGTACCAGGTTTTTCCTTCAGGGCATTGTGCCCAGCCATCTTCATCAAAATGCAAACGATGCCCATAGGCACTCATCCATCCCGCCAATCTGGCCGGACTGCCCAGCATCAGCGCATATTCCGGAACCGAACGGGTAACTACAGCCCCGGCGCCAATAAAGGCATAGGCACCAATCTCTATCCCGCAAACTACTGTAGCGTTTGCACCGATGGTAGCCCCCCTTCTGACCAGGGTCTTATCATATTGCCCCTTTCGTACGATGGCACTGCGTGGATTTCGGATATTGGTAAATACCATTGAGGGGCCCAGGAAGACATCGTCCTCGCATTCCACCCCTTCGTAAAGCGAGACATTGTTCTGCACCTTTACATTCTTACCCAGCTTCACGCCTTTTCCCACAAATACATTTTGTCCGAGGCTGCAGCCTTCCCCCAAAATAACTTCAGGCATCAGATGGCAGAAGTGCCAGATGCGGCTTCCATTGCCTATCTGGCAATCCGGATCAACGACCGCAGTGGGATGAATATAAATATCATTTTCCATCATACGGTATCAAAGATACGCAAGTAATGATTCAGCGATGAAACCTTGTTGTTCCTCGTCCAATTCGGTGTGCATAGGCAGGGAAAGGCAAGTGGAAGCCACCTTTTCAGAGGCAGGAAAATCCCCCTCTTCATATCTTGGATCCAGGTAGGCTTTCTGAAGGTGCATTGGAACGGGGTAATAGATCGCACAGGGAATTCCATTCGCCTGCAGGTGCTCCATCAGCCCGAACCGATCGCTTTCCCTGACCAGCAAAGTATATTGGTGAAAAATATGGGTAGAGAAAGTGGCACGATGGGGAACGCTAAGCTTGGGGTGTTGTCCAAAGCGGGCATCATAGCGTGCGGCCGCTTCCTGCCGTGCCTGGTTGTATTGATTCAGGTATTTCAGTTTGATTTCAAGGATGGCGGCCTGGATGCTGTCAAGGCGGGAATTAACCCCTACCAGATCGTGGTAGTAGCGACGGGTCATCCCGTGGTTCACAATCACCCTGAGTTTGGCTGCCAGGGCATCATCATTGGTAAATACGGCACCACCGTCTCCATAGCAACCCAGGTTTTTGGAAGGAAAGAAGCTGGTGCATCCAAGGTGTCCGATACCGCCTGCTTTTTGACTGCCTTCCCTGCCCAAATAATCTGCGCCCAGGGCCTGGGCAACATCTTCCACCACAAAAAGCTGGTGCGCTTTTGCAATATCCATAATCTCATCCATCGCAGCACATTGACCGAAAAGATGGACTGGGATGATGGCTTTGGTTTTTGGAGTGATGGCATTTTTAAGCGCTTCCGGATCAATGTTGAAGGTGTGAGGGTCGATGTCCACCAGCACCGGTGTCAGCCCAAGCAAAGCAATCACTTCGGCAGTGGCAATGAAAGTGAAAGTAGTGGTGATCACTTCATCTCCGGGCTTCAGATCCAGGGCCATCAGCGATACCTGGAGGGCATCCGTTCCATTGGCGCAGGGGATCACGTGATTAACGCCCAGGTATTGCTCCAGTTTCTGCTGAAAACTATGAACGGCAGGCCCGTTGATGAAAGCAGAGGAGTCGATTACATTTAAAACGGCAGCGTCTACTTCTTCCTTGATTTTCAGATATTGGCCGTGCAAATCGACCATTTGGATCTTTTTCATAGTGGGATGGCTTGTTCTCCAGATTTGTGAAGAAGCAAAAATAATGATTCCGGCCGGATGGCAAAGGAAAGGCTCACTCCGGGGATCGGATTCCTGGATTGTGATTACTTTTGACTGCCCTTAAGCGGCAATAGTGGTTAAACTGACTCGTTTGAATCCTCAATTTTTTTGCAATGAAAAGATATTTACTAACCCTTCCTTTCCTGTTTCTGTTCCTCGGTCCGCTTTCTGCCCAGGATGAAGAAGCACCCCGGCCCTCCTCTTATATGCTGGTATACGGAAGCTTTGGTTTTCACCTGCCTGGGGGAGATCTCGCTGATCGGTTTGGAAGCAACTTACTGGTGGGGCCTGGATTTATGTATAAGACAGATGCAAATTGGTTCTGGGGAATAGAAGCGGATTTTCTTTCCGGAAATTCAGTGAAGGAGGATGATATTTTTGCCGGCCTGGAAACAGAAACCGGCTTTATGATTGACGCCAGCGGTTTGTATGCCGATGTATATACCTCTGAACGTGGGTTTCGGGTAGGACCTCGTTTTGGAAAGATTATCCCTCTGAATAAAAAGAATCCGAATGCCGGTTTAATGTTCAGTCTTTCACCCGGCCTTTTGCAACACAAAATCAGGATAGAGAACCGAAACAATGCGGCTCCGCAAGTCGATCCGGATTATGCCAAAGGATATGACCGACTGAGCAACGGTTTTGCTTTGACAGAGTTTGTGGGGTACTTCTATAGTGGTAAATCGTCACTTGTCAGTTTTTATGCCGGGATGGAATTTGTGCAGGCCTGGACCCAATCGCGCCGCGATTGGGATTTCGACAAGATGCAAAAGGACGAAACCCGCCGTCAGGATTATTTGAATGGGTTTAAAGCAGGCTGGGTCATTCAATTCAATAGAAGCACATCCCGCACCTATTATTATTGAGGTGCAAAACCACCTGAAGCAATGCCAGTTTTTTCCCCTTTTCTTAAATAAATTTTTCATCAGCTATGATCCGCGCACTTTACACACTGGGTGTCAAAGCTTATAGCCTGGGCATACGACTGGCCTCGCCCTGGAATGCAAAAGCAAAGGCCTGGATCAAAGGGCGGAGTGCTGGATTTCCTGCATTTCCTGAGAAGAAGCCTGGAGAATTCAGAGTGTGGTTTCATTGCGCCAGCCTGGGCGAATTTGAACAGGGAAGGCCCGTAATGGAAGCATTGTTGCATACTCATCCTCATCTTTCTCTCATCGTAACTTTCTTTTCCCCCTCCGGGTTTGAGGTTCGTAAAAATTATGCCCCGGCTCTGCGAGTGCTGTACCTGCCTTTGGATACCCCATACAATGCCAGGCGTTTTGTGCGGGAGTCAGGGGTGGATATGGCCGTCTTTGTTAAATATGAATTCTGGTACAACTATTTGAATGCACTGTATTTGGCCTCTGTGCCTACCTTCTTTGTTTCAGCCCTCTTTCGGCCCTCTCAGGTCTTTTTTAAATCCTGGGGAAAATGGTTCATCGCACATTTGCATCAAGCAGCACAGATCTTTGTGCAGGATGAAAGCTCCCTGAAGTTATGTCAGCAGGCTGGCCTGCAGAATATCACATTGAGTGGAGATACCCGCTTCGACAGGGTGATGGCCGTGGCCGGCGTCGCGGATCCTTTCCCGGAAATAAGGGCTTTCATCGGGGGGAGACCTTGTGTGGTTGCCGGCAGCACCTGGCCAGGAGATGAGCAGGTGCTGGCAGCTGCCTGGAAAAAAATGCAGGAAGTCGTTTTCATTCTTGCGCCCCACGATATTCGCCAGGAACGAATTGAAGAAATTCAAAGATATTTTGGAGAAAAGGGCCTGCTATTTTCGTATCTGAAAGCAGCATCAGAAGGGCGACTTATCATCATCGACAACGTCGGGATGCTCTCAATGCTATACGCCTATGCCGATGTGTGCTGGGTCGGGGGTGCATTCGATTCGGGCTTACACAATATTCTCGAGGCTGCGGCTCACGGCAAGCCCGTTTTGTTTGGTCCTCATACCGATAAATTTCCCGAGGCCGGAGCATTGATAGAAGCAGGGGGAGGCTTACAAGTGGGAAGTATGGAGCAAGCCACGTACCTGCTTCATTCCCTGATAAATAAACCTGAGGAAGCCCGAAGAGCAGGCCTCTGCAGCAAACAGTTCATTTCAGCAAATCAGGGGGCCACAGCAATCATCACTGCCCATTTGGCGGGCTATATTTTAAACAAACAGAAGGTTTTGAGAAATGGCTAATGTGTGGCCGGCGCACGGATGAGCCTCAAGCTCTCCACTTCCTGGTTTCCATCGAAACCTTGCTTGCGCATCAGCAACAGATAGCTTCCGGATGGCAAAGGCCCTGGTTTTAGCAAGATTTGATGGGATCCTATCTGCAGATGATGTGATTGTTGGAGCAGCAGTCTGCCCATCATATCATACAGTTCGAAGCCAAGCTGGCTTTCGCTTGCGAGGCTGATCTCAATATTTATATCTTCCCTGAATGGATTAGGATAAGCTGTCCAATCGCGAAAAGCTTCTTCGGTATGGGTGAAGTAATCCTTCGTTCTCTGTGGGTTGATGATCCGGGGCATTGCGGCTACAACAGCGGATTGATATTTCACCACAGGGCTGTATGCCGTGGCAAATCCATCGCCAATCGAACCCTGAAATTTTGCCGGGGTAAAGGAGAAGTTCATTGTTTCCAGGCTGGAGTATCCATCGCCGTCTCCTCCATAGAATTTATCATAGGAACCTGAGAAGGTCAGGGACACATTGCTGGCAAAGCCTCCGCCTGGCCCACCTGCAAAATAACCTGTCTGGGATCCAGCCTGAAGAGTGGAAAGCGCTGAGGCGTAGCCATCTCCGCTACCGCCTGAGAAGCTTTGGGCATTCAGTTGCAGGGAAAGAAGTACCCCAGTAAAAAGGATGCTTAGAAATTTGAGTTTCATTCTATACTTCCTTAATTAGCCGTGCGAACCGCCCTGAAACCGTAGGAGCTGTTACGCAGATTATCGCTGTTGGCAGCATAGTAACGGGAAGATACCTGGAGGGTTTCTCTGAAATAATTGAAAGCTCCTCCCCTTAGTCCTACACCGTTAGATGTACTAATAGCACCGCCAACATACCCGGGCCATCCGCTGTTATCAGCGAATCCATCGTTGGTGAGTGCACCATCGCCGTGACTTCCGTTGAAGCTTCTTCCAGCCAGTGTTCCCAGGGTCACACAGCGCTCAAAAGCATTCCCGCTGAGTTCCATCACACCGTAAAAACTGGCTCCGGTTTCTTCCCGGTTGGGGTTGATGGCAGAGGAAGCAAATATCCCGCATCGGGCTGGCATTCCAATATTGTTGAAAGTAGCGTTGTAAAGCGCATTTCCCGTTCCTTGTCCCGGGTTCGAAATCGATTCATTGGCCTGTCCGGGATTAACGAAATTATACACGGAGTTATGAATATTCACACTTCCCCAGGCAAATTCACCGGGCACCGGAAACAGACCACCTCTGCTGGCTTTCTCAAACTCCAGTTCAGACATAGGACGCAGACCTGCCCAGTCGGCATAAGCACATCCGTCTGACCAGTTCAGGTAAGCCATCGCTCTTTCGGGTTCGTTAGCAGCATAATTAGGATGAAAACCACTAATGGGGTAATTGCTGATGACAGTCTGTATGCGGGATGAAGCCTGGACTGAAGTCAGGGCATTCAGGAAATCTGCATATTGTCCCTGGCTGGTCTCATACTTCATAATATAAAAACCCTGGTAACCGGTTGGATAGGTCGCATTGTTAATGGTAGTGATGCCATTGGCATCAATCCCATCATCTCCGTCCACCAGTATACCGGTCTGCTTAATCTGGGCATCATCGCTGTTTGCGGTGGTTCTGACAATTACTGGCTGGTCGGTAATTTGAACCGTTTTTGTGCTCGTTTGCTGAATAAATCTTCCAAATGAGCCGCCATCCCCCAGGTAAAAATTCCCGGTCGGAATTTTTACCATCTCTATTCCACTCACTTTTACCTGAATATTGGCAGTGTTGGCAATGCCGTCAGCCAGATTATTCCAGCGAATATTGCAGGAAGTGAAGGTATTGGTACCAGCGCCATTGCTGGCACGAAAAACGAACAATCCCTTAAAATCCGAGGGAAGTTCAAAGGAAGCTCCGGCAGGAAAACTGTGCCCGGTACTGTTCAGGGTGGCGTGGAGCCAGTCTCCATTAGGCTGACGGTATTTGATAAAAACCCAGACCGCATCATAGTTCACCGCATCCTTCCAGGAGTTGTCCCAACTAAGGTCAAATCCGATATCACTACCATTAATGGTTACATTGGAAATACTCACATTATTGGCGTGAGATAGCTGCCAGAAAAAGGCAAGAAATAGCAAAAGAAGAAACTTTTTCATCGTATAAGTGGCATTAATATGTCGTAGTACAATTCGAAACAACTTCCGAACCAGCTCATTACCAAGTTTTTATCCAAGTATTCCGCGTAATCTCAGGCTTATACGGGAAAAAATCAGGAACGTTTCCTGATATATATACCATTTTCCAAGCAAAGGTAACCATAAAAAAGAAACTATATCCCAGAAAGACAAAGTATTATCCTACCGATTTTGACAGAATAGGCGTTTGGCTGCGCCGGTAAAAAAGCTAGGACAAGATTTTGTAGGATTGCCCCTTCCTGCTCAGGGCCTGGGTGATGAGGCCAAGCTGCGACTGTTCCTGTAAGTTGAAGGTTACCGTAACAAGGACATATCCGACAGGAACGGTGGTGATGGATCGCTCGTGGGAAATCTCGTCAATATTGGCACGCAGGGGTTCCAGAATATCAATGATGGATTTGAGTTCTCCTGCCACATCTGGAATGAGCACTGCAATGCGTGCACGCAGGCCTTCATCCATCATCCCTTTCTCCAGGATTTGTTCCAGTAATCCTGTGTTGATATTTCCACCGCTGATAACAGGAACGACCTTTCGGCCTCTGAAAGAGATCTTTTTGTGCAGGACGGCTGCCAATGCAGCCACGCCGGCCGGTTCAGCAAGGATTTTTGCACGCTGCAGAAGAAGATAAAGACTATGGGCGATTTCGGCATCCGATACAACAAGGATATCGTCCACATACTCTCTGGTGGCATCGAAGGTGAGCTGGCTCGGCGTTTTGACGGCAATACCATCGGCGATGGTTGCCATTTTGTTCAGTTTTACGGGTTTGCCTTCAGCCAGTGCATTTCTCATCGATTGTGCTCCCTCCGCTTCTACACCATATACCCGGATTTTGGGATTCAGATTCTTTATGGCAATAGCAATACCCGAGATCATTCCTCCTCCCCCGATCGGAACAAGAATATCTTGCACACTGTCCAGGTCATCGTAAATCTCAAGGCCCATCATTCCCTGCCCGGCAATGATCAAAGGGTCGTCAAAAGCGTGAACAAAGACGGCTCCGCTTTCCGCTCTGTAGTCCTGTGCTGCCGCCAGGGCATCGTCAAAGGCATTGCCTTTCAAAACCACATCTGCACCATACGAGCGCGTGGCAATTACCTTCAGGGGAGGGGTAAGCACCGGCATAAAAACGGTAGCTTTCGCGCCCATTTTCTTTGCAGCATAAGCCACCCCTTGGGCGTGATTGCCGGCCGAAGCACATACCACCCCCCTCTTCAACTCCTCCTTTGAGAGAGAACAGATTTTGTTGTATGCCCCCCTAACCTTGAAGGATCCGGTGGATTGCAAGTTCTCCAGTTTCATAAACACACTGGCACCGGACATAGCGGAAAAGGTTTTGCTGTGCTCCAGGGGGGTGTGCTTAACAATGCCTTTTAACCTTTTCTGAGCAGCGATGATGTCGGAAAAGCGGGGTAATTCATAGTTATCCATTGTATCCTATTCCTGTTTTTTAGTATGGTTTTCCATCATTTGAATAAAGGATGCTACCCTGCTTTGCATTTCACCTTTCATATTCTGGTCGGTGAGACGGGTCTTCATCACCGTATCCGGATCCTTCATTTTTTCTTCCGCGACCACCAGGCTTATGGGAAATGCCTCACAATGGGTGCACTTTTCCCCCAGTAACTCCTGCACCTTCTTGAATACGTGGCCGTGCCCGAATTTCTCATCCCTCTGCTCGAAGCCACTTCCGCAGCAGCTGATGAAAACCCAGTTGTCCACCCTGTTTTTGTAGCGTAGGATAAAATCCTTGAGCGGGGGAATGAGTTTGCCTACAAAGACAGGACCGCAAAGAATTACCCTGTCATAGGCATCAGGACGAAGTTTCATTGGACGGATGCCCAAAGAGAGCTTTAGCAGGAAAAAGAAAAAGGCATCCAGTCGCGGCCGGATAGGCTCTATGTCACATTGCAATCCTTCCGCGACTTTGTTTGCCAGATAGGCATTGTTACCTTTCACGGAGTAATATGCTACAAAGGTTTTCATAATGTAGGGATTGGGTGGTTGGGATTATGATTCTTATGCAAAGAAAAGGAGTTTGCGTCCACCTTCGTCAACCAAAGATTGACTGTGGTGGATAAATTTGAGGATGAGGGTCCACCTTCGCAAAGGCTATGATGGAACAGGGGAAAACAATTTGGAGTTTGGTGCAAATGTCAAAGTTCTCCTCCACACTCATCCTCAGTAATGGATAGGTCAGGATTGAGTTTGAGGAAGAGGAACAGGGGAAAACAATTTGGAGTTTGGTGCAAATGTCAAAGTTCTCCTCCACACTCATCCTCAGTAATGGATAGGTCAGGATTGAGTTTGAGGAAGAGGAACAGGGGAAAACAATTTGGAGTTTGGTGCAAATGTCAAAGTTCTCCTCCACACTCATCCTCCAAACTCCAAACTGTTTTCGTACCCGGAGCGGGACTCGAACCCGCACAGCCGCGAGGCCAAGGGATTTTAAGTCCCTCGTGTCTACCAATTCCACCATCCGGGCATTGATGGTGCAAAAATACAGATTCAGTCATCGAATCCATAAAAAAAACAGGAAAGCTTTTGCTGTCCTGTTTTGAGCGGAAAACGGGACTCGAACCCGCGACCCTAACCTTGGCAAGGTTATGCTCTACCAACTGAGCTATTTCCGCATTGGGAGTGCAAATATAAAAAGCTTTCCGGAATTACAAATCACTTGGGTAAATTTTTAGCCCCGCCACCCGAGCCACCCCCGCAGCCCGAGCGTTGTCGAGTGCAGCCCGAGCGTAGTCGAGGGCTGCCTCCCCGAGCGTTGTCGAGTGCAGCCCGAGCGTAGTCGAGGGCTGCCTCCCCGAGCGTAGCCGAGGGCTACTTCTTCCCCAAAAGCTTCTTAATCTCATTCAACTTCATCAAGGCCTCCACAGGGGTCAGCACATTGATGTCCGTCGCCAGAATGTCATCCCGGATCTGCTCCAATAAGGGGTCGTTAAGCTGGATGAAGCTTAGTTGAAAATCATTGCCGGGAGAAGGAGATGCTTTCCCTTTTCCCTTTCCGCCTTCTGTCAATTTTTCATTGCTGTGACTGGACTCCAGTCGGGCAAGCAATTCATTCGCCCTGGAAATCACCTGGGGAGGCATTCCTGCCATCCTTGCCACGTGTATCCCAAAGCTGTGCTCACTGCCCCCCTTGACCAACTTTCGGAGGAACAAGACTTTATTCCCGCTCTCACGCACAGCAATGTTGTAGTTTCTGATGCGGGGCATCGAGGCGGCCATCTGGTTCAATTCGTGGTAATGCGTTGCGAAGAGTACTTTTGGCCGGCTCACGGGATGCTGGTGAAGATATTCAGCAATGGCCCAGGCAATGGATATCCCATCATAGGTGCTCGTCCCTCGCCCAATCTCATCCAGAAGAATCAGGGAACGACTTGAGATGTTGTTCAGGATGCTGGCCGTTTCATTCATCTCAACCATAAAGGTGGATTCCCCGCTGCTGATATTATCCGATGCCCCAACACGGGTAAAAACCTTGTCAACCCAACCAATCCTGGCCTGCTCCGCCGGCACAAAGGAACCCATCTGAGCCATCAGCACGATAAGGGCGGTTTGCCGCAGCATCGCCGACTTACCCGACATATTCGGCCCTGTTATAATAATGATCTGCTGCTCCTGGTCATCAAGCCAGACATCATTCGCTACATAGGATTCCCCCAGGGGTAATTGCCGCTCAATGACCGGGTGCCGGCCCTGACAGATGTCGAGGCGATAATCATCCGTCAATTCCGGCCTTACATAGTTGTACTCCCGGGCGATATGTGCAAAGCTGGCGAGTACGTCAAGCCTGGCGATCAAAGCGGCATTTTGCTGAATGGGATCGGTGTACTCGCTCACCGCAATCACAAGCTCATCAAACAAGCGCTGTTCAAGCGCAAGTATCTTTTCTTCCGCTCCCAGAATCCTTTCTTCATACTCCTTCAGCGTTTCAGTAATGTAGCGCTCTGAATTGACCAAAGTCTGCTTACGGTGCCATTCAGGGGGTACCTTCGACTTATGGGCATTGGTGACTTCCAGGTAATATCCGAACACATTGTTATATCCAATCTTTAAGGAGGAAATGCCTGTTCTTTCCGCCTCTTCCTTTTGAATAGAGGCCAGTTTGTCCTTTCCCGAAAAAGCCAGTTCCCGTAATTCATCCAACTCCTCATTACAAGCTTCACTGATCACGTTCCCCTTACTCACCACGGCAGGGGCATCCTCTTTCAATTCCTTCAGAATCCGGTCCCGGATCAGGGCACAGGGATTCATTTGTTCCGCCAGAGTCCTGAGTTCAGCTTCCGGACGCTTACTGCAGGCAGCCTTTAATGGCTCCAGGTTCTCCAGTGCCCGTCCAAGCTGGCGCAGCTCGCGTGGACTGATCTTTCCTGCGGACACACGTGAAATCAGGCGTTCCAGATCCCCTATCTGACGAATATGCTGACGTAAGAAGGTCTCAAATTCAGGGTCTTTCAGCATTGATTCCACCCCATCCAGTCGGGAGGCAATGCGCGTAGGGTCCTTTAAGGGTAGCAATACCCAACGCCGCAAAAGCCTGGCACCCATCGGACTCTGGGTGTGGTCCAGTACATCCAGAAGGGTGGTGGCACCTTCATTCGGGGAAGAAACCAACTCCAGGTTGCGGATGGTGAATTTGTCGAGCCACACGTACAGGTCTTCCTCAATGCGCGACAGCCGGGAGATATGGCTCAACTTATCGTGACGGGTTTCCGCCAGGTAATGCATTATCACTCCCGCGGCAATAATGCCCTGCGAGCGTTCTTCCACGCCAAAACCTTTCAGCGAGACAGTGGCAAAATGCTTAAGGAGCATATCCTCGGCATAGTCCTGCGAAAAAACCCAATCATCGAAAGTCGCAGTGAAGAATTTTCCGCCGAACCTTTCGTGAAACACACGCAGCTTGTTCTTTTGCAAGAGTACTTCACTTGGTCGGAATGTTTGCAACAGCTTGTCGATGTACTCAGCATTCCCCTCTGCCACCAGAAATTCGCCGGTACTGATATCCAGGAATGCAATCCCGGATATCGATTCGCTCAAATGCAGGGCAGCAAGAAAATTATTGGATTTGTGATCCAGCACCTTATCGCTGAAACTGATCCCGGGGGTTACCAATTCTGTAACCCCCCGCTTCACGATGGTCTTTGCCAGCTTCGGATCCTCCAGTTGGTCACATATAGCCACCCTTTGCCCTGCCTTGACCAGTTTGGGCAGATAGGTCTCCAGCGCGTGGTGAGGAAAGCCGGCCAGGTCAACGTATGCTGCTGCGCCATTGGCCCTTTTTGTCAAGACGATGCCAAGGATTCCGGCAGCTTTCACTGCATCGTCCCCAAAAGTCTCGTAAAAGTCGCCCACGCGGAAAAGCAGCAAGGCATCAGGAAACTTTGCCTTGATCTGATTATACTGCTTCATCAGCGGGGTTTCTGCAATGCCGTCTTTCTTCTTTACCATAGCGTTCGATTCCCTGCAAAAATAAGGTACAAAAGAGAAAATGCCAGTCTGCACCTTCTCATATTCTGTGTTTGAAGGACAAAGGCTTGAGGCAGGTTTTGTATTTTCGCATTTCCCGAATACGAAGGTATGAGAAAACGCGAGATGGATGAACTGGGACGGCCCGACCCGGAGAAATATAAAAAACTGCCGAAAATCCCATTGGTGGTGGTGCTCGACAATATCCGGAGCCAGCAAAATGTGGGAAGTGTATTTCGTACGGCAGATGCATATCTTATTGAAAAGATATTTCTCTGTGGTATAACCGCTGTGCCACCGCACCGCGAGATCCACCGGGCAGCACTCGGTGCAACGGAATCTGTGGACTGGATCTATGCACAAGAAACCTGCGACGTGCTCACCAATCTCAAAAAACAGGGTTTTTTAATCGCAGGCGTGGAACAATGTCATCCGTCGCTCAGCCTGCGTGATTTCTTACAGCAGCCATCTCAGAAAACCGCGATCGTGTTCGGGAACGAAGTCAATGGTATCTCGGATGAGGCAATACCCTTGCTGGATGTTTGCCTTGAACTGCCTCAGTTTGGAACCAAACATTCGCTCAATGTGAGTGTGTGTGCAGGAATTGTCATCTGGGAATTATTTCATTGGCAGAGGAAAGCAACGTAAGGGCGATGCATCAAGGTAAGGGCGGCGCTCTTCGCTTTGGAAGAGTGAAGACAAGAGTCAAAGAAATGCCTGTGATTTAGGGAACTAATTCCTTAGCTCTGTTCCAATAAATGATCAAATTCATATATTTGCACCAAATTTCAGGCACTAAACAAGTCAATTAATAAAAAAATCATTCGAGCAATGATCAAACAAGTAAAGCTATTATCGGCAATGGCACTTTCCGCCCTCATTTTGAGCAGTTGCGGATTAGGCCGGATGGTAAAAAATTATGACCAGGTGAAATACCAGGTGGAACCCGAAGTGCTGCAAACACACGGTGGAGAGATCCAGGTAAAGGTGACGGGTAAGTTCCCGGAAAAGTACTTCCATAAAAGAGCAGTGCTTGAATTTATTCCCTACATCGAATATGAGGGGGGTAAGAAGGAAATGAAGAAGATGATCCTGAAAGGGGAAAAAGCTGCCGGGGATGGAAAGGTGATCAATAAAAAAGCAGGAGGCAGCTTCACCTGGGAAGATGTCCTCGCTTATGACCCTGCCTATAATGCCTCGGATTTCAAAGTGAAAGCTACGGCCAGTCTCGGTAAAGCACCGGTAACACTGGGTGTACTCAAGCTTGCCGACGGGGTTATCTATACTTCCACCCGTACCGAACACGATGAAGAACTGTTGGTTGCAAACCGTGAGACAGCCCAAAAGCTGGGAATGAGCCTGGACGAATACTACGAAAAGGAAACCATCATCTCTAAATCAGCCAATATCTATTATGTGGTCAACCGTCACGATCTGAATTTCCGCTTTGAACTCAATAAGGATAAAGCAGCCAAATCAGCCCTGGACGAATTGAAAAGATTCCTCGATCAGGAATGGAAAATTAAGAGCATTGATATTACTGCCTGGGCATCCCCTGAAGGAGAGGAAAGCCTGAACCAGGGACTTTCTGAGCGCCGCTCGCAGTCTGGAAAGAAATATATGGAAGACTACTTTAAAGGCTGGCAACGCGCCAAAGCACGGAAGCTGAAAGTGCGTACCAGCAAGGTGGAAATTCCCGAAGTGAATTATGTGCTGAAAGCAAATGGCGAAGACTGGAACGGCTTTATGAGTGCCGTGGAAAAATCAAATATTGCCGACAAGAACGCCATCCTCAATGTGGTTCGTTCTCAAAAAGACCTTAGTAAGCGGGAACAGGAAATCAGGAATATGACAGTAATCTATAAGGAAATTGAAGATGACATCCTTCCTCCCCTGCGCCGTTCAGAAATCACCGTAAATGCCTTCGAACCCAAAAGAACGGATGAAGAAATCGCACGCCTGTCCACCTCGGCTCCGGATTCACTGAGCCTGAAGGAGCTTGTGTATGCGGCCGACCTGACAAAGGACATCAGTACAAAACTGGAAATATACAAAACAGTGGTTAAGCTCTATCCTTCCGACTGGAAGGGCTATGCCAACCTCGGATGGGCAGAACTGGAACTGGGCAACCTGGAAGCAGCCGGCAATAATCTCGACAAGGCCAATACGCTTTCACCCAATAACCCCATCGTACTGAACAACCTGGGTGCGCTGGCAGCAAAGAAAGGTGACTTTGCCGCTGCCAAAACATTCTTCTCCCAGGCCAAAGGAAAAGGCGTCAACGTAGATTATAATTCCGGCATCCTGCACATTCTGGACGGGGACTACAAAGGGGCCCTCAGCAGTTTTGGCGACAAGAAATGCAATTATAATGTTGCCCTGGCTCAGTTGCTGAGCAATCAGCTTTCTGAAGCGGCCAACAATCTGAAATGCAGCCCGGAAAATGCAAATGTATTCTACCTGATGGCTGTCGTGGGAGCGCGTCAGGCCAACTCTTCGATGGTATATGAAAACCTGAAGAAAGCCATTGCAGCCGATGCAGGTCTGAAAGCTGAAGCAGCCCAGGATCGCGAATTCATCAAATTCTTCAATAATGCTGAATTTACTTCCATCGTGAAGTAATTCTCTGAATAGCGAATACATAGAAGAGCCGCCTGCTGATGCCGGTGGCTCTTTTTTCTTTTTTCGAAACAGCTGGCCTAAAGATAATGTACGCCCCGATGCCAGTCCTTTTGCAATAAATCAAAAATGTGTCGGTAATCCGCATCTTGATTGACAAAATCCAGCCCGGAAGTATCGATCACCAGGATACGTTGCCGGGGATGCTGCCGGATATAATCCAGATAACCTTCCTGTAAACGGCTCAGGTACTGATCGCTGATCTCTTGTTCATATTCCCGTCCCCGCTTTCGGATGTTCGCTTGCAGACTGGCGATGGGCAAATGAAGGTACAGCATCAGATCAGGGACAGGCAGAATATCAGCCATAATGTGAAAAAGGCGCTGATATAAATTCAGTTCATCTCCCGTAAGGGTATTCCGTGCAAAAATCAGAGACTTTTGGATGAAATAGTCGGAAATAAGAATGGGCTGAAACATATCCGGCAAGCTGAGCTTGTCGCTGAGTTGCTGAAAACGGCTGGCCAGAAAGCTCAATTCCAGAGGAAAAGCATATTTCTCAGGCTCTTTATAAAATTTGGGAAGAAAAGGATTGTCTTCAAACTGTTCCAGAATCAAGCGGCTGCCCAGTTCAGCCGATAAGCGTTGGGCCAGGGAGGTTTTGCCTGCACCGATCGCTCCCTCGATGCAGATGTAGCGGTAGTTCATTGCTCGTTCCGGCTTTTCGGGGTCAGTCCATACGTTGCTTCAACTTCATAGGGGGCAACAGCACAATGGTCAGGGCAGCTATGCAACAACTCCATCACCGGCACATTGAACACAGGATGAAGCATTGTGGGGACGATTTCAGCAAGGGGTTGAAGCACAAAACGGCGTTGGTGCAGCAATGGGTGTGGAATAGTCAGATGCTTCTCGGCCATTATTATCGCATCATAAAACAGAATATCAATATCAATGACACGGGAAATGTACTGATCAGGTTGGCGGATTCGGCCAAGCACCAACTCTATCTGAAGGACTGCAGAAAGCAACTTCCCGGGTGTCAGATGGGTTTGAACTTTCAGCGCCTGATTCAGAAAAGGACGGTGGTCCTCGAATCCCCAAGGTTCCGTCTCATACACCAATGAGCGCTTCTCAATGCGCCCCACTTTCTTCCGGATAAGCCTGAGGGCCTCGCTCAGCATCAGTTCACGCCTTCCCAGATTACTGCCAGTCAGTAGATAAGCTGTATGCATCTTTTTCATTTCACTCCAAAGGTACAAATACTTATACACTCCCTGATCGGAATGCAAGCTGTGCAAAGGAGCTGCAAATGCGGCAATATTGTTCCAGCATTCCAGGCTTCCGGTGTATCACATTGGTGCAATGAAACAAATTTTGGGGCAAGCCGGAAAATGCTTTTGTGATTCGCGTGCTGATATCGTATAATTGCATTTCGTAATCCCCAATCCCTCAATCCTATGAAACAGTTTTTCAAATTCTTTTTTGCCTCACTGCTAGGTTTCCTGGTGGGGCTTTTCCTGCTCTTTATCATTGTGGCCGGCATCATTGCTGCAGCAGTGCAGTTTGGCGAGAAAGAAGTTCAGGTAAAAGATAATACCATACTAAAAATCAAGCTGGACAAGCCAATTCCTGACCGGGCGTCGGACAATCCTTTTGCCAATTTCAATCCCACCACCTTCGAAGCGGACACCCCGATTGGCCTGGATGATATCCTTGATCAGATAGAACGGGCTGCGAAAGATGACCGAATCAGTGGGATTTACCTGAAGATGACCGGTTTGCAGGCTTATATGGCCACCATTGAAGAAATCAGGGATGCCCTGATCGACTTCAAAGAATCCGGAAAGTTCATCATTGCCTACGGCGATATGATGGATCAACGCACCTATTACCTGGCCTCCGTGGCCAACCGCATTATCGTGAACCCGGAAGGGATGTTCCTGTTTAACGGCTTACAAGGGCAGGTGACCTTTATTAAAGGAACCCTGGCCAAACTGGGCATTGAAGCCCAGGTGATTCGTCACGGAAAGTTCAAGGCCGCTGTGGAACCACTGATCCAGGAAGAAATGAGTGTAGCCAACAGGGAACAGATCAAAACCTATATCAGTACGATGTGGGATCATATGGTGGATGGCATTGCCCTGAGCAGGGGCGCTGACCCGGCGCAGCTTAATGCCTGGGCCGACTCACTCAGCCTCACCTTCGTCGAAGATGCAGTGGCCCTTGGTATGATCGACGATCTTAAGTATGAGACCGCCTTTCTTGAAGAACTCGCTGACAGCGTCGGCGCAGAGAAAATCGATGACATTGAGTTTATCAGCCTGGCCAAATATAAGAAGGCAGCATCCGACGATGATAAGCTGTCGGTGAGCCGCGATCGCATTGCTGTGATTTTTGCCGAAGGTGAAATTGTAGACGGCAAAGGAGAAGAAGGAAATATTGGTGGAGAGACCTATGCCAAAATCTTACGCAAAGCGCGTGAGGATGAAAATGTGAAGGCCATTGTCTTGCGCGTGAATTCTCCGGGTGGGAGTGGTTTTGCCTCTGAAGTTATTCTTCAGGAACTCTTGCTTACTAAAGCAGAAAAACCTGTCGTGGCTTCATTTGGCGGTGTGGCTGCATCCGGTGGGTACTATATTGCCTGTGCTGCCGACTCTATCATTGCCAGCCCCAACACCATTACCGGTTCCATCGGCGTTTTTGGGGTAATTCCAAACTTCCAGGAACTTTTCCAGGATAAGATCGGTCTTCGCTTCGACCGGGTAATGACCAACACCCACGCCGATTTTCTGGATGTGACCCGTCCGCTCAACCCAATGGAGCGTAAGGTGATGACCAAAATGGTGGAGGATATGTATGCCGATTTCATCCAACGTGTGGCAGACGGTCGTGAAATGCAGGTGGCTGATGTAGACAGCATAGGGCAAGGCCGCGTTTGGGCCGGAAAAGACGCACTGGCATTAAACCTGATTGACAAATACGGAGGTTTGAATGAAGCCATCGCTATGGCTGCCGGAATGGCCGGTCTGGAGGACTACAGACTTAAAAAGTATCCTGAGTTGAAAGACCCCTTTGAGAAGCTGATGGAATCCCTGGGCGGGAACGTAAGTGCCTGGATGATGCAACGCGAAATGGGACCCTTCTATCCAATGTACCAGCAGGTAAAACGTGTTGAAAACATCAAGGGTCTGCAAGCCAGAATGGACTACGATATTGAAATCCGGTAAGTGCTTCCGGTAAATGCCTGAATAAAAAAGGCCGTCTGCAATCAGATGGCCTTTTTTGTTTTTAGATTATTCTCTTTTGTCTGAAAAGAGAAGGGTATTCCGGAAGATTAAGCCTGGAGCCCGAACAGACTAAAGCCTATCCGGCGAAACCAACATATCCTCCAGAATAAGCAACCTGCTTTCCTTATCCAATGCACGCTTTCCCCGAAAGAAAACACTTTCCCAGTCACCGTACATCGGATTTGGCAAGACTATCCATTGTTTTCCGAAAGAACCCCTGGATTCGGTTGTCCTTGCCATCCGGTTGTCCTGATCGCTGTCGTTGAAACCGCTGGCAAAATCACCCAGATTATCCCCGATGAGCAGACTGATGTGGTATTTTTCCCTGATCGTTGCTCTCCTGCTTTCTTTGTCCGACTCCTCTTCCCGCATCAGTAAGTGCGTCTCTCCTGACAATGGAAATCCCTGTTCGCGGAGGTTCGCGGCTGTAGCCTCCCTCAGATGGGCCTTTCTGTTGGTCACATAGAATATGGCAACTCCATATCCCTCGGCCAGCTTGAGGAAATCCAATGCTCCGGGAACCGGTAGCGCAATGGCTTTCTGACACCATTCGTCCCATCCCTCAGGATAATTGTAATTATTCAGGATACAAGCGGCCTGGTAGGGACTGTTGTCCAGTACAGTTTCATCCACATCCACTACCACCGCTCTCGCTTTATTGATGCTTTGATCCTGCAAACTCTCCACCAGACGCAAGGCAGCCAGGTTGTAGGCCTGGTAGCATAATGCCTGGTACTCTGCCGCCTGCTGGTGATAAAGGGTTGCCATCAAGAGGTAGCGGTTATCCGGGAGCAGATAGCTTTCTGCTCCAGTATCGCTGATGATACTGTCCATATCCACTGAAACCGGCGTGTTTTCTGCGGGTCTTTGCTGACAGGAAAAGAGAAAAAAGAGACCGAGAAGCGGAAGCAGGTTTCGGTACGGCAGCGAAAGGAATGATTTCATTGTTCTGAAAATTAAAAATGGCAAAAAGCAGGCAAGCAAACTTTAAAACTGCAAAGGTAGGAGGCCCTCAGAAATAGATAAGGTTTTTCCTGGAAAAGATTTTGAAACAAAAGGGCTGCCTCACCCAATGAGACAGCCCCTTGCTTTCAGGGTCTCGAAGCAGATTACTTGCTTTCGAAAACCATAGCGGCCATTCGTTTATAGCTTTCGTGGCGCCAACGGGCGTTTTCTTCAGCAGCAATAAACAACTCATCTGCTACTTCCGGGAAGGCTTTCTTCAGGGAAGTATAGCGCACTTCGCCGTGAAGGAAGGCCTGGAACTTGGTCCATTCCGGCTCCTTGCTGTCGAGTTGGAAGGGATTCTTCCCTTCTTTTTCCAGCATTGGGTTATAGCGATACAGCGACCAGTATCCTGCTTCCACTGCACGCTTTTCTTCATCCTGGGTGGCGGCCATACTGGCACGCAGCCCGTGGTTAATGCAAGGAGAGTAGGCGATGATCATCGATGGGCCGGGGTAGGCTTCTGCTTCACGCACTGCCTTGAGGAACTGACTCTGGTTAGCCCCCATAGCAACCTGAGCCACATAGACATATCCATAGGTCATCGCCATCGCACCCAGGTCTTTTTTGCGGATACGCTTGCCTGAAGCGGCGAATTTGGCTACGGCACCCACAGGCGTGGCTTTGGAGGACTGCCCGCCGGTATTCGAATAAACCTCGGTATCCATCACCAGAACATTTACATCATCTCCGGAAGCCAGCACGTGATCAAGGCCACCGAAACCTATGTCGTAGGCCCAACCGTCGCCGCCAAAGACCCATACACTCTTCTTGATCAGATACTGCTCCAGTGAGCGGATCCAAGCTGCCACCTCTGATTTTTCAGCAGCCAGGACAGGGATGAGTTTCTGACTGACGTCTTCCGAACGCTTGGCATCTTCCTTGGCTTCTATCCATTCACGGAAAAGCTCCTGGCAGGGTGCTGAAACGGAATCCATTCCATCCTGCATCAGGCGGGCAATCCGGTTGCGCAGTTTATTGATCCCGGTTGCTATGCCATAGCCATACTCGGCATTGTCTTCAAAGAGTGAGTTGGCCCAGGCTGGTCCCTTGCCGTTCTTCTTGCTGGCGCAGTAAGGGGTGGAGGGAGCAGAACCACCATAGATCGAACTGCAACCGGTGGCATTGGCAATGATCATACGCTCCCCAAACAACTGGGTGATCAGCTTGACATAGGGAGTTTCACCACAACCGGCACAGGCTCCGGAAAATTCGAAGAGGGGCTGTGCAAACTGACTGTTTTTAACGCTTTTATCTTTCTCTACAATGGAGTCCTTGTAGGTGACATTATCGGCAAAATGATTCCAGCGTACAGTTTCCTCCATCTGCGAGCCCAGGCTCTTCATCACAAGCGACTTCTCTTTGCTGGGGCAAACTTCCACACAATTACCGCAGCCTGTGCAGTCGAGCGGACTGACTTGCATCCTGTACTGAAGGCCTGCAAAAGTCTTGGCCGGGATCGCATCCAGGGTGACGGTGCCTTCAGGAAGCTGCTTCATCTCCTCTGCATCGATCAGCCAGGGACGGATACAGGCGTGAGGGCAGACATAGGCACACTGATTACACTGGATACAGTTCTCCGGGATCCATTCCGGAACATTCACGGCGATGCCTCGTTTTTCATATTCGGTGGTACCGGCAGGGAAGGTCCCGTCCTCTCTGCCAAGGAAAGCACTGACCGGAAGATCGTCTCCTTTCAAAGCATTGATCGGATCGAAGATGTTGCGGATAAAGTCAGGTACATCCCGCTGATCCACCTTCGCTTCAATATGAATGTCTGCCCATTCTGAGGGTACGTTTACCTTTTCTACATCACCGCCTTTATCTACAGCGGCAAAATTCATATTGACGATCATCTCCCCCTTCATACCATAGGATTTCACGATGGCATCCTTCATTTCCCCGACAGCCTGCTCGTAAGGAATGACATTGGAAACTTTAAAGAAGGCGCTTTGCATAATGGTATTGGTGCGGCTTCCCAGGCCGATTTCCGCCGCAATACGGGTAGCATTAATGATATAAAAGTCGATCTTTTTTTCCGCCAGATACTTTTTCATATGATCGGGAAGGCGGTTCTTGGTCTCTTCCGCATCCCAGATAGAATTCAGCAGGAAAGATCCGCCGGGCTTGAGGCCCTTCAGCATATCATACTTCTCCAGATAGGCCGGTACGTGACAGGCAACAAAGTCAGGGGTGTTCACCAGGTAAGGTGAGCGGATGGGCTTATTTCCGAAACGCAGGTGTGAGGTGGTGATCCCTCCGGATTTCTTGGAGTCGTAGGCAAAGTAGGCCTGGCAATACTTATCTGTGGTATCCCCGATGATCTTGATTGAGTTTTTGTTGGCCCCTACAGTTCCATCGGCGCCCAGTCCGTAGAACTTGGCTTCGAAGGTCCCTTCCGGAACCACGCTTACGTCGGGCAGGATGGGGAGAGAAGTGAATTTCACATCATCCACAATGCTGATGGTGAATTGGTTTCTGGGCTCATTCATTTTCAGGTTTTCGAAAACCCCGATGATGTGTGCCGGTGTGGTATCCTTGGAACTGAGTCCGTAGCGTCCGCCGACCACCAGGGGAGCATCCTTCCTGCCGTAGAAAATCTCCTTGATGTCCAGGTAAAGGGGCTCGCCATTGGCTCCGATTTCCTTTGTACGGTCAAGCACAGCAATGCGCTTAACACTTTTGGGAATGACATTCAGGAAGTATTTGGGAGAGAAGGGACGATATAAGTGTACAGCCACCAGGCCCACTTTTTCCCCCTGGGCGCGGAGGTGATCCACAACCTCGCGGATGGTGTCTGTGATGGATCCCATCGCGATGAGAATATGCTCTGCTTCAGGATCGCCATAGTATGTAAATGGGTGATATTCGCGGCCGGTGAGTGCATACATCTGCTGCATATACTCTTCTACCACATCAGCCACGTGATCGTAGAAATGGCTGGCGGCTTCCCTGGCCTGGAAGTAGATATCCGGGTTCTGGGCCGTGCCCCTGGTAACCGGGTGTTCCGGGTTGAGCGCATTATCGCGGAAACGCTGAATGGCCTCCCAGTCAACCAGTTTGCTCATCTGCTCAACAGTGGGAGCTTCCACTTTCTGGATTTCGTGAGAGGTGCGGAATCCGTCAAAAAAGTGCAGGAAAGGGATGCGGGTTTTGATTGCAGTAAGGTGTGCTACGGCTGCCAGGTCCATAATCTCCTGAATACTGCCGGTTGCCAGCATCGCAAAGCCTGTTTGCCGTGTGGACATCACATCGCTGTGGTCTCCGAAAATCGACAGGGCCTGGGCGGCCAGTGAGCGGGCGCTCACGTGGAAGACCGCCGGAAGTAACTCCCCGGAAATCTTATACATATTCGGGATCATCAACAACAGCCCCTGGGAAGCAGTATAAGTGCTGGTCAGGGCTCCGGCCTGCAAAGCGCCGTGTACCGCCCCTGCAGCACCACCTTCAGACTGCATTTCCCTAACCTCTACCGTCTCCCCGAAAATGTTCTTCAGGCCATTGGCTGCCCATTCGTCTACATACTCCGCCATATTGGAGGAAGGAGTGATGGGATAGATGCAGGCCACCTCGCTGAACATATACGCTACGTGGGCCGCGGCATAGTTTCCTTCACAAGTCACGAAATTCTTCTTCTTTTCCATAGTTCAAATGTTTTTATAATTCCGGTCCCGGCAAGCCGTCTAAAACCAGTGCGAAATTACAGGAAATGGGAATGAAAATGAATCTAAATTACCCGGCTCTCTGCTGTAAGTCAAATATTTATAATCATTATAAATTAACAGGAAAAAGCCTGTAAAACTGATTAATAGGCTGTGAAAAGCGATTTTCATTTGGCGGAGCGCATATACAGGAATTGCTATCTTTGTTTGCAGCATTCCGACCGCTGCGTCCGGTGCTGTTTGCAAGCAATCATCAACAACCTATATCTTAGAATTATGGCTGACCTTAAAACACACTATCTGGGCATTGAGCTCAAAAATCCAATCATTGTGGGTGCTTCCAACCTATGCACTGACGTGGAAAACCTGAAGAAGATGGAAGCGGCCGGCGCTTCGGCTGTGGTGTACAAGTCACTCTTTGAGGAGCAGATACAATGGGAGAGTCTGCAAATGGAGATGGATATGCAAGACTACAATGAGCGCAATGCTGAGATGACCAGCCTGTTTCCAGGCCTCGATCACGCAGGTTCAAAAGAGTTCCTCTTCGAGTTGGGCAAAGCCCGCAAGGCGCTGAGTATCCCTCTCATCGCCAGCATTAATGCGGTAAGCGAAGGCAATTGGGTTAACTATGCCCGCGAAGTGGAAGCAACCGGAGTAGCCGCCATTGAACTGAATTTCTACCAGGGGTTGTCGGATGCCGAAACAGACGGACACAGCCTGATAGAAAAACAGATCGCAGTATTGAAAGCGGTGAAAAAAGTAGTGAGTATTCCGGTCAGTGTGAAACTCAGCCCATTCTATACCAATATCATCCGAGTGGTGGATAAGATGGATGAAGCCGGAGCCGATGGCTTTGTGATGTTCAACCGCTTGTTCCAACCGGATATCAATATCGACGAAGAAAAACATCATTTCCCCTATAACCTCAGCAGCCCTGAAGATACACGCCTTGCCCTTCGCTATGCCGGTGCCCTCTATGGAGAAGTGAATGGCTCTATCTGTGCCAATGGCGGGATATTCAACGGAAGAGATGTGATTGCCACCCTGCTGGCCGGTGCAGATGCCGTGCAGCTAGTCAGTACCCTGTACAAAAACCAGATCAGCCATATCGCCACCATCTTAAACGAAATGGAAGACTGGATGGAGAAAAAATCCTATGCCGACCTGAATGCCTTCCGGGGAAAACTGTCCCGCAAGCATCTTGCGGATCCTTTCGCATACACCCGTGCACAATACATTGACATCCTGATGAAGTCCGAACAAATCTTCAACAAATACCCAATGGTTTAAAGAAATGCCCGCCATTGCAGACGGGCATACTGGAATTCCTGCAGGGCCGGTGTACCGGCCCTGTTTTTTTTATTGCTTCTTCAGCAAATCGCGGATCTCCGTAAGCAGGGTCTCTTCTCTGGTCGGTCCGGGAGGCGGGGGCGGAGAGGCAGCTTCCTTTTTCTTCTTCATCGAATTCATCGCCTTGATAACCATAAAAATGGCCCAGGCAATAATCAGGAAGTCGAGCACCGTCATTATAAAACTGCCGTAGTTCACACTGACTGCAGCGGTGAGCACTTCACCCGCTTCGTTCAGCACTTCCGGTTTAAGGATAAACTGGAGGGCTGAAAAATCAACACCCCCGATCAATAGCCCCAGCGGAGGCATTACCACATCAGCAACGAAGGAGGACACGATCTTGCCGAAGGCACCGCCAATAACGATACCCACAGCCATATCCACCACATTGCCGCGCATTGCGAATTCTTTGAATTCTTTCATCATTCCCATAGCAATAGCGGTTTTAGTTAATAAAGAAAACTGGACAAAAAAGCACATACCCCTTTCACACCAGGGGCATAGTCGGTTCTTATATGTGTCGGCGGTCGGTTGTCTTCTGCACTCTTGCAGAAAAGGATATACTACTGGTTCAGCATTACAGGCATCACCAGCATCAGAATGTCTTCCGCTTCATTTTCATTGTCGACCGGCCGGAGTATGCCTGCACGGTTGGGTTCCGACATCTCAATCCGGATCTGTTCGGTATGCAGGTTAGAAAGCATATCCTGGAGAAAGCGCGAACTGAAGCCGATTTCCATATCGGTGCCCTCGTAATCGCAGGTCAACCTCTCTCTGGCTTCGTTGGAGAAATCAATGTCTTCTGCAGAGAGCAACAATTCCTTTCCGGTGATGCGCAGCCTAACCTGGTGGGTGGATTGGTTGGCAAAGATGGAGACGCGACGGATGGCGTTCAGGAAATTCATCCGGTCTACCGTTAGTAAGTTGGGATTCTCCTTTGGGATGACGCTTTCGTAATCCGGATAACGTCCCTCAATCAGGCGGCAGATCATTTGTACGTTGCCAAAGGAAAAGCGGGCATTCTTCTCATCAAACTCCAGGCTGACTTCATCTTCGGTACGGGATAGCAGGCCTTTTAATTGGTTCAGTGGCTTCTTCGCCAGGATAAAGGAAGTGAAGCCCCCAGCTTTGCTGTCGCTGCGGCGGTAGCGAACCAGCTTGTGGGCATCGGTGGCCACGAAGGTGAGATCCTCCTCGCTGAACTGACAGAAAACACCCGACATCACCGGTCGAAGCTCATCATTGCCTGTGGCAAAAAGGGTCTTTTGAATGGCTTCTGCAAGCAAAGATGAATCCATCTTAACCTGCTCAGGACTTGCCATTTCAGGCAAGTTCGGGTATTCCTCCGCATCGTGACCGCTGAGCTTGTACTTTCCCTCGCCGGCGCTGATCTCTATCCCGAAAGTGGCAGTATTCACAGTGAAAGCCGTGGGCGTTTCAGGGAAAGTCTTTAAAGCATCCAGCAGAATCTTGCCGGGAATTGCAACCCGTCCTTCTTCCTCTGCCTTGGTAGTGGGCACCACAACCGTAATGGTGGTCTCAAGGTCCGAAGCCGTGATGTTCAGAATATCACCTTTCAGCTCGAACAGAAAATCATCCAGGATGGGTAGGGTGTTATTGGTGGTGAGAACCCCGCTTATAGACTGTAAGTTCTTGAGCAGTACGGTACTGGATACGATAAACTTCATAATTTTCGATTTGAGTGTTTGCTGCTTTGGCGAAGGGTAAAAGTAGAAAAAAATCAGGGGCGGGGGACAGCCGCCGGGGCAGCCTTTCATTTTTTTTTTAACATTGTCACGGCTCCGGGTGAAAGACGGGATATTCCGCCTGAATCTGTATTTTAGCGCATTCCAGAATAAGAGGCAAATGAAACGATTCTTAAAACCATTGATCATCCTGGCATTGCTTGCGCTCATCGCTGCGCCGGGCATTGGACAGGCCGAACCTGACAGCCTTCAGCTTCCCGTAGATTCTCTGACGGCGACTGAGCGTGCTTTTCAGGATTCCATCCAAAACCTGAACGAAGAGAACCGCTTGCGGGCAGAGGCCCTAACGCTCTATAATGAAGGCATTGCCTTGTTCGAAGCGCAACGCTTGCCAGAAGCATTTCAAAAGCTCAGTGATGCCCTGTCTGTTTTGCCAGCCTTGCCGGACGCCTGGTACAACCGCGCTGTGGTGCAGGCAGAGATGAAACGGTGGGATGCTGCCCTGGCTGACCTTGATTCAACAGCATTCTACGATCCTGAATATAAAGACCTTACCCTTGTACGCAGCGGGTTCCTGATGGAAGCTTCCCGCTTTGCCGAGGCAAAAATGGTATTGGATGGACTGCTCTCCTCCAACCCGGAAAATCTCCGAGCCCTCCACCGCCGGGGGACAGCCTTGTTTCTGCTAAATGATGCCCAGGCCGCTGCCGCTGATTTTCAAAAGGCAACTAGCCTGGACCCCGCTTTTGCGGCAGCCTGGAATGACCTGGCCAGTGCCTATCGCAAAATGGGGCAGCCGGAAAGGGCACTGGGCTTTCTTCAACAAGCCCTGAAAGCCGATGCCCGGGCTGCATACATATTAAATAACTATGGCAGTACGCTGCGCAGCCTGGAACGAAAGGAGGAAGCCCTGAAGCAATATGAGGCAGCCATACAGGCCGATCCGGACTATTCTCTGGCCTACGTCAACAAAATCAGCTTGCTGATTGAACTGGAGAAACTGCCTCAGGCTGCTCCCCTCTCTGAAAAAGCCATCGAACTTTTTCCCGCGGACCCAGCAGCCTGGAACCTTCGCGGAGTCGTCCTGCGGCAACAAAATGACATTAACGCATCCCTGAAAGCCCTAAACCAGGCATTGCACCTTGACCCCGGATATGCCACGGCCCTGCTCAACCGCGCGATCAGCAGGGAGGAAAGTGGAGATGGACCGGGAGCCTGTGCAGACTACCGGAAAGCTGCCAACCTGGGCCTGGAAATTGCAAAAAAATATCTCGATCGTGAATGTAATTGATAGCAAGATGAGATTTGTACTGATTCTGAGCACATTACTAAGTTGGAGCTGCTTTCTTGCAGCCCAGGAAACGGAGTTTAAAGCATCGAATTTCAAGGATCAGCGGGAGGCTTTCAAAGAAGCGGAAAGCCGACTGAAAGAAGGGGAGCAAATCGCAGAGCAGGCTATCGCACTGGAGGAAACGAAAAAGAATGCGGATATGCTCTGGCGCAAAGCCCTGACCCCACTGCTGGATGCCCAGGCGTTTAACCCCGACTACAGTTATTTGAATTACCTCATCTCACGCGCATATTTCGGCATCAATCAGCCGCAGCAAGCGGAAACTTTCCTGAAAAATGCCTGGCGCCTAAATCCGGACACAGATCCATACCTGTATTTCCTTCTCGCAAGAGATGCCCAGCTGCGAATGCAGACCGACAGTGCGGAGGCATATCTGAAAGAGTTTGAAAGTAAGGCGAAAAAGAAAGAACTGGAAGCCTTGAGCGGGGATATCCGGAAAATGAAACTGGAAATGAAATATGCCGGAGAGTTTGCCTCATCCCCACTGGAGAGGGTATGGGTGGAGAATATGTCTGAGCTAAACAGTGCCGATGACGACTGGATGCCGGTTCTTCCGGCCGATGGGTCATTTCTGCTCTTCAATCGAAGGAGTTTGAGTGGAAAGGGAAGCCAGGTGTACATTTCAAAGTCGGAAGCCGGGAGTTGGTCTCAGCCTGAACTCTGGGAGAGTGAGATATTCGCAGGATTCAACATCGCAGCCATAGCTCAGGACGGACAAGAGGTCTTTCTCATTTCAGAAAAAGACGGTCAGGACGACATCTACCACAGCTCTCTGAGCGGGGAAAACTGGAGTGTACCCCGGAAAATGCCCGAATTCAAAATCAATACCACAGGCAATGAAAGCCACGCCAGTTTCTACTTCGACCGAATCAAGTTTTACTTCGTTACCGATAATGACTATGCCAGCAAAGGCGGAAAGGATATCTTTTTCAGCGGGCAGATCAACACCTCCTCCAGGGAAGAATGGGGCCGTGCACACCCAATGGGTTCTGAGCTGAATACCCCCTTTGATGAGGGTTCAGTTTTTATGCACCCGGATGGGAAAACGGTCTATTTTTCTTCAAAAGGACATAACTCAATGGGCGGATATGATGTATTTCGTTCCGAACGCCTTCCCGGACGCTGGGCACCTCCTGAAAACCTGGGCTATCCGATGAATACTCCTTATGATGAAATCTTTTTCAACCTGTCTCCAAGCGGGAAGCACGCCTGGTTCAGTTCAAACCGACCCGGAGGCAAGGGCGGTTATGACCTCTATCGCATTACCTTCCTGGGACCACCCAAACCCAATATGGTCGATTATCGCGATCATTTGCTCAGTGCAATGGCCGAACCGGTTGTAGAAAGAAGCCTTGGCGCCGCAAAAGAAGTGGAATCCGTACACCTCACCATTCTCAAAGGGGTAGTCCTGGATGCCTTTACACGTAAACCTATCAGGGCTGATATTGTCATCACCGACAATGAAAAAAATGAGCAAATCGCCATCTTTCAGTCCAATAGCGCAACCGGAAAATTCCTGGTATCCCTGCCCGCAGGAAAAAACTATGGGATTGCTGTGACAGCCCCGGATTATCTCTTCTATTCAGAACACTTTAACCTGCCCGAAAACTCCGAATATCAGATGGTTGAACAGGAGGTACTGCTCACCAATGCCTGCCTAGGATGCAGCATAGTGCTGAAAAACATCTTCTTTGATACCGGTAAACACAATCTGCGCCCGGAATCTACCGCTGAGCTAAACCGCCTCACCGCATTATTACAGGGAATTGCAAAACTAAAACCCAATACCAAAGTGGAGATATCAGGGCATACAGACAATACCGGATCAGAGCAGCTGAATCAGCAACTTTCTGAAAACAGGGCAAAAGCGGTGGTCGAGTATCTCAGTCGCCAGGGTATCCCTTCAGCGATGCTGACCTTCAAGGGCTATGGCTCGGCACAGCCCGTGGCCAGTAATGCAACACCCGCAGGAAGACAGCAGAACAGGCGCACAGAGTTCAAGATCATTGAATAATATTCTTGGGCAGAATCGGAAATTATCCGATTTCTTCTGATTAATTGTAATTTAGCTGAAATTTGGTGATCGCAAAAGCCAGGGAGGAGCCATCCAGATTCTTTTTTAAGTATGTATAAACCAACCCACTCACCCTTTTTGGTTTATGCTGTCTTTGTGCACCTTGGCCAGTGGATAGCGTATTGGAGTGGATTAACTGCCCGGGCTTGCTATGCTTGTTTTTTTGACCGGCTATATGGGAAGCGGTAAAACGGAGATTGGACATCATCTGGCCAATGCTCTTGGCGTACCTCTTCTGGATATGGACAGTTTACTGGAGATCCGGTTTGGAATGCCCTTGCACGATTTCTTTGACAAAATGTCTGAAGCAGCTTTCAGGAAGGCCGAGAAGGACCTTTTGCAAAAGTTGTGCGCCTTTAGTCGCGGGGTTGTAGCCACCGGAGGAGGAAGCCTGGTGGATCAGGAAAATATGCAGCTTGCCCTGGGCACCGGATTTGTGGTTTTCATCGATACCGATCCCTTTATGCTGCACTCACGCCTGTTGCCAGAAAAACACGATCGACCGCTCTTGAGCCAGGTTGCGGATGACCAGCTCTTTGATTTCATCCTGAGGCACAGGGCAGAACGATTGGGCGCATACGAACAGGCGCACTTGATATTCCGTCCGCTTTCCTCTAATGCGCGGGATGAAGCCAGGCGTTTGTTGAAAATACTCCCTTTTGAAATAAAACACTGATCTATTCAGGTAGAATAGCAGATGAATGCTAATGGAGCCTGGCTCCAATCAGGTGAATGAACTCTTCCCTGGTTTTCTCCTGGCGAAAAGCCCCCGTGAAGTCTGAAGTGGTCGTCACAGAGTTTTGCTTCTGAATCCCGCGCATCGACATACACATATGCCTTGCCTCAATGACCACAGCTACCCCGAGCGGGTCCAGGGTCTCCTGTATGGCCTGCTTGATTTGCGTGGTAAGCCTTTCCTGAACCTGAAGACGTCGGGCGTAGGCATCTACTACCCGAGCGATTTTGCTTAAACCGGTAATGTATTCCTTAGGGATATAGGCAACGTGCGCTTTCCCGAAAAAGGGGATCAAATGGTGTTCACACATTGAATATATCTCAATATCTTTCACAATCACCATTTGCTGATATTCCTCTCTGAAGCGGGCTGAAAGAAGGATTTCTTTGGGATCAAGCAGGTAGCCGTGAGTAAGAAACTGCATTGCCTTACCCACTCTTTCCGGGGTCTTCAGTAATCCTTCCCTTTCCGGGTCCTCCCCCAGCAGCCGGAGAATGGCTTTATAGTGGGTGGCCAGTTCAGCTACCTTTTCACAGTTGTAACTGTCTATCTTTTCATAGCCATCCATTTCGTTCTCCGAGGCTAACTCTCTTAGCAAGGCTTCTTTCTGATGCTTATCCATTGTTTCAGGTTTTTTTATGGATCAATCCCCGTAATACTCGACAATGTTGTTTTCAGTTTCCATCAGCCTTACACAATGCAGTGTTGCCCCAAGGTTGAAGATGGGAGCTTCTATTTGTTCCCATATCCCTATGGCTATATTCTCTGCACTGGCGAGTTTCCCTTGCATAAAACCTACTTCCAGGTTGATGTTACGGTGATCCAGTTGTTCTATCACCTCCTCCTTCAAAATCCGACTCAGGTCTTTAAGATTGATCACAAAACCTGTCTCCGGGTTTACAGGCCCTTTTACCGTAACATAGAGGATGTAGTTGTGGCCGTGCCATTTGGGGTTGCTGCATTTTCCGAAAACCTCCAGGTTTTTTTCATCTGAAAACTCCTCGCGGAACAATCGGTGTGCGGCATTGAAATGCTCTCTTCTTGTAATGAAAACCATTGCTGCTTTTTTTCAAAGGTATATAAAATGAGAAAAGGCTGACTTGCTAGAGAGACAGCCTGGAAAATATGAAGAGGAAAAGACTTAGCGAATAAGCTGAATCTTGTGAACCATTCTGTCAGCCGGTCCTTCCAGCACCAGCAACTGCAGCCCCTTATTCAGATGTTGTAAAAGAAGCTGGTTTGAACTCTGCGCTGATTCTCATTCAGACCGCTAATGATCGGAAGAGGAAGCAGGGTGAAAATCTTGGTTTAAATAGTCTTAGTTTTAAGTTACGAAAGGCAAAACGGATATCAAGACAAGATGTCTAATTTTTTATATAAATAGATAAACGTTAATATTTGCAGAAATGAACTAAGTTTATGATATATAGTTAAGAGGATAATTCTTTGTTTAATTAGTGCAACAATAGATTAATGAGGACACATCAATTACAGCGGACACAAATTCTTGGGATAAGCCTGGAGGAGGCCTGGCGGTTTTTTACCAATCCGGCCAATTTGAATGAGATTACCCCGGCTTCGATGGGATTCCGAATGCTGGATACCATTCCAGAAAAGGTGTATCCCGGGATGATCATTCGCTACACCGTCAAGCCGCTGCTGAATATTCCGGTACATTGGGTGACGGAGATCACCCAGGTGGAGGAAAAAGCGTTTTTTATTGATGATCAGCGTGTGGGCCCTTACCGCCTTTGGCACCATCAGCATCTGTTCCGCGAGACAGCGGAAGGGGTTGAGATGACAGATATTGTCACCTATGCCTTACCTCTGGGCTTGCTGGGCAGGCTTGCCGGAAGTCTGTTTGTACACCGAAAAGTGAGGAAGATCTTTGATTATCGCTATCACATTCTGGAAAAGCACTTCAAGCAGGGCACAAAAGCCCCCTGATCCTCACGCTGATGGCACAGTATGCGGTATCCCTTGCCAGAAAAACTAAAGAAGCACCCCGATGGTCAAAAGCAGGTCGGTTCCCAATACGATCATCACATTCATTCCCATTGCAGGAATAATCTTTTCGTCCTGGGTTCCGTACTTCAGCGCAGTCATCCCGGTTTTAAAAGCCAGGGGCAGGGGCAGGAGGGCGATCAGCATCCAGGGGGAGAATAAACCAAGAACAACAATCCCGGCAATGATGCCAAAGGTCAGGATCAGTCCGGCCACATAAAAGTAGGCAGCACCCTTCTTTCCAAGACGGATAACCAGATGATGCCTTCCTCCTGCTTTGTCGGCTTCGGCATCCGGGAATTCATTCAGGAGCAGGAGCAGAGATGTAAGAATGCCCGGCGGTATGCTGATGAGGATCACCTCCAGGGGCAGAATTTCCCAGATGGGCATATACCAATTGGTTGTTAATGCGATATAGGTTCCCAGTACTACCATTGTGCCCAGCGCCAGGCCGCTGAAAAGCTCGCCCATCAGGTATTTGGCCAGAAGGTCGGTGTAAAGCACAATACTGAATCCTCCTATGAGAATAAAAAACAGCAGCGACCAGTGCGAAGCGTAAACATAGTAGGCCCCGATGAGTAAAGCGATGATCAGGGTGATGATGGCCACTCTCAGCACCGCTGCCGGAGTAGTGAAGCCTTTAACCAGCATTTTACTCCCTCCGCTGAATGGATTATGCAGGGTATTGAAGTCGATCTTCGTATTGAAGTCGGAATATTCATTGAATAAATTGACAGAAATATGGGAAGCAATGACGCCGATTGCGATGAGCGCAATGTCGAGCCAGCTCCAGCTTCGGCTGCCCGGTTCTGTAAAGGCATAGGCGAGGGCAGTGCCAATGGCAACCAGCAATACTGCAAGGAGCAGAAAGTTGGCGCGGGTCTGAGCCAACCATATCTGGGTTTTATTGGGTGCATTCATTTTTCTTGATTTAGCTTGTTAATGATATCCAGCGCATTCTGAATATGCGCTTTAGGCTTGAGTTGCGAAGCAAAGATATAACGGATCACCGAATTCTGATCTATCACATAGGTAAGCCTTCCTGGAAGCAATCCACCCAGGCTCTTTGGTACCCTGAGCTTCCTTCTGATTTTTCCCTCCACATCACTAAGCAAGGTAAAGGGGAGTCGATATTTCTCGCTGAATCCCAGGTGGGTATTGTGGGAATCACTACTGATTCCGATCACGTCGGCTCCAGCATCCACAAAATCCTCGTAAGCATCTCTGAATGCGCAGGCTTGGGCGGTACATCCGGCGGTGTGGTCTTTGGGGTAAAAGAAAACGACCAGGGCTTGCTTCCCCAGAAGCTGGCTCAGGTCGAAAGGCTTTCCATTCTGGTCGGGCAAAATGAAAGGGGGAAATATGTCTCCGATTTTCACAGACGAGAAAACACGAGGCCTGCTGTTTTGTTCAGATGCTCCGAATGGCAGAAATGCCCCCATCCACCGGAAGAATCTGGCCGGTAATCCACCCTGACTGGCTTGAAAGCAGAAAGCGGACCGCTGCAGCAATGTCCCCGGGTTGGCCAATGCGTTTTAATGGATGGCGTTCGGCAGAAGCTTTTATTATTTCTTCGGTGTCTGTCAATCGGCCAAAAGGTTTCAGTAAAATACTTCCGGGAGCATAAACCAGTCCTGCCGCGATGGACGGGAGTTCCGGTACTTCTTCGTGCATTGCATCCCACGACAGGTGGGTATAACCCGATTCTCCGGCCAGGGGCCCCGGACTTCGCGACAAACCAACGACCTGATGCCCTTCCGAAATGAGCTGCTGAGCCAAGGAAAAGCCGATGCCTGAGGAGGCACCGGCTATGATGTAAGGACTTGTTTGCATTGGCTTAGTTCTGGAAGTCGTGAAGCTGCTCCATCAATTTCTTTCGTGCAAAGAAAATGCGGCTTTTAACTGTCCCGATAGACAGGTTGAGCTTATCTGCGATCTCTTTGTATTTATATCCCTGGGTATGCATCTCAAATGGCAGACGATGCTCATCATTCAAGCGGCCCACACTTTTTTTAATCTCCTGAACCGAAAACTCACTGTCGGGCCGGGTAAAGTTAGACGGCCTCGGAATATTAAGGAAATAGAGATCATCGGTAGTATCAATGATGGTGTTTGCTTTCACAGCCCTGCGATATTTGTTTATAAAGGTATTCTTCATAATAGTGAAAGTCCAGGCCTTCAAATTGGTGTTATCCTGAAACTTGTCGCGATTGGTCAGGGCTTTTAATACGGTATCCTGAACCAGGTCTTCAGCCTCTTCGCGGTTACGGGTCAAAGTGTGGGCAAAGTACTGCAGATTGTTGTACAATCCTGTGAGGGCGGTATTGAATTCCATTGCGGTCATAGCTCTGAGTGTTTAAGTTTGATGAAGCAAAGTTAAACAGAACACCCTCCTTAAACAAGCTTATTTAGAATTATTTTTAATAAAACATTAAAATATATTTTAATACCCTTATATTCAAAACATTACAAATGTTAAGGAATTGTTAAATTGTTCCACCTATGCTAATAAATGTTAAACAAGGAAAGTCAGATGCCCGGATTATCGTGTCTGGAAGCCCCCCCGGACAGTCGAAAAAGGGCGCAAAGAAGAACAGCGTGGATGTTTTACGCGGAGAGTTGGTCCAGTTCCTGGCGGAAGTCGGCAATATTCCGGATGTGAAAGAAAGAGGCAGGCAGGATTTCAGGATGGGAGAGCTGCAGACCGGAAACAAAATGGCGGATACCGGGGAAGTGATCGTCCAACTTAGTGAGATATCCTTCCAAGTCCTCCCGGCTGATTCCTGATGTAAAACTCGTGAGCAGGCCGTATGGCTGGTGGATAGCTGAGATCGTGACCAGGTCGTCGAAGGGAACACTCTGCCCAAGATATATGACTTTATGCTTTCTTTTTTTCAGCAGGTAGTAAAAGGTCAGCAGCCCGATCTCGTGCAGTTCCCTTTCGTGCAGGTATAAAATGAAGGTCTTCTGCTGGGGTGCAGAGGTGAGGGGTATTCCATCAATGGCAACAATCAGCTTCTGTCTGATCAGATTGCTGATAAAATGCTCCTGCGCCGGAACAATGGAGCCGGTTTGCCAGAGAAAGCCGATTTTATGAAAGAAAGGAAAAATTATTTCCACCAGGGTTTCCTCAAATCCCAGGTTCAGTATGGCGGAGCCGAGAATTTTCTCAAACTTGATTTCATCCAGCTCTATCATCGCTACCACCAGGCTTTCCATCTGGGTTTCATAATCACTGGGGTTCATTGAAAGGTTCATCACCCTGTCGGTGATTTCCTTCTCATTAAGCCTGGCGATTTCTGAAATTTTGTATCCGTGCTTATTCAGAATGGAAACATTGAGCAGGTGCTTCAGGTGGCAGTCGGTATAAAAGCGGATGTTTGTGCAGGTACGCTCAGGTTCCACAATATCATATCGTTTCTCCCAGATGCGCAGGGTATGGGCTTTGATGCCGGTGAGTCGCTCAAGGTCATTAATCGAGTACTTGATCATAGAAAACAACTTCTTTCCTGCAATAAACAGCCAAAGATCATAAAAGTTAGCAAATGCCAAAACATCAAGAGGAAATAATCACTTCATCCAGTCGGCCCAGTAAGGATTGTAAATCGGCCGTGCCATTCAGCTTGTATATTAGCGATTGTTTTTCAAGCCATTGCATTTCCTTGTGCCATACCTGGTATCCTCCCAACAGCAGGGGCGTAGCGGGAAAGCTTGTGATGAGGCGGGAAAGGTAATCCTGCAATGTTTCTTCTGTGATGGGATTGGTAATGGCCGAAACCATAATGTCAGCTTTCTGGGATTCCATCACATTCTGCACACATTCGAAAGGGGTGGATTGCCCCAGATAGATAATCCTATGGCCGGCTTTCTTTATAATATATGTGTAAAGCAGAAGGCCGAGTTCGTGCTGTTCCTGATCAGGGAGGAAGAGCAGGAAGGTCTTTTTGTTTTCTATCTTTTCCGGGCTGGTATTGTTGATTGCCACGATCAGTTTTTGCCGGATGATGTTGGATACGAAGTGCTCCTGGGCAGGATTGATGCTGCCTGCGAGCCACATCACAGCGATACGGTCAAAGAAGGGTTGAATGATCCGGGTGAAGGTCTCTTCCAGCCCGAATTCCACGAGGGCGGCTCCCAATATATCCCGGAATGAGATTTCATCCAGGCTGATCATCGCCAGGATCATTTCCTCTACCCTGTGATCCGCCTGATTTCTGGTCACCTGAACTGAGAGCTTATCGTTCAACTCTTCTTGGTTCAGACCGGCGATTTCAGATATCTTAAAGCCCCTTTTCTTGAGGATGGATACACTCAGCATATATCTCAGGTGGTCATCGGTATACCTGCGGATGTTGCCGTTGCTGCGCCGGGGATCACACAAGCCATATCTTTTCTCCCAGATTCGGAGGGTATGTGCTTTGATGCCCGTGAGGCGTTCAAGGTCGTTGATGCTGTATGTTCCGTTTTCTCCCATTTGTGGGAGAGGAAACAGCAGAAAGGCCAGGCTTGTTCATTGACCACCTGTCATTGTTTCATTTGCATCATTTCAGGGATGCAAAGATTGCGTGCTGGCGTGGAGGGCTTTCTCCAAACCGGAAACAATGCTGCCGCCTGCCGTGGCAAAGTGGGCCTGGCCTCCCCCACCCCCGCCGATATGCGGAGCCAACTCGCGTATCATCTTACCGGCGTGCAGATGCTTCTCATCGATCACCGACTGGGAGATCATAATCGAGAGGGTGGCTTTGCCATCCAGGCCTGCACCCAGGACGATCAGTGCATTGCCCATAGCCTTCTCCAGATTGAAGGCCAAATCCTTGAGCAATTTTGCCGGAAGATCTACCCTGCTCACTACACAGCGAATGCCATCAAGGGTTTTGGCTTCTGCCAGCAGTTTATCCTTCAGTGTATTGATTTGCTGCTGTTCCAGTTCCTGCAATTTCTTTTCAATCTCTTTTTTATCCTCCAGGGCGTCCCGAACCGCCTTAACGGGATCTTTCACATTTTTGAAAAGCTGCAGGATTACTTCCAGCTGATCCTGTTTTTCATTCAGGAACTCCAGCGCTGCCTCGCCGCTTACGGCCTCTATCCTCCTGATCCCGGCTGCAATGGCACTTTCCGAGATAATTTTAAACAAACCGATTTCTCCGCTGGCCTCCACGTGCGTCCCGCCGCATAGTTCAACACTCTCTCCAAATCGAATCACCCTGACTTCATCTCCGTATTTTTCTCCGAACAGGGCTATGGCTCCCATCTCCATTGCCTGGTTCAGGGCAATGCGGCGTTGCTCGTCCCTGGGCCTGTTTTCTCTGATCGCAGCATTGACCAGGTTTTCCACCTGCCGGATCTCTTCGCTTTGCATCCGGCCGAAATGGGCAAAATCAAAGCGCAGGCGATCCGGGGCAACCAGTGAGCCTTTTTGCTCTACGTGATCACCCAATACGCTGCGAAGGGCGTGATGCAGCAGATGCGTGGCGGTATGGTTTGCTGCCGTTTGTTTCCGCTTCTTCAGATCCACGACGGCCTTTACCGTTTCTTCCACATTCTCCGGAAGAGCTTTAGTTATATGAATCGTGAGTTGGTTTTCTTTTCGGGTGTCTTCAACCTCAATGCGTTTTCCACCCTGTTCCAGATAGCCGCGATCACCTATTTGTCCGCCCGCCTCTGCGTAGAAGGGGGTTCGGTTGAGCACCACCTGATAATATGTTTGCTTTTTCAGCATCACCTTACGGTATCGCAGGATACGGGCATCGGCCTGCAGCTGATCCCATCCGATAAAACTACCCGCTTCCTTCTGGTTTGCAATGATCTGCCAGTCATCGGCATCCTGCGCAGCATCGGCCCGGCTTCGCGCTTTCTGGGCTTCCAGGCCTTTTTCAAATCCGACCATATCCACATCCAGTCCTTCTTCCCGGGCCATCAGGCGGGTAAGGTCTATGGGAAAACCGTAGGTGTCGAAAAGTTCAAAAGCAAAAGCACCGTCTATAAGGCGCGCGTCCCCCGCTTTTTCAAGATATTGATTGAATTTCTGAATGCCGGTGGACAGGGTTCTCAAAAAACCCTGTTCTTCTTCCTGAATAACTTTTATAATCAATCCCTCTTGCTTAACAAGCTCAGGGAAAACACCGCCCATCTGCCGTGCGAGCAGGGGAACAAGCTGATGAATAAAGGCCTGCTCCATCCGGAGGAAGGTGTAAGCATAGCGCACCGCCCGGCGCAGGATACGACGGATCACATAACCGGCCCGCACATTGGAAGGTATCTGCCCGTCGGCAATGGCAAAAGCCACCGCCCGAAGATGGTCGGCAATCACCCGCATTGCAGTATCCGCCTTATTATCCGCTCCATATCCGATGCCACTGATGCGACTGATCTCGCCGATCAGGGGCTGAAAGATATCGGTGTCGTAGTTGGAGGTTTTTCCCTGCAAAACCATCGATAAGCGTTCAAAGCCCATTCCGGTATCCACGTGTTTGGCCGGTAAAGATTCGAGAATGCCATTGGCCTTACGATTGAACTCAATAAAAACCAGGTTCCAAATCTCAATCACAAGCGGATGGTCCTGGTTCACTAAGTCCTTTCCGGGTATGGCAGCCTTATCCTGCGCCGTACGCAAGTCCACGTGGATCTCTGAACAGGGGCCACAGGGACCACTGTCTCCCATCTCCCAGAAATTATCCTTCTTGGAGCCGTACAAGATGCGGTCTTCTTTCGTCCATTCTTTCCAATAGTCGAAAGCCTCCTGGTCGGGCGCAAGCCCATCGCCCTGGTCTCCTCCGAAAACAGTGACATACAGATTCTCCGTCGGGATGCGATATACCTGTGTGAGCAGTTCCCAGGCCCAGGCGATGGCCTCCTTTTTAAAATAATCCCCGAAGGACCAGTTGCCGAGCATTTCGAACATCGTGTGATGGTAGGTGTCGTGCCCTACCTCCTCCAGATCATTGTGCTTGCCCGAAACCCGCAGACATTTCTGCGTATCGGCAATACGGGGAGAAGGAGCGAGGGTATTCCCAAGGAAGATATCCTTGAACTGATTCATCCCCGCATTGGTAAACATCAGGGTAGGATCGTCTTTGATCACCATTGGGGCAGAAGGGACGATGAGATGGGATTTGCTTTTGAAAAATTCAAAAAAGGTATTCCGGATATCCGTAGATTTCATCAAGATCAAGTTTTTCAACAATTTACAGTTGGTAATTTCAGAAAACGGGATTGCAAAGTTAGGCTATTTGATTAATTTTGCAGGTCAGAGTAAGCGTTCCTTTCGCTACTTTTGACCCGAAGCGTTTTAGAATATGTCCAAAACATTTTATCGGTTTAATACCCGCTCCCTTACTTACGAAAAAGTGACGGCCAGTTTCAGGGATCGCCTGTGGGCAGTACTTAAGGTAATTTTGTCCGGAGCAGTCTTTGCCACCGCCGTCATCTTCTTCGCCTATAATTTCCTTGCCAGTCCCAGAGAGAAAATGCTGGAGAGGGAAAACGAGCAGTTAAAGTTACAATACAGTATTCTCAATGACAGGGTGGAACGGATATCCACTGTGCTCGATGAACTTCAGGACAGGGATGACAATATCTACCGGGTGATTTTTGAAAGCGAACCTTATCCCAAGAACGTCAGACAGGCTGGGGTGGGTGGATCCAATCCCTATTCGCACCTGGATGGCTTTAATTCTTCCAGGCTGCTGAAAGAAACAAGCCTTAAGGTCGACGAACTAAGAAACCGTACCGTGGTACAATCAAAATCCTTTCAGGAGGTTTTTGAAATGGCCAGGAATAAAGATCAGATGCTGAAAGCGATTCCAGCCATTCAGCCGGTGGATAACAAAGACCTGAAGCGCATCTCTTCCTTCTACGGATACAGGATTCACCCCATTTTCAAGCGACGGATGTTCCACGACGGACTGGATTTCACCGCACCGGTCGGAACTCCCATTTATGCTACCGGGGATGGAGTGGTGATCGAAGCAAAAAGGGCACGCTACGGGTACGGGAACAAGATCGTCATCGATCACGGATTCGGTTACCTGACGATTTATGCCCACCTGCACGGATTTTCCGTCAAAAAGGGTGAAAAAGTCGAAAGAGGGCAAATGATCGGAACCGTTGGGAATACAGGACTTTCTGCCGGGCCGCACCTGCATTATGAAGTGCATAAAAACGGCAAGAAAGTGAACCCGATCTATTACTTCTTCAAAGACCTCAGCCCGGAAGAGTATCAGGAGGTGATCAGTAAAGCGAACCGCTTCAATTCTCGTCCATCCTAGCTATTTTCCTGCCAGCTGAATTGAACTTTCAATATAATGTGTGATCAGAAAGATCTTTCATCCATCAATCAGGAAGGCCGCGTTTATTTCAGCATTGGAGAAGTTGCCGGGATGCTGGGTGAGAACCAGTCTCTGATCCGCTTTTGGGAAAAGCATTTTTCGGGCATCACACCCAAAAGAAACCGCAAAGGCAACCGCATCTATACCCAGGCTCAGATCACCCGCCTGAAAAGCATTCATTACCTGGTAAAATCTAAAGGCCTGACCCTTCAGGGAGCCAGAGATGCCCTGACCAGATCTCCTGAGGAAGTGGATAAAGAAACAACTCTCAGGGAACATATTCTGCGAATCCGCGGCCATCTGCTGCAGCTCAGAGACGCTTTGGAAGATTGATTTACCAGTGTCTTTCTTTGGACAGAAACCGATCTACATAGTCTTCAATCCCTGATTCCAGACTGTGAAAGGAATGGGTATAACCGGCTTTGCGAAGCTTTTCCATCGAAGCCTCTGTAAAATACTGATACTTGTCGCGAATGTCTTCAGGTGTATCCACAAAATCGATCTGTTCTTCTCTACCGCTGGCCTTGTACACAGCGCGTGCCAGATCCAGGAAACTCCTCGCCCTGCCACTACCCAGATTATATATTGCTGAGGCGGGTTGATGCTGCATCAGCCAAATACTGACCGCAACCACATCTCTGACATAAACGAAGTCTCTGACTTGCTCTCCATCTTTGTAATCAGGCCGATGTGAGCGAAAAAGCCTTACCTGACCCGACTGTTGAATCTGAGCGTAAGCGTGGAAGACCACCGATGCCATTCGTCCCTTGTGATACTCATTGGGGCCATACACATTAAAAAATTTCAAACCGGCCCAGAAAGGGGGCTTCACAGCCTGCCCGAGTACCCAATGATCAAAATCCTGCTTGGATCTTCCGTATGCATTCAGCGGACTGAGGACCGGAATTAGCCGGTGGTCATCCGCATAGGTATGTTCTCCCAGGCCATAAGTGGCAGCAGAAGAGGCATACACCATCGGAATCCTCTTTTGTGCTGCAATCGACCAAAGTTTTTGGGAATAATGCAGGTTCAAGCGGTTGAACAAGGCAACATCCGTTTCGGTAGTATCGGTGCGCGCCCCGTAATGAAAGATAAACCCAATCTCTTCGGCGTGCATCTCTAGCCATTGCGGAAGATCTTCCCGGTCCAGCTGCTGAAGAAAAGCCTTCCCAGCAAGGTTAGCTTGTTTATCCTTTCTGCTGAAATCATCTGCCAGGATGAGCTGGTCGAAGCCCTGCTCATTCAGTCCTGCAACCAGACAGGAAGCTATAAAGCCGGCAGCACCGGTGATGAGGATTTTCTTTTCTTTATCCATATTCTTCTCCTGATTAGGCAAAGGGCTTTGTTATTCAGCCTGTAAAAGTACAAAAGTGAAGCTCAGTGAGGCCGGCTGCAGTAGTTGGATTTTTTTTTGATGCTTTTTTGTCCGTTTTTCCGGGGGCAGATCGTCTATTTGGGCGTGAAAGCAGCAATACATAAGGATCATTGGCAGATGGCTGGAAGGGGCGGGATCCTGTGGGTTTCATTGCTGCTTTCATTTTTTTATGCTTTCCCTTGCACCGCATTCGCCCAGTCCTCTCCTCCCTGGATGTATGCCGGTGTCAGAGATATGGTTTACGCCGAGGGTGCTGGCTTTGGGGAGGCCAGCTGGATGGCAGTGGGGGATCCCCTGGCAGGCAGAGGGGTTTCAGGATTCCAGGGAAGTTTTTCAATGCTGATGCCTTTTGGTATCGGACAAATGGCCAGTCCGGCCTTTGGCTTCAGTCAGGGTTCAGAATCAGCCCGCATCGGAATGGCCATCCTCCGCAGCGGCGGACTGAAGCGAAGCTACCAGCGCTACAGTCTGGCCTCCTCTCTTCGCCTGAATGAGAACATTAGAGCCGGAATCGGGCTTGGTTTGCTTGAAGTCCGCTATGATGCCGGGCAGTCTCCACTCCCTGTCCTCCTTTCACAACTTGCATTTCAGATAGATCTGAGCAGGGAAGCCACCCTCCATCTCGGTTTCCGGGAGCCATACGAATTCATTCTCAGAGAAGCAGAAGCATACCGGGTAATCCCGGCTTTGTCGACAGCCCTGCAATGGAGAGCCGCTGAAGGTCTGACGGCCTTGTTTGAGATCCGTCGCAACACCACAGGTCCTGTCTCAATGCTGGGAGGACTGGAGCTGGAGGTAAACCCGCAAACAAAAATGCATTTCTCCTATCACAGCCTCACTCGCAGAAGCGGACTGGGAATACAATATCTGGTGGGGAGGTTTAGTGCAGGCTTTGCCGCCACCTACCATCCGGTACTGGGGATCAGTCCTGGTTTTGAACTCGGATATAGAAAAAAGGGGAAATGACTTGCCGAAACTGTTGTTCAATTCTTTGCCTCTGCCTGAAGCTAACAGCATTGGCTCAACTCGTCCCCCCTGAGCCGGATTTGACAGGATGGACGGAGAACGAGGCCCTTGCCGAGGAGTGGGTGGAGCTGCAAGAGGATGCACTTGCAGCTTACGCCCCTTTCAATCTGAATGATACGATTGACCTTCAGCGTATGCTGGATGCTTTTCTGATCACGGAAGCAGAGTACCGGAACCTGCATACGCATCTCAGGCGCTACGGAGCCCTGCTCCACTTCTATGAGCTATTGCACTGCGGGATTTTCCCGGCAGATTGGATACAAAGGATGGAGCCTTTTCTCAGCCTGGAGTCACGACAAGCCGACGAGGGAGATGAGTACAGGGTAAGAATGCATTCTTTCAGAGCAGAGCTGCGTACACGCCTGAAGCAGAACGCAGGAGACAGCTTATTTCGCTTGATTTCTGCAATCCGCTTATCCGGTCGCCTGGGGCAGCATACCGATATGGCAATGGTTTGCACGAAGGGAGCCGGAGAGCCTGCCTTTGCGCCCGGCACCCCTTTGCAAGCGGAATACTTTTCTGCTTTTGTTCGATGGCGGGGGAAAGGCATACTGCGGCAATGTGTGATGGGAGATTATGCCCTGCAGGGCGGTATTGGTTTGCGTTATGGTAAGGGATGGGCAGGAGGCGATATACACTATCCCCTGGCGGATGCCGTCCTTCCAGCTCGAATGGCAGCACGTAGCAGTTCCATTCCATCCATTACACTGAAGGGGCTGGCAACAGAATGGCGGATGGGTGCGATCCGATTCCATATCAGCAGCGGCGCACAGCATTCCGATGCGTATTTCCGGATCAGAGGGGGGAAGCCGGATTGGTCGGAAGGGAGCGGAGGAGACCACAGTACAGTCCGGTATGCAGCGAGAAGAGAGCAGGGAAGTTTGTTTCGCCATAGTGCACGCCTGGGCATCGAGAAAGAACAATTGCGCATAGGATTATCCTGGGACAGGCTTTCGGTGAACGGAATGGAAGAGGGCGGAGGGCACAGCATAAGCGTGGAAGAGGCTGCCTGGGGGCTGGATGTGCAATGGGCAGCGCGTCATCAGGAGTTGTGGCTGGAAGCGGTCCGCTTTCACCAGGCCCGGGGAATTGCGCTTTCCTGGATACACGGACAAAGCGACTGGATCCGCATCAGAACAGGGGGAAGCTTGCGGCAGGGCAGCCTGCCCCTTTCCTCGCGACAAAGCATACTGGCTGATGTCGTGCACCCTAATCAACTGGATCTCTATGCTGCTGCCTTTATGAGTTGGGGTAAAGGCTGGACCTTAGGCGCAGGTTTGAGAAATGAACAGCAGTGGCAGGAAGGGGGGGCGGTACGACTGAGCAGCCGGACTTACCTCAGGCTTGAGCGCAAACAGTTCAGGTCTGGCAATCACAGCTTACTGGCCGATCTGCGTTTTCCGGAAAGGGATGGGGCAACTCGGGTTGAGCCGGGCATTCAACGCATTCGATTGATGTACCGGAGTCGGATACAGACAGATCCAAAGTGGCAATGGAACGGAGGATGGCACCTGGCAGCAGATCACAGCCATCCCGCATCCAGGAAGGCGGGATTAGCCTGGTACCTTTCGTGCAGGCACCTGCATTTCGGAAGGAGACTGCAACATTTTGATGCGTCGCTGGCCTGGCACGAGCTGGATAATGCGCAAAGTGGGGCGTGGTTCTGGTTTACCGGAGCGGAAGGAAGATTGATGCTTCAAAGCCTGTATGGTCGTGGTTTTAGAAGCAGCTTTTCAGCATTGTGGCAAACGGGAGAGAAAAGCAGGATGATGGCGGGAATATCTTACCGCCGGAGCCACAATAAGGAAGGGGAAATCAGCAGGAGTCTGGAGTTGGGTATGCGCCTCCAGCTTCAATGGTGAGTGGTTTGCCCTTTCTTCCGGATCAACCCACGGCGCCCGGCCCAGCCATACAGAAAGTCGAGTATGTCTTCCGTCCGGGGCTCCGCTGACTTCTTCCCATTGCGCACCGAAAGAAAAGCTGTGTCCGAAAGGATGCGGTTGATCATTTCAAGGTCATAAAAGAGAGGCACTTCATTTGAATCGGCATAGCCCGGATTCAACCACTGAATATACATCAAATAGGCATTTTGACGGAAGAATTTCAAGGTATCCAGCAAACTGTGCTGATACTGAAGTGAGCACAAGACGATGTCGGGGCGACTTTTCCCCAGAATGCTGCTCACGGCCTGCCTGCGTTTACCCGGAGACCGGCTCACCAGAAAAACATTAACATAATCCGTCTCATTAAAATACAGGCGGCGAAGGTTCTTTCCTGTTCGCACCTCACGGCCGAAGAGCGTGTTCCAGGTATAGGTCTTACCGCTGGAGGCATTTCCCAGAATACCGATCAGAAGTTTGTCAGAGGAGGTCATAGGCGATGTCGTCGAAAGCAAGCCTATAAAGATATGGCTTGCCTTGCTGATTCACAAATACAGCTTTGCATTGCTTTGCGGAATCTTGAAATCAGGCAGCGGCATTCTTCCGGGGGAAAGCGGTTTATTGCGTATTTTTGAAGGCTATGGAAATGTGGTGGATTTTTCTGATAGCCGGACTCGCTGCCGGAGGTTTTTTTCTGATGCTCTTCCGTTCCGGCAGACTGCACCAAAGAATCAACGCACTGGAAAAAGCACTGGCAGACTCGGAAGCACGGCTGAATGAGGAAAAAGGACGTGCATCTGAAATACGGGACTTGTATGAGAAGCAATTCATTTCCCTCAAACAGGAAATGCAACAGAAGGAGGAAATACTCTTGAAATCGCATCAGGATATGTCCCAGCTCCGCGAAGAACGCAGCCGGCTCACTACCCTGAACGAGCAACTGGAACAAAAACTAAATACGGAGAAGCAGCGTCTGCAGGAGCAACAGGATCAGTTGCGGAATGAGTTTAAGCTGCTGGCCAATGAAATGCTCAAAAAGAGTGCCGGTGAACTCTCGGAAACCAACCGCAACCAGTTGGGCATACTCATCGACCCGCTTCGGGAGCAGCTGAACCGATTTGAAAAGAAAGTACAGGAAGTGCACGTAGAGGGCGAAAAAAAGCACGCCCAACTCAGCCTGGAGCTACATCAACTCAGGGAACTGAATACCCAATTGCAAGAAGAAGCAGGCAATCTGACCAAGGCTTTAAAAGGAGACAGCAAGAAACAGGGTAACTGGGGAGAGTTTGTACTGGAAAAGATTCTGGAAATCAGTGGGCTGGAAAAAGGCAGGGAGTATGTGCTGCAGGAAAGCATTCAGGTGGATGGAAGCACCTACAGGCCTGATGTGATCGTACATCTTCCGGAACAGAAACACCTGATCATCGATTCCAAAGTTTCGCTGACCCAATATGAAATATTTTCATCCGCAGAACGGGATGAGGAAAGAGAACTCGCTTTGCGTCAGCATATCCTTTCGGTGAAGAATCACATCAGGCAGCTCTCGGATAAAGAGTATTTCAATGGGAAAGGCCTGGATACGCCAGATTTCGTCCTGATGTTTATGCCTGTGGAACCTGCTTTCAGCCTGGCCTTAAGGGAAGAGCCCGCTTTGTTTGACCTGGCCTGGGAAAAGAAGATCGTAATGGTAAGCCCGACCACGCTGCTGGCTACCCTCCGGACTGTAGCCAGTATCTGGCGGCAGGAAAAACAAACCCAGAATGCGCTGGAAATATCCCGGGCGGGATCTGCACTCTACGATAAGTTTATCGGCTTTTTGAATGACCTGGAAGAGATCGGTAAACGCATTGCGCAGCTTCAATCCAGCTATGAAGCTGCCACGAACAAAATCAGTCAGGGCCGGGGCAATCTGGTCAATGCAGTTCAAAAACTTAAAAAGCTCGGGCTTAAATCAGAAAAACAAATCCCGGCTTCTTTTACCCCCAGGGAGGATACAGATGATGAGGAAGCACCTGCAGCGTCTTAGCTTTTTGCTCTTGCTTGCGCTATGCACCAGCGCCTGCCGTCAAACCAGACCCTTGACGACACTTAACCTGAGTAGCCTGTATAATCCCGGGGAGATTTCCCACCAGGCCGTTCAGTCACTGGTCTATCATAGCTCAGATAGTTTCTCCAACATCTATTTCAGGATTAATCGCGCATTATTGGCACAGGCAATGGAAACCCTTGAAGCGGAAGAAGTGCACTTTCGCTATGCCCTGTATCCCTCCTTCCAGGCAACAGACTGGATCGATACCGGAAGGATCAGCATTGTTCAAGCACAAATCGAAGGCAAGCAGGATCCCTGGTATCCCTTTAGTATTAGTGTCCCAACATTGCAGGGGAAGACCTATATCCTATTTTTAGAATTAATTGACTCTCCCCTCTTGCACCATATTTGTCTGGTCGACCGGGAGTGGCATTTCAGCCAGCAGAATGTCCTCCTGACCAATATTGCTGGAGACCCCCTTTTTGATCCGGTCCTCTCTGCCGGGCAGGAATGCAGGTTAAGTGTGGCCGATGGGAGTTTGCGTAAACTGCGCGTACACTACTACCAGCGCACCTTTGACGTGGCCTGGCCACCCTTTGCTTTCAACCGGCCGCAAGCCTTTGACCTTGATCCGGACAGTGTTTTTTACATCCCGCTCGAGTCAGGGGTTTCTGAAGCAATTCGTTTTCCCGAAGAAGGGATGTATCACCTACTGGCCGAAGAAGGATCAATGCAAGGCAAAACCCTCCTGCGCTTCCATCCCTCCTTTCCCCTGGTCCTTGAGCCCGGCCAGATGCTTGCACCTTTGCAATACCTCACTTCAGCCAGGGAGTATTCAGAAATGCAGGAATCGGATAACCCGAAAGTGGCGGTCGATCGCTTCTGGCTGACCCAGACAGGGAATGTCGCCCGTGCCAGGGTCAGAATACAGGAATTCTATTCAAGGGTCGAACAGGCCAACCTTTTCTTCACCTCATATCACGAAGGCTGGAAAACCGACCGGGGCCTGATCTACATCATCTACGGGCCACCCAGGAGGGTATTCAGAACGGACGAGGCAGAAAAGTGGATTTATGGAGAGGAAGGCAATCCATTGTCCTTGAGATTCACCTTTATGCGGGTAAAAAATCCTTTTACCCTGCAGGATTATTCATTGACAAAGTCCCCTACCTATAAAGAAAGCTGGTTTAATCAGGTGGAAACCTGGAGAAGATAAACAGGAAAAGATGGCCAATAAGGATATGATTTACGGTCTGCGCCCGGTGTTTGAAGCTTTGTCCGCTGGAAAAGAAATGGAAAAGGTGATGATTCAGAAGGGCTTGAAGGGGAGTATGTACGCAGATGTGTGGCAATTGATCCGCGAACGGGATATTCCCAGCCAGTTTGTCCCTTTGGAAAAACTGAACAGTCTGACACGCGGCAACCATCAGGGTATAGTGGGTTTTCTGTCTCAGGTAGAATACCAGGATATTACAGCCTTACTCCCTATGATTTTTGAAAGCGGCAAGGTGCCTTTTTTGCTGGTCCTGGACCGCATTAGCGATGTACGGAATTTTGGCGCCCTGGCCCGGACGGCTTCCTGCGCCGGAGTGGACGCCATCCTTATTCCGGTAAAAGGCGGTGCCAGAATCTCCGCCGATGCAGTTAAAACATCGGCAGGTGCTTTGCATCAGATTGCGGTCTGTCGCACCCCAAAGCTTGCGCAAAGTGTACGTTATCTCAAAGAAAGCGGCTTGCACCTCATTGCGGCCACCGAGAAAGCCGGAAAGTTTTATGATGAAGGAAGCTACCAGCATCCCCTGGCCATCATAATGGGATCGGAAGAAGACGGCATCAGTCCTGAGCTGCTGGCCCTGGCCGATGAGCATTTGGCCATCCCCCTGACGGGAGAGATCGCCAGCCTGAATGTGTCGGTTGCTTGTGGCGTGCTGCTCTTCGAAGCACAGCGGCAGCGGCGCCTGCAGAAGGAAGCCTGAGAGAAGGTCTTGAAGGATTGGATTGAAGAAACATCTCACATATACGCATTTTGCCCTGCTTCTTATCCTGGGGGTGGCCGCAGCGCTCAGGCTGTACGGATTGGCTGATTTCTCCTATTCCAACGATGAGCTCAGTGCACTCTACCGCCTTCGCTTCGATTCTTTTTCGGATTTAATCAAAGGTGGCGTACAGCCTGATTTTCATCCCGCAGGGGTTCAGGCATTTCTGTACTACTGGACAGCATTGGCAGGAAGCGACCCCTTTTGGGTGCGCCTGCCGTTTGCCCTGATGGGAGTGGGAAGTGTTTACCTTGTTTATCTATGCGGCAAAGGCTTGTATGGGCCAGCTTCCGGACTTTTTGCCGCTGCCTTGATGGCCAGCTTTTCCTTTCCCCTGCTCTACAGCCGCCTTGCACGCCCTTACGCCACAGGACTGTTCTTTATTCTTTTGCTGATTTGGATATGGCTAAAGCTCTGGCGAGAGCCACCCGGAAACAGGTCAAGGAAGGGATGGCTGTGGGCAGGCCTGACGCTCTCGTTTGCCGGGGCGATGTACAATCATTATTTCAGCTTTCTGATGGCTGCCATCATCGGAGTCTTCGGACTATGGGTACTGAAAAAACAACAAAGAGAGATAATGTTGCTATCGGGATTAACTGCTGCGGCATTCTTTCTTCCCCATCTGTCCATCACTCTGGCTCACTTCAGCATCGGCGGTTTGAGTACCTGGCTGGGGCCACCTTCCCCCTCCTGGCCGCTTGAGCATTGGAATTATATCTTTAATTCCAGTGCCTGGTTCAGCTTACCCCTGGCCCTGCTGTTGGGGTTCGCCCTGTTCAGAAGATATCCCTCCGGCATCCTGCATCCGGGTTCGCTACTGCTGCTGTGGATCATTCTGCTGGGTATTGGCTATTTCTACTCTCTTTTCGTGAACCCTGTATTGCAGCACAGCATCCTGATCTTTTCCTTACCGCTGCTTGTGCTGGCCCTCAGCGCCGGGCTGTCAAAGCTGAAACCGCCCTTTGCAGCCCTGCTGTCCGTATGCACACTGTTGGCAGGCACACTGCATACTATAGGAGTAGGCGCCTTCTACCGGCAATCTCATTTTGCTGATTTCCAAGCCGTTGCGCAATCCCTGGACGCATACAGGAAAAGCAAGCCGGAGGCCGGGATGAAATTTGTTTTGAATGCGAACAACCGATGGTATTATGATTTCTATTCGGAAGACAGCCTTACTTTCCTGATGGAGGATATCCGTAATCTGGATTCTCTGGGCCAGCTTCGACGCCTGCTGGATACACTGCGCTGCGAGCGGATTGCCTACCTTTCGCTGAAACCTGAGCCTCCTGAGACCAAAGAAGTGCTCCTGGACTATTTCCCTGAAGTATGTCTGTTTGATGCCCCGAATCAATACAGCTGGATGGCAGTGCTCTCCCGCGCGGATAGCATTCAGGCGGCTGAAATGCAGGATGCACGATTGGCCACTTTTCCCTTCACGCTGGAACTGGCTTTGGGGGAAGAGGGCTATTGGCATCTGCCGGATGACAGTGAGTTCAGTCCGGTGCTCCGCATACCGCTTCCTGGCAAGGAGGCAAAAGGAAGCAAGGTGTTACACGCCCGGGCTTTTCTTTGCTGGGACTCAGGAGAAGGCGATCCTCAGCTGGTTGGGACCGCGGGCTCAGAAACGGGCGGGAACCTGATGTGGCGTGCTTCTCCCGCCCGCGTCTTTATGGATCCGGGACGATGCGGGCCCGTTCACCTGAAAATAAAGCTTCCGGAAGATATGATGCAAGAAGACAGCCTCTCTTGCTACCTCTGGAGTCCAGGCGGTCATTCATTTACTTTGAAGTATCTTACAGCCAAAATATCCCTAGAAGAATGAAGATACACTCAGGCATATCTCTGTCCCTGTCCTTTTTCCTTATCCTTTTCACGGGCTGCACCCGCACTGAAAAAAGCTATGATGAACAAGGCAATCTGCGTTCCGAGATTTCCTACCGGGGAGACCAAATCCACGGAAAAGCAGCCTGGTATTACTACAATGGTCAAGCCCAGCAAGAGTTCAACTATCATAAGGGCTTGCTTGATGGTCCGGCCAGGCGTTGGTATTTCGACGGGCGACTGGAGAGCGAGACCCACTACAGAGATGGACGGAAGTACGGGCTGGAAAGGGCCTGGGATGAGTTTGGCACACTTTCACTGAAGCAGCATTGGGTGAAGGATACTTTGCACGGCGAATATGTGGAATATCATCCCAACGGCAGGGTAAGGGTGAGGGGCAAATATGAGAAGGGATTGTTCGACAGCACCTGGTTGTATCAGAATCCAGCCGGCCTGATGGTTGGAAAAGGCATATTCACACAAGGAAGTGGAGATCTCTGGTCTTTCTATCTCGACGGAAAGTCCAGGCGCCTGGTGCCCTATCAACAAAACGAAAAGCACGGTTGGGAGATATGGATGGACAGGCAGGGCGACACATTGCGGAGGCGTGAGTATGTTCAGGGGGTATTGATTCAAGAAGAGATATTGAAAGCAGGCGGGGAAAGTGAAGAGGAGACAGAGCCGAAGCATAACAACCTGTATAGCAGTGATATGTACGAATGAAAATTATTTTTGCAAGGATATTGGGTAATCAAAAAAAGGCTTTTACCTTTGCGCTGTTATTTTGTTAACAAAAGAGGGATGGGGAGGACCATCCAAGTTATTCATATCTAAACTAAATGTATTATGATGGATCTGGAAAAGCTTATGCTCGAACTGGAGAAGAAACACCCGGGTGAGACCGAGTACCTCCAGGCCGTCCGTGAAGTGCTCGAATCTATTGAAGAGGTGTACAATGAAAACCCGCAGTTTGCTTCCGCAGGGATACTTGAGCGCCTGGTAGAGCCTGATCGCGTACTGACCTTCAAAGTGCCCTGGGTTGATGACAGTGGCAAGGTGCACGTTAACCTGGGTTACCGTGTGCAGTTTAACAATGCAATTGGGCCTTACAAAGGTGGCCTGCGTTTTCACCCCAGTGTGAATCTGAGTATTCTCAAGTTCCTCGGGTTTGAACAGATCTTCAAAAACAGCCTGACCACCCTGCCTATGGGTGGTGGTAAAGGGGGTTCCGATTTTGATCCGAAGGGCAAATCCAATACCGAGATTATGCGCTTCTGCCAGAGCTTTATGCTGGAGTTATGGAAGATCATTGGTCCGGAAACGGATGTGCCAGCCGGCGACATTGGTGTGGGTGGCCGCGAGATCGGCTATATGTACGGAATGTACAAAAAGCTGGCGGGTGAGCACACCGGTGTGTTGACCGGGAAGGGTCTGAATTGGGGCGGAAGCCTGATTCGTCCGGAAGCCACCGGTTTCGGATCAGTATATTTTGCCCAGGAAATGCTGCGTACCAAAGGCGAAACCTTTGAAGGAAAGGTAGTATCCCTTTCCGGTTTCGGAAATGTAGCCTGGGGCGCCGCCATTAAAATCAATGAGTTGGGTGGAAAAGTGGTTACCATCAGTGGCCCCGATGGCTATATCTATGATCCCGATGGCATTAGTGGAGCGAAAGTGGATTATTTGCTGGAGCTGCGCGCTTCCAACCAGGACATCGTGAAACCTTACTCCTACGAATTCCCTTCGGCACAATTCTTCGAAGGAAAACGGCCCTGGGAAGTGAAGGCCGATATCGCGATTCCCTGCGCCACCCAGAACGAGTTGAATAAGGAAGATGCCCTCAACCTTGTCAACAATGGCGTCATTGCCGTGGCCGAAGGAGCCAATATGCCCAGCACCCCGGAAGCGGTAGAAGTATTCCTGGAGCACAAAGTACTCTTCGGACCCGGAAAGGCTGTGAATGCCGGTGGCGTGTCCACATCCGGGCTGGAGATGTCGCAGAATTCCAGCAAACTGAACTGGCAGGCACACGAAGTAGATGCCCGTCTGCACCAGATTATGAAAGACATTCACGCAGCCTGTGAGAAATATGGCAGGGAAGAAGATGGCTATGTGAATTATGTGAAAGGCGCAAATATTGCCGGCTTCCTGAAGGTTGCCAATGCAATGCTTGACCTAGGCGTATTGTAATTCGAGTACGCATTTATGATTCAAAGCGGTCCTCTTTCCGGGGACCGCTTTTTTTCTTGGACAGCCTCCATATTCTTATATTTGCCCCCATATCTAATCCCCCCTTTATGAAAAGTTTTAAAAACATCGATGAAATCCTTGATTTTGCAATTCAGGCAGAACAAGACGCCGTGGATTTTTATACCCTTCTGGCCGGGAATGCCGGGAATGATGATATGCGGCAGGTATTTGAATCCTTTGCTCAGGAAGAAATGAAGCACAAAGCCCGCCTCTCTGAGATCAAAGAAAGGGGGATTTTGCAATTGCGCAATGAGCAGGTGGCCGACCTGAAAATTTCCGACTATACCGTAGACGTGCAGCCGACGGCCTCGATGACCTATGCGGAGGCTTTGGTACTGGCAATGAAAAGGGAGAAAGCCGCATTCAGGCTCTACCTTGATCTTTCAGAAAGTGCCGATCACCCGGAAATGAAAGAGGTGTTTCTAAGCCTGGCGCAGGAAGAATCGCGGCATAAGCTCCGTTTCGAGCTGGAATACGATGAATTCGTCTTGCGGGAGAACTGAGTTCGCACGATTGCATCTAAAATCCACAGGTCAGCTCGCGCGCGGCTTATATTATTCGCCCTAGCCATAGCGAAGGTGAATTTTCTGCCGTGTGCGGACGAGTCCGCCTTCGCAATATAACTTTGCAAATGATACGGTGTTAAAGGAGCTACGGCGGATAAAAGGGTCGTCTTCAGATGACCAATTCAAATATTATCGGGTTCAATATTTTACTTCGTGCTCGTACTCGAAATCGCACTCGAACTAAGACCGCGCGTAGGCAAAGCCTACACTAAGCAGGTCCGTAACGAGGACGCTACGGACAGCTGGGGTCGTCTTCAGACGACCAATTCAAATATTATCGGGTTCAATATTTTACTTCG